>Ga0055450_10000068_pt1 | contig 15243 bp, 9 predicted proteins | sample China_Galinas_PW_5_FD_57740 | JGI IMG/M metagenome (GOLD analysis project Ga0055450, IMG submission 57740) | Wetland microbial communities from San Francisco Bay, California, USA, that impact long-term carbon sequestration - China_Galinas_PWC_D1 | ecosystem: Environmental > Aquatic > Marine >... | reverse complement strand
GCGTGGTTCCCGGTTCCTCGGTGACGATGGCCCGCTCCTCGCCCACCAGCGCGTTGTACAGTGACGACTTGCCGGCGTTCGGTCGTCCCGCCAGGACCACCACCGCCCCTTCCCGAAGGAGCGTCCCTTCCGGCGCTGTGGCCAGCAACGCCTCCAGCCCGAGCAGCACTCGCTTCGCTTCCGCCACCACCTGCTCCACCGGGACAGGTGCGTCGTCCTCTTCGGGAAAGTCCAGGTGGTGCGCCAGCAGCGCCTCCGCATGTACCAACTCCGCGCGCACCGCCGCGATCCGCTGGGAAAGGCCTCGCTCCAGTTGCCCCATGGCCGCCCGGTGCAGCCGCTGACTTTGCGCACCTACGAGATCCGCCACGGCCTCCGCCTGCACGAGGTCCAGCTTCCCGTTCAGGTAGGCTCTTCGCGTGAATTCGCCGGCCTCCGCCCGTCGCGCCCCGGCCGTGAGGCATGCGTCCAGCACCAGCGCCGGGACCAGCCGCCCACCATGGCAGCTGATCTCCACGAGATCCTCTCCGGTATAGCTGGCGGGAGCTCGGTACCGAGTCACCACGGCTCGGTCCAGCGGTTCCCCGCTGGCGGGGTCACGAAGCTCGACCAGTGTCGGCCTTCTCAGCGCCGGTTCGCCGGCCGCACCCAGGAGAGCGCCCAGGACCGCCGACGCGTGCGCGCCCGACACCCGTACGACCGCCAGGGCCGCCGGACCCGGCGCCGTGGCGATAGCCGCAATGGTGTCGACGTCCACCCTCACCTGCGCAGCGAGAAGCTCACCCCTTGGGCAGGGTCTTCACCTGCACCTTCTTCCGCTCCTTCGCGATCCAGATCTGCTGGGGGATCGTCGCGATGTTCGCGGTGGCATAGTACAGGTTCAGGCCGCTCGCCAGGCGGTAGAAGATGAACAGCATCATGATCGGCATGAAGTACATCATCATCTTCATCTGCCCGCTCTGCTGCTGCGGAAGTGAACGCATGGTGACGAGCTGCATCAGGAACATCGACGCGGCCATGAAGATCGGCAGCACGTAGATGGGATCCGGCGCCGACAGATCCGTCAGCCAGAGGAACGGGACACCCCGCAACTGGATGGAATTCTGGAAGACGAAGAAGAGCGCGATGAGCACCGGATAGGGGAGCATCATCGGCAGGCAGCCCGCCATCGGATTGAACCCGTGCTCCTTGTGCAATCGAAGCATCTCCTTCTGCAGCCGCTCCGGATTGTCCTTGTATTTCTTCTGGATCTCCTGAAGCAGCGGCTGCACGGCCATGTTCTTCAACTGTGCCCGCATGGCCTTCTGGTTCAGGGGCCAGAGCACGACACGCATGAGAACTCCGAAGATCACCAGCACCCAGCCATAGGATATGCGCAGCTGGCCGTGCAGGAACACCAGAATGGTCGTGATGACCGACACCAGCGGGCGTACCACCGGTTGAATGAAACGCCACCCGTACGGGTTCACCTCCTCCATGTCCTCACCCAGGGAGGAGAGCCGCGCGTACTCCTGTGGGCCGATGAAGAGTCGATACCCGAACGTCCCGTCGGGATGTACCGTTTGGCTTACCGCCACGTCGGCCCGATCCGGGAGCGTCCCCGGGGACACCAGAAGCCCACCCAGGTAGTCCGACTCCTGGGGCTCGGCTTCCCCCTGTCCGGCCAACAGAGCCATCACGAAGAACTTGCTCTTGAAGGCCGCCCAGAGGTATGGACCCACTTCCACCCCCGGCTTCGCCCGCTTGAGGGGAATGGCGTGGATGCCGTTTTGAATGTGATTGGCCACGTACGCCATCGTCCGGGCCTCCCCCGCAGAGTCCGCCTCCGCGAACGCGAGTCCCTCGCCGAGGTCGGTGATCATCACGGGGCGATCCACCCCCGTCACGTGCCCGTGCACGTGGACGGCGTACTGGTCCGAGCTGAATTCGTAGCTCAGCTCGACGCCGAGCTTTCCGTTGGCCAGCGCATAGCGGAATGTGAGGGTCTGGGGCGCGCTTCCCTCCGAGAGGCGTAGTCCGTCGGCCGGCTCAACCTCGAAGGGCACCTTCGTCAAGTCCACGGTGTCCCGACCCACGAGGAGCCTGTGCCCCAGATAACCCTCCGCACCTTCCGGAACGAGGTCCACCACCCCGTCCCTGGTATCATGGTTCAGCCTCTCGAACTGGAGCATGTCGGCTGACAGCAGGCGCGCTCCGATGTTGGAGAAGGTCAACCGGTACAGGGGACTCTCAACAACGACCGTTTTCTCCTCCACGGGCGCCGTTGCCACCGCATTGTCCACCGAGTCGCCCAGCACCGCCGCAGGCTGGTTTCGTGTGGGTCCCGCCCGTATCGAGTCCGTCGCCGGTACCGCGGCCGAGTCCAACAGCGTGGCCACCCCCGCGCTGTCGGGGAGGACCCCCGGCGGCGGCTTTTGCGGCGGAAAGAGGAGGTTGGTCCCGACGAGGACCACCAGCATCAGGGCGATAGCGAGGAGAAACCTGACTTCCGTCTTCATCGATCGCTCGGCAGGGCGCGGCCCGAGGGACCGTGCGTCGGAGTCATTTCACGCGTCTCGTCACGAGGGCCGGCAACCCCCACCGCACGTCCTTCCACCCGCCGTGGCACCGGGTCGTATCCATGTCCACCCCACGGGTGGCAACGAAGCAGACGACGCAGGCCCAACCAGGAGCCGTAAAAGGCCCCGTGTGTCTCGATAGCCTCCCTGGCATAGGCCGAGCATGTCGGCTGATACCTGCATGCCGCCGGCAGCCAGGGTGAGATGGCCATCTGATAGAACCGGATCAAGCCGGTCAAGAGCTTTACGACCACATCGCCTCCACCGCCCCGAGGACCTCACCCTCCAGGTCCTCCAATCGGGTATCATATGCCCTGCCACGCGCCCGGATCAGCACGTCCGCCACGACCCCCCTCGACCTGAGCTCGGGTAAAAGGCGCCGCCGGCCGATCTCGCGAAGCCTCCGCTTGAGCAGGTTTCGATCCACGATTCTCCTGCCGTGCTTGGCCACGATGACGCCAAGCCGGGAAAAGGAGGCGGGGGAAGGCGCGAAGAAGACATCCAGACTGCTCGTCCTCTTGCGCTTCCCCCGCTCCAGAATCTCACGAATCTCGCGGCTGCGCCGGATGCGTGTGGCCTTGGGAAGCCTCTCTCCGGGCTCCTGCCCGGAGGCGCCTATTTCCCGCCCACCGACACCGCTAGCTGGGCGCGGCCCCTCCTCCGACGACGGGAGAGGGCGGCGCGACCACCGCGGGTCTTCATCCTGGCGCGAAACCCGTGTTTGTTGACCCGCTTGCGATTGTGGGGCCTGTAGGTCGGCTTCATCCGTGGCAGCCCGATTCATGGGTATTCTTCGTCTGAAAACGAGCTTGGAAAGATAGTCGGCTTTTGGAGACAAGGTCAACGCCTCGGGGTGTCTTCGGGTCTTCGTCGCGCGATTTCGCGCCTCACGCGCGGCCGGTTTGACTTTCGGAATTCGCCTTTCTACCTTCGGCGCCCCCCCGAGAGGGAGTGGCGCTCTCGGCCGGTCGCTCAACCCTGTTGTGCTCCCGAGGATGTCCGTCCGTAACCCTAGCCTCTTCGCCTGTTCCGCCGCCACTCCACCGACGGCAGACGCCTCTCCCGTGGCGCCATGGAGCTGACACCTGCTGAGCTCTGGGCCCGCATCCAGGAGGCGGTACGCGCGAACGTACCCGAGCAGGGCTACCGCACCTGGCTGTCCGGCCCCAGGGCCGTCGGGCTTTCCGCGGACGAGCTCATCATCGAAGCTCCAAGTCCGTTCCATCGCGATTGGATCGAGGACAAGTACGCACCGCTTCTCGAGAGTACCGCACAGCGCATTCTGAACAGGCGCCTCGCGGTGACGATCACGTGCTCTGCAGACCCGTCGCCCATCCCGGTGCCCGCCCTGGAGCTGACCCCGGTCGCGCACCCCCGGCCCGAGCTGCCGCCTCGCACCCCCGTCTCCCCGGGGAGCCGCCCACACCTGAACGAGCGCTACACCTTCGAGCGGTTCGTCGTCGGGACCAACAATGAGCTGGCGGTGGCCGCCTCCCGCGCGGTGGCGGAACGGCCCGCCAAGATGTACAACCCGCTCTTCCTGTACGGCGGGGTGGGGCTCGGCAAGACCCACCTCATGCATGCGATCGGCCATCGCATCGTGGCAGACCACCCCGGTGCGAGGGTCGCATACGTGTCCTCGGAGCAGTTCACGAACGAGATGGTGGGCTCGATCCAGCAGGGCACCATGGCGGCCTTCAGGCGCCGATACCGCGAGATGGACCTTCTTCTCGTTGATGATATCCACTTCCTGGAAGGCAAAGAGGGTACGCAGGAGGAGTTCTTTCACACGTTCAACGCCCTCTACGATGCTCAGCGCCAAATCGTTCTGACATCGGACCGACCGCCGAAGAACCTCTCGGGCGTGGAGGAGCGCCTGGTGTCACGATTCGAGTGGGGGCTCGTCGTCGACATCAAGGCGCCGGATTTCGAGACCCGCATGGCCATTCTCCGCAAGAAGGCCGCGGACGACGGCCTGGTGCTCGACGACGACGTCATCGAGTACATCGCCCATGCCTGCACGGCCTCCGTTCGGGAACTGGAAGGAGCCATCATCAAGCTGTTGGCGTTCTCCTCCCTGACGCATCAGGAGATCACCACCCAACTCGCTCGGGCAGCCCTCAGCGGCGTCCTGCGCCGGAGCCGGGACGAGGGACCGGTGCTGTCACCCGAGCGCATCCAGGAGACGGTTGCCCGTCGCTGGCGCGTCAAGGCCGAGGCCCTCGCCTCGAAGCGGCGAACCAAGGATCTCACCGTGCCGCGACAGGTGGCCATGTACCTGATCAAGGAAACACTGGGTACGTCACTGGTGCGGATCGGCCAGATCTTCGGTGGCCGTGATCACTCGACCGTGATCCACTCTATCCGCAAGGTGGAGGAGGAAATGGCTCGAGACCCGGACTTCCGGAAGAAGGTCGACGAGGCCCGGGAGGAAGTACGTACGGCCTCGAGCCGTGCTTAGCCACATGGCCTGGTGCCGGGGGCACCGGGCCATGCATGGCGATGTGAAGATGCTGCGGACAACCGTCGGGTTTTCAACACTCTCCGGGACTCCCGCGGGTCCGAGTCTGGAGATGTCGGGATTCTCCACGTTCGATCCACACCTCGCCACAGCGGCCCGGAAGTCAATGCCCAGGCCAGATCTACTTCCATGACCCGAGGCCATTCCACACATCCACACCCTCTACTACGACTATGTTTTTATCTCTTGAAGAGAGATAGCTTCTACCACGCCGTTGAAAACCATCGAATCAGCGTCCCCGGAGTCGCATCGCTCAGGAGTCTGTAGGTCCATGAAATTCACCATCACCAGGCAGAACTTGCACAACGGTCTTGCCGCTGTGTCAGCCAGCATCCCTTCGAAGACTACCCTGCCGGTGCTCTCCAACATCCTCTTCGAAGCACGGGAAGACGGCGTCTGGATGAGCGGAACGGACCTCGACGTGTCGGTTCGGGTGAAGGCGCCGGCAGAAGTGAAGACCCCGGGAAGCCTGACGGCGCCGGGCAAGAAGCTACAGGAGATCACCAGAGAGTTGCCGGACCAACCGGTCGAGGTGTCGACCCGCGGTGACCAGATCGAGCTGAAGTGTGGTCACAGCAACTTCAAGTTCAACGGGCTTCCGGCTGATGAGTTCCCGTCGCTTCCGCAGATCCAGTTCGGTGAGGGCTGGCGAGTGAGCGCCAAGAATCTGCATCAACTCATCCACCATACCTCTTTCGCCGTCTCCACCGAGGAGAGCCGTCCGATCCTCAACGGCGTCCTCTGGGAGCTCAGGGACGGGAGTATGCGAATGGTGGCCACCAACGGCCATCGTCTTGCGCGTATGGGGGTTACGTCGCCGGCTAGCGGCTCGCCATCAGCCGACTTCATCGTGCCTCCGGCGGCACTACAGCATGTGCAGCGGCTCTTCAAGGGAGACGACGAGCTGATGGTGGCTCGCGACGGGAATCACCTGGGCTTCGGCGGAGAGTCCGTAGAGGTCTACTCGCGTCTCATTGAGGGCACGTACCCGAACTACGAGCAGGTCATCCCGAGGGATAACGACAAGGTCGCTACGGTTCCGAAGAAGGCGCTGGAATCGGCAGTCAGGCGCATGGCGGTAGTGGCCTCCGACCAGACACACCGCATCCGCCTCAAGTTCGAGGCCAACCGGGTCCATCTGAATGTCCTCACACCGGATCTCGGCGAAGGACATGACGAGTTGGAGGTGGGCTACGATGGGGAGGAGATGGAGATCGGCTTCAACGCCAACTACCTGCTCGAGGTGCTGCGGTACATGACGACCGACGATGTTCGGATCACGTTCAAGGCTCCCGAGCGGGCCGCGACCATCGAGCCGGAAGTCGGGAACGGCGAGCCCATCGACTATCTCTCTCTCGTGATGCCACTGCGGCTGCTCGACTGATCGCCCACAGGACATGACCCTGGATGGGGTGATGGGCGCCTGCGGGGCGTCTGCCGCCCCCGATGTCTTCTCGGCGGACAGCAACCAACCACGTCTGAGACGGGGGACGCGCGACGACTCCGAAGGTTACTGGGAGGCCTGAATCAGGCGGGCGGCTTCAAGAAGCTCCCGACCCGTGAATGCCGAAAGCAGTGGCAGCTCCTCCTCCTCCAGAAGCGTCCGGCCGCCCTCCTCCCGATCAACCAGCGTGAGAACGCCAACCACATGAGCCCCGTGCTCACGGATCGCAGCCACTGCCTTGAGGGCGCTCGAGCCCGTGGTCATGGAGTCCTCGATGACCAGGCACGCGGCATCCTCGGGGAGGCCGCCCTCGATACGCTGGCCTGTACCGTGCTCCTTCGCTTTCTTACGGACAGAGAAGGCGTCCAGCGGATGGCCATCGAGCCAACTCCGATGGGCGATGGCGAATGCCACCGGATCGGCACCCATGGTGAGACCATCGATGTGGGTAGGTTCGAGGCCAGTTGCTCGAATCAGGGCGTAGGCCACGTGAACCACAAGCACCTGACCCTCCGCGCACATGCTGGTGCAACGGGCGTCCACGTAGTAGGACGAACGTGCTCCGCTGGCGAGTGTAAACTCACCGACGCGAACGGAACGCTCGACCAGGAGCTCTTTGAGTCTCTGACGATGATTCATGACCGGCATGGTGCCCCGGGCTGGGCCCACCCGCAAGGGCCGCCGACTCTCCGAAGGTCGGCGACCAGGGGGGCGCGTGCGATCCGCGCCTGCGCAGTGCTCCTCGCTCTGCTGCCCCTTGCGGCGTGCTCCGGCGATACGGGCCTCCCTCCCGAGGCGCTGAGGTTCGGACAGCTCGGTGAGATCGAGGTTCACCTGCAGGTCCCCCTCCGCGGCAACGCACTCGCAGACGGCCAGCTCGACCAGACGATCAGGTGGGGCTCGAGCGGCGCGTGGACCCTTCAGGAGACCATCCTCTATCACGACGTCGTGGGGGATGGGGACTTCGTTCGGAATCCTGGAAGCCCTGATCAGTTCGCCAGCTACTACGCGTCGCTCGTCACGCAGGTGAACGACCAGCAGGGGCTTCAGCTCGACATCCCTGAGTTGCCCCAGGACACCATCCCGACGTGTGGACCGGTCCTGTCCCGGGTCACCTTCACCATCCACGACGACCCCCGAGACGCGGACAAGAGCTGGACCCGCTGCGCCGCCGGGTCGCTCGGGAACATCGCGACGGAGGGAGCGGGGCCGGATCCTGCCGCGTCCCGAGTCGCGCTGGCCGCGCAACTGGCACGCAACTACACGGTGGGCGAAGACTTCGTGTCGTCGTATTCCGGGAGCGTGCCATTCGCCACCCTGGATCGCGGTGAGGATACCCCTGCCCCGCTCACCGCGCCCCTGTCCATCACGGACCAACAGGATTGGGCGGCCTTCTGGCAGGACCACTCCGGGGGGAAGAGCAAGCCGCCGACCGTCGACTTTACCAAGGAGATGGTCATCGTGGCAGCGGTGGGAAAGCGCACCGAAGCTGGAGACAGCGTGGAGGTCAGGCGCATCTTGCAGGTGGATCAGGGCACCCTGGTGCACATCTGGGAGCGCATCCCGGGTGACTTCTGCTCGCCGGTGGCCCGCTCCCATACGCCGTTCCACATCGTGGTCTCTCCCCGCACGCCCCTTCCCATCCGGTTCGCCGAAATCCACCCCGACACGGTGCGTTGCGGCGCCCAGGGTGGGTAACCGGTGTCGATTCGGCGCCTTTTCGTCCTCTTCTCGGTCTTCCTGGTCGTGGGGGTGTCGGCAACTGCCGGGTATCTGAGCTGGCGAGAGGCGAGTGGCGCCATGGAAGAAGAGTTGGATCAGCGCCTCAAGTGGGTGCTGGGGGCCGCCGCGGTGACGGGCATCCAGGCCAACGTGGTCGGTACGTTCACGCCAGGGGCGGAGCGGAGTGGGGGCAACAGCTTCTGGCCGGGGTACCAGAATCGGCTGGCAGGGCTCAGGAGCTACGTCTCGGAAGCGTACATCGTGGGTCCGGGCAACGTGGCCCTCGTGAGCTCGTTTCCTGCCGATTCGGTCCCCGTCGGCATGGTGGTCCACAAGCTCGATGCCTACCAGCCGGAGATGGACTACGCGCGGACGTGGGGCAGTGCCGCCACACGCGCCTTCGTCGGCAGTGACGGCCGGTGGTACAAATGGGGCTTCGTCCAGCTCGAGCAGTCCCCGTTCCTTCTCGCGGGGCTCATGCACGCCGACTACCTGGCGCCACTGGACCGCTTGAGAGATCACCTGCTTCTGGGATCCGCCCTGGCGGCGCTTCTGGCGGCGCTTCTGGCGGCGCTTCTGGCGGCGCGCATCGTTGAGCCGGTGGAGCGGCTCAGCCGGGTGGCGCTACGCATCCAGCGCGGTCGCATGGAGGAAGCCGTGGCCCTGGAGCGGGGAGAGGAGTTGGGACGCCTCGCACGCGCCATGGAGCGCATGCGGAAGGGGATCTTGGAGCGGGACGAGCAGCTCAGGATCATGCTGGCCCAGGTGGCCCACGAGATACGGAACCCGCTGGGGGGCCTGGAGCTCTTCGCGTCGGCCGCGGCGGAGGCCAAGGACCCCGCGGAACAGGCACGGCTCATCGACAGGGTGCGATCCGAGGTGGCCGGCCTCAACGGGATCATCGACGACTTCCTCACCTTCGCCAGGCCGGTCTCGCCGACCCGGGAGGCTGCCGACCTTCGGGAGCCCCTGCGAGAGGCCGCCGAGCTGGCCAGGGCGGAGCTGGAAAAGCGCGGCGGGGCATTGCATGTCGTGCTTCCGGTCGAACCCCTCTACGCCAAGGTGGAGTCGAGCCACGCGAAGCGGGCGGCGCTGAATCTCCTGCGGAATGCGACGCAGGTGGCCCGGAACGTCCGCCTTGCGGGGTGGATGGAGAACGGTGAGGTCGTAATCTCCGTGTCGGACGATGGACCGGGAGTACCCGTCGATCTCAGGGAGCGGATCTTCGATCCCTTCGTGACGGACAAGGAGCAGGGGGCGGGGCTGGGGTTGGCCATCGTCCAGAAGGTCGTGAAGGCCAACGGAGGCCGGGTCGAGTTGACCCGTACCGCAGAAACGAATGGTGGGACCGGGTCGGAGTTCCGTCTATATTTCGCTAGTCTGGAGGATCCTCCACCCCCCAGCACCCTTGTCTGACCGGTCCGGCGTCGCCACTCATGGCTGATATCCTGATCATCGATGACCACGATGCCATGCGGGAGGGGCTCGAGCTCCTTCTCCGTAGGCGCGGCCATCGTACCCGGTCGGCGGAAAGCGGCAAGCGGGGCCTCGACCTCCTCGACGAGTCCACGGCCGACCTGGTCATCACCGACCTCAAGATGGCGCCTCTCGACGGCATCGAAGTGCTGAGGCAGGTGAAGCGGACCACGCCCGACACCCTGGTGATGGTCATCACCGCTCACGGGACCATCGAAAGGGTCGTGGAGGCCATGAAGCTGGGAGCCTCCGATTTCATCACGAAGCCGTTCTCATCGGAGGAGTTCGGGGTGAAGGTCGATCGGCTCCTCGCCGATCGCGCGGAGCGTGCGGCCTTGAAGCGGGAGAACGTCGCCCTACGTGTAGAGAACACCTTCCTGCGCGCGGAGACCCCGGCACGGTACAGTGAGATCGTCGGTGCGTCGCCGCCGATGCAGGAGGTGTTCAGCTGGATTGATCGCGTGGCCCGCAGTGAATCCACGGTCATGATCTACGGCGAGTCCGGCACCGGGAAGGAGCTCGTGGCGCGAGCCATACACGCTGGATCTCACAGGAAGGATGGTCCGTTCATCCGTGTAAATTGCGGCGCTCTTTCCGAGAGCCTGCTGGACTCGGAATTGTTCGGACACGAGAAGGGGGCGTTCACCGGCGCGGAGAGGAAGCGGCGGGGCCGGTTCGAGCTCGCCGACGGGGGCACGCTCTTTCTGGACGAGATCGCGACGGTGCCGCACACGACGCAAGTGCGGTTGCTGCGCGTGCTACAGGAGCGGGAGTTGGAGCGGGTGGGCGGCGAGGACACGATCCCCGTGGACGTTCGAATCATCGCCGCGACCAACGCTCGGCCGGATAGCCTGCGAACTGCGGGAACGTTCCGGGAGGACTTGTTCTACCGGCTACACGTGGTTCCCGTGACGCTACCGCCCCTGAGAGACCGCAAGCAAGACATTCCGCTGCTGGTGCATCACTTCATCGAGAAGCTGTGCGACCGGACGGGCTCACCCGTTCGGGCGGCCAGCCCGGGCGCGCTGCGCCGTCTCGCGGAGTATGCCTGGCCCGGGAACGTCCGAGAGTTGGAGAACATCATCGAGCGTGCGCTGGTGCTCGCGGACGGGGAGCAGTTGTCGGCGGACGACATCCCACCGCTGGGCCAAGAGGGGTTCTGGCCGGACTGGACCGCGAGGCTGGATGACGGGGGTGCTCAGGGTCTTCCGCCCGAAGGCGTGGATCTGAATCGGGCGGTGGAGGGCATGGAGGAACGCCTCCTGAGACAGGCTCTGGAGAAAGCGGGAGGCGTGAAGGCCGAGGCGGCGCGACTCCTGGGCCTGAAACCGAGCGCCCTCTACTACAAGCTCGAGAAGTACGGGATCGAGGCGTGAGTCACAGACGTGGTGGAGCGATGGGGCCGCTCCGGGTTCTGGCCGTCGTGCTCTTCACTGGCGTCCTGTTGGTCGCGCCGGGCGTGACCCCTGCGGGCGCTCAGACCACTCAACGGCTGCTCCAGGACAGGCGCGACGAGTACAACTCCGCGAAAGCCGACTTCCTCGCGGCACAGAGCGCCTACCGGGTCGTGGAACGCCAGTTCTCCGCAGCCCTTCAGGAGCTGCAGCGGGCACGTGCCGCTGGAGACGATGCCGGACAGGACCGGGGGCTCCGGCTGGCGCAGGACCGCGCCGGCCCGCTTCAGGCGGGGGACCAGCGACTGGAGAAGACCAAGGCGGCCCTCGACGCGGCGCGTAGAGCTCTCATCGAGATCATCGGCGTCAGGCAGGCGGAGTTGGTCGCGCAGATGGACGCCGCCGCGAGCGCGCAGCAGCGAAACGACCTCAATGCCCTCTATCAGGACCTGAACCGGGAGTTGATGGCTCTTGAGACCGAGGCGGGTGACGCGCTGCACTTCGAGCCCGTCGTGCTCTCCGACGTGCAGGCTGATCCACGCGATGGTCCCGTGGAGATCCTGGGCAAGGCACAGCTCCTCGAGCAGCTGGCGGCCCAGGCCGACACCGCGATCCTGGACGTCGACCGACAGATCAAGGAGCTCACCGCTCGTCAACGGCGGCAGCTCCAGATGAACGATCTCATGGCAGGCCTGGAGCGCTTCGACGATACCAGGCTTCCGGTGGTTACCAACGCACCGTCGAATTCCCGGGCCTCCGCGGCGGACAGCACGGGGGCCGGGCCCCGCCCGCTGACGCTGCAGGAGCGGATCCAGGGGCTCGAGGAATATCGACAGCAGCTGGAGGCGTATCGGGACCAGGCGCTCATCCGCGCCAAGGAGTTCCGGCGGAAGCTGGGGTCTGTCGCATGAGGCGGCGCACGTGGTGGCTAACGGCGGCCGGGCTGTTGGCCTTGAGCCTCCAGCCCTCCGGGGGGGGCGCCCAGGTCAGGTGGCAGGATCTGGTGTTCACCCTCGGGAGCTCGATGGACGGGTATTCCGGCAACTTCTCCGCGGTCACCGTGAGTGTGGTGGATACGACGCGGCAGGCGTTCGCCGTCGCCGGCGAGTTGGGCGCGAGGGGAACGCTTTCCCTTTACCGTAGCGAGACCGGACACCGCAGCCTCGAATGGAGCTTCGACGGTGGCGTGCGCCAGGCCGCGGCCTTCGGATTCCGCAGTCTAGACTATTCGCCCAGGGAACTCGCCGGGAACACCGCCCTGAGCTGGCAGCAGAGCGTCGGCACGTGGGGCTACCTGACGCTGCGGGGTGCTTATCGCGCCCGGACCGTGAAAGACCGTCCGCCCATGCCGCTCTTTTTGCAACCCGGCTACGACAATCCCCGAGGCTCTCTGCATCTCGACACGCGCTCCTTCGAGGGCGTGAGCTTCGATGGCACGCTGGACGTCGAGTCGGCCGACTACAAGGCGACGGAGTTCATTCCACAGCTCGACCTGCTCGACAGGAAATCGGCGGGAATCGAGATGGGCGCTCGCTGGGGCGGCACGTCGACCATGCGCTTCTACGTGAGCGCCCGCCGCACGGAGTACGGCAAGCAGGGAACGTTCGACGCCTCGGACCCGTTCCGGCGCGACCACACGGCTCGCGTCGGACTCGAGTGGACCTACGCCAGCGATATCTTCGCACAAGTGGGGCTCGAGGGGGTCGTGAACCGCTCCAACTCCGACCGCCCGGAGTACGACGCGGTGAGCGGCCACTTGCTGTTCCAGACGCCGCTGCCCGGGGAGTTCACGCTGAATGCATATGCGGTGCTCCTGGCCAAGAGCTACGTGCGCACGACGGGCTTCGCGCTTCTGGTTCCAGGGGAAGAGGCCGACAACGCTTCGGCGGCGTACGTTCAGCTCACGCGACCCGTGTCACCGAACCTCGACGCCGCGGTTCGTCTCGGCTGGACCCGCGCGGAAACGAACACCGGAAACGCGTACTACCAACGCTTCGGGGGATCGCTTCAGTTCAACTTCCGTCCCAACGGAGGCTGAGGGAAGCACGAATCGACTATCGATCTCCCGGCGAGCGGCCGTCGGGCCCGAGGTCCGGGTGGCTCCAGAGCGCCCACCCGATCCACGCTCCCGCGTGCGACAAGGAGACGTCGGCCGGGGCCTCTCGCCCATCCAGCAGCACGTATGGAGGCCGGCGACCCGTGGCACCCGGCCGGCAGACGATCTCGAGGCGTCGCTCGTCCACGCCGGTGCGGGCCGCCAGTGCTCGCCGAGCCCCGAGCCGCACGGCCGCTGAGGCCACGGAGTGGATCGCCTCGGCCTCCCGGGCGGTAAAGCGGCGCAGCAGTTGATCGAGGCCCGCGGCCCAGGGCGCTCCGGCCTCATCGAGCCGCCCGAGGCCCACGTCGACATTCGCGGCGGCTGTCCGATCCGTGTGGCCGACGGCGTGCAGCACGCCGTGGCGGTGGAGGACCGACACGAACACCCGGATGTCCCCATTCCGCACCATGCCGGAACGCACTTCGCTCTCCACGCTCCTGCGAGGCCTCGCCTGGCTCCACGAGGCCACGAACGCCGCGTGCTCGAATACGGGCGGCTTGCCCCGTAGCTTCGAGACGACCTTGAAGGCCGCCTCCTTGGCGGCCCACAGGCTCCACAACTCCAGGTCGGGATCATCCGATCGGGCGAGGCCCGCCCGCTCTCCGTCCGACAGCACCCGGGTGACGAAGCCGACATCGGTCGCCTTCCCGCCGCTCCGGCGATCCTCGAGATCCACCACGTCGTTGCCGAGGACGACGTCGGTCTTCATGGCGCCGAGCGCGCGGCTCGTCCTTGATTTCCCATCTCGTGTGCCCCGTAGCTCCGGGTGCCTGGTCCGCGATCCCGTGCGGCTACATGCCGCGGTAGACGATCCTCCAGATCCGACCGTGGGCGTCCTCCGAGACGTAGAGGGACCCGTCTGGACCGACGGAAAGCCCCACCGGCCGCGCCGACGGTCGAGGGGTGCCATCCGTACGGAAGCCGTCGGCGAACACTTCCCACGAGCCGGCAAAGCCGTCCTCTTCGCGGGGCAGGAAGACGACCCGGTAGCCGTCCTGGGGGTTGGGCGCGCGGTTCCATGAACCGTGGAAGGCGATGAACGCGCCCCCCTCATAGTGACCGGGATACTGGGTGCCGGTGTAGAACTCCAGGTCGTCCGGGGCCCAATGGCCGGGAAAGCCCAGAAGCGGCATGCTCTTGTCCGCGCACCGCCCGACCTCGTGACCGTCTCCGCCGTACTCGGGGTTCAAGAGGTTCTGTTGGGTGTCCTGGTCGTAGTAGCAGTACGGCCAGCCGTAGTCGTCATTCTGGCTGATGCGAACGAAGATCTCGGCCGGCTTCTCGGTGCTCTGCTCGACGGTGAAGAGCTCGGGCCAGAGATCGTGTAGGCTGTCGCGCCCGTGCACGACGCCGTAGAGCACGTTGGTGGCCGGATTCATCCGAAGGGCGACGGTGTTGCGCATTCCTGTGGCCCAGCGTGTGCCGTCGGCCTCGCTCTGGCGCAGGCGAGCGGTGTCGAAGCGCCAGATCCCGGCGCGTGTATCGAGCTGAGGGCAGGGGTCCTGCCCCGACGAGCCCGGAGTCCTCGTCTCTTTCTGGCAGGCGTTCGACGGCGACCCGATGTTGACGAAGATGGCGCCATCCGGGCCCAACGCGATGCTCTTGGCCGTATGGTTGCCCACTGCCGGGAGTCCGGAAACGATGGTGTCCGGAGGGCCGGAGGGCGTCATGGAGCCCGCGGTGACGGGGTAGCGGAGCACCGCGTCGTTCGGCGAGCTGTAAACGTAGCCGTCGGCGAGCACCACGTCATTGCCGCCGTTCACGCCCCACTTCTCCATCTTGTCGGCATGACCGTCACCGTTGGTGTCACGGAGCACCGCGATACCGCCCTGCACCACCGGCTCCCCTCGACCCTGCGAGAGGTTGCGGAGAGCCACGAAGACGTCGCCGTTGTCGGCGACTTCCAGGTGGCGGGCGCCCGGGAGGCTGTCTACGACGACGATGGCACAGAAGCCGTCAGGGAGAACCAACCCGTCGTTGTCGGGCGAACAGCGTGACGCCAGGGGCGACGGAGACCCTCCGGCCGAGGC
>Ga0055450_10000066_pt1 | contig 15347 bp, 13 predicted proteins | sample China_Galinas_PW_5_FD_57740 | JGI IMG/M metagenome (GOLD analysis project Ga0055450, IMG submission 57740) | Wetland microbial communities from San Francisco Bay, California, USA, that impact long-term carbon sequestration - China_Galinas_PWC_D1 | ecosystem: Environmental > Aquatic > Marine >... | reverse complement strand
CCACTTGCAAAACTGTCTTTTTGCCCAAACTCTGCGTTATGCTCAAAATTTTATCCTCGGGATATCAATTATATGCCTGTGGTACAATTTTTCGCATGCCTTGATTTTGAATAAAAATCCTAGTTTTGCAAAAGGCTCTGATAAAAGTAGATAAAATTCAACAAATTTACATATTGGCTTAACTATAGCATATCAAAAAAGAAAGTGAAAATATTCTTTTATATGGAAACACATCGCACCTTTTTTCCTGTCAGAGATGTGAATAGTTATTGTATTTTGAATTAAGCTGTGTTGAAATTTGCATGTTGGAAAACATATCAAAGATCCCGGAGATATCATGGATAAAAAAATTGTATTGGTAGTAGATGATTCTTCGACTATTTGTACCATAATTAAAAATGAATTAACAGAGGTCGACTATGAAGTCGTAACGGCCAGGAATGGGATAGAGGCTCTTTCTTTTATCGAGTGGATGCAGAAAATGCCGGATTTAATCACTCTTGACATTGATATGCCGGTAATGGGTGGTTTTGAGGTTTGCGAGCGATTACTGGCAGGACGGGAAGACGAAAACGAAAAAAAACAACAAGCCGCCGAAATCCCGATCCTGTTCGTGTCAGCCAATGACACACTCGACAATAGGAGAAAGGGATTTAAACTGGGTGTTATTGATTTTATAAGCAAACCTTTTAAACACGGAGATATAACACGAGCGGTCAACAAAGTATTAAATCCAGAAAAAGAATTTCTTGGGATGCGAGCGCTTGTCGTCGATGATTCAGCGGATGTAAGGAGGATGATCGGCACATTGTTAAAGAGAAATGGGATAGAGGTAACCGAGGCGCAGAACGGTTTGCAGGCTCTGAAGATCGTTGAGGTGCAAAAAAAGCCTTATGATATAGTTATAACAGATTATTTTATGCCGGAAATGTGTGGAGACGAACTCTGTCGCCTATTAAGACAAAGAGAAGGGATGAAAAATGTACCTCATTTTTTTGTCAGTGCATTTGACGACAGGGATTCCACTTTGGAATTTTTTAAAGCAGGGGCCTCCGATTATCTTCGAAAACCTTTTATTGAGGAGGAGCTTCAGGCGAAAATTGAAATTCATCTCAGAGCAAAAAAATACGTCAATGATCTGGAAGAACTGAACCGGAAGCTTGAGTATCTGGTAAAACGTGATGGCTTAACCGATCTTTACAATCGAAGGTATTTCAAAGAGGAATTAGATAAGCATTTTCACCAGGCAGTAAGGTATGGTCTTGAACTATCGTGCGTGCTTTTGGATTTAGATCTTTTCAAAAAAATTAATGATACATATGGCCATGCGTATGGTGATATGGTTTTGGTCCAGGTGGCCGATATATTAAAAAAAGGGTTACGCAAGGTCGATATAGCTGCTCGTTATGGGGGGGAAGAGTTTGTCATCCTTCTTCCGAATATCAACAGTGATGGTGCCGATAAGTTGGCGGAGAGGATAAGGATTCTTGTAGATGAACATACATTTACCGATGGAACCACAACGAGTCGAGTGAATGCCAGCATCGGTATTTCTTCCTTAAAAGCTAACAAACCGGAGAATCCTGACAAGCTGGTTTCTTTTGCAGATGAAGCGCTTTATATTGCCAAGGAAAGTGGTCGTAACAGGGTTTGTTCTTATAATAAATAACTTTCCTTTTTTCATGAGATAACGATGAGGAATGAACTGGGAATTATCTCGAAAGCAATTTACATAGGTATTCTATTATTTGCTGTTTGTATAACAGACCACGCGATTGCTCGATCTTTTTCCGCCAAAGTTACTCATATTGTTGATGGTGATACGATAGAAATAAGGTGGAAGAATAAGATTCGGCGCGTTCGTATCTGGGGCATTGATACCCCAGAATGGGACCAACCGTTTAGCACGAAGTCAAAAAAAATGACGCGTAAATTGTTGGCTGGAAAATATGTTAATGTTTTTCCGATAGAATTTGACAAATATGGGAGACTGGTGGCTCGCATCAATGTCAATCATACGAGCGTCAGTAGGAAACTTGTTGAATCCGGCCTTGCCTGGGTTCATATTTATTACTGCAAAGAACCTGTATGCAATCAATGGAAGAAACTGCAAAAAAAGGCCAGGAAAGAACATAAGGGACTATGGAGGGATCCACATCCGGTTGCACCTTGGCAATGGAAAAAAATGCATAAATATTGAATATTACCAAATAGATAACAAATTGATATTAAGAAGTGCGTTTCTTTTCAATGTTGACAATATGAGAATATATAGAGTACTTTCAACAAAACTTGTGCATATACAATAATACCTTGGGAATACCTTTAATAAACCAAAGTGGTACTTGAATACTTCAACCCATTACTTCTTCCACACTTACCCTGTGAGAAAAAATGAATAAATACATTGTAGTGAAAATTTTGGCGTTTATCTGTTTTCTTTCATTATTTGTTTTTCAGGCGCCTGTGCTTGCCTCCGGCAATGATAATTTGATTAAGATAAATATTAGTAAACTTAAGAAAACTAAAGCTTGTCCCGGGTGTGATTTAAAAGGTGCCGTACTCGATAGAATGGATCTTACTGGGGCGAATCTGGAGGGTGCCAACCTCTCAGACGCTAAACTTTTTCTTGCTAATTTAGCAGGGGCCAATTTGAAAAATGCTTATTTGAAACGAGCCATATTCGGTGGCGCTGATCTTGCCGGAGCGGACCTGCGTGGGGCTGATTTGAATGGAGCTGATCTTACCACTGCCTATCTAGTCGGCGCGAAATTTGACGGAGAATTTATAAAAACCAAGCCTTATAAGGAAGAAGGCTTACCGGAAATTGAGAAAAAAACATATGTTGATGACACTGTTCGACCCAAAAAAGTCGAAGAAGGTCCTGCTGCAGACCAGTTTGCCAAACCTGCCCCTCAATCATTAAGTGATGAGAAAAAGAAAGTTCCAGTTGTTGCAACAAGGACATATAAGAAACCGAAGGAAACATTTGAAGGAGTCGTAGAAAAGAAAACCAGTCAAAAACCAAGTGAAGAAAATGCAGTCTTGGAAAATCAAGGTGAAACAGACGGTCCTTTGGTTAAAACTGTTAAACCGATAAAAAAAGTTACTATTGAAAAGAAAATACCTTCTTTAAAGAAGGTTGAAGATACTGGCGATGTGAAAGAAAAGCAAAACGTTGTAGAACTTGAAGATCACAAAAAGCAAAATGGTAATTTCATGACTGCAGAGAATGACAGTGCTGATAGAGAAGGTATGACCAAACCGGAAGAAGGTGCTGCGAGTGTAAAGCCTTCCTCTTCTATATCTGCCAATCCTGGTGAAAAAGAACAAGGCGCTGATTCCACGGCGAGCGAGAAAGGAGAGAACCAAAAGATTTCTTCAAAGGAGAGTGGGGAATCTTCTGCAATGAAAAAAACGTCTGAACATAGTGAAAAAATTATTGAAAAGAATCTGCTTTCTGAAAAGAAAATTTCAATAAAGCAGGATAAGAAACCATCCGATTCGCAAAGCAAAGAAATGGCCAGCGATAAAACAAGGAATCTGAAAATGTTGCTTGATACAAACAAATGCTATCATTGTGATTTATCAGGACTTGATCTTTCTGGAAAGGATCTCGGTGATGCTGATTTGGAAGGCGCTGATTTTACTGGGAGTAATCTGGAGAAGACCGATCTTGACGACGCTGTTCTCAAGGGAGCGATATTTGTGAATGCAAATTTAAAAAATGCTAATTTGGCGGATGCGGATCTTTATAAAGCTGATTTTTCCGGGGCCGATCTAACCGGGGCCGATTTAGAAGGTGCAAAAACCGACGGAACAAATTTCAGCGGTACCACAGGAATGCATAAATGATGCTATCTGTAATCAAATTATATGGATAAAATCCTTCCCAAAAAAAAATAAAATTTTGAACAACAAAAGAAAATACAAAATTCCGATAAATTTTCCCTCGTTAATCGTCATGAAGACCCGTGATTTTATCGAGGGCTGTATTGATGCGCACATCTTCGGGATATTGATCGTCTAGTAATATATTCTCCAGCTCGTCCAGAAGTCCCTGAAGTTCAGCGGCCTTCATTTCCAGGGCTTGAATTGTTTCCGAAGCCGCATGCTCGGTTATATCCATAGCATGTTGGAGTTCTTGGGCACTCCTGTAAATCGTCTGAATGTTTGCTATCTTATCTAGACGGAGAAAAAGTTCATCAAAATTGATCGGTTTTTCAAGGTAATCAGTGGCCCCTTTTTTCATGGCATCGACAGCGGTATCAACCGATGAATGTGCAGTAATCAGAATAACTTCAATGGTACTGTTTATCTGTTTTGCGATTTCAAGCACTTCTATTCCGCCAATTTTACCGGGCATCATGAGATCGGTAAGTACGACATCAACGGGCTTCTGCTGTAAAATGGCTTCTGCCTTGTATCCGTCTGCAGCAACGAGGACATGATAGTTTTCCTTTGTCAGTCTTTGCTGAAGCAGTCTCCTGATGACCGGATCATCGTCAACTACTAAAATTTTAAGATTTTTCATGTTCGACCTCTTGTTCCCATCCTTAATAAAAACAACAGAGCTTTGATCTTGGAATTTTTTATATAGGCAACTTTGAATTAAATTTTCTTCTGGTAAAAAATAGATTTTAAATGTTTCTTGGGCACTAGACGAGGACACACGCCGGTTAAGGATTCAGTTGAACCAATTATTAAATACCCGTCATCAGCCAAACTGTCCGTTATTTTATTAAAGAGTCTTTTTCTGTCTTGCAGCGTGAAATAGATAGCTACATTTCTACAAAAAATAATGTCAAATTTTCCAAGGGCAGTGAAAGGGTGCATGAGATTCAATTTTTTAAAATTGACCATGGCTCTAATTTCGTCCTTAACTTTCCAAGAATCTCCAAAAAGAGTGAAATATCGCTGCAACTGTTTTGTCGGGAGGCCTCGGTCAATTTCGAACTTGTTGTATTTTCCATAACTCGCTTGCGCTATAGCCGTATCCGAGATATCCGTTCCTAAAAGATGAAAATTGTAGCGTGAAAGATCAGAAAGAAGTTCTTTTATTACGATTGCAATAGAATAAAGTTCCTGACCAGTAGAGGCAGCTGCGCTCCAAACTTTGATGCTGGTTTTGAGGGCCGAAGAAGATGAGGTTCTCTTGTCGATTATTTCCGGAAGCAATTTATGCTGCAGAAGTTCAAAAGGGCCTTTATCCCTAAAAAAAAGTGTTTCATTTGTAGTTATTGCATCAACAATTTGTCTTTCAATATTTTTTTTTAAGTCTCTTTTTGCCTTATTATAAAGATCCTGATAAGAGGAGCATCCTAATCCTTCTGCAATGGAACTCAATCGTGTCTCAAAGAGATATGCCTTGCTTGCATCTAAATATATTCCAGAAATATCGTAAATATATTGAGATATTAATTTGAGTTCATTGGGAGAGATTTTTAACATTAGTTTAGAGAAAACACCTTTTCGTAAGAGAAGGGATTAAAGTATGTAGGTTAGGTATCAAACAAAGCGAACCGATTTCACAATTTCATTTGCAATCTTAGTCAGGGGAGCTATTACGTCTGCCAAACCTTTCTCAATGGGTGCTTTCGGCATACCGTAGACAACACAGGTCTCTTCATTTTGGGCAATAATGAAAGACCCCTTATTTCTCAGAATTTCAAGACCCTTTGTGCCATCGTACCCCATACCGGTCATTATAACGGCAGTTGATCTACCGACATAATAGTCTCCAACCGATCGAAAAAGATAGTCTGCTGATGGTTTGCAGGAATTTTCCGGTGGGTCGTTGGTAATCTTGATTAATCGATTTTTGCCGTCATTGCTAGCTATAAGCTTCATTTGCTTGCCGCCGGGAGCGATATAGACAACATTGTTTGAGAGAACCTCTCCGTCCTCGGCTTCTTTAATGGTCAACGCACATTTTCTATCCAGGCTTTGGGCTAGGGATTTGGTGAAAATAGGCGGCATATGTTGGACGATCACAATCGGTACTCCAAGGTCGCCAGGAAGCTGCGGTAGCATTTGGGTTAAGGCATTCGGGCCGCCGGTGGATATCCCTATGGTGACGATTTCCGATTTCCCTTTTCGCAGAGATGGGGTTTTTGTTCCTACCTTGAGTACGGGTGAAATAGCAGAATCAAGTTTTGCTTCTGCCTTGCGCAGCCGGGTATACTGCCGGCTTATAATTTTTTTGTTACCGAGCAGATTGAGAGCAACTGTCGACCTGGCAAATGCCTGGATCATCGGATAAAGGAGGCGTTTTATCTCAGTCTTACCCTCAGCCAGGCTTTTGGCTTGAGGTTTCAAAATAAAATCGAAGGCGCCAAGTTCCAGAGCTTTCATCGTCATTTCGCTTCCATCTGCAGTAAGAGTGGAAAGCATGATAGCACCGACCCCCAAATGTTGTTTCTGCAACTCGGCAAGGACTTCAAGGCCATTCATTTCGGGCATTTCAATATCAAGCGTGATGAGATCCGGTTTTAAAGTAGCGATTTTCGACATCGCTATCTTGCCGTTATGAGCAACGCCAACCAGTTCTACCTCCGGCAACTCTTGCATGATATCAGAGACTGTTTTTCGGTAAACTATTGTATCGTCAACAACGAGTACTTTTAGTTTTCTTTTTGTAAACATATCGTATTTCAATCATCAATGCGTAGTACTCTATCGACGTCCAAGATACCGATAAGGTTATTTTTTGTTTTATAAACCCCTGTGAAATATTCACCCTGGATTCCGCTCATATTGGCAGGTGCACGTTCCAGTTTAGACATATCGGCTGCAACGACATCCCCAATTTTCTTAACCAGAAGTCCGACATGACCTCCGGACGAATTCACTATTATGTTGCGTGGATCATTGGAGGTGTCTGTGTCGCCAAGACCAAGTTTTTTGCCAAGGTCGATGATGGTTACTATCTGTCCTCTCAAGTTGAGAATTCCCATTACATAATCAGGAGCTTGGGGAGCTTTTGTCATTTGCATCATTTTATTGATCTCTTGCACTTTCAATATGTCCATTCCACAGATTCCGTTGCCCACATGAAAGGTGGCAAGTTCAACAATTTTTTTATCTGTTTCAACTGGTTTTTCTTTCATTGGCCGCCCTTTTTGATAAGTATTTGATTATACACAGTATATATAAGGAAGGAAAAAGAGAATACTGCTATTTTGAATGGACGAAAATTTTCCATTAATGTATACGTTTCATATAATCATGGACACAAGCCATGAGTCGTTCTTTATCCAATTTGATATGATATTCGTTGACACCAACCGCTTTGCCTTTGGCAACATCCTCCTCGCCGGCAAGCGTGGTCAAAGCAATTACGGGGAGCTGTGAAAAACGAGGATCATTACGTATGGTCTGTGTAAGCTCGAAGCCGTTCATATTCGGCATTTCGATATCTGTTACAACCATTGAAACAAGGTCTTGGTTCTGCTGAAGGAGATCCCAGGCTACCTTACCGTCTTCTCCTTCAATTACATCGTACCCGGCTTCGGTTAAATAGCCCTTGACCTGATTACGAAAAAAATTGGAATCCTCAGCAATAAGAATTGTAGGCGGGGAATCATCCGATCCCTCTTTCATTCCAAGAATATCTTTATTTTCAAACCATTCCGGATAGAGTATCTGCGCAAGCTCATAGACATTTACCAACATGGTGGTGTGTTTTCCTATAATTGTTGAACCCATAATTCCAGGTTGGTGTAACGTCACTCCGTCAATTTCGGCAGTTATCTCGATCGCGTCAATAGGGCCGATTGCTAGAAGTCCTACAAGTCTTGATGTAATCTGAAATACTATGACAAGCAGATCGTCATGATCCGCAAGCGGTTGTACTGAGGCAACATCATCAACGCAGATAAGGGAAAGACTTCCTTCACGATATTGCATTACCCGTTTTCCACCTAAGTCTTCTATATCCGACCGTTTTATCTTTTCAATCCGTTCGACTTGATTGAGAGGGACGGCGAACTGTTCTTTTTCAGAGTTGCGGAATATAAGAAGTGCCTGTTTATCCTTCTGGGCCCGTTTTGCCTCCTCTTGGGCATGAGCAAGTTCATGAGCTCTATCTGTTCCTTCAATGGATGTGAGACGTGCCATTCGGGCCAGGTTACTGACATCGAGAATCAAAGCGATACGGCCATCCCCCATAATAGTTGCACCGGCATACCCTTTACAATGCTGAAGATGACGGCCGAGAGGTTTAATGACTATTTCTTCTGAATCTTGAAGGCGATCGACAATGAGACCGTATTTCATAGCACCTGTCGAAACCACGACGATATTGAGGGCACTGGCAGGAGATGTTCTGCGATCCTCGGTTGTGCGTTGCGGCAAGTTATCTTTTTTTTCTTTCTGTTGCTGCCCGTCTTGTGTTTCGTCACGAAATGAAGGCGAAGACATCCCCCGTCTATCTGAAATCAAAGTTCTACGATCGGTTCTGACGGTATCATCCGTCGGATCATAATATGTTCTCTGTGCTCCAAGGACGTCGGCAAGCCTGATTAATGGGAGAAGATTTCCACGTAAGCGAACGACCTCGGCATTGCCAACCCGCTCCACACGATCTTTTACCTGACCTGCCGGAATGCGGAGAAGTTCTTCCAGGTTGACCTGAGGGATTGCGTATCTTTCTCCTCCCATCATAATGATCTGACAGGGAATAATTGCAAGGGTGAGTGGCAGTTTGATAGATATTGTCGTTCCGTGTCCTACTTCGGATATGATATCGACATTCCCGCCGAGTTGGTCGAGATTTGTTTTGACCACATCCATCCCGACTCCTCTTCCCGATACATCCGTCACCTCTTTAGCAGTTGAAAATCCGGGAAGGAAGATAATGTTGACTTTTTCCTTTTCGGACATGACCTGGGCCTGTTCCGTTGTGATCAGGCCTTTATTGATGGCGCTTGCCGCCAAGGCGTCTCCATCAAGGCCTTTCCCATCATCGCTTATCTCAATAACGACTTGTCCTGCTTCATGGTATGCTTTCAGTATAACCAGGCCGACGTCGGATTTTCCTGCCTTTTTTCTATCGGCCGGAGATTCGATGCCATGATCAACAGAGTTGCGGACCAGGTGTGTCAGAGGATCATTGATAGCTTCTATGATTGTCTTGTCGAGTTCGACATCCTTGCCGACAATAGTAAGATCAATAGTCTTATTAAGTTTACTTGCCAAATCTCGAACAACACGGGGAAATTTGTTAAATACATTACCAATTGGCTGCATGCGGGTCAGCATGATCGCTTCCTGCAACTCCGATGTAATGAGATCTATTCTTTGACCGACGCTTTCAGCATTGCGAATCCCTTCAGAACCAATAGTCTGCAAGAGTTGATTTCTACTAAGAACAAGTTCTCCGGCCAATGTCATCAACTGATCGAGGAGGCTAACATGCACCCTGATGCTGGTTTCGACTTTTTGTTGTGGCCGTGAACCACCTCCTGCAGTGGAAGAAATATTTTCAGTTTTTAGTGACTCCGTCTGCTCTACTTTTGGGGTTATCGTTTGCTTCGGCTGTTGGGCGAGTTCCTCTTCAAGCTCGGGTTCCTCTTCCAATTCAGACTCGATATTGGTTTCCTCTTCAAGCTCAAGATTCTGTTCTTGCGCTGTTTCAAGTTCTGCTGGAGGTTCAGGTTTCGTTATCTTTTTAACCTTTTTTGCAGGTTGCACAGGCTTTGCAGGAGTGGACTCAGTCGGGAGAGTTCCACCTTCAACAATTGCATTGAGAGGGACAAGATGTTCTGATATATCAACGTCATTACTTGAATGAACATCTTCAACCATTCTTTGAAGTTGATCAGCGGCAAGAAGGAGAACGTTGATAATATCAGAGGTCGGAACCAGCTTTTTACTGCGAATCAAACCGAGGACATTTTCCATGGCATGGGAGAGTTCCTGGATAACGGAAAGCCCCATAAAGCCGGCGCCACCCTTTATGGAATGCGCAGCTCTAAAAACCTTGTTTACGAGATCTTCATCAATGTTTTCTGCTGCTTCCTCGATGGCCAGAAGATCATTTTCAATATCTGAAAGATGTTCCAACGATTCTTCAATGAATCCCTGCAATATTTCATCGTCTTCAATTTGCATATCATAGGCTCCTTCAAATTTGGATGTATCGAGGTTTATTACATCAATTTTATACTTATGGATACTTGAATGTACAGGGATTTTTTGAAGTGATACGATAAAGTAGGGGGATGGCATTCAGGTGTCCAACCATAGGAAAAATCCTGTGAGGAAACCCTCTTGGTTTATATCTGTAGAGACTTGTTAATACCTATAACCGTGAGAATGTATGTTAGATGATGACCAGCCAGAGGGTGATTGTAATCGACAGTGACTGTTTTATCATTTGCTTCGATGATAGTGGCAGGAACCTGATGTTCCTTTCCTTCTTTTTCAATGCTCAAAGAGAGTAGCATACCAGGTTTGGGTGCGATTTTATTGCTGATTGATTTGCGGTCAAGGGTATGGAGGAGCTCCTTCCTTCTTGGACCGTATCCTTCATCCGGATCCAGACGAATGGTTTTGGTGTCGCCAATAGACATACCGAGCAGCGCCTGTTCCAAAGAGGGTGGAGCCTGACTTTCACCAAGTGTTAGAATAAACGGCTGTTTCTCCGTGATGGTTGCAAACACCTCTCCATTGTCTAATTTGCCGATATATGTAATTGTCACCGTATCGTTGTTTTCTACTTTTTCCATTAAAACTGCTCCTTTGGGATAATCAAGAAAATGCCTCATTATAAATAGCGGAGTATGCTATCCTAGAATATTGCATTTTACAATAGTGGTTATGTAAATATCAGGGTGATTGTTCTTTTGTCCTTAAAGATAATACGATGTTGTTTTAAAGTATATAGGACTGACAATCTCCCCGAACATATCTTGACAAAGAAATATTGCCTGCATAATGTAGAACGCTCAGCCGGAAGGCCTGCTGTTTAATCGTTCTGCAGTGGTGTCAACGTATATACTGAAATAGCGGACTTCTGTCTCAGGCTGTGCAATTTACAGCCAATAAGAAGGACCTTGTTTGGGTTATGACAACCTTGGTCGGAGAGAAATCCGTGTTAAAGATAAAATGAGAAACTACTGTATGAATTATGATTGATCTGAAATTTTCCAAAAATACAGACGGATTGCTACCTGCAATCGTTCAAGAATATGAAACAGGTGAGATTTTAATGCTTGCATATATCAATAAAGTCTCTTGGGAAATGACACTTAAGACAGGGAAAGCCCATTATTGGAGCAGATCACGGGGAAAGCTCTGGTTGAAGGGAGAATCCTCGGGACACGTGCAGATCATCCGTGACATTCTGGTTGATTGTGATGAGGATACCGTCGTTTTTAAGGTCGAACAGCTTGGTGGTGCTGCCTGTCATACCGGATACCGAACCTGTTTTTATCGTCATGTGAAAGGAGGTGACCTACAGGTATCCGGTGAAAAGATATTTGATCCAAAATTGGTATATGGAAAAAAATGAATATCTCCGTTATAGGAAAATAAAATACAAACGCTATGAAATTTTAAAGGAATATGAAAATGAATCAATTAAAGCTAGGACTTCCAAAAGGGAGTTTGGAGAAAGCAACGATTGCCCTTTTCGAGAGTGCCGGCTGGCTGATTAAACCGACGGCAAGAAATTATTTTCCGGAAATAGATGACCCTGAACTTGCCTGCTCCATCTGTCGTCCCCAGGAGATGTCGCGATATGTGGAAAGTGGAATGCTGGATGCCGGTATTACAGGCAAAGACTGGACATTGGAGAATCGGTCAGAAGCGGTTCTTGTATGTGATTTGATTTATTCAAAGGTGAGTCGGAAACCAACCCGGTGGGTGATTGCCGTTGCCGGTAATTCCGACATCAAAAAGATCGAAGATCTTGAAGGAAAGAAAATATCTACTGAGCTCGTCAATGTTACTCGACGCTTTTTTAAAGAAAAGAAAATAGGGGTCGAAGTTGAGTTCTCCTGGGGGGCAACTGAGGCAAAGGTCATCTCAGGGCTTGCTGATGCGATAGTGGAAGTTACAGAAACCGAAAGTACCATTCGCGCGCATGGGTTGCGCATAATCTATGAACTCATGGAATCCAATACTCAATTCATTGCCAACAAGGATGCCTGGGCGGATTCGTGGAAACGTGAGAAAATTGAGAATATTGCAATGTTGCTGCAGGGCGCGCTGAGAGCCGACAGGATAGTTGGTCTGAAAATGAATGTGCCTCAAGACCAACTTGATAAAGTTGTTGTCCTGCTTCCGAGCCTGAACGCACCGACCATTGCCAATCTTTACCAGACTAATTGGTTTTCAGTTGAGACTGTGGTCTCAGAGGAACAGGTGCGCGATCTAATACCGAAGCTGAAAAAGAACGGTGCCGAAGGCATTATCGAATATGCCCTGAATAAGGTGATCTAAAGGTTATCCGGGAAATAAGAACTGAAGGGATGGATTTATCAAACTCACATTTCATTCTGAGTGTACATAATCTCAGACAATTACCCGAGCCCGGTTTTCCGGAGGTAGCCTTTGCCGGTAGATCAAATGTAGGAAAGTCAAGTTGTATCAATACGCTATTGAAACGAAAGAGCCTCGTTAAGGTCAGCTCCCGGCCAGGAAAAACGCAGGGGTTGAACTATTTCCAGGTTGGAAAAGGGGTCTATTTTGTTGACCTTCCCGGTTACGGATATGCGAAAGTCGACAAAGATATGCAAATTGGTTGGCAGTCCCTTATAACCACATACCTGGAAACCCGACAGACTCTGGCTTGTGTGGTTGTTATTCTGGATATACGGCATTCTCCAAAAGATTTGGATTCACATTTAATTAGTTGGTTGCGGATAAAGGGAATCTGTGTCGTTGTCGTGTATACAAAAATTGACAAGCTCTCTGGGAATCTCAGGAAAAAAAATGCTGAGCTCCTTGATGCCGGCCATACTATCCGCCCCGAAGAGCGTGTCCTTTTCTCTGCGAAGACAGGTCAAGGACGAGATGATCTGGAACAGGCGATAGCTCAGGCGATAGAACAAAAGAGGATGAAAAATCAGGTCGACACAGCATAGACAGGGGGGGGAGGTGGGAGCCTCATTGATCGGATTTGAGCACCGATAGGAAAGCCTTCTGAGGAATCTCAACATTTCCAACGGTTTTCATCCTCTTTTTCCCTGCTTTTTGTTTTTCCAGCAATTTTCTTTTTCTTGAAATATCTCCTCCGTAACATTTAGCCGTAACGTCCTTTCTCAAAGGAGAGACTGTTGTTCTGGCAATGATTGTTCCACCGATGGCGGCCTGAATAGCAATTTTGAAAAGCTGTCTGGGGATTTCCTCCTTCAGGCGTTCACAGGCGTGCAGGCCCCTGGCTCTGGCGTTCGAACGGTGAACAAGTTGTGATAAGGCATCCACAGGTTCGCTGTTTACCAGAATATCGAGTTTGACCAGGTCGCTTTTTCGATAATCACGCAGCTCGTAGTCGAATGAGCCATATCCCTGGGTAATAGACTTGAGTTTGTCGTAAAAATCGTAAATAACCTCTGCTAAAGGCAATTCACAGGTGAACTCGATTCTTCCCGGGATCGGATAGTGATAGTTGGAGTTCACACCCCTGCGTTCCATGCAAAGAGACATAACGACTCCCATATACCTTTCAGGTATCAGGATTGTTGCTTTTATATATGGTTCTTCCACTGAGGCTATCTTGGCAGGATCCGGGAAATGGGCCGGGTTATCGACATCAACAGTGCTGCCGTCGCTTAATGTGAAAATATATTTGACCGAAGGGACAGTGAGGATCAAAGAGATATCAAACTCACGTTCCAGTCTTTCCTGGATCACCTCAAGATGAAGGAGACCAAGGAAACCGCAACGAAAACCGAAGCCGAGAGCAACGGAAGAGTCCTTCTGGTAGATGAGTGCGGCATCATTAAGCTGCAATTTTTCAAGGGCTGAGGCCAGATCTTCATATTCGTCGGTGGAAATCGGATAGATAGACGAAAAAACAACCTGTTGAACCTCTCTGAAACCCGGCAGAGGTGTAGCACAAGGGGCATCTCTTAAGGTTATTGTATCTCCAGGTCGAGTGTCTCTTACAGTCTTTACACCGGCAATGATATAGCCGACTTCACCTGCAGAGAGTTCTTTCCGCACTTCACGCCGCAGCCTGTAAATTCCTACTTCTTCTACTTTATATTCGGTTTTATTGGACATGAATGTAATGACATCACCGGTACGAACACGTCCATTGATAACCCTGCATGAGATGATTGTACCACGAAAAGGATCGTAGTTTGCGTCAAAAATCAAGGCTTGAAGGTTTGCAGCGGGGTCACCTTTTGGAGGCGGGAGACAGCGAACAATAGCCTCCAGAATGTCGTCAACACCTCGCCCTGTTTTTGCAGAACACAATTGGATGAGATTGCTATCGAGCCCGAGATCTTCTTCTATCTGCAATGCGACTTTCTCGGGTTCGGCTGAGGGAAGGTCAATTTTATTAATAACTGGAATTATATCCAGATCATTTTCCATGGCCAGGTAGAGATTGGCCAGGGTCTGGGCTTCAATACCCTGCGATGCGTCGATAAGGAGTAAAGCTCCTTCACAAGAGCTTAAAGCCCTGGATACCTCATAGCTGAAATCCACATGACCGGGAGTATCAACGAGATTGAGTATGTATGTTTTGCCATCTTTCGCTGTATATGGTAAACATATAGTCTGACTCTTTATCGTAATACCACGTTCACGTTCAATTTCCATGTTATCGAGAATCTGATCCTTGAACTCCCGATCCGAGACAAGCTTGCACATCTGGATCATACGGTCGGCAAGCGTTGATTTTCCGTGATCGATATGTGCGATTATGCTGAAGTTTCTTATATTGTTCATAGTTTTAATAAGGAACCGTTTTGCAGAGAATTTTAGTGGTCGTCGTCAGAAGGAGAGGAAATTTAAACCTCTAGCATAAAAAAGCAAAGAATAAAATATAATTTTCCTCCCGCAAGAAGGCATCAATAGATTAGAATATGAAATAATATGTCGCAAATGAGACGTAATTGCAATTTGATGCCCATGTGAAATTTTTTTTTAATTTGCAGGGGCAAAATGATAAAAGACTCATTGTGATATTGAATTGTCGGCGTATGAACTCATTACGGTGCCGGCTAATATATGCACTAGCCCGGATTTCTCATGAACACTGTGTCAATTTGTCTACCACTCAGAAAGGGCGAAACGTTTCAAAGAAACAATTGAGTTTTTAAATTTATACAGTGTTCACCGAAGGTCAGTCCAGGCATCGCCATCTTCTTCAGTCTTTTGGCAATGAA
>Ga0055450_10000065_pt1 | contig 15434 bp, 15 predicted proteins | sample China_Galinas_PW_5_FD_57740 | JGI IMG/M metagenome (GOLD analysis project Ga0055450, IMG submission 57740) | Wetland microbial communities from San Francisco Bay, California, USA, that impact long-term carbon sequestration - China_Galinas_PWC_D1 | ecosystem: Environmental > Aquatic > Marine >... | reverse complement strand
ATTTTTATTTTTTAAAAGGTTGTTTGGTGGAGTTGATAGAGGAGGCGAGAAGCGTGGATTGAGGATGGTGTGGTGTTATTTGTTGATGATTTTAATAATTGTTTTGGCTCTATTAACTACAGTGAATGTTTTACTTGCGATTGCTATTGGGTTTACCGCGCTCTTTTTAAGCATTGATAGGTCATTGAAGGCAAAAAAAACTACCAAATGGTTGTGGAGTTTTAGGGAAGAAGTGCTGTTTAAGCTTTTTGTGATACTTGTGGTCGGGGTGTCTCTGTCAACTCTCTGGTATACGCCTGGCTTTTGGTGGGTGAAGTTGGCAAATCCATCATTTGGGGGCTTGCCATTGTGGAATTTGATAGTAAGTCTTTTTCAATATGCTCTTTATTTCTTGCCTTTGGTTCTTGCGATTATGGTTGTTAAATGGAAATTTCTTTTTGGCAGGAACAGGAGTGTTTATTTATTTGGTTTTTTGTACTTTATTTCTTTTTTGATATTAACACTAGTGAGATTTTTGGCAGATCCTGATTTTGTCGTTGATTGGATTGGTTTTATACCAGAGTTACAGTTTGGTGTTAGCGTATTGGGTGGGTTGTTCTTTGTGTGGTTTTATAAAAAGTTTGTCAGAAAAAAAGGAGAGAAAGTTAATAATCATAATTATTTCTTGAGATATAAAAAATCTTATTTTTGGAGTTTGTTTTTAGGGTTTTTGGGGTTAATGTTCTTTTTAAGTGGGTATTTTGTTTATGGTTTATTTTTTTATTCAATTAGTGAATATAAATCTGATTTAATAAATATTTTTAATTCGCATTTAATTCGTGAGGATCGAAATATTTTTAGCAAGAGCAGGATTTTCTTATCAGGATCGGATGTTTTTTGGCTAAATTATTACCTGCCCATAAGTCAGGTTAGAGGTGGAAATGATAGTGCTTCAGTTAATCCTCTATGGGCACATGGTTCATATCAGATAAGAGAAGGGGAGAGTGACGATTTGACTGAGGGCTGGATGCGAATATTTGGGACTGAGTATATGTTGTTACATGGAGATAATACGCGTGATCCGTTCAATGATTTTAAACATATAGAAAAATATGAAAAATGGGGGGTTATTGGTGAGAGTTGTACTGATGATTTATTGAAATTTGATAATGCATCAATCGCGAGGATTGCCGATAAGAAAATTTTAATGGTCTCGAGACCAGATAATGGAGGAGACGCGAAGACTAATAATAGTTATTTGAGGAATTTTAGAAATAGTATTAATTTTCAATATATAAGGAATGACATGTTTAGGGTCGCTGGTGATTTGCGAAAGGATCAAGTTGTTAGCGTTTCGGTTTCATATGATCCGGGCTGGACGCTTGAGATGGGAAGGGGTAAAGTGGTTGGCGATTCATTTGGAAATATCGTTATTATTCCTGAGAGAGGGGGGAGGCAGGTGTTTGTTCTGAAGTATGAACGTGATTATTGGTTTTGGGTTTTTCCTTTGGTTATGAGTGTTTTGGGAGGAGTGGCTATTTGGAAATATACTGTTATATATAGTTGGTTAAAGAAGAGGTTGCCAAAGTTTAATTTTGGTCTGCATGAGGAGGATGAATATTAGGGTGTGGGGCTTGATTTTTGGTTTTTTTAAACTGTAAGATAGATGTGTGGAAACAGAAGATATTAGGCGAGGAATAGATTTTGCCTCAAGAATAGGGGAGACCGCTAAGCCACTTAGAAGACCTTTTAAATGGTGGGAGGGCGGACGGCTAGGGAATAGAACACTCCTTTTTTTAGGAATTGTTTGGGTTTTAAATTTGATTATTATACATCCTATTTTCTGGAAAGATCTTACAAGCGCGTATGCTTCAAGTTCTTATTTACTATTAATTAGTAGTTTTTTTGAGAATTTTTTGAAAATTCCCCAAAATATTTTTTTTACAATTATTACTTTTTTTTCTTTGGGGTTTGCGCCTATTAGTCTTTATTTGTTTGTAAGAAAGATTGCAATGCGTAATGAGGTGACTGCTTTTATTGCGGCACTGATTTATATTTTACCTAACCCTTTTTTGGGGAATATACCTGTTTTGTTGGATTCAGTTATGAAGGGAGATGGTGCGCATGCTATGATGTTATCTTTTATACCTTTGTTTCTTCTTTATGTGCAGACTTTTTTGGCAACTGGCGTGCCGGTGATTTTTCTAATGTGCACTATGGGAGTTGCGACAATATTTATTATTTCTCCTTTTTCGGGGTTGAATTTACTAATTTTTATATTTGTTTTGGTGCTTGCAGAGGCATTGCAGGGCAATTCTAGAGTAAAGACCGCGAGGGCAATTTTTTTATTGATTTCGGGTGTAGTGTTGTCCTTTTATTGGTATTATCCGAGTGTGGTTGTGGGATTTTTTTCACAAAAGCATGTTCAAAGCTCCATTGATTCTATTGTTAATTTTTTGCCAATACTCATTCCTTTTGTACCACTGGTTGGGGTCTTGGCTTTTCTTATTTTTGACAGACGCGAGAAGTTGAGGTCGATTTTTGTTAGTCTTACTTTATTCTTGATTTATTTATTTTTGTTTTGGATAGTTAGCGGGCTAGGGGTTGCTGGAGAGTTTGCCGCTGAGAGATATCTACCCGAGGTTATTTTGTCGATTTCTTTTTTTATAGCTACAAATATTATTGCTGTAATTGAAATTGGTTTTAATAGGTTACTTGCGAAGAAGTATGGTAAGTCTTTGTCATATGCGGTTTTTTATTCAGTCGCATTTATTGGATTGGCATTGGTGGTTATAACTGAATTTCAAGGGGTAAATGTTACTCATCAATATATTCAGAATGGGGGTTTTTTTAATTATTTTAATAAAGCTGCAGAGTTAAGAGCGGGGCTTGTTGACTTTGGTGATATAAGTTCTATCTTTGCGACTATTGTATCTGTTGTTTTTTTTGTGTACCTATTGCATCTAGTAAAAAATTATCCAGCTAATTTTAACAGGGCGGGACTTAGTATTAAGGAGCCTGAATTGCAGCAAGGGTAGTTGAAAGAAATGCATTAATAGGATAAGCTAAGTTGGAGGGGCGAAATTTTTCGTCATAGATTTAATTGATTATGAAGGCTAAAAACAAGAAAATAGCTATATTTCATTGTGGATTTATATACTCGGGAGGTGGCGAACGTTTAATAATTGAGGAGGCGAAGGGCTTCTTGAAAAAGGGATATGAGGTAGATATTTTTGTTCCCACTTATGAAAAGCAACTTTGTTTTCCAGATGAGCTGAAGGGGCTTAGTGTAAAGACTTTTTTGCCACAGTTGCCTAATTTTATCCCACTTAAGCATGCTTTTGAGATGGTTTTTTCATCACTTCTTGCACCTTTTTTCGCGAATCGTTTTAAGTCATATGATTTTATATTGGGAGCGAATCAACCTGGGGCATGGATTGCATATTGCGTGACAAAGATTACTAAAATTCCATATGTGGTTTATTTTAATCAGCCCAATAGACTTCTTTATCCCAGAGATGTGGATAGAAGAGCCAAGTGGAGAGATATTAAGGACTATTATTATTTGGATGGACTTATTAATTTCTTTAAATCTTTTGTTGCTTGGGCTGATAGGGTTTCTTTGGAGGGGGCTAGACAGGTTTTGGTAAATGGTGATTATATTGGAAAGTTGATGAGGGAAATTTATAATGTTCCGGTTGAGGTTTGTCCGGCGGGTGCAAAAGTGCAGTCATTTGATCTTTTGCGAGTTAATCCTCATACGGCGTATGTGGGGGAGTTTGAGATTAAGAATATGAAGGGTGAGCGGTTTAAAGTGAGAAAGCCGTATATTTTGATAACGAATAGACATCAGCCTCAGAAGAGGTTTGATTATGGATTTTTGGCTTTTGATAGGGTGAGGCAGGTTTATCCGGATTTGCACCTGTATATTCCTGGACCATTTACAAGCGAGACTGTTAAGCTAAAGGAGATGATAGAGGGAGTTAATATGGAGAGTCATATCGTATTTACAGGACAAATTTCGGAGAAAAGTTTGCAGAAGCTATATAGGGAGGCGGTTGTTTATTGGTATACTGCGCCTGAGGAAGATTTTGGTATGGGAGTGATTGAGGCAATGGGTTGGGGAGTGCCTGTTGTTGCCTGGAATCATGCGGGGCCGACGGTGACTGTTGAGGATGGAAAGACGGGATATCTGGCAAAGCCATATGATATAGAGGATTTTGCTAAAAAAACTGTTGAAGCAATAAAAGTATATGAAGATAGGGCAGAGATGGGGAAGAGAGCTTGGAAGCGGGTTAAGGATAAATTCAGTTGGGACAGGCATGTGGATATTATTGAGAGAGCGATGTTTGGGTAGGTTGACGCGCAAATAATTTTGCTGTATATTATTGATGTATTATGAATACAGTAAGGGTTAATTTAACATTGCCAACGAAGCTAGTCGAAGAGTTGAGGAAATTTCATAAAGTAAATATGAGTAAATTTGTTAGTGAGGCTGTTAAAAAGGAATTATATTTTGTAAAGAGAATAAATGCGATGAAGGAGCTTAACAAAATGCCACCAGCTTTTCCTGATATAAAGGATTCATCCAAGTATATTCATGATATGCGTATGAAAGAGGGTAAAATAAGGGATAAAAAAGTTGGACTACTATGAACTATTTATTTGATAGTGATGTTTTAATAGACTATTTTAATCATCAAAAGTTTGCTGTTTCGTTGGTTGAGGATTTGGTTGATAATGATTCTTTTTTAGCTGTTTCGGTTTTGACAATTACGGAGATGATTTCGGGATGGGATGAGAAGAGCGTTAAAAGATATTTGCCTTTACTTTATAAAATATTTGTAGTGGAGGAGGTTACAAGATCAATTGCAGAAAAAGCAGGAGAGTGGAGATATTATTTTAAGTCTAGAGGGATTGCTTTGCATGTTGTTGATACAAGTATTGCAGCAACAGCTTTTTTGAATGGTTATATATTGGTGACAAATAACAGAAAGGATTATCCTATGGAGGAGGTAAGGTTGTATGGATAATTCTGAGACAGGAGTGCGTGAAAATCATTTGAGTGCTCTTTATAAAGCTTTGGATGAGGGCAATGTAGCTGAGGTGGAGAGGATACAGAGCATATTGACTCGAGATGAGGAGTATGTCGCGTGTTCTTATTTGCTTAATAGAGAGGGGCCTTCTTCAAAAAAATTGGCTATGCATTTGAATAAGGATGGGTTTTTGGTTAAAGAGCATTTAGAAGAAAAGAAGGGCGGGGCTTTTATTTTTATTTGGAGGTATTTATTTTTTGGGTTGATTTTTGTGGGTGTTTTTTTGACAGAGTATATATTGAAGATGTTTTTGGGAATAGGGATATATGGCGGTGCGTTTTTTAGCTTGTTTGAGGTGGTAGTTCTTTCTTTGGTTGCGATTGGGGTGATTTTATTTGTGGAGGAGAATTATTTGGGGTGAGTGTATCTGTAAAATTATCGGGTTATATATTGTAGATAGAGGTATCTTGGAAAAATAAATGATTTTTTGACTTTTGGATATGTTTTGGATATACTCGATTTGTTATGAGTACTACTACTATCCATATAAAAACAGAGATCAAAACACGTGATGCTGCTAAAAAAGTAGCTGAAGACTTTGGCTTAACTCTTACATCGCTTGTTAACGCACTCCTAAAACAAATAGTCAGAAATAAAAGATTAAACCTTGATCTTGAGGAAATCCCAAATGAATACATGATTGAATCGCTTAAAAAATCAGAAGAGGATGTAAAAGCAGGTAGGGTGATATCTTTTGAATTATCAAAAGAGGTTCAAGATTACCTTAAGCGTGAAATAAAAGATGAAAAAAAATCCGCGCATTGAATTTACAACATTTTTTAATAAACAACGCAAAGAAGCACCGTCTGAGGTTAAAAAATCCTTAATAGAAATAATCACTTTATTTTTTGAAAACCCAGATCATCCATCTCTCAGAAATCATGCTCTAAAAGAAAAATATGCAGGTTATAGAAGTATTGATATTACCGGTGATTGGCGGGCAATATTTAGAGAAATAAAAATAGGCAAAAGACATGTGTTTATTTTTCATTTGCTCGGAACACATAAAAAACTATATGGAAAAAATTTTTGAGGGAGATAAGGATAAGCTGTATTGTTAGATATGGTATTGACATTGGGTATATATATTGTATATACTTTTTAGTATGAATACTGCAATTATTAATATTAAAACAGAACCGAAGGTTAAGGCTGAGGTACAGAAAGTGGCTAATGATTTAGGTGTAAGTGTAAGTTCTTTTGTAAATTCTTTTTTAAAGGATCTTATTCGAACAAAGAGGGTGACAATGCGCGCGGATGAAAAGTTGAATAAAAAGACTTTGGATATTATTAAGAAGGCAAGAAAGGATAGAGGAAAAGGATTAGCGTCTCCCGTGTTTGATAAGGCTGATGATGCTATTGATTGGTTGCATAAGTGGTGAATTGATTATGTGTGATAATATATATTTATTATGAAAAGTAAGAAATTTATTGTTCAGGATCCCGATATTTTGGGTGGAAAGCCAATTATTGCCGGCACAAGGATGTCGGTAGAGAGTATATTGGAGCTTTTGGCTTCGGATATGGGAACTGAAGAGATTCTTGTAGAATATCCATTTTTAAAAAGAGAGCAGATACAGGCGGCAATAGATTATGCTAAGAAGCTTGTCAGTAAGGAAGAAAGTTATTTTTTTGATAAATTAAACAGAACTGCTCATGAAATTTCTCGCTGATGTAAATATTCCTCAGTCTGTTATTAAAGCCTTAGAATCTGCAGGTCACCATGTTTTGGATATTAAAAAACGAAATTTGAAACTAAAAGATATAGAAATTATAGATATAGCTAAAAAAGGGAATTTGATTATTCTTACCAGGGATAAAGATTTTATAGCTCTTACACAATATCCGAAATATCAAACGTCGATTATAGTTATAAGGTTAAAGAATCAGAAGCCGCAATTAATAAAGGAACATATAATACAATTACTCAATAATCAAGATGAAAATATTTTAGCTATGTCAATTACTATAATAAATGAAGAGTCAGCAAGATCATATCCTTATGAATTATAAATTGATTAAATAGAGCTAATGAATATATAATATTATTGTTGTTTAAATATGGATAGAACGAGTGATAAAGCACATGATAAGTCAGGGGAGAAGGGGGAGGGGAAGGTGCATGAGAGTAAGGCTCATGAGGGGATGGGTGTAGTGCATGAGGTTAAGGCACATGAAAGTACAACAGAGAAAAAGGTGAGTCAGGAGGAGTGGTGGAAGAAGATAAGAGAGGTGTCGGAGGCGAATCAGAGGAAGGGAGAGGTACATCATGAAAGTCATAGTGAGGTTAAGGGGAAGGTTAAACAAAGATCTGAAAATGCTGTAAATAAATTTAGTAGAAATGTTTTTTTTATCAGTTTAGGGCTTTTTTTGATTGCGTTTGTAGTTAGGTTTTATTTTATTTTTTTTGTAACAGATCCTCAGAATGCGGGTGTCGGTTGGTATAACGATTCATATCATCATTGGCAAATTGCGTATTTAACAAAAGAAATAGGTCTAGGTAATAGTTTTTTGAGGTTGTGGGATTTGACAGGAATGGAATATTTTTGGGGATTTTTACAACCTATTCTTTTAACAATTTTATATACGATAACAGGTACAGCAGATATTTTGGTTTCTAGATTGATGAATTCGTTTATTGGAAGTTTGAGTGTTGTGTTTTTGTTTTTACTTACTAGGAAATATTTTAATTGGCAGGCCGGTGTGGGTGCGGCTTTGATTGCGATTTTTAATCCCGTTGGCATTTTTACAGATACTTCCGGCATGCAGGAACCTCTTGCAATTTTGATGATGTTAATTGGTATTTTTTTGTGGCCTGAGAGGCCTTTCTTTACTGGTTTCTTCTTGTTTCTTGCAAGTTTGAGTAGGGCAGAATATTGGGTATTTGCAATTATATTAATGTTAGTTTTATTAATTTTTGATAAAAGAAATGATAAGAAATTGGTTTTGGGAATTTCATATTTTGGACCAATCCTTTTGTATTTGAAGTATTTGCTTGATAAAACCGGTAACGCTATCTATCCAATTTATTGGAATTTTATGGGAAATGCCGCAGGGGAGTGGCAGGCTGATATTCCTTTGACTCAACAGCAAGAAATGATACGTTTGGTTTTCTTGGTTATACTCGTGATTTTTGTAATTGTCGGGATTTATTTGGTTTGGAAAAAGCCTAGATTGTATATTTTTTCTCTACTAGGTGTTGGTAATTTTATGTTTTTGTCTTTGTTTGTTGGTTTTACTGAATATTTAAAAAGCTATTTGCCAAGATTTTGGGTGGACAGGATTTTTTGGATGCCTTATTTGTGGTTGGGATTTGTTGTTGCGGTTGTTGTTTTGTATTTTCTTCCGAGATATGTTAGGTATGTCGGGGGTATTGTAGGATGGGCTGTGGTGGTCGGAGTAGTTGTGGTTTTACAATTTGTATGGGCACCGATTAATACCTATCGTGCGGGTGGAGATAATTATTTGAATACAAGATCTGAGATGGCGGCAGAAATTGTGGCTTTTTATAAAGGGGGATCGGTTTTAATACCGGGGAATGATGCTATTTTAGATTATGAGCTTTATAAGAATGGGATACCAGGTAAGGCTTTTAGGGGTGAAATGTTTGATCCATATTTTTACTTTACTGAGGCTGATCCATATGAAAAATGGGCAAAGAAGAATAGGAGGGTTGTTCTGGATTGGTTGAAGCGGGAGGATATAAAATTGTTGGTGTTTGATCAAAATACCGAGAGATATGCGGAATTGGTTAAAAGAGAGCCAGATCGTTTTGTGAAGCTTGGGCATGTTGATCAACTTGAGATATATGAAGTTAAGTAGAAAGCAAAAGAAATCTGACCCTTTTGATTATGAGGATAAAGTATGGGGGGCATCTACGGTAAGGGTTAATCCTTTACATTTAGGGGCCCTTAGATTGAAGTATTGTCTGGAGAGTATAAAGCATGTTGATGGAAAAGTTGTAGAGATTGGTTGTGGAGCAGGGGGAATGGTAAAGGCTGTTAAAAATTATAGACCTGATCTAGATGTTTATGGGTGTGATGTGAGCAAGACTGCTATAAAAGAAGCAAGAGAGAGCTCAGGAGATGTTAAGTTTGAGGTTGCGGATATTTATAAGATGCCTTTTAAGGATAATGCTTTTGAGGCTGTAGTTATGTTTGATCTGCTTGAGCATCTCGATAAGCCGGAAGTTGCTGTGAGAGAAATATTTAGAATTCTTAAGCCTGGTGGCGTTTTCCATTCTTATACTCCATGTGAGGGGAATTGGTCTAATTATGATTTCTACTTAAGAAAGTTGGGTTGGAAGGGGAAGGAGAGGTATGCGGGACATATTCAAAAGTATAGCGAGGGAAGTTTGAAGGAGTTAATTGAAGGGGTGGGTTTTAAGATGGGTGAGGCAAAGTGGAGTAATCATTTAATAAATCAAGTTGCTGATGCTTTGTATTTTTTGTTTTTATCGATAAGAGGAAAAAATACTGATTATTCGGTTGAGGGTTTTGTTTCAAAGAGCAAGCCTGGTTTGATAAGGTGGATTATGTCGGTGGCGGCAAAAGCTGTTGCTGTTGGGACTTATTTTGAGTCTAGATTTTTGTACTGGGCTCCAGGGCATGGGTTGCATTTGACAATGGTTAAGTCTTAATTTTATATTAAATATTAGATATGTTTTAAGATGAAAAAAGTTTTAAATTTTTTTGTAACATTTGGTGAAGTAATCATAAGAGCTATTTATCTAGTGATTGCCGTGGGGGTGATACTTTTTTTTGTATATGTAGCAGGAGGCCATTCATTTATTACAGGTATGTGGGGGACTGATATAAGAAGTGCGATGGCTATGCTTTTTTGGGTTGACAAGTTTTTTCCAAATGTTCCTTTTTGGTATCCTGTTGCAGCGGGAGGATCATCTGTAACACATTCATATCCTGTTCTCTCCTTTTATTTAGTTTCGTTTTTAAAGAACGTTTCGAGTCTAAATATTTTTCAATCTTTTACGCTGTTAGGTTTTCTTTCAGTTGTTTCGGTTTCTTTGTCAATATATTTTTTTGTGGCTCTACGTTTTAAAAATCAAACTGCCGCATTGATTGCTTCCATATTTTATGTTTTGTCACCGATGACTTGGACTTGGCTTACTGAATGGGGGTTTTATGCAGAATCTGTATCTCATATTTTTTTGGGACCTTCGGTGATTTTTTGGGACCTATTTTTTACAAGATTTATTAAAAAGGATTATGGGGTAAGTACTAGGTTCTATTTAGTTTTTACAGTTATTTTTATGTCTTTGGCTATGGGGGCTCATTTTGCTGAGGGGCCTGCCTTGTTAAGATTTTTTGCATTTTATGTTTTAGGTTATTCTATTTTGTCAAAGGGTAAGAGGCTGAAAATTCTATTGCATAGTATTTTTGCTTTCGTTTTGGTTACATTTTTGTTTTTAATAGTTAGTTCTCCATTTACGTTGCCTTTTAAAATTTATTCTGATTTTGTTGCTCAAGCAGGTGTTGCTGGTACAAGATCGATGGAACAAATTCAGCAATCTACCCCAGATCCCCTAAATGTCTTAGGTTTTAAACAGTATGGAAATAAGGATTTTTTGTTTTCTTTGAGGTATTTTACTTTCCCATTTTTTGTATCAGTCTTGGCAATAGTGGGTTGTTTAATTTATTTTTTTAGAGATAGAAGAGTGCTAACTTTCTTTTTATATAGTTTTTTTACATATGTTTTTACATTATCGCCAGATTTTTTAAATTTGCCAAATGATATACCCGGATTGAGTATATTTTTTACAGGAGTATCTCCTAGGGGTATGTTTTTGATAATGAGAATGGTTTGGCCAATTTTGGCTGCGCTTGCAGTTACGGGATTATTGTCGTTGCCTTTCTTCTGGGTAAAAAATAGATATTTAAATTATGCTAAGGGATTGGTTGTTGCTGTGTTGGGAATATTTGTTTTTGCATATATTTTGTTGGTATTTAACCCCGGGGTTAAGAGTGAATATATTAGCGTTAATCCCGAGAGTAGTAGTTTTAATCCGGTAACTTTTCTGGGAGCAAGGGGAATGTTTGATGTTAGAAATGTTTTTGGAGATGAGAGGTACAGTGTCTTATTGGCTAAAGATGCATGTCTAAATAAGAATTTGTCTATAAATCAGGGAGTAGGTGGATCTGAGGAATTTTGCAGTTCGGCATTAAATGGTTATTTTTTTCCAGGTTTTGTTGAAAATGAATGTAGGAAGCTGAGTCAGTCTTCGGATGCATCGAGCTTGCCTGTTCTTTGTAGTCCTGAAGATTTGGGTAAATCTGAGGTTATTTCTTTTTGGGATAGTTGTCAGGGTAACTTAGAGTTTTCTAAGCTATGCGCTGTTAGGGTTGTTCCATTGCAGGAGCAGTTTATATTTGACAAATTACCCGCGTTTAGTCTATTTGATAAATTTGAGCCGAATAAGGAATTAAATAATAAATTAGATGAGATTGCTCATAAGAAATCTGATTCAAGACTTGATTTTGCTCCTGAGGTTAGTGCAACGTCGATGATTGCTCAATTTTATAATACTAAAGATTATGGTAGTAGAGAGCTATCCCAAATACATGTTTATGTAGCTTATGCAAGTTTGCTGTTGAGATTTCAGGCTTGGCAGCAGAGGGCTTTTTATCTTGATTTGCCTGAATTCTCATATCCCGAAGTGATAAATGGTTTGGCAAAGTGGTTCGGTATTGACTATGTGTTTATAGGGCCTAATGATGCTGAAAGATTTGAAAATGCAGGATGGAATAGGATTTCTAATTCGGAATATAAATTTCATATGAATAATCCTTTTGTAGAAGCCTCTAATAAGCCTACGGCGCTAGTGATATCTCAGCATAAATTGCAGGCATATGATCAAGTTTTTACAGCATCAATGTTGGGTGTTTTGCCATATGAAGATGCTTATATTGTGTGGGGTAAAGATAGTGTAGATGATTATGAGCTTGATGAGTTAAAGCGATTTGATATCGTTGTTCTTCAGGGATATAAATATAACAATCGCGGTAAGACTAATGAGCTTCTTAGTCGATATGTTGAGGAAGGGGGTAGTTTATTTGTTGATACTGGCTGGCAATATACCGTGCCGGATTGGGAGAGTAAGGGTGGTACTTTAAAAGTTATACCATTTAATAGTTTGGAATGGAAAAGCATAGGTAAAACTTCAAATTATAAGATAGAAGATGAGAAATTTTTTTCGGATGTTGAAGTTGCAAATTTTGATCCTTTAATTTATGCTGATGGTCCATGGGCAGTGTCGACATCTAGGAGTAATGAATTAAAAGATTGGGGAAGAACTGTTTTGTCAGCAGAGGGTAATCCGCTCGTTGTAGTTGGTGAGTTGGGCAATGGAAGAGTAGTATGGTCAGGAATGAATCTCTTTATACATAGCCAGACAAGTGGGTCAGTGAATAAGGATGAGATTAATTTATTAAAGAATTTGTTTTCATGGTTGAATAAAGATGCTAGTAGTCAGAGTTATGAAGTTTCTTATAGTCGTGATTACCCTGACAAAGTAGAGATATCAATAAATAGCGATATATCAAGTGGAGCCAGTGTTTTGTGGAAGGAAGCATACTATCCTTATTTTAAAGCTTCGGTTAATAGAATTGATGGTTCTAGACAGGATATAAGTGCTTATAGAGGTGGTCCAAATTTTGTTCTTTTCAAAATAGATAGCGCCAGTAAGGGAGATAGGATAATTTGGGAATATAAAAAGCCTTTAATTGAAGTTATTGTTCCATATATATCAATATTAACAGTGATTTCTATAACTCTTTTATCGCTAGAGGGTTTTAGGGGTAAGAGGTCAATCGTTTATGCGTTCGCTGGATTTTTAAAGAAACGAATAAAATATAATATGTTTAAGATTGATAAGAAAAGAAAAAACTTCTTTTCAGATGAGGAAGAGAATAATTATTGATGTTTTTAAATGTAGATATTTTTAGGATTAATATTAAATATTAAATTGATTTTTTATTTTCTAACGTATTTGTTTAAGCGTGTAGTATAATAAGAAAGCAATTTTTATTTATGCATAGAATAGGTGTAGTTAGGGGTCTGATGCCGCGCTTAACTCAAGCAGAATTTGCATTAAGCTTCAATAAATTTAAACCGATATTTATCACAGGCGAATCAGGAGGGGAGGTTTTGTCTTATTGTAAAAAAAATGGTCTAGAAAATAGAAATTTAAGGCTTAAAAATATATATTATTTAGATCCAGTGAGTATGATTTTTGGAGGTAGAAGTTCACAGTCATGGGTTTTTTTGGATAAATTTAAAGAGGTATGTGGAGACTTAGATGTTCTTGAGACTTATGAATTATATCATTTTTTTTCTGGTCAAGCTGCTGAAGTAGCAAGAGATTTGAAATTACCATTGATATGCGAGGTTTGGACAAGTTTCCCAAATCATTTAGCTTATAAATGCCCTCCATATAGTTGGAATGTTAATAAGGTAGTGCAAAACACCTCTTTGTTTATTGCGAGGAGCAAGAGGGCCTATGATTCTATGTTAAAATTGGCTATTCCTAAGAGTAAAATTGTTACTTTGTATCACGGAGTAGACGTTGGTAGGTTTTATCCTGGTTTTAGAAAGAATATGGGTAAAAAAAACAGATTCATGAATTTTTTATTTGTTGGCACTTTAGATAGTAGGAAGGGAATAGATGTGCTTTTGGATATTTGGGAAGGCATTGTGGATAAAAATCCTAATGTGCGTTTGATTTTAGTTGGAGAAGGGGTATTGAAGTCTAGGGCATTATTGACGAAAGGTGTTGAAGTGATGGGTAGAATGCCTCATGATAAATTGCCAGAAATTTACAACGGAGCAGATGTTTTTATTTCGCCTAGTAAGAATACCTATCTTGGACCTTTTTTTTGGTGGGAGGAATTTTTTACTCACACTTTAATAGAGGCACAAGCATGCGGCTTGCCTATTATTACAACTAATTGCGGTGGAATACCTGAAGCCGTGGGGGAGGGGAATTGGATTGTTCCTCAAGATGATCCAGAGGGCTTAAGAAAAGCAATAGATGAAGTTATTGAAAATAGGTCTATTTTGAAAAAGGTTGGAGAAAAAAATAGGAAACGGGCTGAAGAACTATTTGATTTAAATCGTCAAACTGACTTGCTCGAAAAAGAGATCGTAAAAATATTATAAAGCGGTGTGTTATTTAGTGAGTTGTCTAAGACTTCGTCTTTAAAAAACGATGTTATATCTTTTAGAAAACAAAAGTATAGGGATATAAGAAAAATATGGAAAAGAAGATGCAAAAAAAAGAGGCATTTTTTAAAAAATGTTTAGTCTGTGGAAAAAATGATTTTAGTATTTTTAGTAAAAATGAATATAGAATATGGTATACATGTTGTTCGTGTGGCTTACTTCGAAAAAAACATATTAAAAAGGAAGTCAATTTGAGAGAGAATTATTATGGGGGAAAATTTAATTTAGGCAACATATATAATAAAATTTATTTTTATTTTTATATCAGATTTGTTTTGTTAAGCTATATAAATAATTCGGAATTCCTGTTGGATTTGGGCTGCGGGGATGGTAGGTTTTTGGGTGTATTGGGTAGATTTTTTCCTAAAAAAATGATTTATGGGGTTGAGCCCGATCCAGAAGGCGCTTTGATTGTAGGGCAAAAAGGCTTTGTCGTTTTTGACAAAGTTTTATCTAAATGCGGATTTAAATCAGATTTTTTTAAAGTGATAACAGCATTTCATGTTGTAGAGCATTTTACTGATCCAATAGAGGAGATTAGGGAGATTGGGAGGGTGTTGAAGCCGGGTGGATACTTTGTCGCTTTTACTCCAAATATAAGAAGCTGGGGGTTTAAAATTGGGGGCAAGGATTGGTGGGGCTTTGATTCTCCATATCATACTGTTTTGTGGAGCCCTGAGCTTCTGGGAAAATTTTTAGAAGATAATGGTTTTGAAATTGTCTCAAGGAGGAATTTAGTTTTTGAACAGATATCCTGCATTTATAATACTTTGAAAGTAAAGTTGTGTGTAAAAAATAGGTTTGTTTTTAGCTTTATTAAGATCTTATTGGTGCCATTTAGCTTGATTTTAACTTTGATAGAAAATATGTTTAATTATTCTGAGAGTTTTGAGATTATTGTCCGCAAAAAATAGTAATTTGCTATTATAATTTGTTATATTGTAAAATGAGCAAAGTTGTAAAATGAGCAAAGTTTTAGATAATAAATCTTGGGTAAAACTCTTATGTCCTTCGGCTAGCGATAGAGAGGTAGAGGCTGTAAGAAGAGTTTTGTTTTCTGGCTGGTGGGGGTTGGGTCCTGTAACTGAGGGGTTTGAGAGGGAGTTTGCAGATTTTGTTGGA
>Ga0055450_10000064_pt1 | contig 15451 bp, 13 predicted proteins | sample China_Galinas_PW_5_FD_57740 | JGI IMG/M metagenome (GOLD analysis project Ga0055450, IMG submission 57740) | Wetland microbial communities from San Francisco Bay, California, USA, that impact long-term carbon sequestration - China_Galinas_PWC_D1 | ecosystem: Environmental > Aquatic > Marine >... | reverse complement strand
AATAATACTACGAAAATTGAGAAATCACAAAATGCGAAAATTGAGAGGTTAATTTACAATCATTTTCCTATAGGTTATTGACAAAGCTGGTATATATATTGTATAAATTAGCATATAAAATTATTAACTGATAATTGACAATAAATTAAATTGATATGGCAATCAAATTAAATATTAAACCACTTTTCGACAACATTTTAGTTAAACCGCAAAAAGCCGACGTGAAAACAAGCAGCGGAATTTATCTTCCAGAATCTGCTAAAGAAAAGCCTCAGATCGGAGAAGTAATGGCAATTGGTGATGGTGCCATCGATGAGAATGGTAAAAGAATACCCATGATTATTAAAGTCGGACAAAAAGTTATGTACACCAAATGGGGTGGCAATGAGGTCAAAGTCGGACATGAAGAGTGGAAATTAGTCAAACAATCTGATATACTGGCAATCGTTTCATAAGAGGATAAAATAATATGGCAAAACAAATACAGTTTAGCGAAGAAGCAAGAAGATCATTGGTCAAAGGCGTAAATATTCTCGCCAAAGCAGTCGTTACCACGCTTGGTCCAAAAGGACGAAATGTAGCACTTGAAAAAAAATGGGGCGCACCAACTGTCGTTCATGATGGCGTTACAGTTGCCAAAGAAATAGAACTCAAAGATCCTTTTGAAAATATGGGCGCACAGCTTGTCAAAGAAGCCGCCAGTAAAACCAATGACAATGCAGGAGACGGTACTACTACAGCAACTCTATTAGCCCAATCTATCGTAAATGAAGGTATGAAGACGGTCAGCGCCGGAGCAAATCCAATGATCATGCGCGAAGGCATGGAGAAGGCCCTAGTCTCAGTCATAAAAGATATTAAGAAAATGGCACGCCCCGTAAAAGACGAAGACGTTGTTAGAGTTGCTACAATTTCAGCACAAAATGAAGAGATTGGCAAGAAAATTGCCGAAGCTCTTTCTAAAGTCGGTAAAGACGGAGTTGTTACAGTTGAAGAGGGACGAGGAACAGAGCTCGAAGTCCTTTATAAAGAAGGTATGGAATTTGACAAAGGCTATGTCTCACCATATTTCGTAACAAATGCAGATAAAATGGAATCAGAAATTGACAGCCCTTATGTTCTTATCACCGATAAAAAAATCTCATCGCTCAACGAATTTTTGCCCTTCCTGGAAAATCTTGTTAAGATCTCCAAAAATTTTGTCATCATCGCAGATGAAATAGAGGGTGAAGCATTGGCTGCGCTTGTAGTTAATAAACTTAGAGGCACATTCAATCCTCTCGCTATTAAAGCTCCTGGATTTGGCGACAGACGCAAAGAAATGCTTGAAGATATTGCCATATTAACAGGCGGAACAGTTATCTCAGAAGATACTGGCAGAACTCTTGAAAGTGTAACCGTTGAAGATTGTGGTCGAGCAGACAAAGTCTGGGCAGATAAAGAAAATTGCAGAATTATTGGCGGAAAAGGTAAAAAATCAGCCATTGATTCACGTATTTCCCAGATCAAAAAAGCAATTGACACAACAACATCTGACTTCGATAAAGAAAAACTTCAGGAAAGACTAGCCAAGCTTTCAGGCGGCGTAGCAGTCATCAATGTTGGCGCGGCAACAGAGGTTGAGATGAAAGAGAAGAAAGAGCGCGTTAATGATGCAGTTGCAGCCACCAAGGCAGCTCTTGAAGAAGGCATAGTCCCCGGCGGGGGAGTCGCACTTCTAAGAGCAAGAAAATCTCTACCCAAACTCAAAGAGAAATTGACTATTCAGGATCATAAAATCGGCGTAGATATTCTTTACAATGCGCTCGCTGAGCCTATTAAAGCTATTGCCAGTAATTCAGGCGCCGATTCAGGATGGGTTCTTAGAAAAGTTGAAGACAACAAAAAAGAGGATTTCGGCTTCAACGCCATGACCATGGACTTTGAGTCAATGTTCACAGCAGGCATCCTTGATCCCGCCAAGGTTACACGATCAGCAGTAGAAAACGCACTTAGTATTGGGGTTATGGTTCTTACCACAGAAGCACTAGTTGCAGATCTTCCTGAAAAGAAACCTGAAATGCCAGGCGGTGGAATGCCCGGAGGTATGGATGGAATGGGCGGCATGGGTGGAATGTACTAAAAAGATAAACCGCGTTTAATATAAAAATATACCCGTCACAAGCGGGTTTTTTATTAAGCAAATTTTCTATTTTTACTTGAGGCTGTATTTGCTCTAAACACTACAATTCCTTTATCTTTATGTTGCTTATGTATCTCTCTTTCTTTACCTATACCTTGCGCAGCGCGCAACCTTCGATCAAATACGTCATGAGGTAGTCTTCCTCTCGCTTCTTTGACTAATGTTATTAGCTGTTCTTCAAGTAGTACTCTAACGCCAGCGCCATTCTCTGAAAGATGATTAACGATTTCACCCTCATCATGCCTATTTCCACCCTCAGCCACTATTTGCCTTCTTGCAATTGTTATTTGTAGATTTAGCTCTTGCTTAGCTTTTTTATCAATATTTATAGAAAACCCAACTTGTCTTCCCGCAAACTCAAATGTTGGCGATATTGTTTCACTTCTATTCATAATCTTAGACAGATTAAACTAACTTAATTAAAACAATTACCACTTAATATAAACAAAAAATTTATATCTATATCTGCTATATCACTTTCAAAGTCTAATGTCAATAGGCCTGTAAAAAATAGAGTTATAAATATTTTTGGATAAATTTTTACATTTAAGGAGAAATCTTGTCCGCGCCCACAGTTTCTTGGATCTTTCCAAATACCTCTCTCCAATTCCCAAGTTTTTTCAAAGCATACAAATAAGTTTTTGCCTCTTTGACATCAAATAGCCAGGTTAAAAATAGATATAAGCTCAAGCCTGCCAGACTGGATATTCCCGTCAAGATAATAAGATTTATAGTCCTTGTTGTATCGAAAACTAGTTGATCCAAGAGTTTTATCGGTATGTAAAGCGCAAAAGCGGTAAAAAATGAAGAAACAAAAATTTTGACCCAAGGTATAAAAAACGTCCTCTTCCTAAATCCTCCAACCTTAACATCAAGCAACAAATACAGAACAACAAGCTGGATTATGCTTGAAATGCTAAATGCAATAGCAAGCCCTTCAATTCCCGAATCTAAAGCATCAACCCTAAAATTCCAAACAATAACCAGTAAATATGCAAGAACAATAAATAAAGCATTAGTTATTGCAGTCACAATAAGAGGTGTTTTTGTATCATGCAGAGCATAATATCCTTTAAGTATTAATGTGATAAGGGCTTGTGCAAAAATTGAAATCGCAAAAAATTTTAGAGTGTCCCCCGTTAAAACAGTAGAAGGCCAATCTAGCTCGGGAGCTCCATAAATAAGTCTTACAAGTGGAATTCTCAAAACTAGAATTAACACTGAAATAGGTAAAACTAAATACAATAATTGATTAAAGCTAGTCATAAATGTTTGTTTAAAATCCGATAATCTGTCTTTTTCCCGGGAAAGCATTGGGAAAGCTGCTTGAGCAATTGCGTTCCCAAACAGAAAAACAGGGGCAAAAGTTAATGATTTTGCTAAGTCAAAAAGTGTATTCATATCTGCGGGCTTTGGAAGTAGAGATATAATTGCCCCAACAAATATTATGCTCGATTGAAAAATTGCTACCGAAATTGTTCGCGGCCACATCATTGTTCCAACCTTTCGGACGCCCCTCATAACTGAGTCTGTAAAATTTAGTCTAAATCTAAAACCAACCTTTTTTATTAATGGAAGCTGTATCGTAACAAACAAAATGCCTCCAATAATAGACCCTATCATTGCTGAGTAGACACCAAAATCCTCGGCGAATATCATAATTCCAAAAATAATTCCTACATTGTAAAAAGCAGCCGCTACAGCCGGTATAAGAAAATTATTATATGACTGCAATAAACCAGTGAAAAACATACCAACGATAAAAAATAATTCACTAAAAATATAAATTCTGGACATATCAACCATTAAAGCCATATTCTCCTCTTTTATATTTTCGCCCAAGTTAAATATTTGAAGTATATTTTCAGCAAAAAAAGCGAGAGTTAAAGCAATTACTAGAAATATTAATAAACCAGTAAAAAGTAATACAGAAGCCATTTTATGACCATCCTCCTCATTGCCTTTATTTAAATAGCCTGAAAAAACAGGAATGAAAGAAGAGCTTATTGCTGCTGCAATAGTCAGCTGAAAAATAAAATCTGGAAGATATGTGGCGTAATTATATATTCCTACTAAGTTAATCCCAAATAGCCCTATCATCAGTCTTTGACGAATCAGCCCAAGGATTTGAGAAAAAATTACCGTTGCCATTATTACATATGCAGCGGAAAGAATATTTGTTTGCCTTTTCGTTAGGAGATCAAGACTTTTCCATAAAATACCATTACGCATAGATACGTATTTGTGTTTTTAAGTATATCATGCTAAAATACTGGAATGCCAGTCTTAAAAAACGCCAAGAAAAAATTAAAACAAGACAAAAAGCGCACGATGCAGAATCGGGCTGTCAAGGAGAAGTACAGAAAACTAATCAAAGCTGTAAAAGCAGAGAAGAGTGAGAAATCGCTTAGCGCTGCGTTTAGTAGCGTTGATAAAGCCGCCAAACAAAATATAATTCATAAAAACAAAGCATCTCGCATCAAGTCATCGCTCTCAAAATTAATCTCAACATCCTCTAAATCTGCTTAAATTTTTAGTTTTTAATACTTTTAACTTTATTCTTTATATTCTATACTATTATATATGTTAGGCATTAAATTTATTCGGGAAAATCCGGATTTAATCAAAAAAGGATCAATAGCTAAAAACGTAAAAATAGATATCGACCATCTTCTCTCGTTGGACAATGAAAAACGAGAGCTCCAAGTCTTGGTTCAGAAATTACAACAGGAGCGTAACGCGTTTACAAAAAAATTAAAAGGGAAACCCTCTAAAGAGCAAATCGAAAAGGGTCGTACAATAAGGGAAGAGCTAGATAACAAAGAGAAAAGCTTAAATTTAGTTAGTACGGAGCTTAAATCCCTTTTACTTCAAATACCAAACCCACCCAAACCCGATGTTAAAATAGCCAAAGATGAATCAGGAAACGAAGTAATTCGGAAATACAAGTCTCCTACAAAATTAAATTTTAATCCCAGAGACCACTTGGAACTTGGCGAATTACTAGACATAATCGATGTTAAATCTGCCGCAAAAGTATCAGGAAGCCGCTTTGGTTATTTGAAAAATGACGGCGTTCTTTTGGAGTTTGCTCTGAAACAACTCGCTTTTGATACTCTTATCCCACAGGGTTTTACGCCCGTATTGCCCCCGGTTCTTATAAAAAAAGAGATAATGGAAGGATTAGGATATACGGAGATGGGTGAGGATGAGAATATTTTTTTCTTAGAAAAAGACAATCAGTATTTAGTTGGTACAGCCGAACAATCAATCGTCCCCTTGCACAAGGACGATGTCTTAAGAAAAGAAGAGCTTCCTAGGCGTTATGTGGGCTTTTCAACATCTTTCCGTCGCGAAGCGGGTAGCTATGGCAAAGACACTCGAGGCATATTTAGAGTACACCAATTCGATAAAGTAGAGATGGTATCTTTTGTCCCGGAAGGTGAAGACGATAAGGAACACGAATTCCTTTTATCAATTGAAGAAAAATTCTTTCAACTCCTTGAGATTCCTTATCAGGTTGTCAGAATTTGCTCAGGAGACCTTGGGTTTAATGCTGCCAGAAAATACGACATTGAAGCCTGGATTCCGTCTCAGGAGAAATATCGGGAAGTCACTTCAACTTCAACAGTCACCGATTTTCAATCCAGAAGGTTAAATATGCGTTATCAAGATGGAGACAATAGAAAGTATCTTCAGGTTCTCAACGGGACAGCATTTTCAATGAATCGTCCAATAGTCGCAATTTTAGAAAATTACCAGCAGGAAGACGGAAGTGTGGTTATACCGAAAATTCTGCGCAAATACATTGGAAAAAATATAATTAAACCTTCAAAGTAGAAAAATAATATTTAAAAACACATAAAGTGCAGGCTTATAATAATAGCTTTAAATTCAATCTTTTCAGATAATTACTCCGTTTTATTAATTTAGGCCGATTATCAATCCAAACCATAAGTTTTGAAGCTCATAAAATTCTTGACATAACTCTTTTATCAATACTATATATAAATTATCCTGTAATTAATCCTGAGTATATCAGGATTAATTTACGTCATCCGAAAGGGGGTGATTTTAATGCCAGCCAAGAAGAAAGCAAAAGCAAAGAAAAAGAAATAGTTGGTGAAAATATTTTACCAACCGATCATTTTATAAAAATCCCCTGCCCAGAGGTTAGGGGATTTTTTTTGAGGCTGAAATGTGATAACATTAGTGTAATTATATTATCGGTGAGTGGTGAATGCACGTTCTCAGCTAAATTTCAGGATAAAGCATTATTGTCACTTACTGGCCTAAAGGTATTAATTAGCTCTATATGTTTTCATTTATTTCAAAATACTTCGATTCAAATACTCGTGAGATAAACCGCCTAAAACCAATCATTCAAAAGATTAATTCTCTAGAAGATGAGGTTAAGGGCTTGAAGGATAAGGACTTCGCAAAGAAAACAAATGAATTCCGCGATCGCATAAAAAACGGAGAGGTTCTTGATAATATATTGCCTGAAGCTTTTGCTCTAACTCGTGAAGCAGCCAGGCGCACACTTGGCCTTCGTCATTTCGATGTGCAGCTCATTGCCGCCATGGTGCTTTCTCATGGTAAAATCTCAGAACAAAAAACCGGAGAAGGAAAAACTCTTTCCGCCGTTCCCGCGCTTTATCTCCATAGTCTTACTGGCAAAGGAGTTCACCTTGTGACCGTCAATGACTACCTGGCAAGACGCGATGCGGGATGGATGGGTCCGGTATTTCAGCTCCTTGGTGTTTCAGTTTCCTCAATCATTAACGACCAGTCGTTTATTTTCGATCCTTCTTATTCCAATGAAGACGCTTTTGATTTCCGCCTTAAGCACTTAAAGCCTGTATCCAGAAAAGAAGCCTATCAGGCAGATATTACATATGGTATCAATTCAGAATTTGGCTTCGACTATTTACGCGACAATATGGCCCAGGATATTAAAAATGTAGTCCAACGTGGATATTATTATGCTATTGTCGATGAGGTCGACTCTGTCCTTATTGACGAAGCCCGTACTCCTCATATTATCTCAGCCCCAGATGAGGCTCCATCTCAACGCTATTATGAATATGCTCAAGTCGTCAATAAATTAATTCCTGAATTAGATTACAAAATCGACGAAAAATTCCGCACGACCCATCTTACGGACCATGGAATTGCCAAGATAGAGAAATTATACGGCATACAGGATATTTACGAAAAAGATTTTGATACTGTTTATCATCTTGAAGCAGCTCTTAAAGCACGCGCTCTCTTTCACAAAGAAAAAGATTATATTGTCAAAGACGGACAAGTTATTCTTGTCGATGAATTCACTGGAAGACTCATGGAAGGCCGCCGCCTTTCAGAGGGAATTCACCAGGCCATTGAGGCCAAAGAGGGAGTAGCTATTCAACGCGAATCAAAAACCCTTGCCACAGTTTCGCTTCAGAACTACTTCCGTATGTATGAGCGCCTTGCCGGCATGACTGGTACTGCTCTTACAGAAGCTGAAGAATTCCGCAAGATTTATAAATTAGATGTTATTGTTATTCCAACCCATCTGGTCATAAAGAGAATTGATCATTCAGACTCGGTTTACAAATCAGGCCGCGCCAAATTTACTGCCGTTGCCATCGAAATAGAACGCGCTCATAAATTAGGCCAACCTATTCTGGTCGGAACCACTTCGATTGAGAAAAATGAAATAATCTCCCAACTCCTTAAAAGAAAAGGTATCAAACACGAACTTCTCAACGCCAAAAATCACCAACGCGAGGCACAAATCATCGCTCAAGCAGGTAAAAAAGGCGCAGTTACGATCGCTACTAATATGGCCGGTCGTGGCGTAGATATTATTTTAGGAGGAGAACCTCCCAAACAATCAGACGGCCAGACTGATACCAAGAGTCCCGAATACAAGGCCTGGAAAAAAGAGCATGATGAAGTGTTAGAATTAGGCGGTCTTTATGTTATTGGTACTGAAAGACACGAATCGCGTCGTATTGACAATCAGCTTCGTGGACGATCAGGTCGTCAGGGAGATCCCGGCGCATCTCGTTTCTTTGTAGCTTTAGATGATGAAATAATGCGCTTATTTGGTGGAGATAGGGTTGCCAGTATTATGACCCGCTTCAATATGCCTGAGAATGTTCCTCTTGAACACCCGCTGGTTACAAAGTCTATCGAAAATGCGCAAGTCAAAGTAGAAGGTTTCAATTTCGATAGTCGAAAGCATTTAGTCAAATATGATGACGTACTTAATAAGCAGCGAGAAATAATATACAAACTTAGAAATAGCGTCCTGACAAAATCCTCATCCGAAGAACGTTTGTTAAAAGATGATATAAAGAAAAGGCTTCATCAATCAATTGAGTCACTTGTAAATATATCTGTAAATCAGGAAAATTATGACCCGATGAATATCAACGAAAAAATTGTCCAGGATTTTACCACGATTATTCCTTTTGACGAGCCATCAAAAAAACAACTTATTACACAATTAGAACAAAAACACTCCGCCGAAGAAAAAACAGAATTTATTGTCAAAATCACGGATGATATCTACAAGAAAAGAGAAGAGCAATTGGGCGATTCCATAATGCGCCAGGTTGAAAAGATGATCCTTCTTTCCGTCATAGACAAGCTATGGATGAATCATCTGGATGCTATTGAGAATTTGCGTCAGGGAATTGGGCTTCGAGGCTATGCTCAAAAAGATCCATTAGTTGAATACAAAAATGAAGGATACCGCATGTTTGAGCAGCTAATGTTTACTATAGATGATGAAATAGTTCATCGCATTTTTAAAGTTCAGGTTCAAGCTCCTCCGCCAGTTCAAAATCCACACCCTCACGCAATTACCAACGCTCCCTCAAGCGAAATAAGCCAACAAAAAAAACAAGTCCAACAACAACCTCAAAATGATACCAAATCCAAGCTTGGCCGCAACGACCCCTGCTGGTGCGGAAGCGGTAAAAAGTGGAAGAAATGCCACTATCCCAATCTTCCTTAATATTCCCTATTTTTACAATCATTTAAATAAAAAATTTGATATATTTTACTACTTAAACTAAAATCCAAATATGTTTAATATAAGGATTTTGCCCCAGATTACAAAACTATCAAAATTTCAACGCGAAGAATACGCAAAACTTTGGTTTGATTTAAGTAAAATATCCATTGGTTCACTGGTTGTAAAACTTCTTGAACCATCTGGCCCCGAGGTAAATTCAGAGAACATTATAATTTTTATTTCAGGTTTGATTATTTTTTTGCTTTGTGTTAGAGTGGGATTGTTCATAGGAAAGGAAACATCATTATGAATTTTACACAGACGGATATCGGGCTATTATTATTCTTCAACGTTATCGCCATAGCGGCTTTAATAACAGTTCTTACCTCACGTCGTGGCCATCGCTAATCTAGCTAAACAATTTTCTTTTCTTACTCCAAAAAAAATTTTACAAAAATAAAATAATCTTGCTTGTCTTTAGCTTATAAATTTAGTTAAATAAAAATAAATATTACTTAATCGTGAAATAAATTGAAGAAATGCTAAAAAAAATAAAAATCCGAAGAAACTACCTGATCTTAATTTCCATATATTTTATAATTCATTTATCCAATCTTACTCTCCTCCCCATCTTTAATGACGAATCAATTTATCTTGATTGGGCCTGGAGATTTACTCACATTCCGGGTCATCTTTACGATTCCCTTTTAGACTCCAAGCAACCCCTTATGATCTGGTTATTTGCAATCTCTGAGAATCTTTTTTCCGATCCTCTTTTTGCGGGAAGAATTGTTTCAGTTGTCATCGGCGCAATTTCACTCATTGGTATTTATAAAATATCCCTGAAGCTTTTTAGCAAAAACACAGCTTTCATTGCGGCTCTTCTTTTTTCATTCACGCCAATATTTGTCTTTTTCAATAGGCAAGCTTTGATGGAGTCATTGATAATTTGTGTTGGGATTTGGTCATTTAATGCTCTGTTTAATCTCCTTCATAATCCTACTATAAAAAACGGTCTGGTTTTGGGAGCCATCCTGGGAGTAGGATTTTTGACAAAAACCTCAAGTCTTCTTTATGTTTTTTCCTCAATAATCGTTTTATCTTTTTATATTTTCAAACATCAAAAGGAAAAAACAAAAATTATCAAGTCATTCACTTTATCCCTGGTCTCCTTTTTTAGCATAAACCTTATTCTGTTTATAAACCCTATCTTTTATCAAACTTTTTCTTCAAATGATCGCTACTCACTTAGCTTAAGCGAAATTATTAGTTTTCCAATAGACACTTGGTTTCAGAACTTAGCAGGCTTTTTTGAAATTAGCTTTATATATTTAACTCCGTTTGTTTTTGTATCCTCAATAGTCGGCACTTTTTTACTTTTAAAACACAAAGCCAAAAAAACGTCCATTTTTCTTTTATTCTTCTTTCTCTCGCTTATTATTGAGATAATATTAGTCAAAGGACAAAGTACAAGGTATCTTGTGCCATTTTTGCCATTTCTAATAATTCCCGCTTCATATAATTTTTCATTATTATGGAAAGATAAAATTTGGAAAAAATTATTAGTTATACTTTTTTTGTTTTTCCCATTTGTAATGACACTCTCCCTAATCATAAATCCTCATTTTTACATCGACCAAACATCTAAATTTACAAGTTACTCAGAAGACTCATATATCAATGGACAGACATCTGGTACAGGGATAAATGATGTTATGGATTATATCAAAAAAAACTCAGACCCAAATATACCCACGTTAATTTTCATTGGTTTAAATGCCGGAAATCCGGAAAGTGCAGTAGATATTTACTCGCTAAAAGAAGAAAATTTATATACATTTTTTATTGACGCTTCTTTTTTCCCAAATCTTGACCAGTATAATTGTTTTACCTCAGAATATCCCACTTTCTTTATTACAAGATTTGATCAGCGAAAAGGACTAGACCGATTTTTCACCCTTGCAAAAGCATTCCCCGAAAACCATCAGTCAGATGATTACTATATTGGTGCTTACACTCTTGAGAGAGACTGCCTTGGTGAATCGCTATCTTTATCTGAATTTTACAGCAATCAATTATATCGGCTACATAGTTTAAAAACAATTTTCTAGCTAATTTTAGTAAAATAACATGTTCTTAACGTAAGTTAAATATTTATTAAATTCTTACAATATCCACCCTTGAAATTATACTAAAAAGGTAATAGTATATAATTACAGTTATTAAATACAGCATATTGTGAAAAAATTATTAATCTCGTCAGTAACCATTTTAACTTTAGCTTTAATATTCAGCCCTCATTCGGCAGACGCACAAATGGGATCCATGATGAATGGTCAAACCTCTACTCCATCACTGTTTAGCGAGAATGAAGAACACTCACAATCCATTGAGATAGTTCTCAATGAATTGTATTCAAACCAAAACGTAAGCACGATTCAGGATTTGGATTGTTCCAAGATTAGCATGGATGATTTTGAGAGGCTTGGAGATGCTGTAATGGAGGAGTTACACCCTGGAGAAGTGCATGAAGAAATGGATCAAATGATGGGCGGCGAGGGATCTGATTCTCTTGAACAAATGCATGTCAATATGGGTAGTATGTATTTAGGATGTAGCTATAGAGACAATTACAACAATTATAGCAGGAGTATGATGGGTAGAAATACTTCAGGAGATGATAGAAATCAATATTACAAAAGTCGATCCACTGGAACTGGTCCTGGATCTATGATGAATAATTACAGCTATGGTTTGCTAGGCGGATATGGGTATAATATTTTAAGTACATTAACCTGGCTGGCGCTTATTATCTTCCTGTCTTCAGGGACCTACTTTTTTATAAAACAATCAAGAAAAAAGTAATAATGATCCACAGTAGTCATAATAGTGATAATTATTATACTTGCCCCATGCACCCCGAGATAAACCAGGATAAACCTGGTAGATGTCCTAAGTGCGGCATGAACCTAGTCAATGCCCGGAGTTTAATGGATACATCGTCTCCCCGTCACAATATGGACCATTCCGGACACGACCATTCTAGCATGATGGCCAGTCCTGAAACCGCTGCTGATTTCCTAAAGCGTTTCTTTATTGTCACTGCATTACTGATTCCACTAGTGTTTTTTTCAGAACCCGCTGTAAAATTTCTCGGAGTACCAAATTTTCCATTCCTCCCCTTTCTGGAATTCATTATCGCCACAGTCATCTTCTACTTCAGCCTGGTCTTCTTTCGGCACGCCAAAATGGAAATCCAAATGCGCCAATACGGCATGATGACACTTGTCTCCCTCGGAGTCGGCGCCGGCTATCTTTTCTCGGCCGCCTCAACCTTCATCCCCGCCATAAACACAGAATTTTATATAGAGATCTCAACGCTTATCTGGATATTACTCTTCGGACACTTCCTCGAAGCCAGATCTGGAGCCGCCGCCGGTGACGCCCTCTCAGAAGTTGCCAAATTACTCCCCAAAAAAGCGCACCTGAAAACAAAAAACGGCTTTGAAGAAGTAGAAATTACAATTCTGAAAGAAAAAGATATTGTACTTATCAAACCCGGCGAAAAAGTCCCAGCCGACGGGAAAATCATCAAAGGCAAAGCAAACTTCAACGAATCACACATCACCGGAGAATCCAGACCTGTTGAAAAAACCGTTAACACAGAAGTCATCGCGGGAGCAATAAACCTTGACGGTTCTGTAGAAATAGAGCTCACCCGCGTCGGCGCCTCCTCAACCATCGGACAAATCCAAAACCTTATCTCTCAGGCAAAAAAATCAAAACCCTCGGCGCAAAAGCTAGCCGACAAAGCCGCCGGCTGGCTCACCTTCACCGCTCTTTCTGTCTCTATCATCACCTTACTCTTCTGGTCTGTAATTGTTCCGCAGTCCTACGTTTTTGCCGCGACACTTGCGATCACCGTCCTCGTCATTGCCTGTCCCCACGCTCTCGGCCTCGCGATCCCAACCGTCTCAACTATTGCCACCAATCTCGCCGTCGCCAACGGCGTCTTCATCAAAGACATGGCCAAAATAGAAATTATTAAAAAAGCCGACTACGTAGTATTCGATAAAACCGGCACCTTAACCAGAGGTCAATTCGGCGTCATAGACATCATTACGTTTAATATAGACGAAAAAGAACTCCTGCAAATAACCGGCAGTCTTGAATCTCACTCTTCCCACGTAATCGCAAACGCGATAATGAGCTACCTCAACAACAAGAAAATAAAATTCCCTCAATCAACAAATTTCAAAAACCTCGCCGGCAGGGGAATAGAGGCCAGCTCAGAAGAAAAAAAATACTTCATTGGCAACAAACGCTTGATGGAGGAGAAAAAAACCTGGACCGAAGAAGCAGAAAAAATTTTAAATCAATTATCCTCCCAAGGCAAAACCCCTGTCTTTATCTCCGACAAAAACCGCATTCTCGGAGCTATGTCCTTAAGCGACCAAATTAAAGACGAATCAGCAAAAGCCATAAAAGAACTTCACGACCTCGGAGTAAAAGTCGCCATGCTTACAGGAGACACCAAAGCCGCGGCCTACGCTGTAGCCGGACAACTCGGAATCGACACCGTATTCTCCGAAGTTCTTCCCGAAGACAAATACAAACACATAAAAGAACTCCAGCAAAAAGGCAATATTGTGATCATGACAGGCGACGGAGTCAACGACGCCCCCGCGCTTACCCAGGCCGACGCCGGAGTTGCAATAGGCGCCGGCACCGACGTCGCAGTCGAATCAGGTGACATTGTACTCACTCAAAGCAACCCCGAACACATAGTTAGTCTTATAATTCTTTCCCGAAAAGTTTATCGCAAAATGCTCGAAAACCTTATCTACGCCGCAGGCTACAACATCCTCGCCATCCCCGCCGCCGCCGGCCTCTTCATCCCCCTCGGACTCAGCCTGACCCCCGCCGTCGGCGCTCTCCTCATGAGCCTCTCCTCCGTAATCGTCGTGGGGAACGCCATGTCACTCAGAAAAGCAAAACTAACAGCTCCATAAATATTCAACATACACTCTATATATAAAAAGGTATACTTCGCAAATTAACAAAATTTTGCATTATACACATAAACTGTTATCATATTATATATAAAATTTGCATAAAAATAAGTTAAGTGAAATTCACCTTTTTACTTTAAAAGTAATGATTTAAAATAATATTATGACCAAAGCAACAAAAATTACATTAATAATTATCGGCATCCTGTTATTATTAAATGGATTGCTAAATATTATTGATGATGGAACAATTTTAACTTATGACATTGCTTCTGTATTGTCTGGAGCCGGATTTATTATTGTTAGTTTTTCTAAAAAAGCATAAAAGCCGAACATAACATAACAGCGTGTATGAGGCTCATAAAAAAGTGCGTTGATAATATTCAAAGGATACACTTTTTCTTTCACCCAAATTTCGCCTCCCCCAAAACCCTCCCACCCCTAATTATGGTAAAACCAAAAACTTCAATCCAATTACAAACAAAGCAATAGCGATAAACAAACGAAATGACTTCTGCGGAATCTTATCAACCATCCTTTTTGCAAAATATGCTCCAAGTAGAGAAGCAGGTATACAAAGCGCCAAAACAGTACTCAAATTTCCATTAATCTTAATACCGCTAAATAAATACTGACTAATTCTAGAACTATCAATCAAAAAACCAATTACTCCCGATGTAAACAAAAACACATTTTTTTTCAAATCAAAAGCAGTCAAAAAAGTACTTCTGATAGCTCCTCCTACTCCGAAAATACCGGCAAAAAACCCTGATAAAGACCCACCGATTATAGCGCTAAAAACCGAAGGCCGAACTCTCCAGCCAGGCTTAAACAATAAATAAGCCACATACAAAATAAGAAACAATCCAAGACCGCGTGCGAGCATAGACTCGTCCAGTGAAAGCGGCAGCTTAGCTGCCAAAAAGCTTACAACAATTCCCGGAATACCAAACATCAATACGAGCTTCAGATCAAATCCTTTCTTAAAAAATATCATTTTCCATATATCTAAAAACCAGTGAACGATGCCGACAAATAGCAAAGTCACAGAAAAAGGAAGAAAAAAACTCAACACCGGAATCATTATTGTAGAAAGACCAAAACCTGTCGATGCGCCAATAGCCGAAGCAAAAAAAGTAAGTACAATTATCAAAACAAACTCCATGCTGTTATTGTATCACCTCTTTATTAAAATTTATCAAAAACCCCTAACTCTTTCTATCTAAAAATGTTAAAATTAAAAAT
>Ga0055450_10000063_pt1 | contig 15463 bp, 13 predicted proteins | sample China_Galinas_PW_5_FD_57740 | JGI IMG/M metagenome (GOLD analysis project Ga0055450, IMG submission 57740) | Wetland microbial communities from San Francisco Bay, California, USA, that impact long-term carbon sequestration - China_Galinas_PWC_D1 | ecosystem: Environmental > Aquatic > Marine >... | reverse complement strand
CCGCCTGTGGCGTCGGGCCTTGCGCTTTTTGTTGTGGTCGGCCTCCTTTGGCTGGCCGACCACGTCAGGCGCAAGCGGGACCGGCCGACCTTCGTTCCGCGCGAGTGGGTGACTGAGTTCCACGCCGCCCGTAGTACGGGCGAGCCGAAGGTAGCTGCGTAGGCCGGGTCGTTCGCGAGTTCGGGTCGCGGTCTCGGCTTGCCTCAACGCTCCGGGAGCGGGCAGGGCAGCACCGAAGACAAAACATTACGTCCCGGCTACGATGATCCGATGGCGGTTCGGCCCTGGCCCGAAATCCCCGAGAAGCATCGATGGGTCGTGGAGTTGATGGAGGAGCGGTTGGAGCGGACCGTCCTGGCGTCGAGCGAGCTGTTGGCGCGGGCGACTGAGCTTCGCGCCCGGGCTGCACGGACTGGCATTGAGGGCTATCAGGACGCGGCCCTCGCTCTCGCCGATAGGTACGAGCAGGCCGCCGTCAGCCGGGACAGAACGGCGTAGGCCACGCTTTCCGCCGCCGTTTTCGGGCAGTTCTGCCCAAACGGGGTGAAATCGACCGTAAATCGCGGCTATTTCTCCGCCTGGCGATGAGGAACGTAAGCCGCCAGTATTCCGCGTCACAGAGCCAAATTCAGCCGATTTCGTCGCTCTCCAAACCGCTCCTGTCACGCCGGAGGTCGCGGGTTCGAGTCCCGTCGCTCCCGTTGGATCGGCCTCATTCGAACCGGGGCCAGGCGAAACGCCGGACTGGGCAGCGGCACCGACCACCGAGGTGCCCCGCACCGACTTCCTTGGCCCAGTTCGACGGCCATCGGCAGCCGATATCGCCGCCCGAGCATCCCAGGCGGCCGAATCTGTGAGGAATCGAGCTGGTCGGCGGCTCGGCATCGAAGGACCGATCACGGGGGAGTAGATCGAGCACCTCGCTGCGTGCCCCCGCCAGGCCTTTCGATCTCCGCTCCCCGCGCGGTATGGTCGTTTGCAGGGGAGCGGCGAAAGGGGAGTCGGAGGTCATGGGCGAGCAACTCAGCATGCTGGACACGATGTTCCTCGAGCTCGAGCAGTTCGACGAGAGCGCCCACATGCACATCGGGGCGGCGCTGGTCTTCGATCCGCTGCCGGGCGGGGGCACGCCGGGGATCGCCGAGGTTCGCGACTTCGTGCGCGGGCGGGTCTCGATGCTGCCGCGCTTCGTGCAGAGGCTCTCCGCCCTGCGGGCGGGCCCGCTCACCTGGCTGACCTGGGAGCCGGCGGAGGCCTTCGACAGCGACAACCACGTCCACCACGCCAGCCTGCCGGCGCCGGGCGGCGAGGCGGAGCTGCACGAGTGGCTCGGGGACTTCTGGTCGCACCGGCTGGACCGGCGCCGGCCGCTGTGGGAGATGGCGCTGCTCGACGGGCTGGAGGGAGGGCGCTGGGCGCTGGCGACCAAGACGCACCACTGCCTCGTCGACGGCGTCGGCTCGGTCGACATCGGCAACGCGCTGCTCGACACCTCCCCCGAGGGCGCCCCGAACCGCCTGCGCCCGCCGGCCGGCGCGGGCGACGGGGAGGAGCCCGGGAAGCCGGACAGCGGGCACTTCTGGCTCTCGCCCGGCCTGATCATGCGCGGGGCGCGGGCCGGGGTCGGGGCCGCGCTGCACCCGCGCGAATCGTTCGATCGCGTGCGGGCCGCCACGGAGCTGATCGTGCGCGAGGAGGTGATCGGCGCCCCGAGCTCGAGCCTCAACGGGCCGATGAGCGGCAGCCGCCTGTTCGCCACGGTGCGGCTGGACCTGGAGGAGGTGAAGGCGACCAAGGAGCGGCTCGGCGGCACCGTCAACGACGTCGTGCTCGCGATCTGCGCCGGCGGGCTGCGCCACCTGCTGCTCTCCCGCGGAGACGAGATACCCGAGCGGAGCCTGCGCGCGCAGGTGCCGGTGAACATCCGCAGGGAAGACAAGGAGCACGCGCTCGGCAACGAGCTGACCTCCCTCTTCGTCGAGCTGCCGGTTGACGAGGCGGACCCGCTGGCGCGCTACCGCCGCGTCGTCGAGCGCGCCGCGGAGCTCAAGTCCGGCTCCCAGCGCGCGGGGGGCAAGACGATCGTCGACATGGCCGAAATGGGCCCGCCCCTCGCCGGGGCCCTGCTCGCCCGGTCGATGTTCGGCGGCGACCGGATGTTCAACCTGACGATCACCAACGTACCCGCCTCCCGCGAGCGCCTCTACGCGCTCGGCGCCCCGCTCGTCGACATCCTCCCGCTCGTCCCGCTGTTCGCCGAGCACACGGTCGGCATCGCGGTCGTCTCCTACGCCGGCCAGATGGTCTTCGGCCTCAACGCCGACCGCGTCTCGGCGTCCGATGTCGGGGTGCTGGCCGAGGGCATCGAGCGCTCGTTCGCCGAGCTGAGCGCGCCCTGAGCGGCCGCCTGCGGGCGGAGCGGCCGCTCCCCCCGGCCGCCGGCTAAGCGCCTTCGCCCGGTCGGTCCCGCAGCGCCTCGATGCCGGCGGTGATGAAGACGACGGCGCGGTCGAACATGGCGAGGATGTCGTCCTCGACGTCCTCGATGTCCTGGTCGCCGGGCTCGCCCTTGGCGCTCTCGAAGTGCTCGCCGAGCAGTTCGATGATCGCGGTGGCCGCGGCGGCGGCCATGCGGGACTCGAGGTGGTCGTCGCTGTCGGTCGCCTCCATGTCGACGGCGATCGCGCCGGAGAGCATCTCGTGGACGCGGCCGATGAAGAGCTGGCGGTGGGCCTGCAGGGACTGGTTGGCCGCGACCACGCGGGTCTGTGCCCGCAGTCGCTCCTCCCGGCCCTTGAGGCCCTCCAGCCACTCCTGAAGCCATGAGCGCAGCGCCTGGGGCGCGAGCGTGTCCGGGCCGCGCTCGCGGAGGTGGGCCTGGAGCAGGGCGAGAGCCTCCTCGTCGTCGGGGAAGGCGAGTTCCTCCTTGGCCGGGAAGTAGCCGGAGACGGTGCGGGGCGAGACGTCGGCCGCCGCCGCCACCTGGGCGATCGTCGTCTCCGCGTAGCCCTGGCGGTCGAACAGCTCCAGCGCCACCCGGGCGATCGTCTCGCGGGTGCGCCGCTTCTTCCGCTCACGCAGACCGAGCTCGCTGCTCATCGCGGCCAACCTAACAGACAAAGTTGCATCTCCTACATGTTTGCATTGCCTGCAAACTTGCAGTCGTTGTGATAATTTGCGGATCCCCGTTTCGTCTCCTCCCCGGAAGGCCCCCCACCCCATGTCCCATCTCCTCGCCCGCCTCGCCCGCAGCCTCACCCATCGCTGGAAGCGCGGCCTGTTCGCGGCTCTGGCCGTGATCGTCCTGCTCGGGATCGCCGCCGGGACAGCCGGCAAATCAGCCGACGACTTCAGCGTTCCCGGAACCGAGTCCCAGCAGGCGCTCGACCTCTTCCGCGACCACAGCCCGGACCTCGCCGGCAGCGAAGCGACCCTGGTCTACAGCGTCGAGGACGGAGCGATCTCCGACCCGAGGAACCGGCGGGCGGTCGAGGCCTCTCTCGGCGAGGTCGCCGCGCTCGACGGCGTCGTCTCGGTCTCCGACCCGTTCGAGTCCGGTCGAATCTCGGCCGACGGCAGGCTCGCCGCCGCTGAGGTCCGCGACGAAAAGGAGCAGATCAACCTCGACCGGGAGGATGGAGAGGCCCTCGAGGACGCCGCCCGCACGGCCGAAGCCGGCTCCCCGGGGGTGCAGGTGGCGATGCGCGGCGCGATCGTCGACGTCGCCGACGAACAGGACGCCCCGGTGGGCGAGCTGATCGGCGTCGCGATCGCGATCGTCCTGCTGACCCTGCTCTTCCGCTCCGCGGCGGCGATGGGCGCGACCCTGCTGGGAGCGCTGATCGGCGTGGTGGTCGGCCAGATGCTGATCGCGGCTCTCTCCGAGCCGCTCGGCCTGCCCGAGTTCGCCGGCACGATCGCGGTGATGCTCGGGCTCGGCGCCGGCATCGACTACTCGCTGCTGATCATCGGCCGCTTCCGGGAGCAGGAGGTCGCCGGCGACAGCCTGCGCGACGCCTCGGGCAAGGCCGCGGCGACCGCCGGCGCGTCCGTGGTCGCCGCGGGACTGATCGTGATGGTCGCGATCGCCGGCCTGCTGGTGGTCGGCATCCCGCTGATCGGCAAGATGGGGATCGGCGCCGCGATCGGAGTCGCCGCCGTGGTCGTCTCGGCGCTGACGATCCTGCCGATCATGATCGGCGCGCTGGCGCGCTGGCTGCGCCCGAAGAAGCCCGAGCACGTCGCCGACTCGCGCGGCTTCCGCCGCTGGGGGGAGATCGTCACCTCCCGCCCCTGGCTCTCGATCGCGGCCGGGGTCGCGGTGCTGCTGGTCTTCGCGGCGCCGATGATCGGCATGCGCCTCGGCCAGCCCGACGACGGCAACCAGCCGGCCGATCGCACCCAGCGGGTCGCCTACGACCAGCTCAGCGATGCCTTCGGGCCCGGCTCGAACGGCCCCTTCCTGCTCGCCGTCGACATCCCCGCCGGCGATCCCGCAACCGAGGCGGACCTGAGGAAGCTGGAGAAGGCGGTCGAAGGAACCGAGGGCGTCGCCTCGGCCTCGCCCGCGACGATCAGCGAGGACGGGGAGATCGCCACGATCGTCGCCACCCCGACCAGCGCGCCGCAGGAAGCGGCGACCAGCGAGCTGCTCGAGCGCCTGCGCGGCGAGGTGATCCCGACCGCGACCCGGGGCACCGACCTGCAGGTCTACGTCGGCGGCGTGACCGCCAGCTTCGAGGACTTCTCCAACAAGGTCTCCGAACGACTGCCGCTGTTCATCCTGATGGTGATCGGGCTCTCGGTGCTGCTGCTGACCGCCGCCTTCCGCTCGCTCTGGATCCCGCTGGTCTCGGCGCTCTTCAACCTGCTCTCGGTCGGGGCCGCCTACGGTGTCGTCACCGCCGTCTTCCAGGACGGGATCGGCGCCGGCCTGATCGGCTCCGAGAGCGGCGTGCCGATCGTCTCCTTCGTGCCGGTGATGCTGTTCGCGATCCTCTTCGGGCTCAGCATGGACTACAACGTGTTCCTCCTCTCGAGGATCCACGAGGCCTACAACGAGGGCGACGGCCCGCGCGAGAGCGTCGTCCACGGCATGGCCCGGATCGGCAAGGTCGTCCTCTTCGCCTGCCTGATCATGGCCTCCGTCTTCCTCGCCTTCGTCACCCAGCCGGACGTGATCGTGAAGATGTTCGGCCTCGGGCTGGGCCTGGCGATCCTGATCGACGTGCTGGTGGTTCGGCTGCTCGTCGCCCCGGCCGTTGTCACGCTGCTCGGCGACCGCGCCTGGTGGCTGCCGGCCTGGCTCGACAGGGTGCTGCCGAACATCTCCCTCGAGGGCCACGCCGTCGAGGGTGTGGACGGCGGCTCCGCGGCGGGGAAAGGACGCGTCCCCGGCCCGGAGCCCGACCGCTCGCCCGCCTAATCGGCTGACTTTGGCCGAGAGATCGCCTACCATCGCGGCCGTGTCTCGGTTCGGCTTCGCGATTGCGGCGATGGGGCTGATTGCCATGGTCCTGGCGGCGCCCGCCGGCGCGGGCTTCGCGCCCGCCGCCGACTCGATCGCCAGCGGCGAGCAGCTCGACGCGAGCGGGGTCGCGATCGACGCGGCGGGCAACTCGATCGTCGCCTGGGACCAGGAGCCGGCCCCCGGAGCGGACTCCGAGATCAGGGCGCGCCGCGTCGCTGCCGACGGGACGCTCGGGCCCGTGATCGCGGTGGCGCCGGGCGAGATCGGAATCTTCCCGGTGGTGGCGATGACCCCGGCCGGCCGGGCGTTCGTCGCCTGGCGCTCGCAGACCGGCGAACCGGGCGACCCCGACGGGGTGAAGGGGCGGTGGATCGAGCCGAACGGCGCGCTCGGCCCGCTGCTGACGATCGCGGAGGCCAAAGCCGGCGAAGTCGACGCCGGCGAAGTCAGGGTGGCGGTCGATTCGACCGGGGTGGTGAGCGTGCTCTGGCACAACAATGCCGACGGCGTGCTCGCGCTGCGCCGGGTCCAGCCCGGCGGCAGCCTGGGCGCGACGCTCCCTGACATCTCGGGCACCGGCGTGCTCAACCCGCAGATCGCGGCTCTCCCCAGCGGCGGCACGGTGGCCGTGTGGCGCCGGATCGCGGGCGGCACCGGCAAGAACGCGGTCACCGCGGCCGGCGAAGCCGGCACCCCCGAGACGATCTCGGTCGTCAACGGGATCGTGACCACCCGGCCCGCGCTGGCATTCGACGCATTGGGCAATGGCTACGCGGTCTGGACCGTGCAGGAAGGCGGCACCTTCTCGGTACGGGGCCGGCGGCTCGACGCGAGCGGCGCGGCGAGCGGCGGGGAGCTGCTGATCGAAGCGCCGCAGGAAGCTTTCTTGAGTGCGACCAGCCTGGGCATCGCCGCGAGCTCCGCGGGAGGTTTCGTCGTTTACTGGGCACGCCAGGGTGCCGGGGGCGACGACACCGTCTTCGCGCGGTCGCTGAACGGCGCCGGCGGCTTCTTCGGCGTCGCGCAGCCGATCTCGACCGCGCCCGGAGAAGTCCGCTCCCCGGCGGGAGCGCTGATGGACGCCGGCCCGGCGGCGCTGGTCTGGCGCAGCAGCGGGGAAGGCGCCGACAGCACCCTGGGACGGGAGGTCGGGTTCCCCTCCCTGACCGGAGGCGGGATCCAGCCACTGCTCGGCGCGGGCGGCCAGAACCTCGTCGCCGGCGCGCCGGCGATCGGCGCCGCCGCCTTCCTCACCGAGCATCCGATCAGCGGCTCCGCCAGCGCCGCCGCCCTGCGCCGCTTCCTGCTGCCGCCGACCTGCCCGGCGCACGAGCCGGTGGCACTCAGGAAGGAGGCGCCGGTGGCGATCCCCCTCTCCTGCGCCGGCGCCGGGATCGAGGGCGTCCAGGTCACCGGGGCGCCGCGGCACGGGAAGGTCGGAGCCTTCGACCCCGCGACGGGCAGCGTCCTCTACACCCCGACCGCGCGCTCGCCGCGCAACGACGGCTTCACCTTCGCCGCCGTCAGCGACGGCGGCGCCTCCAGCCCGGTGACGGTCAAGCTCAAGGACAAGATCCGGCCGCGGATCCGGAGCATCCGCCTGCTGCGCAGCAAGCGGACCAGGAAGCGCCCGCGCATCTTCCGCATCCGGTTCTCCGCCACCGAGGCGGTGAAGCCGCGGGTCGTCGTCCAGCGCCGCCTTCCGGGCGTGCTCAAGGGCAAGCGCTGCCGGAAGCCGCACTCGCGGGCCGAACTGCGCAAGGGCGTCCGCTGCGTGCGCTTCCGCAAGATCGGCGGCTTCCGCAAGAAGGGCCTCTCGCGGCGCTGGACGATCCGCGTGCCGCGCAAGCTGCAGCGGCAGCTCCGTCGCGGCGGCGGCTTCCGGATCACCGTCCGCGGCGTCGACCGCGCCCGCAACAGGGCCCACCCCAAGCGGGCGAACCGGAGGACCTGAGGTGGCCGGCCCGGGCGCCGCTCAGGCGCGCTCGGGCGTGGCGATGAGCGCCGGCGCGCGCCGCGGGGCGGGCAGGGGCCGGCCTGTCCATGCCCAGCGGGCGGTGTTGGCGAAGGCGGTGGCCCAGGCGCCGAGCAGCAGCGCGTAGAGGGCGACGGCGAGCCAGCCGACGACGTCCGAGCCGGTCTGCGCGGCGAGCACCGAGGTGCCGGTGACGACGGTGCCGACCGGGAAGGTGAAGCTCCACCAGGTCAGCGCGAAGGGGAGGTGGCGGCGCGCGGCGCCGAGGGTGACGACGGCGACGATCGCCAGCCAGAGCATCGCGAAGCCCCAGATCGGGATGCCGTAGAGGACGCCCATCGCCCGCATCCCGGTCGCGTAGGGCTCGGCGATCGCGCCGCTTGCCTGCGCCCCGAGCAGCCCGGCCGCGGTCACCGACTGCCCCATCGGCCCGAGCACGATCCAGAGGGTCGGGATCGTCTCGGGCGGCCCGAGCTTGTGGTAGGCGAGGCGCGACCACAGCAGCGCGACCGTGGTCAGGGAGACGACCAGGCTCATCCCGAACATCGCGTAGCAGGCGATCAGCATCGTCAGCTGCAGCTGCTGGCCGGGGAGGTGGGGGATCAGCACCGCCCCGGTCGCGGCCGAGACCATCGGCGGCACCACCGGCATCAGCCAGGTGCCGAAGGTCCGCTCCGGGGTCAGCTCGTGGCGGGTGAACATCAGCACCGGGATCGCGACGCAGGCGAGCAGCCCGGTGACCGTGCCGACGCCCCAGAGCACCGCGTCGGCGAGGACCGCGGCGTGGAGGCCGACGAGATCCCGGCCGACCAGCAGGGTCCCGGCCCCGACCGTGAGGAAGGCCATCGGCGGGGCGCCGTAGAAGGGCGCCATCGCCGGGTCGAGCGCGTGGGCGCGGGCCGCCCCGGGCCGCGCGATCCAGCGGCTCGCGGTTGCCGCCAGCAGAGCGGCGAGCAGCGCTGCCGCGAGCAGCCAGACGGCGAGCGCGAAGCTGCGCAGGGCCGCACCCCCGTGGGGGAGCAGGATCGCCGCGTTGGCGACGATCCCGGTCCCCATCACGGCCGCGAACCAGTTGGGGCCGAGGTCGCCGAGCGCCTCGGAGAGGTTGCCGGGAAGGGTCGAACGGGGCGAGGTCATGGCCCGATCCTGGCGCCGCGCGCGCCGCCGAACCAGTCGTATTCGGCGGCGGACTATTCCTGTGTGGAATGCATGGTGACGGGGGCGGCGCTGTCGAGCCAGCCCCAGAAGCGCCGCGCCGGCTCGCGGCGCCGGCCGCCGCCGGAGCGGACCGCGAGCAGCTCCCGCTCGATTCGCAGCCCTTCGATCGGCACGGCCGCGAGCCGCCCGGCGGCGAGGTCGGGCTCCAGTGCCAGGCGCGAGATCAGGGCGAAGCCGCCGCCGTCCAGGGAGCGCTTCACTCCCTCGAGGCTGGCGACCGCGAGGTCCGGCTCGAGGCCGACGCCGAGCTCGCCGAGGCGGGCGTCGGCGACGGCGCGGGTCCCCGAGCCCGACTCGCGCGAGACGTAGCGCTCGCCGCTCAGCTCCCGGGGGCGGACCGAGCGCCGCCGCGCCCAGCGGTGGCCGGCGGCGACCACGAGGACGATCTCGTCGCGGGCGACGGGCTTGGCCTCGAGGCCGTCGAGCGGGTCGAGCCCCTCGACGAAGCCGACCTCGGCCTCGCCGCCCCGGACCGCCCGGATCGCGGCCGGCGAGTTGACCACGTCGACCTGCGGGCGCAGGTCCTCGGCGAGGGCGCGGAAGGAGCCGAGCCAGGCCGGCAGCAGGCACTCGCCGACGGTGTGGCTGGCGGCGATCCGCAGCGGCTGGGCGGCGGCGCTGGCGGAGACCGCGCGCTCGGCCGCGAGCAGCGCGTCGAGGGCGCGGCGCGCCTCGGGGTAGAGGGCCCGCCCCTGCTCGGTGGGCCGGACGCCGCCGCGCCCGCGGACGAGCAGGTCGGTGCCGAGCCGGCGCTCCAGCGCCTGGATCCGCTTGGTCGCCGCCGACTGGGTGAGGTCGAGCGCCTCGGAGGCGCCCTGCACGCTGCCCGTCTCGACCGCGGCGACGAAGGCGGCGAGCTCGCGGGCGGAGAGCGGGTCCACGCCGCGGGAGGTCAGTACCGCGGCGGCTGCTCGCCGTGGCCCTGCTGGCCCTGTGGGGGCTGCTGGCCCTGCTGGGGCTGCTGGCCCTGCGCCGGCGGCTGCCCGTAGCCCTGCTGGTATGCCTGCTGGCGCTGGTAGGCGGCCCGGCGTTCGGCGGCCAGTTGTTCGTCTTCGCGGCGCCGCTTCGCCCAGACGAATTCGTAGAGGGCCGAGAGGACCAGGCCGGCGCCGCCGGCGATCATCAGGATCAGGCCGACCGTGTCGAAGTCGACTCCCTGCACGTTGATGTTGGTCGCGTAGCGGAGGATCGCCCCGATGGCGATGATGAAGATCGACGCCCCAATCGACATGCGGCCACCATACCCGACGCGCCGGGCCTTGCGGCGATGGTCTCCGGGGCGGGGCGCATCCGCCCGCTTCGGATAGGGTCGCGGCAATGGCCACGCGGGTACTCGTCCTCGGAGCCGGCTTCGGGGGGCTCGAACTCGCCACCGTGCTCTCGGCGCGGCTGGGCGTTGACGCCGACGTGACCCTGATCGACGAGGCCGACTCCTTCGTCTTCGGCTACTCCAAGCTCGACCTGATGTTCGGCCGCCGCACCGGCGCCGCGGTCCGCCTGCCCTACCGCGACTTCGTCAAGCCCGGGGTGCGGATCCTGCGCGAGCGGGTGATCGCGATCGACCCCGAGGCGCGCCGGGTCGCCACCGACCGGGGCACCCACGAGGCCGAGAACCTGGTCGTCGCGCTCGGCGCCGGTTACGACTACGCGGCGACGCCGGGGCTGGTCGAGGGCGGCGACGAGTTCTACTCCGTCGCCGGCGCCGAATGGGCCGCCCGGCGGATCCCCGGCTTCAGCTCCGGCCGGGCGATCGTCGGCGTCTGCGGCCACCCCTTCAAGTGCCCGCCCGCGCCCAGCGAGGCGGCGCTGCTGCTCGACCAGAGCCTGCGCGACCGCGGCGTCCGCGAGCACTGCGAGATCGTCCTGGTGATGCCGGTCCCGGTCCCGGTCCCGCCCTCGCCGGAGGCGTCGGAGTCCCTGCTCGAGGTCTTCGCCGAGCGCGGGATCAGGTTCGTCCCCAGCCGCCGCCCCGACTCGATCGACCCCGAGCGCAAGGTCGTCGTGCTCAACGACGGCGAGGAGATGGAGTTCGAGCTCTTCCTCGGCGTGCCCAAGCACAAGGCGCCCGACGTCGTGATCGAGAGCGGGCTCACCGACGAGGACGGCTACGTCGCGGTAGACCCGCACACGCTGCGCACCCGCCACCCGGGCGTCTACGCGATCGGCGATGTCGCATCGGTCGGCGTGCCGAAGGCCGGCGTCTTCGCCGAGGGGGAGGGGCGGGCGCTCGCCGAGCTGCTCGCCGCCGAGGCGCGGGGCGAGGCGGCGCCGGCCGGCTTCGACGGGCTCGGCTCCTGCTACATCGAGTACGGCGCCGGCCGGGTCGGCCGCGTCGACGTCGACTTCTTCTCCGGCCCGACGCCCGCCGGCGCCTTCCAGAGCCCGTCTGCGGCCCTGGTCGCCGAGAAGAACGAGTTCGGAGAGCGTCGCACGGACCGCTGGTTCGGGTCCTGAGGCGATCCGGCCGGCGCATATCGGCGTCCTCGGTCCGGTCGTGTGCGGAGCACACTTCCCTCCTGAGGCGATCCGGCCGGCGCATATCGGCGTCCTCGGTCGGTCGTGTGCGGAGCACACTTCCCTTCCTGCGTCCTTGATCTGCTTGGCCGGATCGCCTCAGGGGGTCAGGGATTCCCAGAGGCGGTGCTCCGCCTTGGCGACCTCGCCGGCCGCGGTGTCGACCGCCTTCCACAGCTCGGCCTTCGGCTCGTCGCTCTCGCTGGCCAGGCGGAAGGTCTCGGCCAGCTCGGACCAGCGCTCGCCGGCCGCGGCGGCCAGGGGCGCCTCGGGGCGGCCGGCCTCGGCGAGGAAGCGCGAGTACATCGGGCGGAAGGCGCCTCCGCCGGTGCCGCGCCGCTCGATCACCTGGTAGGCGAAGCGCGCGCACCACTGCCAGTCGTCGGCCTGCTCGGGCCAGGAGCCGGCCTCGGCGGCGAGCCGGTCGACCGCCGGCAGCCCGCCGAACTCGCCGAAGCTCGGGTGCAGCATCTCCTGGGCCGCGGCGGCGATCGCGGCCGGGATCGCCGCCTCCAGCCGCGCCCGGTCGACCGAGCCCGAGACGGTGAACATGTGGCCTTCCAGCGGGTAGGCGGGGTGGCCGCTCTGGCGAGCCTCGGCGAGGTGGTCGAGCCGCGTCGTCTGCAGGTCCTCGAAGGCGGTGTCGGAGAGGTAGGCGACTTCGTCGTCGTAGCCGGCGAGGACGACGGCGTGGCCGGGGAAGTGGGCCGAGGAGCCGTAGTGGTCGAGGTGGTAGATGTCGGTGAGCAGCAGCGCCGGGTTGCCGGCGTCGACCTCGGCCCGGGCCGCCTGCCAGGCCTCGCGGTCGCCGGCGGCGAAGGTGCGCATCTCCAGCGCGCTCCCGGTCAGGTCGCGGAAGCTCTCCTCGAGCCGGGCGGTGCGCCCGTTGAACCAGCGGCTCGGCGAGGCGTCCTCCATCGTCAGGTAGTAGAAGCAGGCGCCCGCGCCGAGGCCGAAGGCCAGCTCCTCGCTAATCCCCACTCCGTGGAAGGCGAGCAGGTTGCGCAGCGCGGTCGAGCCGCAGTGGTGGCCGGGCGTGTGCATGTAGCCGGGGACGAGGGTCGGTCGGCCGGCGGCGGCGTCCATGTGCTCAATGATTACGGACCGGGAACTCGGGTTACTTTCCGAACCTGGCCTCCCGTCCCGAAAGGATCGCCCTCGTCGCCAACCCCGAGTCCGGGGAAGGCGGTGCCGAGCGGGTCGAGGCCGGGCTGCGGCGCGGAAAGGCGGAGGTGGCGACCTTCCCACCCGAGCGCGCCGCCGAGGCGGCTCGGGCCGAGGCCGACCGCATCGTCGTCGCCGGTGGCGACGGCTCGATCGCGCCGGCTGCCGTAGCCGCCGCCGCGGCGGCGGTGCCGCTGGCGGTGGTCCCCGTCGGCACCGCCGACGACTTCGCCTCGGCCTTCGGGCTGCCCGGAGACCCGGAGGACGCGGTCGAGCTGGCCCGGGCGGGCACCCGCACCCGCCCCGCCGACCTCGCCTGGCTCGGCGAGCGACCCTTCGTCAACGTGGTCAGCGCCGGGCTGGCGCCGCGGGCTGCCCGGCACGCGGCCGGGCTGAAGCGGGCGCTCGGCTCGCTCTCCTACCTCGTCGGCGCGGTGGCGGCCGCGGCGCGGGCGGCGCCGGTCCGCTGCGGGCTGGAGTGCGAGGGGCAGGAGCTGTTCCGCGGCGAGGCCTGGCAGGCCGTGGTCGGCTGCTCGGGCGCCTTCGGCGCCGGTTCCTCGGTGGGCGGCGAGCCGGGCGACGGCCGGCTGCGGGTCGTGGCGGTCCCGGCCGGCCGCCGGCTGACGCTGGTGCGCCGCGCCGTCGGCCTGCGCCGCGGCACGATCGCTCGCCAGCGCGGCGTCCTCGCCGCCGAGTGCGGGACGGTGGTCGTCGACCTCGACGAGGGGACCGAGCTCAACGTCGACGGCGAGCTGGTCGAGAGCGGCCCGGCCGCGGTGCGGATCGATCCCGGCGCCTTCGAGCTGGTGGTCGGATGAGGCGGCCTCGCGCCCCCCTTGCCGAGCCCCGCCCTCCGCTGCGGCGGGATCCGCGCTTCTGGGCCGGGCCCGCCGCGGCGCTCGGCGCCGGGCTCGCCTGGTACGCCGCGGACAGCCTCCGCCACCGCCGCGAGGGCGCCGTCGGCTACGAGCTGGTCGAGGGCGTCGACGCCGAATCCGCCGACTTCATGCGCGCCGCCGAGGCGCTCACCGGCCACCCGATCGACGAGGGCTGCGAGGTCGAGCTGCTGGTCAACGGCAACCGCATCTTCCCGGCGATGCTGGAGACGATCCGCGGGGCCGAGCGGACCCTCTGCCTGGAGACCTACGTCTACTGGCGGGGAGAGATCGCGACCGAGATCGCCGCCGCGGTCCGCGAGCGGGCCCGGGCCGGGGTCGAGTGCCGGGTCCTGGTCGACGCCGTGGGCGCGGCGCGAATCGACGAGCGGCTGATCGACGGCATGCAGGAAGCGGGCGCCCGCGTCTGCCGCTTCCGCCCGCCCAGGCCCTACGCCCTGCGCAACCTCGCCAACCGCACCCACCGGCGGCTGCTGGTCGCCGACGGCCGGGTCGGGATGACCGGCGGGGTCGGGATCGCCGGCGAGTGGGAGGGGGACGCGCGCGGTCCCGGCGAATGGCGCGACACCCACGTGCGGGTGCGCGGCCCGGTGGTGCGCGGGATGCAGGGCGCCTTCGCCGAGCACTGGCTGGAGGCGACCGGCGAGGTGCTGGGGGGCCAGCGCTTCCTGCCGCGGCTGGAGCCGCTCGACGGCGGCGGCCCGGTGCAGCTGGTCCGCTCCAGCGCCGGCGTCGGCGACACCAACGCGGAGGCGGTCCATTACCTGGCGATCGCCTCGGCACGCCGCTCGCTCGACCTCTGCGCCGCCTACTTCGCGCCGCGCCCGGCGTTCACCGAGGCGCTCCGCGAAGCGGCGGAGCGGGGAGTCGAGGTGCGGGTGGTGCTGCCCGGGCCCCATATCGACAAGCGGCTGGTCCGCCGCGCCGGCCGCGCCGCCTACGAGCCGCTGCTGGCGGGCGGCGTACGGGTATTCGAGTACCAGCCGACGATGCTGCATGCGAAGACGATGGCGGTCGACGGCCGCTGGGCCACGGTCGGGACGATGAACTTCGACAACCGCTCCTTCCAGCTCAACGACGAGGTGACGCTGGGCGTCTGGAGCGAGCGCTTCTGCGCGGCGCTGCGTGAGAGCTTCGAGGCCGACCTCGCACGCAGCGCTGAGATCGACCCCGACCGCTGGCGCCGCCGCGGGCCGCTGCGGCGGGCGCGGGAGCTGGCGACCACCGCGGTCCGGCGCGAGCTCTGAGCGCGCGTCTTCCGGCGGCTGCTTATCCTGCGCCGATGCTCGGGCGACTGAAACGCGAGAAGCGCAGCCGCCGCGCGGTCTGGCAGGCGCGCGGGACGAATGCCCTGCAGCTCGCCGGCGACCTCGACCAGCTCGTCCTGCGCGGGCTGCGCACCCGCGGCCACGCGCCGGCCGCCGAGGGGGCGATGAAGGCGCTCGGCCTGGCCGGCGAGTACGGGGCGATCTGGATCGCGCTCGGCCTGGCCGGCGCCGCCTCCGACCCACGGCGCCGCGCTCGCTGGGGCGCCGCCGCCGCGGTCGCCCCGGCCGCGATCGTCGTCAACTTCGCGGTCAAGAAGGCGGTCGGCCGCCAGCGTCCGGTGATCACCGAGCACCCGGCGCTCGCCAGGGCGCCGAGCAAGCTCTCCTTCCCGTCCGCCCACGCGACCTCCTCGGTCGCCGCCGCGGTCGCCTACGCGCGGGTGCGGCCCGAGGCGAAGGCGCCGTTGCTGGCGCTGGCCGCCGCGATCTGCCTCGGCCGGCCCTACCTGGGGATGCACTACCCGAGCGACGTCGCCGCCGGGGCGCTGCTCGGCTTCGCGCTCGGCCGCCTGGCGCCGCTGCCGCCGGAGAGCGCCGCGCCGGCCGCGCAGCCCGTCGAGCCCGCCGTCGAGCCCGCAGAGCCCGCGCCATGAAGGTCGGGATCGTCGGGCTGCCCAACGCGGGCAAGTCGACCCTCTTCAACGCGCTGACCAAGGGCGGTGCCCAGACCGGCGACTACCCGTTCACCACGATCGAGCCCAACGTGGCGATCGCGCAGGTGCCCGACGAGCGCCTGGAGAAGGTCGCCGAGACGGTCGGCAGCTCGAAGCTCGAACCGGCGACGATCGCCTTCCACGACATCGCCGGTCTGGTCAAGGGCGCCTCCGAGGGGGAGGGGCTCGGCAACCAGTTCCTCGCCTCGATCCGCGAGACCGACGCGATCTGCCACGTGGTCCGC
>Ga0055450_10000060_pt1 | contig 15743 bp, 14 predicted proteins | sample China_Galinas_PW_5_FD_57740 | JGI IMG/M metagenome (GOLD analysis project Ga0055450, IMG submission 57740) | Wetland microbial communities from San Francisco Bay, California, USA, that impact long-term carbon sequestration - China_Galinas_PWC_D1 | ecosystem: Environmental > Aquatic > Marine >... | reverse complement strand
CGGCGCGACCGGGCCATGGTCGGTTCATCTTGTCCAGAAAGACGGGCGTCCCATCCTTTCTGCTGTATTTCCTGAAGGACAGGAAGAAACAGTACTTTCGGCAGGTCAACAGCTGGAACTGTTTACTCACCCGCTGCAGCTTGAAAATTTCAATAATAAAAAATGGATTGTAGGTTTTGCTGCTGCGTTTAAAAATCTTCCTTGGGGGTTGGTCATCACCGAGAGTTATGATTATGTATACGCTGATGTCATACGTTCACGAGATCAGATTATCCTGGCTGCCATTCTCATTACTCTGATCATCGGTTTGAGTGCTTCGATTATAGCAAGGCAGATTCTTCTCCCGCTCAAAACCTTGACCCGAGGGGTTTTGCGTGTTGCGGAAGGAGAACTCGATGTCTCGTTGGATATTATACGAAACGATGAGCTTGGAATTGTCTCAGGAATGTTCAATGAGATGGTTGTGCGATTGAAGGAGAGTAAGGAAGAGTTGGAACGGCTGGCCGTAACCGATGTATTGACCAGGCTTGCCAACCGCAAACAGATCATGACGGTTCTCGGCACCCACATTGAGCACTACAAGAGGTATGGCAACAGGTTTTCACTTTTAATGGTTGATATTGATCATTTTAAAATTGTCAATGATACCCATGGGCATCTGGTAGGCGACAGCGTTCTTGCCCAGGTGGCACAGATCTTCACCAAACTTCTCAGAACAATGGATGTCGCCGGTCGTTATGGAGGAGAAGAATTCCTTATAATCCTGGGACAGACGGATAGCAGAAGGGCTATGTTGACGGCGGAAAGGATACGGCAGGCGGTTGAACAGTATCCTTTCATTTACCAGGAGATTGAGCTGCATGTAACGATCAGTATAGGTGTAGCCGGGATTCGGACTTCCGAGGATACGGACAACAGCCTGATTGGAAGAGCGGATGCCGCCCTCTATGAGGCTAAAGCTGCTGGACGGAATAAGGTTGTTCTTAGCGGTGAGGAGACGGTATCCATGGAAACATCGTCCGGCGCAGCATGAGGGTGTGTTGCAAAAACTGCCTTTTTGTTATGCCGTTATGATTCGGGGAGCGCAAGCAACGAATAGTAGATCCAACCTATCGGTTGGTCTTTGATGGCGATCTTGATCCAGTGTCCGTGGTAGCCGATGGCTGTCACCATCGTCCCCTTTTCCAGGATACGCACAACCCGACCTTTCATGCTCGGTTTTTCCCGTATATTACTCATCACTACCAACTGCATGCCGAGCGGAAAGACAAAGTGGTTGGCTAAACCTTTAGCCGGTTTTGCAATCGTTTCCGCTTTCAACTTCATGAATTGTACCTGTTCCAGCGCCTGAGCTGCCAGAGTGCAGGCCAGAGTGTAATTACCCAGATCAAACGCAGTCTGGCTTTCTGACATGAGTTGATCGGGGTTATCAAAAGAGAGGTGAGGATTGCCCGCCATGGCTCGTTCTCTGGCCGCATTGATTTCAGTTTCGGTTTCGGCCAGGACGGCTACGGCTTCTGCCTTGTTTTTTGGCAATACCATTCTGGTTTTTCTGCGAACGACTTCTTTGCCAAGACCTTGCTGTATGACCTTGAGCTTGTTGATCTCGGCGTTTTTTGCCAAGAGTTCCATTTTTAAGTTGGCTGTTAATGTCTTTTTTGCGTTGATTTCTTCTTTAAGTTGAGTGTTTCTTTCCCGAAGGGACTCGTTTTGGGCAAGCAGGTGACGATCCTTTTCCATCTCGTGGTTTTTAGAGCATCCAGCAAGAAGGGAAACGAGGATGATCGGGAGTAAGAAGGTGCGTGCGATAGTATAGAAGCCATTCATGGATATGCCGGTATAATAATAAAAAAGGATTATGTGCGATAAAGATTGATGAAACCCGGAAATCCGGGAAATACTCATTCAATTATGCAGCTGTTTTACCGCAGGTGCAAATTATTCTCTCGTCTTTGTTCTTTCCCGGATTTGTTCGCCTCCTTACGTCTGAATATTACGTGGGTAATATTCAGCTTAGGTTCCAGCGGAGGATCAGATAACCGAGGATGCCTGAAAATAATGAACCGATGACAATGCCCATTCGTTCATCGAAAACCATCTGTTTTACGGTCTGGTCAAAGGCCAGGGAACCGATAAACAAACTCATTGTGAAGCCGATTCCACACAGGATTGCCAAACCGTAAAGAGTTGTCCAGGATGTGTCTTTCGGCATATCGGAGATTTTCATGCGAACAGCAAACCAGATAAAGCAGAATACTCCTATCTGTTTGCCGAAAAAAAGTCCCAATGTGATGCCGACAGGTATGCTGTGGAAGAAAAAATCTGCGGTGGCGTTGGCCAGGTTAATGCCGCTGTTGCAAAAAGCGAATAGCGGCAGGATGAAAAAGGCCGTTACCGGTTGTAGATCATGTTCGATCTGCATTAGCGGAGAATAGTCAGGATCCCTTTGTGATTGCATAGGGATAAACATGGCAAGAATGACCCCTGCCAGAGTGGCATGTACGCCGGATTTCAGCAGGGCGACCCACATTATCGAGCCGATAAAAACATACATGGCAATTGTTTCCTGGCCTTTTTTATTCATAAAAAAAAGAATACCCACGCAGACAGCGACTACGACAAGTGAGTGGATGGAGATTGCGGCGGTATAAAAAAGAGCGATAATGACGATTGCACCTATATCATCAAAAATGGCAAGGGAGGTCAGCAGCACTTTGAGATTTGTCGGCACCCGTGGACCAAGCAGGGAAAGGATTCCGAGAGCAAATGCGATATCTGTGGCAGTGGGAACTGCCCAGCCATTCATGGCGACAGTGTTGCCTCTATTGATACCGATATAAATTATTGCGGGGATGATCATTCCGCCTAATGCACCAAAAGCCGGAAGAGCCAATTTTCTCCGGTCTGAGAATTCTCCAACCAGCAGTTCGCGTTTTAACTCCAGACCGACCAGGAAGAAGAACACGGTCATAAGACCGTCGTTTACCCAGAGCAGAAGAGGCTTAGCTATCTCCAGTGGACCGACACGGATCTCGACGGGTGTCGAGATAAACAGGTCGTAGATGTTGCGCAGTGGTGAATTGGCAAGAACCATCGCCAATACGGCCGTTGCTATGAGAAGGATCCCCCCGGCGCTTTCAGATTCTATGAACTTGTTGAAGTTCAACACTGTTGTATTTGCTCCGAATCGTGTTAATTGTTTTGTCAGAAAGGAAGATCGAGTGATGGTGTTTCGAACCGTTCGGCGTGACATATTCATTGTCGGTTATATGGAATATTCTGTAAAGAGATTTCCTAAATTTGTACTGTACCGATATAATCGGAAGCAAGCGAATGTTTCAGTGAAATGTGGAATGTAAATACTCGATTATGGAGGGACTTCATGGCTATATTTTTTGTACAGCACGGCAAAAGTGCATCAAAGGAAGTTGATCCGGAAAAAGGATTGACCGATCAGGGAAGAAATGATACGGAGCGTATTGCCCAAGTTGCCAAAGGGTATAGTATAAAAGTTAAACAAATCGTCCATTCAGGAAAAAAGCGGGCGGAGCAAACGGCTGCCATTTACAATTCCGCCCTGGAAGTCGCATTGCCATTGCAGGTTGTAACCGGAATCGACCCGTTGGATGATGTCCGGGTATTTGCAGAAAGTCTTGATCCTGCCGCAGACGTAATGGTGGTGGGACATATGCCCTTCATGCAGCGGTTGGTCTCCTATCTGACCGTAGGCTCCGATGCAGTCCGGATCTACCAGTTTCAAAATTCAGGCATTGTCTGCCTGGATGCCGAATCAGGGGAAGATGGCAAACCGGACTGGTACATCAAATGGACGCTTAATCCGAACATTTCCTGATCAGAACAGAAGATGACAGCAGCCAACAAAAGAAGACTGCCGGCGGAATGGGAGCCTCAGGACGGCATCCTGCTTTCCTGGCCTCACACAGCCACCGATTGGCGGGACCGTCTTGCCGAAGTTGAGCCGGTGTTTGTCGAGATTGCCCGTCAGATTGGTAGGTTTGAAAGACTTGTGATCCTTGTCCCTGATAAAAAAATCCTCGAAGATAAATTACTTTCAGGGATGGGAGAAAAAGAGCCAATCGATATCTTCGAAGTTGCAACCAACGATACCTGGGCGCGGGATTTCGGCCCGATAACCATAATGGAGGGGAAACAACCGCTGTTGCTGGATTTCGGCTTTAACGGCTGGGGACTTAAGTTTCCAGCTTTCCATGACAACATAGCCAGTCGCAGGTTGCATGCACTAGGCTTTTTTGGAGAAATTTTGCTGGAAACAGTTGGGTTGGTTCTTGAAGGCGGCAGTATTGAGAGCGACGGTTGCGGGACGCTTCTTGTTACAGAACAATGTCTTTTAAATCCAAACAGGAACCCCCATCTCACCAAAGAGGAAATAGAGAAGACTCTGGGCGGATATCTCGGTATCGATCGCTTCCTCTGGCTGCATAGCGGCTTTTTGGAAGGTGATGATACCGATTCCCATATCGATACCCTGGCAAGGTTTTGTCCTGATAATACTATTTGTTACGTAACCTGTGACGACAGGGATGATCCGCACTACCGGGAACTGAAGAATATGGAAGGGGAGATTGCCTCCTTCAGAACACGGAATGATCGTCCCTATAGGTTGTTGCCGCTTCCCTGTCCTTCCCCGCAGTACGACGAGGATGGAAATCGTCTGCCGGCCACGTATGCCAATTTTTTGGTGCTCAATGGGGCTGTCTTGGTCCCGACATACGGTGACAGGAAGGACGAGGAGGCGTTAACCGTAGTTGGAAAAGCCTTTCCCGGCCGCAAAATCATCGGCATTAATTGTTCGGTTCTCATCAGAGAACATGGCTCTCTCCATTGCCTTACCATGCAGATCCCAAAAGGAGTGTTGTCTTGAAGACCTTAAATGTATCCCTGGTTCAGCAGTCCTGCGGTACAGATAAAAAAACAAATTTGAACAAAAGCATCGACGGGATTCGTCGTGCTGCAGGATCCGGTTCGCAACTTGTCGTTCTGCAGGAGTTGCATACTGGGCCGTACTTTTGCCAGAATGAGGATGTGGAACACTTTGATCTGGCGGAAACGATCCCCGGTCCTACCACGGAAGTATTAGGCAATATTGCCCGGGAATGTGAAGTGGTTATTGTCGCCTCGCTCTTCGAACGGCGTGCGCCGGGACTCTATCACAACACCGCACTTGTACTGGAAAAGGACGGCAATATAGCCGGTCTGTACCGCAAGATGCATATTCCCGACGATCCGGGATTCTATGAAAAGTTCTACTTCACTCCCGGAGACCTGGGGTTTAAGCCGATAGCATCATCAGTGGGCAGACTGGGAGTGCTGGTGTGCTGGGATCAGTGGTATCCTGAGGCGGCTCGGCTCATGGCACTTGCCGGGGCCGAACTTCTAATCTATCCGACAGCCATCGGTTGGGACCCCATCGATGCTCCAGAGGAACAGGAGCGTCAAATGGTAGCCTGGCGTGTTATCCAGCGAGCCCATGCCATAGCCAATGGCATTCCGGTTGTTACCGTCAACCGGGTGGGATTTGAACCGTCACCCGACAGAAGCACAGGTGGAATAAGGTTCTGGGGCGGCAGTTTCATCGCCGGCTGTCAAGGCGAGATATTGACACAGGCCGACACGGACCGGGAACAACTCATTACAGCAGACATCAACCTTACACGGTCAGAACAGGTACGACGCATCTGGCCGTTTTTCCGGGATCGGCGCATCGATGCCTATCAAGACCTGTTGAAACGCTATAGCATTTAACTTTGTATAGTAATGGGAAAAATCAAATGGAACAACAACCTGTAGTGCATTTCATCGGCGTTCTCCATTGCGATATCAAGAAGTTGGATGATGCTCCTAAGAATTTCAGTGAATCCGATCGGGTCGGGACTTTGGAAATCTTTCCTCAATATCGTGAGGGACTAGACGGTATTGTTGCAGGACAGATTATCGTCGTGTTGTTCTGGCTCGACAAATCGAGCAGGGATGTTCTTAAGGTCTATCCACGAGGAGATCGATCCCGAGGACTTCGAGGTGTTTTTGCCACACGCAGTCCGGTCCGTCCAAATCCCATTGCGATTTCGGAACTCAAGGTTTTGGCCGTTCATGGCAACAGACTGGAAGTTTCGGGGCTCGACATTCTGGATGCCACACCCATTATTGATATCAAGAAAAAGATAGGGCGGTAAAATTATATGACGTTTACCGGAGAGAGCTTGTTTGAATCCGGTATCATACTTTGGAAAGGAACGGCAATGAAAAAGAAACTCGAAAAACTCAAAATTCGGTTGGCTGAGGTTGACGATCTCCAGATGGCAGCAGCACTTCTGAATTGGGACCAGCACACCTATATGCCGCCGGGTGGAGCTCGGGCACGTGGACGGCAGCTGGCAACTCTTGCGCAAATCGCCCAGGAAAAGTTTATAGATCCCGCAGTCGGCAGGCTCCTTGATGACTTGCGTCCCTATGAAGAGGGTCTCCCGTACGGTTCTGATGATGCCTCTTTTATCCGTGTTGCCCGTCGGGATTATGAGCTGGCAACCAAGGTGCCTCCGAAATTTTTAGCCGAATTCAATGTGCATGCTTCTGAGTCCTACCATGTCTGGACAGAGGCCCGCATGAATGACGACTTTGCCAGGGTGGTGCCATTTCTTGAAAAAACACTCGAAATGAGCAGGAAATTTGCCGATTTTTTTCCCGGCTACGACCATATTGCCGATCCGTTGATCAACGCTGCGGATTTCGGAGTGAAAGCTTCTTTTATCCGCAAGGTCTTTGCCGATCTGCGAGCCCATCTTGTCCCTATCGTAAAGGCCATCACCTCGCAGCAGGCGGCAGACGATTCTTTTCTTCATGCTCGCTTTCCTGAGAGGCGGCAGTTGAAATTTGCCGAAGAGGTTGTGCGCCGGATCGGGTATGACTTTTCCCGAGGACGTATTGATAAAACCCACCATCCTTTTATGACAAAATTTTCGTTGGGCGACGTACGGATTACCACCCGTGTAAAAGAAAAATTTTTCGGTGAAGCGCTTTTCAGCAATATCCATGAGGCTGGCCATGCCCTTTATGAGCAGGGGATTGACAAGACTTATGAAGGTACGCCGTTAGGTGTCGGGACTTCTTCCGGTGTCCATGAAAGCCAGTCGCGCACCTGGGAAAACCTGGTCGGCAGAAGTCGCGATTTCTGGGAGTTTTTCTATCCCAGACTTCAGAAAGAATTTACAGCTCGATTGCAGCACGTCTCATTTGACCGGTTCTATCGAGCCATCAACAAGGTCGAACGATCCCTTATTCGTACCGATGCCGATGAGGTGACCTATAACCTACACGTGATGCTGCGCTTCGATTTCGAGCTGACGTTGCTGGAAGGAACCCTAGCCGTCCGTGACCTGCCTGAGGCCTGGCGTGAACGTTTCCGGCAAGACTTCGGTATTGTTCCGTCCAACGATCGCGACGGCGCCATGCAGGATGTTCATTGGTTTGGGGGGACGATTGGCGGCGCTTTCCAGTGCTATACTCTGGGAAACATACTGAGTGCCCAGTTTTTCAGCACAGCGCTCAAGGCACATCCGGAGATCCCGAGTGAGATGAGAGAGGGAAAGTTTGCGACTCTGCACGGCTGGCTTTCTGAGAATATCTACCGGCACGGACGAAAGTTCACAATGGATGAAATTGTTGAGCGTGTCACCGGAGGCCCGCTTTCAATCGAGCCGTATATCAGGTACCTGGAGAGAAAGTACGGGGAGTTGTATAATCTAGACTGAGTACTGTCTTTTGAAAACCCTCATACGGTATCACAATGAACGCTGCGGTGCTGGATGTTTTTTTCGGACTAGTCACGCTTTCTTTGTCGCTGCTTGTCGCCGTTACAGACTACGGTAGCCGCCATCCCCAGTAGTGCAGGAAGGCCGGGAAATTGCGGAGGTCCGACTCATATCGTGCCCAAGGTTTCAAACTGGTGTAGAAGACGTTGCCATCATTCGTATCCTGTCCGAGCCGTTTGTCTTCCCCCACCCGCCAATCAAATGCCAACCAACTGAGGAACAACCGTTCCCATGGCTTTTCACTATCTTTCACATAATCTTTGCGCGGGCCTTCGGTGTCGAAAAACGAAAGAGTCTTGCCGTTTCCTGCCGGAAGCTTTGTAAGGGCTGCCAGAGATTTTAAAGCCGCCTTGCGAACGGAGTAGGAGGAAAGGTCTGTGGCAGGATCGAGCCGGATATCGGCAACCCTGTGTGTTCCGCTATGCAGATAAATATAGATTTTGCTGTTCAGCGGAGAGCCGTTTGGATAGTTGAGAATAGTGGGTAGAGACTCACCATAGACATTCTGCCTTCCTTTTGGCCAATCATCGGGCAGACTGACAGAGGCAAGGAAGGACGTAGGTAGAAAGGCGAGATAGCAGCCGCAAGTATGTACGGTGGTCAATAGAACCGGACGTTGGTGTTCATCAAGGGTGATAATGACGAAGAGACCGACGTTTTTACCGGCTGTCAGATAAAAGGGGATGATCTCGAAAGGCACTTCTGAAAAATGGATTCGATAGATGAGATTGGTGTAAGTATGTTCCGATCCCTGCCAGTGACGAATCTGAGTGTAAAAAGTCGGCTGCGCAGGATCGACAAAAATAATTGGATGGCCGAGTTCGTCTTCCCTGACCGTTGGTGTGCCGATATGATTGTAATCCTTTTCCGGCTCTTCTATGAGAAAGACCGGGGCATATTGGGCAAGAAGATTGTTTCCCGAAACGGTGTATGCAAGCATGCTGCTTGCCGGAGGGAGTTTAGGAACAGTGGCGCAGGATGTGAGAAAAATGAGTGGCAGGGCTAGAAGGAAGAAGACGATGCGGAAACGGTATGTGGTCATGGGGAACTCCATGATAATTCCAGTTCTCAATAGAGTGAACCGCATATCTTCTTGACTAACAGACTATCTCGACTTTTGAAATGTTCGGGCTAAACCGCTGAAGCGACAACAACACGGTTTCTACCGGAGTTTTTGGCTTGGTAAAGAGCTTGATCGGCCTTTTTCAATAGGATTTCGACGGAATCCCCTGTCGCTAACTCAGAAACGCCGAGGCTTATCGTGACCTTGATATCTTTTTCCTGGCAACTGGTGATCTGCTCTTCTATAGTGTGTCTAAACCGCTCTGCAAGGGTTGAGGCACCGGCAAGATCGGTCTGGGGGAGAAGACAGCAGAATTCTTCCCCTCCATAACGGGCAAGGCAGTCGGTCTCCCTGATGATCGAGACGGTTTTCGATGCAACGGATTGCAATACGGCATCTCCGCATTGGTGGCCATACGTGTCATTGACTTTTTTAAAGAAATCGATATCGAACATTATAAGGCTCAAATTTGCCTCATATCGTTTGTTGCGCTGCACCTCCTCATCCAGACGCTTTTGCAGATATCTCCTGTTGTAAACTCCGGTCAGCCCATCCTTGATATTCATCTCAATGAGTTTTTGCTCGTAGGATGCCAGTTCGGTAACATCTTGAACGATAAGGAAGATACCGGTTATTTGATTGTCGTCGTTCCTGATGGGCCCCATGGTACAGTTTTGTTGCATGTGTTCGAACATGGATGATTGAAAGGAACCGACAGGCTTGAAAGGAAAGAGGTAGTGATGAAGCTTCTGTGAAAAGAAAGAAAAATTTCCAAAAGAGAGTACCGCATTGCAATTTCTTTTAAAACGCGGATTGTCCATCTCAGGGAAAAAGTCGAAGAGGAAGGAACCGGCGATTTTGTTCGCCTCAATTCCGCTATGCCTCACCATCCAGTGATTCCAATGGGTTACTTTTAATTCAGTGTCGAGGATGATAAGACCGAAGTTGATTGTCTCGATTATCTGTAAAAACTCATTCATACTGATCCATGAAATCGGCAAGTGCCTTTTTCAGCCAGAGGACCGAATTGTCGCTGGTGATGAGAAAGAGAAATCCGTTTACATCGCGCTCATTGAAACAGAAGACCGTTTTTAAAAGGATAGCTGAATTTGCGGGATCAAACAAGGTCTTCGGCAATGAGACATTGGGCTGGTCTTCAATGAGGACCCTGGGTGGGGAATAGGTCACCACATCCTTAAGGAGTTCGGCAATTTTTCCGACGCAGGCGCCGATGAGGATATTGCCTACTTCCATGAGGGTTTCGTTTTCCAGGATATCGCTGGCTTGAGGTTCCAAGGAGAGATCTCTTTCATCACCTAGAAGAGAAATGAGCTCTTTCCCTGCTCCTGCAGGAAAAATAAGCAGAGCATTGCCTTTGAATTCCCCCCAGAAGTTTTGCTCAACCATGCTGATATTGCCCAGCTCATTGAACTCCGTCCCGATGTATTCAGGCAAGTCGTTTGCCTTGATTATCTTGATATCGGGAACGCTGAGGACCACAAAAATATTGATGACTTCGGCAAGGTCAGCGGCTGCCTGTCCGAAGGCGATGTTCATTATCTCTTGAAGAATATCTTTTTCTTCATCGGTAATAGGGGTGGCTATATCCATAGTACTAACCGAGCTTTTCCTCTGCTTTGGACAAGGCGTCCTGAATGTTCTCTTTGTTGGGGGGTTTCTTAACTACAAGGAAAGCCCCTAGCTCTGTAACCTTCTCAAGGGATTTTGCCTGGACATCGGCGGTTAAAACTATTACGAGGGCGAATTTATCATACTTTTTGATTTCGCCGAGCGCCGTGGCTCCATCCATAACCGGCATGGTGAGATCCATAAAAGTGACATCGGGTTGAATCTTTTTATATAATTCGACTCCTGCCTGACCGTCACCAGCCTCGTGAAAAACATATCCACGATCCTTGGGAATGCAGCTTTTGAGCATCTTTCTCGAAATCGGAGAATCGTCGACAATCAAAATTACATTTATCATAGGAGAAGGCCTTTCATAGAAGATCTGAAACAAGTAGTGCTATGAAGATTGTGCAATCAATAAAAACAGTCAGCAATTAAATATTTATCAATTATTTGTATCAACGTCAATGCAAACTTCCCCTTCAATAATTTCTGTGAGGCACCCGGCAGATAAGGATAAGAAGTGGAAAGTACTTCCTTGATCAATAGTGCTAAGGGGTTTATCTTGATAGTGACAACCATGTCCAGGTACCAGCAATGACCGGTAAATCTATTCAAGAAAATTTCATAACAGGAAAAAAGACAATCTGCAACCTCCTCTCAGGTTTTCGTACGCTTGGGTGATTAGCAGGCTGGAAAAGATACTTTTCTGTAGAATTCAATTAAGATGGACTCGTAAAAAGCCAGATTTACGTCGTTGTAGATCTGAAACGGTGATTCACCGTACCGCATGTACTGCCAACTCACTGTTTCATATACTATACCTGGCATATCGAGCTTTTCCGGAATCCATCTCTGCAACTCCGGTGACTTTTTACGAGAGCATCAAGTAAAACTCAACGATTTTTTTGCTTTTTCTGTACATGGTCCACCTGTCTGCCAAAGGGTATTCCCAGCTTTTTCATCTTTTTGCGCAGGGTGGATGGGTTGACATTCAGCAGACGGGCAGCGCCTTCTTTGCCTTCGACACGACCGTGGCATATATTTAAGACCTCGGTGATATGTTTACTAATGGTTGTGTTTAGCTCCAAGGTATCTTTAGGTTGCACGATGTTGCGTTTTGGTTGGATACCTGCTGCCGCAGGGAATTTAGTGCCGAGATCGTCGAAAGAGAGTGGGGCGCCTTTGCTGACAATCAGCTCACGTTCCACGGCATTCTCCAGCTCCCGGACGTTGCCCGGCCAGGTGTACTGCATCAGTCGGTCAAGGGCGCCGGGAGCAAGAGATGGAATCTTCAGTGTCTTCATTTCCCGTGATTTCTTTCGGATGAAGTGCTGGGTGAGAACCGGAATGTCCTCCGGCCGTTGGCGCAGCGGAGGGATGGTGATAGGGAAGACCCGGAGACGAAAGTAGATATCCTCACGGAAGCGGCCTTCGGCCAACATCTGGTCGAGGTTGCGGTGAGTGGCGGCGATTACTCGAATATCTACTTTGATGGTTTCGGTACCACCGACGCGCTCAATTTCTTTTTCCTGCAGGACGCGCAGGAGACGGACTTGTGCTTCCAGGGGCAACTCGCCGATCTCATCGAGGAAAATCGTACCGCCGGCCGCACGTTCGAAACGACCGCGTTTCTGGAACAGTGCTCCGGTAAAGGCCCCTTTCTCGTGACCGAAGAGCTCGCTGTCCATTAAAGTCTGTGGGATTGCGCCGCAGTTGACTCGGATGAACGGGCCGTTGGAACACAGAGAGAGATTGTGGATGGCGTTGGCGATGACCTCTTTACCGACACCGGTCTCGCCCATCAGCAATACCGGGCTTTTAAGAGGTGCGACCTGGCGGACCATGTCCATAACCCTGCTCAGCCCAAACGCGGCGCCGATGACTTCGCTGCCGGACAAGGTGCGCAACTCATCCTGGAGATACCGGTTGTCGTCGGCCAAGGTGTCTCGCAGAGTTTGCAGTTCCCGGTAGCGCAGACTGTTGGTGAGGGCAATGGAAAATGGTTCGTTGAGCAGAGACAAGAGACGGACATGGTGGTGGTTGAAAGCGATGTCCGGCTCGCTGAATACGGAGACGGTGCCGACAAACTTGCCTTCCAGGGCCAGATCCAAAAGCAATCCCGGCAGATCTTCGATCCCCAATTGTCGAACCACCGGACCCGCTACGGCATCGTTGCCCGAGCGTTCCATGAGTTTGGTCCGAAGCGAACGCTGCTCCTCAACCTGACGTCTTCCGCGGGCGGAAATAGGGGTGCGCAGGGACATAGCCCGGCAACTGTCCACGGTGGCGATGGCGATGGTCTCGACGATACCCAGTTCACGGTCATAGATATGGAAGGCCATGGTGGTGGCGGGAAGATAGCGGGAGAGGTACTGCAGACAACGCTGAATGGCAATTTCGATCTCCAGGCTCCCGCAGATGCGTAGGGTGGCTTCTCGGAAAAATTCGCTTTCTTCAATACTCATGGTTGGCCTCATTGGTAACTGTACTATATTCCAGAATAGTATTTAACTGGAATATAGTCCAGCTAAAACTGCCTTATAGCGTAGTACGGTGTTTCCTTGTGTTTTAACATACTGAGATATAAGGTAATTTAATTTGAGTACACTTTTTGCTTAATCCTTTGGAATGGAGAAAGATTTTTCAAAGGAACATCGGGACATTTCCGTAAAAGAAATTTGATAATTATGGTTAAGACAGCAGAGATTCCAGTTGTGCTGTTTAACCTTAATTTTGCAGGACACAGAACACAGGAGTCGTCAATGAAAGATGTCGTAATAGCAAGCGCCTGCCGTACGGCAATTGGTGCTTTCGGTGGGACCTTAAAAAGTATGAACGGCCCTCAATTGGCTAAGGTGACCATGAAGGAGGCGGTTTCCAGAGCGGGTATCGAGGCGGAGATTATCGACGATGTCCGATACGGTTGCTGTATGGAACACCACGACAATCTCAATGTGGCTCGGGTGGCGGCCATGATGGCAGGAATTCCGGAAACAGTCCCGGCCGCGACCATCAATCGGGTCTGCATATCCGGAATGGAGGCCGTCATTTCCGGTATGGCCATGATCCAGGCCGGAATGGCTGAAGTGATTCTGGCCGGTGGCGTGGAGCATATGTCCGGTGTTTGTTATGTAGTACCCAGCGCCCGCTGGGGAGCCAGACTTCAGGATCAAGGGTTTGTCGATGCAATGATTCATGCCTTGCACTGTGGTTCCTACCTGTCGCCTCTGGAAAAGGATGCGCCGGTGGACACCACTCGGGGCCCGGCGGCCAGGTTTGTCGGTAAACCATATATAATGGGGCATACGGCCGAATTCGTAGCTCATAAATTAGGTATCAGCCGTGAAGAAATGGATGAGGTCGCCCTGCGCAGCCAAAATAATGCCGAAAGGGCTACCAATGACGGTTCCTTTGTAAAAGAGATCGTGCCGGTGGCTGTCCCGCGCAGGAAGAACGAACCACTCCTCTTTGATAAGGATGAACATTTTCGACCGGGATTGACCATAGAACAGTTACGGAAGCTGCCGCCGGTTTTTATTCCCGAAACCGGTAAGGTTACGGCGGGCAATGCAAGCGGTATTAACGACGGTTCTGCAGGCATGATCATTATGTCGGCAGATAAGGCAAAGGAATTGGGGACCAGACCGTTGGCCAGGATTCGGGCCATTGGCCGTGGAGCCTGCCATCCCGCGTTGATGGGGCTGTCACCGGTGCCCGCCGTCCATGATTTGCTTGCTCGAAGCGGTCTTGCTATCGAGGATTTTGAATTGATCGAGGTCAATGAAGCTTTTGCCGCCCAGTACATCGGTTGTGAGCGCGAGCTGGGTCTGAAACGAGATATCACCAATGTCAACGGTTCAGGAATAGGTCTGGGTCACCCCGTCGGCGCCACCGGCTGTCGGGTCATGGTCACCCTCCTTCATGCCATGGCGAAACGGGGCAAAAGCCTTGGCTTGGCAACTCTCTGCGGCGGTGGCGGCGTGTCCATGGCATGCGCTCTGGAGATGGTCTGATGTCCTAATTCAATCGATGCCAGAATCTTTTATGGAAAGAAGGTATTTGATGATACAGAATAAAAGGAGCTATAAAAATGAGTAGAGCAGTGATCGTGAGTGGAAGTCGTACGGCTGTGGGTGCTTTTGGTGGTGTATTGAAAGATGTTCCGGTGGTAGATCTCGGAGCAGCAGTTTTGCACGAGACCCTGGCAAAGATCAATCTCCGGCCTGTCTTCAATGAAACGGAAACTGTACCGGACAGGCTGAAAGATCAGGGGCCGATCATGTTGGAAACCACTAATGACCGTTGGGACAAATCGGCCCAGCCAGTGGCTGTCGACGAGGTTATCATGGGAAATGTTCTGCAGGCAGGACAAGGGCAGAACCCGGCCCGCCAGGCTATGATCAAGGCAGGGATTCCCAAAGAAACCCCAGCTTTTACGGTCAATAAGATATGTGGGTCCGGATTGAAGGCCATTGCCTTGGGAGCCCAGTCAATCATGGCGGGTCAGGCGGAAGTGGTTCTGACGGGCGGCCAAGAGAGCATGAGCCGGGCGCCATTGGCCCTGCCTAAGGCCCGCTGGGGATATCGCATGGAGCTCACGGGGACAGGTGAGATCACTGACTTGATGGTTTTCGACGCACTCTATGAGATATTCTATGGCTACCATATGGGGGTGACGGCTGAAAACATAGCCAAACTCTATGCGATAAGCCGTGAAGATCAGGATCGCCTGAGCGTTTTGAGCCATAACCGGGCCTGCCGGGGTATTGCAGAAGGGATTTTCGCGCCAGAGATAGTACCGGTCAAAGTCAGGGCGAAAAAGGAGAACATTTTATTTTCCACCGATGAACGGCCTATGGTAACCAGCATGGAAAAAATGGCCAGGCTGAAACCGGTTTTCGATCCTAAAGGCACCGTCACTGCCGGCAACGCTTCAGGCATTAACGACGGGGCGGCAGCTGTCCTGATGATGAGCGAGGAAAAAGCCAAAGAACTGGGTTTGACGCCGATTGTAGCCATTGATGGTTTTGCTTCCGGCGGCTTGGATCCTGCCTACATGGGGCTTGGTCCGGTCTCGGCGATTCGCAAGGTTCTGGCAAAAACGAAAATGACTGTTAATGATCTCGAGTTGATCGAGCTCAACGAGGCATTCGCCGCCCAAGCCATTGGTTGTATGCAGGAATTGGGTATAGATATTGAAA
>Ga0055450_10000058_pt1 | contig 15751 bp, 13 predicted proteins | sample China_Galinas_PW_5_FD_57740 | JGI IMG/M metagenome (GOLD analysis project Ga0055450, IMG submission 57740) | Wetland microbial communities from San Francisco Bay, California, USA, that impact long-term carbon sequestration - China_Galinas_PWC_D1 | ecosystem: Environmental > Aquatic > Marine >... | reverse complement strand
CGTTTCTGCCGTAAGGGTCGTTTGCTGAAGATCCGATTTTCATTTTTTGTTGTGGTTAGGACAATATGGTCCAGCCATGCTGGTTCATGAGAAATCCAGGTTAATGAATTTATATTATTTCCTGTTGTAGCAGAGCCACAGCTCTTCCTTTATCCGGGTGGTTCTTAAGTAGCTTAGATAATTCTATTACTTTTTCAAAAACATCATCCCCTAATACTCGCTTATTTGTTTCAAGATAACTTTCTCTGGTTCTCTTTTTTCTTTGCTGTACTTGCCAGGAAGCACACCAAAGATCATTGATATCATATGGTAGTTTATTTTCAACGATTCGGCACCACTCATTATTGTCAAACCAAATACCACCACAAGATGAACACTTTTCAAGGTAAAAGGGATTCTCAATGTCTTCGACTTTAGCTCTCGTCATGAGACCATGACCACTAGGACAAAAACCCGTTTTTTCATCATTTATATTTTCAGCTATTTCTTCTGATACCTCTTCGCTCATTTTCTCAAAGAAGCTCGGGATTTTTTCAAATTCCAGCCACATTCCTCTGCACTTCTCACAAGAATATGGAGAATCATAATCTTTTTTCCTCAGGTCTTTATCCTTACATTTTGGGCAATTCATGTTTCTCCTTTTCAATCACTAACCCTGAGTTGTGTGAATTGATTTCAAATTCTATTTCTGCGCTTTCTTCATACATAGTTTCTAATATTTGATAGTTATCTTGATCCTTACCTATTATGTATTGCTCAAGTAATTGCTTTGGATTTTGTTTCATGATATTTTGTTCAGGTAGATATCATTCGTTTCAAAATTGAAAGATCAATATCATCCCAAAATATCATAACCGAAAGAAGTGGTGTCAGAAAGGAGATTTTTCTAAATTATCCTATAATGTATATTGAGCTTTTTTGAAGCAGATGTACACTGACAAGTATGAGTTTTGGTTGGAATCTAGAATTTATAACTCTCCTGAGATAGCTTTCAAACACTCAGGTTGCAACGCATCACATGAGATCTGCCGATAGCTGACATAACCACCCGAATTTCACTTTTCTAACAATGCGACAGGGTCAGCCGGTCTTTGCAAAGGATTATTAAATGGCATGTTGCTGTTACGATTATCTAAGGAATACTGACGGTTACAATCCGCTGCAGATTTCTTACTTCTTAAATTGCTTAAGCAACAGCAAAAGAAAACAACGGAAACCCGCCTCTATTCTTTGTTTAATCGTTCATTTCTCTGTATTAGTTCTTGCAATACCGTTTCATCTTGCTATACCCTTATAGACACTTGAAGTCATGACTCCCAACCCGGATTACTCTTGAACCTTGTGTCGATTTCCTGAAAATTATCGGTATATTTCCATATAAATCGTTAATTCTCTGTTTGAAATCATACACAATGTTCACCGGATGCCGGCCGACCTTACCGCGTCTGCAGCGTTGTCAAAGGTTGGTGCAGAAGCCAACTATAACGCCAAGCTTCGTGCCTCACATCCGCAGTAACCTCGGCTGGTGAGAAAACAGGGCGAATTCATCGTCAGATTTTCCAACTCGACATAGCCTGGATTTCTCCGGCCTAGCAGTGCTCATGAACGCCCTCAGCGCTTCCTTCCGGTAATTAGGGAGTAGTATTTCATAACTCGCACAGGGAGAAAAAAATGATAACACTGAACGTAAACGGTAAAGAGAAAAAGGTTTCTGCAGCTCCGGACACACCTCTGCTCTGGGTGTTGCGCGACGAACTGAAAATGACCGGGACTAAATTCGGCTGTGGGGAAGGACTGTGCGGTGCCTGCACCGTGGAGATCGAAGGCAAACCGACCCGCTCCTGCATCACCTCCATTGAAGAAGTAGACAGAAAAAAAATCGTCACAATCGAAGGACTGCCCGAGAATCATCCTGTCAAGAGGGCCTGGCTTAAAGAGGAGGTTTCTCAATGCGGCTACTGCCAACCTGGTCAGATCATGACTGCAGCAGCGCTTCTACGTAATACGCCGAAACCGACTGATACCGAAATCAATGAGGCGATGAACGGCAACCTCTGCCGCTGCGGCTCTTACCCGCGCATCTTTAAAGCAATTAAAAATGCTGCAGCCGAGCAGAAAGGAGGTGGCAAATGAACGGTATCAGTAAACTGAATCGTCGCGACATGATTAAAAGCGGAGTCACCTTGGGCGGAGGACTGATTTTGGCCTATTATCTCCCTTGTCCGGGAGCAGCCGAAGCCGCCGAACCAAAACCTCCTTTTGCCCCCAATGCTTTCCTGCGTATCGGCACCGACGGATTGGTTACCGTCATCGACAATAAATCAGAGATGGGCCAGGGAGTTTATACCTCGCTGCCAATGATCATCGCCGAAGAGCTGGACTGCGACTGGCAAAAAGTCCGGGTAGAGCCGGCCCCGGTTGATCCCGCCTATAACCATACCCTGTTTGGAAGCCAGGTAACCGGTGGCAGCACCAGCATCCGCACTGAATGGAAACGCCAGGCCCTGGCGGGAGCCACGGCACGGGCTATGCTGGTTGCAGCGGCTGCTGGAATCTGGAAAATCAATCCTACCACCTGCCAAACTGAGAACAGCAAGGTAATCCATCCCGACGGTCGCAAACTTTCCTACGGAAAATTGGCGGCCAAAGCCGCCAAGCTACCCGTTCCCGACAAGGTGAGGCTGAAAGATCCGTCTCGCTATACCCTCATAGGACATCCGGTTCACCGACTGGACAGCCCGGCCAAAATAAACGGCACAGCCGTATTCGGCATCGATGTCCAGCTTCCGGGTCTGCTGACGGCCGTTATCGCCCGTCCGCCGACTTTCACCGCAACACTCAAAAGCTTTGATGACAAACAGGCCAAAACGATTCCCGGAGTCAGGAAAATTGTGGCGATACCGGCAGGTGTTGCCGTTGTTGCCGACAGTTTCTGGCAGGCAATGGCTGGAAGATCGACGCTCCAGGTCACATGGGACGATGGCACATCTGCAACTCTTTCGACCGATAGCATACGAAAGCAATATGCTGAACTGGCAACAACACCTGGTGTTCCCGCCCGCCATGAGGGCGATATCAAGACCGCCTTTGCCAAGGCAGCACAAACTCTGGAAGCTCAATACGAGGTTCCCTACCTCTCCCATTCTCCCATGGAGCCGCTCAACTGCTGCGTCGACCTGAGACCTGACGGCTGCGACATTTATACCGGCACGCAGATGCAGACCGGTGACAGGAATGCGGCAGCAAAGGTAAGCGGCCTGCCGCAGGACAAGGTCCGGGTGCACACAACCTTTTTAGGTGGTGGCTTTGGCCGTCGTGCCAACCCCGTCTCCGATTTTGTGGTCGAGGCGGTCGAAGTCGCCAAGGCTGTGAGCAAACCGGTAAAGGTAATCAGGACTCGAGAGGATGACACTCAGGCCGGCTATTACCGCCCCTTCTGGTATTCCCAAATCTCTGCTGCCCTCGATAGCCAAGGCTCGATAAGCGGCTGGAAACACACCATCGTCGGCCAGTCTATCCTTGCCGGGACCCCTTTCCAGGAAAAAGATGCCAAGGCCATCGATGAAACCTCGGTGGAAGGTGCAGCCGACACCCCGTATGCCTTCCCTGCCATACTGGTTGACCTGCACAGTCCGAAACTGCCGGTGACGGTGCAATGGTGGCGTTCGGTCGGCCACTCCCATACGGCCTTCGTTGTCGAAAGTTTTCTCGATGAACTCGCCCATGCGACCGGACAGGATCCTGTAGCACTGCGGCGTACGCTCCTCGCCAAACATCCTCGACATCTCGGGGTGTTGAACCTGGCTGTGCAAAAAGCCGGCTGGGGCAAGCCGTTGCCGGCGGGTCACGCTGTTGGTGTTGCCGTCCATTCCTCTTTCGGCAGCTATGTGGCAGAGGTGGCGGAGGTATCGGTAAACGAAAAGGGAAAGGTACGGGTGCATCGGGTGGTCTGTGCCGTTGATTGCGGGCGCATTGTCAACCCCGACACCATTGCGGCACAGATGGAATCCGGTATTATTTTCGGACTCACAGCCGCACTCCATGATGCCATTACGCTGAAAAACGGCCGCGTCGAGCAGGGGAATTTCGATACCTATCCACTTCTACGCATGAACGAAACACCAGAGATTGAAGTGCATATCATTCCAAGCGCCGAACCGCCCGGCGGGATCGGCGAGCCCGGCGTTCCACCGATCGCCCCGGCGGTAGCCAATGCCCTGTTTACAGCCTCCGGTGCCAGGGTGCGTTCCCTTCCGATGACACCGGCCAAAATACGGCAGACAATGGGTAAGGCTTGATTATAGTAACGTTTCTGAAAAGAACCCAAGAGAGGGCCTTCTCCACCCCTCTCTTGAAAAATACTGATTATTTCTCTTTCCAGACCGGCTTGCGTTTTTCCATAAAGGCGGCAATCCCCTCCTGGGCATCTTCGGTCGAGCAGAGGCGGGCAAAGGGTTCATTCATATAATCAAAGGACTTGCCGTAATCCAGGTCGGAGGCCGAATAAAATGCCTTTTTCGCCAGCTGCAGGGCGACAGGGCTCTTTTTCGCCAGGGTTTCAGCCCATTCACGTGTTGCCTCATCCAACTCGCTATCCGGGACAATCCTGTTGATAAGACCGATTCGCAACGCCTCTGCGGCCGGAATGAGGTCTCCGAAGAACAGGAGTTCGAGAGCCTTCTTTCTCCCCACGGACCGGGCAACAGGAACGACCGGACCGATGCAGTTCAACCCGACGTTTATGGCCGTAAGACCCATCCGGGCGCTTTCGGAGGCAATGACAAGATCGGCCGCCGCCATAAGGCCGGCTCCGTTAGCTGCGGCAACACCATGCACCTGGGCGATAACCGGTTTACTCATGCGGCTGATGGTTACCAGAGGGTTTTCCATGCACTCTATCCAGTCCCGGTACTCCGTGGTCGTCTTGTTGGGGATAAAACCGACATCAATACCGGCGCAAAATACCTTACCTGCACCTTTCAAGACAACGACCCGCACCCTCTTTTCCGAATCAAGGTCTTTAAGGGCCTGATCGAGTTCTCCGGCAAGAGGGATATTGAATGTATTCAGCTTGTCCGGACGATTAAGGAGTATTTCGGCAACATAATTCTCTCCTATCCGTACGATGATGTTCTCGTAATCCATTTCTGGTTTCTCCTCTATTGATATTTCAGTTGAGGAAGGTGTAGAGCTTCTTTATACAGACCTTCTCCTGCGAGATAGAATTATCATGTCCATGCTCTCCGGAGACGAACTGGATTCATCCCTGTATCTCGCCCTTGCCAAAAGCATCCGAAAAGAATTCGGTCTTTATAATGACAATGAACCCCTACTATCCTCCTGCCGCTCCTACCTCGGAAAAGAATATGATCTCTACGAGGACCATGCAATGGTGATCATTAAGGAAGTGTGGAAAAAAATTCCATTAGATTCATTTCCTGACTTGAGGAAGAGTCCGGAGTATCTTCGTCAGAGAACGTTATTTTTAAATTATCATGGTTCGGGAAAAGACTTGACCATCAAAATTCTCCCCGTTAAATTCGACTGGAACGATACTCCCTTCTCTATATTAATCATTTAGAATGAGTATCACCGAACATATAAAAGGACACGTTAGCCCGGATTTCTCATGAGAAATCCGGGTTAGGCTTACGGGAAAGGAGAGGAGTACATGATTATTACGGAGCATCCTTTAACTGATATCATTCCCTACAATAAATTTTTCCCTCCCCATATTGACGAATCGCAATGCCTCCTGCGGACCCCTCTCCTTTCCACAAAACTTCCGCAGAATATTACAGACAAAAAGATCATTTTAATCGAAGCTCAGGCCGGTCAGGGAAAAACAACTCTCGCCTACCAATTCCTCAGCCGTTCTCTCAACGATTATATCTGGTATCAAATCGGTTCGGAGGATTCCGATCCCGTGTTCCTGCTTGCAGCTCTTCTCGCCGATCTGACAAATAAATTTCCAGACTTCAGCTCTCCCCAACTCAGTTATATTTTTGAGCAAGGATCTATCGGACCTCAAGATCTCTACAGATGTGCCAATATCCTTTTAAGGGATCTTGATCAGTACCTAACAGACGACATCTATATCACCTTTGACGACGTTCATTTACTTCCTCCCATTGCCATCACCAATAATCTGCTTGGATATATTCTTGATGCTTCTCCGTCAAAACTGCATTTCATCCTTATAAGCAGGCATCCAATCAACCTGAAAAGCAAAACATTGAGAAACGGCATCGGGATCTCCTACCTGCAAACAACCGATCTGGCTCTATGCTGCACGGAAATCGAAGATCTGTTTAACAATGTACTGGATAAAACCATAAGCAAACAGGAGGCTATGGAGATAGAGAGGATTACCGGCGGCTGGGTCATGGGAATTATCCTGGCACGTCATCCTGTCTCAGGCCGGGGGGAATTCTGGGATAGTAGTGCATTGCCGATTTCAACCTCGCTTGAACACGGTCATATGCTCGAATATTTCCAGGACGAGATTCTCTCACAAATACCTTCGGTTCTCTATATCCCTTTTCTCCGTCTGTCCATTATCAATGATATACCGGTAGACCTCGCCATTCAGATAACCGGTATTAATAATATGGACAAAATTCTGGTCGAAATGGCGAAGAAAAATTTCTTTGTTTACAGACTGGACGAGAAGCATCAAGTATTCCGCTTTCATCATTTCTTTCAGGAGTTTTTGCAACTACGGGCAGATAAGGCCTTGACTCCAGAAGAGATAAAAGAGATTCACACAGCCGAAGCCGAATACTACCTGCAGAAAAACATGCTGGAAAAGGCTTTGGCCTGCTACGGAACTGCCCGCGATTATACTACAATGAATACTATCCTCAAGAAACAGGGGATACAGCTGGTCGAAAAAAACAGGACCTTGACGATTCTGTCGCTTTTACAGTCCATTCCCGAGGAAATCATTCTTCAATATAGCTGGCTGACATTGTATGCCGGTATGCTGCGGATAGACTTTGCTCCGCAAAAGCTCCTTCCCTACTATGAGGCAGCCAGGGCCAGATTTATTGGAGAAGGCGATGAGACAGGTGAAATCATCACCTTGGCAGTTACCATTTATGCTCATTTCGCAATATCCGGGCAATTCAACGAAGGGGCGCAACTCTTAGCACGAACAGAAGAGCTGTTTATTAAGATAGGAGAATCATTGCCGTTGAATGTCCGTATCATAGTGGCTCGCAACCTGAGTGTAGGATACAATATTTTTGTTTTTGACATGGAAAAAGCAAAAGAATATTCCTCCCTGGCCAATAGTCTGTCCATCAAGCATGATATGAGAAATTTTATTGCCTATACCCGATTTAACCGGAGTTATGTCCTGTTAATGAGCGGCGATTTAGCTCTCTCCTCCCAGGAAGCGGAGAAATGTTTTTCTCTCACCAACGATCCTTTGATTGCCTTTACCAACAGAGCCTTACTTCGGGTCATGCACCTGTGCTACCTTTCCATGACCGGTGATTGTCACAACTATCTCCGCCAACAGCGCATGTTTGAGATGAACCTCGATCAGGAAGTGATCGCCCAGACCCTGGCGGCCCCTTACCTCTTCATCTGGGGTTGCAGTTGTTACATCGCCATAGGAGAGATTGACAAGGCCCAGGAGTTAATCAATCGCGGCGTGGATATTTCCGTAACCGCCAGAACTGAACACATCCAAAGCCAGTTGTTGCAGTGGCAGGCTTTTATTTTTTCCATCAATGGCGACAAAAAGCAGGCGCGTTCGACTATCGAGGAATCGATACGTTTAAGAGCCATTGCCGGCGGCCCCTTCTTCCAGACCTTCCAACTCCTCCTCGTTGGTGCCATTTACACCAGGACCGGAGATTTCAAGACAGCGGCAGAAGCCCTGGAAAAGGGCGTCGAATCGGCTGAAACTCTCCCATCCCCCTATCTGCATGCCTGCGGCCTGTTGCATAGAAGCTATCTGCACCTGCTCCTGGATGACAAATCTTCGGCACTACCAGACCTCCAAGAGGGATTGTCGCTGATGAAAAAACATAATTACAGTTGCTTCTGGAGCTGGGAGCCGGTGATGATGACGAGGCTGCTCAGTGAAAGCATCGCTGCCGGCATAGAAAAAGAATTCGTTACGGACCTTGCCCGAAAACGGCTGCGGCTTACCTTTTCCGACGACGGCACAATTATCCCGCTGCTTCAGTTCACGCTTCTGGACAATTTCAGCATCAGCCAAGGGAAAAACCAGATTTTAAACATTGACGACTTCACCGCCTCCGAGCGGGAAATGCTAGGCTTAATGATTACCGCCAAAGGCCAAAAAATTGACCAGGAAAAAGCACAACTTCATTTCTGGCCGGACAGTCCACCTGAAAAGGCAAGGAAGAAATTCGATACCCTGCTGGGACGGCTCCGTAAAAAATTTTCAGATTGTATCACAGTCCCGGTGCAAAATTATATCGTGCTGAACAAAGGATACCTGAGTCTGGAAAACGCAGATACCGACATCCTCCTGTTTATGGATGCCTGCAAAAAAGGACTTTCTCATAGCAGAAAGAACGAATGGTGGCAGGCAAGCAATGATTTTCATCAGGCCCTTGATCTGTGGAAAGGAAATCTGCCGACAGAAACCTTCACCAACGAATACACCTTATCTTTGGAGATTGTTCTTCTGGAAACCTTTACAGAGGTCTGTTTAAACTGGGGACCCTACCTGGCCAAAACAAATCAGCTGAATGAGGCCATTCAACTCCTTGAAAAATTACTCCTCTCAAACACGCTCGAAGAAAAAGCAGTCGTAATGCTCTGCGATCTCTATGTTCGAAACAGCATGCCGCTCAAGGTCAGCAAGATCATCGAGAGGTACAAGTCAGCTCTAGCGGGAATTGACTATCCAGTGGAAGAAACAGAAAAAATCATAAACGATATTTTAAACGGGCTTAAGAAAAAGACTCCAGAGAGCGACAGACATGTCTCTGCCAAATTACCGTCCTAAAATTAGGTCTGCGCCTTCTGTGCCATGCTCTCCTGAGGCGGAAAACCAAATCCCCGGAATTTGCCGGGAGCGTAAGAAACGTGCCGGCGACTAACCCGAAATTCTCATTCCTTAACGGAAGGACAAAAGATTGTAATGAAAAAACCGAATTGTGCTGGCTGTTCCTATAAAGCAGCAGAGAGAATCTGCCGAACCGAGGACGGAAAGTTTCCCGAATTCTGCCCCACCAAAAACCTTCCGCAACTTGTGGAGCAAAGCCTCGCTGAATACCAGAAGAACCCCGAACTGTTCGAGTTTGCCAAACAAGCCGCAATTCAGGAAGCCGAAGGATATGATAATCGGGAACTTGGTTACGACCATGTCAGGGCATCCAAAACACGAATTGAAGAAATCGTCGGCTTTGCCCGGAAAATGAGGTATAGACGCCTGGGGATAGCCTTTTGCATCGGTCTTAGAAAGGAAGCGAAGATCGTGGAGAAGATCTTCTCCGGACGTGATTTTGAAGTGGTTTCTGCCGTTTGCAAAGCTGGAAGAATATCCAAGGACAAAATTGGCGTAGCGGCCGATCAACAAGTTGCCCCAGACACTGTCGAAACCATGTGCAACCCAATTCTCCAAGCATTGATCCTCAATCATGAAAAATGTGACTTCAATGTTCTTTTAGGACTTTGCGTAGGTCATGACTCCCTCTTTCTCAAATATGCCGAAGCACCCTGCACCGTACTTGCCGTCAAAGACAGGCTGCTCGGTCACAATCCATTGGCAGCTATCTACAACTACGACAGCTATTACCGGTACCTGAAATAGATATGATGGTAGAGGAATTCGTTATTTCAAGATCTGATTACCACTAAAATTCAGGTAAAAAAGCTCGGAGTCGCAGTTCATATGCAACAAGGTAAATCAAGGCTGTAATGTAGGAGAGAAGTGTTCCACCGTAGACTCCCACCAGTGGAAAGGTCCAATGAACGGCGAGGGCAAAAACAATGATGGCCAACATGGCAAGCGGCGTATCACGAAAAAAAGCAGGAACACTTTTCCCTCCGTAATGGAAGTGCAGGATCATGACCGACGGAAGAATAACCGTTGGAAATGTTGCAAAAAGGCCTGACCATTCGGGTCCGACTAAAACGGCAACACCCGTTATGCCCAGGATGACAAAGGCGGCAAACCAAGCCCTAACCATGAGCAACGGCCATGAGATCTCAACCTTCTCTACGATCTTTCGTCCCGATGCTTTCCTGAAAACAATAGCAAGGATAAACAGGAGGAGAACCACGACAATGGTACGAATTACCGGATCGCCAGGCATTAAGACCTTTAACACAGCAGTCGTAAGGAAATAGCCGGCAAGCCCCATGAGACAGCAGACCCAAGGCGACACTTTACTTTTGGCCGCAAACAGGAGGGATCCGATCCGATAACACCAGCAAAAACAGAGCGCTGCCAGGATTCCCTGAATACTCCATAACGAACTTTCGGCGGCGAAGGCCGCCCCCTGCTCAAGCCCCAGAAAAAAAAGCGTCAGCCCGGCACCAAGTGGAAAACCTATCAGCACACCGGCCAGACGGGTGCTGACCCGCTCGGCGGTAAGCGTTATTGCAATGACCATTCCGGCAGAGAGAACGATCTTCATCACCAAAAGCAATGGAACATTCATCTGAGGCCTAAGAGATGGGGGACATAGAGTGACAGGGAGGGAAAGGCGATGACCACCACAAGAGCAACCAACATGGTCAGAACCATGGGCCAGACAGCTTTGAAAGTCTTCTCCAATCTGATGTCGGCTAGTTGCGTCGTCACATAGAGATTCACCGCAACAGGAGGTGTAAACTGCCCGACGGCCAGATTCAGGGTCATGATCACTCCGAACCAGATCGGATTCCACCCGAAATGCTGGATAATCGGCATAAAGATCGGCAGGAAGATATAAAGGATGCTTACGGCGTCGATCAACATGCCGCCGATAAAAATAATAATATTCAAAACGAGCATCGCCACCCATTGATTATCAGAGAGACCGATCAACGATCCGGCCAGCTTGTCGAGAATGCCCACGGTGGCTCCGGCCCAGGAAAAGAGCCCTGCAAAGGCTACAATGAGCATGACGATGGCCGAAGCCTCACTGGCATCGACCATGATCTGGTAAATTCTCTTCAGGGTCAATGACCGATAGATAACAAAACCCAGCAAGAGAGAGTAGAAGACGGCGATCACTGCCGCTTCAGTCGGGGTGAAAATCCCTCCGTACAGCCCTCCGAGAATGATCACCGGGGCCAGAAGCCCCCAGAATGCCTCCTTGAAGGCCTGCCACAAACCTTGTTCCTCGTCTCCTTCTCTTTCACTGCCGTAGCCCTTTTTCCTGGCAATCCATATGGCCGGAATCAATAGAGACAAACCAGCGAGAAAACCGGGTACCGCTCCGGCGGCAAAGAGAGCAGGAACAGAGGTGTTGGTGATTGCCCCGTAAATAATCAGGGCGATGCTTGGAGGAACGATGATGGCCGTGGAGCCGGCAGCGGCAATGAGTGCGGCACTGTAGCCTTTGCCATATCCTTGAGCATACATGGCTGGAATCAGAATTGCACCGATGGCGGCAGAATCAGCCGGTCCGGAGCCGGAAACACCACCGAAAAAGACGCAGACTCCGATGGCAACAATTGCCAGACCTCCACGTCGTCTTCCCACAAGGATATTGGCAAAACGAACTATCCTTTGCGAGATGCCGCACCGTTCCAGTATAAAACCGGCAAGGATAAAGAGCGGAATAGCCAGGAGTGGAAACTTGGCAATCCCTGCGAAAAAATTGGGGGAGATGACGGGGGTTCCCAACTGCCCCAGCCAGATGACCAGAAAGGCGGGAACACCTATGGCAACAGCTATGGGAGCTCCCAGGACCAGTAGAAGAAGGAAACCTACAAAGAGCATTATCCCCATCAGTCTTTCCCCTTCATTTCCCTGACGGCTGCCTGGACGATACGGAAGACGATCAGGATGCAGCCCACGGGTATACAGAGCGTATAGGTCCACTGGGGAACACCAAGAGATTCAGACGTTATTTCAAGAAACCGCTCATCAAGAAGCTGCCTGTAGCCGAGAAACCCAAGGCTCATGAACAAGCAGACCGCAAGCAAAATAAGAAAGCAATTGAGATACCGTCGAGCTTTTGGCTGGAGTTTATCCTGAAAAAACAGCATGCGTAAATGCCGGCCGCGCCGAAATGCGGCTGCAGTGCCGAAAAGCGTCAGCCAGACAAGCCCATTTACCTCCAGTTCTTCGGTGAAGGCAAGCGGCAGATGCAGAATATACCGTGCGACAACATTGGCAAAGGCCAGGCAGGCCATTGCCGTAAGTAAGGCCGCGCCGAGTACCTCTTCGAGATGCTCGGCGAGCCAACGCACTTTTATCACGATTTTTCTATTATTTTGCTTTGGCAATGGCGGTTTTGGCCTTCTTCACCAGATCGTCTCCGATAATAGGAATCCACTTATCGTAAACCGCCTTGGTCTTCTGTTTGAAGGCATCCCTTTGAGTTTTATCGAGAACCGTCACCTCCATGCCGTTCTTCTTCAGAGTGTCAAGGGCACTCAGATCCGGAGGAATCAATCCCTTACGGACGACCTTAACCTGCCAATCTGCAGCCTCGGCCGCCGCTTCCCTGATGATCTTTTGGTCAGCCGGAGTAAAGCTGGCCATAACCTTGTTATTAACAGTCAACATAAGCGGATCGATGACATAATGCCAGATGGTTATATACTTATGAAATTGCCATATTTTCACTGGAATTTCTATAGCCACAACCGGGTTTTCCTGGCCATCGACTACCCCTTGCTGAAAAGCGACCTGGGCATCACCCCAATTCATATTGACAGGATTTGCTCCCAGCGATTTCATTATCTCGATGAAAATCGGAGTCCCGACAACCCGGATCTTCATACCTTCCAGATCGGCCGGCTTGACGATGGGACGTACCGAATTGGTGATTTCTCTGAAACCGTTTTCTCCCCAGGCAAGTACTGAAACTCCCTTTTTTTTCAGATCGGCTTCGATTTTTCTTCCGGCCGCACCGTGGGTTACGGCATCGAGTGCTTTGTAATCAGGAAAGAAAAACGGCAGGTTGAAAAGGTTCAATTCTTTGATGCTCGTCGACCAGTTAATTGTCGAGGCAAAACAGAAATCGGCAACGCCTTCCCGGTGAATGAGAAACTCGTTGGTCTGTTTCCCGGCCATAAGCGAGGAAGACGTATAGACCTTGATGTTGATCCGGCCATGGGTTCGTTCACGGACAATATCGGCAAATTTTGTCGCCCCCTCCCCCCACGGTAATTTCGGACCGACAACGACGCTCATCTTGTACTCATTCTTGTACTTTCCTGCAAGAACCTGTTGGGACAGGCAAAGAGCCAGAACTGCAATAAGACCACACACCAGGGAAACTGTACGCATGACGTTCTCCTTTTTCTGTTAGTCGTGGTTAACCCGGATTTCTCCACAAAAAAAGCCCTCTTGTCACATGACAATAAAAAATTGAGAAACGCCGGTCAACCCAAAAGCCGGTTTTTTTCACCGGTTTCCGATTAACCCGCATTTTTCACTGATGAGGAATCCGGGTTAGGCATGCCTTTCACAAATTCGACGCGGGGTAGCAGGCCGTCCCGACTATTGAAAAATTCAGGCAATGAGTATTGACCACCGGGTACGAAGAAATCGTCGTCGATTGGTTCACCTCCGGTGAACTTTATGGTGAATCTAACCCGAAAAGACAAGCGAGAGGGTCATTTTCCAAACACCCCCTCGCCTTTGATGATGAAAAACCGTGTTGATGAACCTGGTCCTCGCGATTTTACTATCAATAAAACGGATTGGCAAAAAAATGCTCGCCGTCAAAACTGGAAAAAAAGACCTGAGGCGGCTTCGGCAGACCGGCAATCTTCCATGCCTTCATCGGATCGATAAACTCATCCGTGACACAATGTGCCGACGGCGCATGAATCTTCTTGCACACATATTTCAAAATTGGAAACGAATCATATTTTTTATAATAATCCCTGAGGAATTCAAGGATTTCTCGTTTTGATGCAGTGAGTTCGGATATTCCCTCTCTCTTGGCAATCATCTCGGCGATTTCCTCATCCCAGTCGTCCGGGCTGTTCAGAAATCCATCCGAATCCACATCAACGGTTTTATGTTTAATGTTTAACTGTGCCATAACATACCCCCATTAAAACGATAAAGCAGAAAGAAAGGATCAGACTGATGTTCCATGAGATTTCTCTAACCTTCCAGGGCTTTCTGTTGCATCGATATCCATTACGAGTCGATGCAGCGGACTCTTCTGCTTATATATACTACAATGTAGTAACTGGCAGTCAAATGTCAAAGAGTTGGCTGTCAGCGTATGATTGAATTGTTTTATTGATTACCACTGAATCTCAGCTTTGCCCGTAGAGAGGGGTTGTGCCCACCCTTTTCACGGGTGTCTGTGCCCTGGATGGACACAGTCAAGTCACCATGGATGGGTTTATGGCGTCCCGTGAAAGGGGTGGCTGCGGCCCCGTCGTTTTTACCTGAATTTTAGTGGTAATCATATATGGTCCAGCCATGCTGGTTCATGAGAAAACCGGGCGAGTGGCGGCAGTTTTATCTATACGGTACGGCTTCATCGCCGATGTACTCACGGGCGATAATCATTTTCTGGATATGAAATCCGCCCTCGGCGCCGACTAGATACGACATGACCCCCTGCAGGGCCGAGCCCAACGGGCATTCCTTGACATAGCTTGAAGCCCCCAGATGCGTCATGCAGTGTTGTACAATCTCGACGGCCAGTTTCGGAGCTGCCATTTTGCAAATGGAAACCATGCGGCTGAGTTCTCTGTGGGACATGAAATCCTTTTCCTTGTAGAGAGTATCGGCACACCACGCTGTATAGCGCAGATACATCCGCAACTGCTCCAACCGGGCATGATCTTCAGCCAATTCAAAAGAGATTCCTTCGAATTTGGCCAAGGGCCTGCCGAACAGAACCCTTTCCTTCACATAATCGCGTGAAATCTCCATAGCCCTCTCGGTCATTCCGACACAGGCAGATGAAACCAGAATCCTGGCCAGGTTGAACCCTTCCATGTTTAGGTAAAAACCCCTGTTTATCTGGCCAAGAATATGATAGTCGGGAACTTCCACATCCTGATAATGCATGGTACCGTTTGAAAGTCCGCGACGGCCTATCTCATCCAGAACCGTATAGGTGGCTCCGGGAAGACGCGCCGGTATGAAGACCATGGTAAATCCTTTATGTCCGGCTTTTGGATCTGTACGGACCAGGGTTATATGACCGCCATGACGAAGCTCAAAGGATTCCCGGACTCCGCTGATGAAGATCTTTTCGCCGTTGATGATTAATTTTTTACCTTTTTTGACGCCTCGGGTGCGAATATTGGCTACATCGGAGCCGCCGCTTGGCTCGGTTGTGGCAATCCCCAGGAAATATTTGCCGGTAACCACCTTGGGCAAGATCTCTTTTTTGAGCTTTTCACTGCCATATTTGACAATAAGGCTTCCCCATCCCATACACAGAAGGGCATAGACCGGCAGGGACATGCTCATATCAGCCCTGGCCAGCTCATGAACCGCAAGAGTCGCATATACCATCTCCTCGCCGGGAGGTGCCGAGCCGCCATACTCCTCGGGGATACTGATTGAAAAGATGCCGATATCGGCCATTTTTTCAAGAAGCTGATCAGGAATACCACTTTGTTC
>Ga0055450_10000057_pt1 | contig 15930 bp, 15 predicted proteins | sample China_Galinas_PW_5_FD_57740 | JGI IMG/M metagenome (GOLD analysis project Ga0055450, IMG submission 57740) | Wetland microbial communities from San Francisco Bay, California, USA, that impact long-term carbon sequestration - China_Galinas_PWC_D1 | ecosystem: Environmental > Aquatic > Marine >... | reverse complement strand
CCGCCGCTGGACCCAGGTCACCGACGACACCGGCGTAGGCGATCCGCGCGCCGCCACGCCCGGGAAAGGCGCCTCGTACTTCGCCGCCCTGACGGCGAGGCTCGCCGGTTTTCTGGTCCAGCTCGACGGCATGGACCCCGACGATCTGTACGGCTGAGGGCGCAGCCGCCGGCAGGCTTCTATCTCTCGGCCAGCGCGTCCACCGTCTGCCAGGCCTGCGGGCGTCTCCCCTCCTCCACGTCGTGGATCAGCGTCACCAGACGTCGCACCAGCGGCGTGTCGACACCTACTTCGGCACCCAGGGTGTCGATGGGCGCGATCTGCGCGTCCACTTCGGTCTTCCGCTTTCGCACCGCCAGGTCCCGCCACACCCCCGAGTGACTCTTCGCGGATTTGCGGTTGAAACCCACGAGTCGGTCCAGGCTGGACTCCGCGTCGGCCGTCGAGGCCTCCGGCGCGAAGGCCGAGGGATCGAAGCCGTCGAAGCCCTCGGGGCGCATTCCGCGAGCCCGGGCCACGCGCATGACCTCACGACCCAGCTCGATGAGCGTCGGACGGTGTCGCTCGGACGCCAACACGTCCGCGATGGACGCGTCGGCCAGGGCGGTGGCGAAGAGGAGGGAGCCGTAGGCGAGCTTCCCCCACAGGTATCCCCAGATGTTGTCGGTCAGGACCGCATCCGGCTCGAAGAGGCGGAACAGCTCGTGTATGACTTCGATGCGTTCCGTGCGGACCCCGTCGAGCTCCCCGACGACCACGGCGCCGCGGTTCCCCCGCTGGATGACCCCCGGTTCCATGACGTCCGCGCCGAAGTTGACGAAGCACCCCACGGTCCGGGCCTCGCCGACACGCGCGGCGATGGTGCGCTCGTTGAGACCGTTCTGCACCGACACGACGAACCCGTCGTGGGCGAGCAACGGCGCCAGATCGTCGAGTGCGCCCTCCGTATGATGCGCCTTTACCGCCAGCAGAACGGTGCCGAGGCCCGGAGGCGCTTCACCGGGCAGCGCCGCCGGCGCCCGCACGGTGAAGGCATCGACGGGTCCAGTGATTCGAAGGCCCCGTTCACGGATGGCGTTCACGTGGGCCGCATCGGCGTCCACGAAGCGCACGTCCCTCCCGGCGCGCTTCAACCACGCTCCGATGGAGCCACCCATGGCTCCGGCGCCCCACACCGTGATGGGGTCGAGCTCCTGTGTTCGTGGCGTCATGGTGGAACCCTACCCCGAGGCGCGGGCTCGGGCAATTCGTTGGGCCGCGTGAATCAGTCCGCCGCCGCTCCCTGCTGCACCAGATCCGGAATGGCATCGGCCACGAGCTCCACCACGTGCTTCACTTTCACCGGTCGCTCCTCATACCCGTCCTGCACCTTGAGCCCGTCCTCCAGCATGGCCATGCAGAAGGGGCATGAAACCGCCAGCGTCGGGGCGCCGGACTCCATGATCTCCGCGGCCCGGTTCCACGATACCCTGGGCTCCTTCTCCTCTCGCCAGAAGTTCCCTCCACCGGCGCCACAGCAGAACGCGTGCTCGCGGTTGCGCTTCAGCTCCACCAACTGGCCACCGCTGGCCTTCACCAGGGCGCGCTGATCGTCGTAGATGCCGTTGTAGCGACCGTAGAAGCAGGAATCGTGATAGGCCACCCTGCCCAGCCCCTCGTGGCCGGGCAGACCCTTCTCCGCCACCAGCTCGTGGACGAGCTGCTCGACGCTCACCACCTCGAAGGGAGTGCCGCTCCAGTCCTCGGGAACGAAGTCCTTGTAGTCCTTGCCGAAGACCTGGTGGCAGTGGGGATTGGTGACCACCAGACGCTTGAACTTCACCGCGCCGAAGAGCTCCATGTTCGTCTGGGCGTTCATCTGGAACTGGAGCTCGTTCCCCATGCGCCGATAGTTCTCACCACAGCACACCTCCGCGTCGCCGAGGATGCGGAAGTCGACGCCGAAGTGACGTAGCACCTTTAGTGTCGCGCTCGTGCTCTCGATGGAGCGGTCGTCGTAGAGCCCCCAGCACCCCACCCAGAACAACACGTCGAACGCTTCGCCGGGCTCCGCTATGGGCACCTCCCCCAACTTCTCCAGGGTCTCCGACTTGCGGTGCTCGCCGTACCCCCAGGGATCGCCCGCTCTCTCGAGGTTGGTGAAGACGCGCTGGTATTCGGGCTCGATGTCCCCCACGTCCAGCACCTGGTAGCGACGCATGTTCAGCAGCATGGACAGGTGGTCGATGTCCACCGGGCACGCCGCGACGCAGGCCATGCATGTGGTGCACTCCCACAGCGTCTGCTGGGCGATGACGTGATCGATGAGCGGCTGGGCCTCGAGCGGCACCCCGTCGACGCTACCACCAGCGGCCGCGAACGCCTCCCTGGCCACCGCCGCCTGTTTGCCGTGGGGGACCTTGCCCCCGGCGTGATACTTCAGGTCGACGATGAAGTCCCGGGGGTTGAGGAGCTTGTCGGTAGCGTAGGCCGGACACGCCTCCTGGCATCGGCCGCACTCGATGCACGTGAGAAGGTCCATGCGGTCGGGCCACGCGAAATGCTCCAGGCGGTTGAACCCGTAGGCTTCGCCTTTGGACTCGTCCAGCTCCTGCTCCAGGTCCATGTAGTCCATCTTCTGATGGTCCTGGAGCTGTTGCAGCACGGTGCTGAAGGGCGCCCCCAGAATGTGGAAGTGCTTCGAGGTGGGGACGTACGCGAGGAACGTGAACGCCACCATCAGATGGGCGTAGCCGAAGTACTCGGACGCCGCGCCACCCAAGTAGCGCTCGCCCAGGTGCGTGACGGCGATGACCGCAATGGCCGCCAGGACGATTCCCGACTCGTGGCTGTGGTAGGTCAGGTACGTCGGTCGCACCACATAACGACGGATGGCGAGCACGCCGCACGCGACGATGATCAGCCAGGCGAACACGTCCACCACCACCGGAAACGCCGACAGGGGCCCCACCATGAATCCCTGGCCTCCCAGCGCCAGGCGCTCGAGGAGGTTCAGGGTGGAGATGGCGAATGCCAGAAAGCCCCAGAAGACGAAGGCGTGTGCCCATCCCGCCGTCAGGCGCCTGCGCACCTTGGTCTGGCCCAGCACCTCGATGAAGAACAGGGCGATGCGGCGTCCGATGTGGTCCCCCCGGCTCTCCGGACGACCGTGGCGAACGAACGAGACCTTCTGCGAAACGAAATAGCCGAATACCACCAGGGTGGCCAGGACATAGAGGCCCACCACCAGGCGGAGGATCTCTTGTGTATTCATGGCCTTACACTAGTCAAATCCGGCACCGATCGCACGGCTCCGGGGGACGGTTCCGGAACCGCCGCCGATGGCCGGCGTAGGACCCTCACTCGACGGGCGCGCCCGGGCCGTCCCACCGTCCGTCGACACGACCGATCCAGCCGGCATCCTGCCCAGGAGGCTCCATGACCGAGCTTCGCCCCCGTACCGTCGGCGAGCTCAGGACGACAGGGTATCGCCCTCGCACAGTGAAGGAGGAGATGCGCGCCAACCTCGTCCGCAAGCTGCGCGACGAAGAGACGCTCTTCCCCGGTGTTCAGGGCTACCAGGACACCGTCATCCCCCAGATCGTCAACGCCATCCTCTCACGCCACGATTTCATTCTCCTGGGACTGCGAGGCCAGGCAAAGAGCCGCATCCTCCGCCAACTCGTGGAGCTTCTCGACGAACGGATCCCCATCCTCGAGGGAAGCGAGGTCAATGACGACCCTCTCCGGCCCATCTCCAAGTACGCCCGCCTCCTCCTCGAGGAACGCGGCGACGACGCGCCGGTGACCTGGATCGACCGCGAGCAGCGGTACGTGGAGAAGCTCGCGACCCCGGACGTCACCATCGCCGACGTCATTGGTGACGTGGATCCCATCAAGGCCGCCCGCGGAGGGCACATCCTGGCGGACGAGCTCACCATCCACTACGGCCTGCTTCCCAGGGCGAACCGTGGTATATTCGCCATAAACGAGCTGCCGGACCTCGCCGGGAAGATCCAGGTGGGTCTGTTCAACATCCTCCAAGAAGGGGATGTGCAGGTGAAGGGATACCCGATTCGCCTGGCCCTCGACGTCATGATGGTCTTCACCGCCAACCCCGAGGACTACACGGCGCGGGGCAAGATCATCACTCCGCTGAAGGACCGGATCGGAGCCGAGATCCGCACCCACTACCCGGAGGAGCTGGACATCGGCGTCGAGATCACTCGCCAGGAGGCATGGACGAGTCGCGACGGTGTGTGCGTGGAGATCCCCGACTTCGTCGAGGACGTGGTGGAGTTGATCGCGTTCGGAGCCAGGGCGGACAAGCGCATCGATCAACGATCCGGCGTCAGCCAGCGCATGCCCATCGCGGTGATGGAGACCATCGTCTCCAACGCCGAGCGACGTGCCCTGCATCATGGTGAGGACACCGCCGTACCCCGCGTGTCCGACCTCTACTCCGCCCTGCCGGCCATCACCGGAAAGATGGAGCTGGAATACGAGGGTGAGCTCCACGGACACGACAAGATCGCTCGCGAGCTCATCCAGGGTGCCGCGTCGCACGCGTTCGACCAGCGAGGTGGAGGCGCCGACGTCGAGGATATCGTCGAGTACTTCGAGTCCGGTGGCGTGCTGCAGGTCGGCGAGGACGCCGCCGCCGACGCATGCGTGCGCGGCTTCGAGGCGGTCCCGGGCCTCCTGGAGCTCGTGGAGGCGTTGGGACTCGCGCCCCGCGACACGAACGACGGCCTTCGCGCGGCGGCCTGCGAGCTCACGTTGGAGGCGCTGGTGGCGCAGAAGCGTATCTCGCGGACGTCCGCCGGCTACACCCGCACACGCCATGAAGGCCCCTCTCACGGCAAGGGACACAAGGGCTTCGATCCGGACAGCTTGAACATCTGAGACGTCGCGGGTCGCCGGAACCGGGAAGTTTCGGAGACATCGACCAGGGAGCGAACACTGTGACGGATGCCCGGCAGAGCCTCACGACGGATCAGAAGGAGGCGCTGGCGGACGCCAGGAAGCGCGCCGCCCATTTCCTGGGCGCGACGAAGGTGGCAACGGTCAACGGGTGGAGCATCGGGATATTCGCGGCCATTACCATCGCCTTCGGTCTCATGAGTCCCACAGCGCTCGTCCTCGGGCTCGGTATGGCGGTGGTGGCCCGCAACGAGTTCAAGGGCCGAAGCATGCTGCGCGCCATCGACCCCGCGGGCGCGCGGCTCCTGGGCAGGAACCAGATCGGGTTGATGTCCCTCATCGTGGCCTATTGCCTGTGGAGCATCTACCGCACCTATGTCTTCCCGGACCTCCAGATCCAGCAGGAGCTGGCGCTGGTGGGGGTCGCGCCTGCTACCGTGCGCACCCTGACGGTGGCGGTCTACGCGGGGGTCATCCTGGCCAGCGTCCTCGCCCAGGGCCTCAACGCTCGATACTACTTCGTTCGCGTGCAGCGGGTCGAGGCGTATCTGGAGAGCACCCCCGATTGGGTGGTGGAGCTCCAGCGGACGGTGACGCTGGACTGAGGGAGGTCCTCGCGCGCCAGGGTCCGCCGCGGAACGGAGTCGAATGGCCTCCGACCCCTCGCTGGCGTGCCGGTCCCGCACCACCGACTTTGCCCGCATGCCGTCCCGTCTAGACGATCCTCTCGGCCGTCCCGCGGTCCTCGCCCTTCTCTGGGCAGCAGCCGTCGCGGCCATGGCCGTGATGGTCCGCCACTTCTGGATACCCCTGGATGACGGTACCCTGGCCCAGTCCGCTCACCGCGTCCTCCTGGGCCAGCTTCCCCAGCGTGACTTCGGCGATCCGTACTCCGGGCTCAACGCCGTGCTCGGGGCTCTGGCCCTCCGCGCCTTCGGAGATCGCCTGGCGTCCCTCCGTGTCCCCCTGGTGGTGGGCTTCGCCGCCTGGCTCCCCGCCCTCTGGCTGCTGGCGCGGCGCTTCCTTCCGCCCGCGGCGGCGGTGGCGGCGGTCCTTCTGGCGGCGATCCTCTCGGTACCTACCTATCCGGCCGCCATGCCCACCTGGTTCGCCCTCTTCGCCGTCACCTGGGGTGTGTGGTGTGTGGCGCGCTTCCTCGAGGGAAGCAGCGGAGGGCGCCCCCTGTCCGGGGAATCCCGAGGACCCACCGGCGCGGCGGCAGCATCGCGCCTGTGGTTGGTGGGCGCCGGCGTTCTGGCCGGGGCCGCCCTCCTGTTCAAGGTGGTGGGCCTCTACTTCGTGGCGGCCGCGCTCCTGAGCCTCGTCCTCCATCGCGTCGACGGCTCGTGGGTGTACCGGGGGGTGGCGCTGGCGGGGGTGGCGGCATTCCTGACGGTCGTTGGTCGGCTGGTGATACCGATTTCCACCGGCCCCGGCATCTGGCACTTCTTCGTCCCGGCGGCGGCCGTGGGGGCGCTGGTGGTGTGGAGAGCCTGGGCGCCTGGGCGGGCACGCCACCACGGCGGAGCCCCGCACCCGGACTCCGGCGCCCCCCCGCAGGGCCCGTCTTCCGCCCAGGGCCTCGGCCCCCTCTTCGCCGATGGCCTCTCCCTCTCCGTGGGCGTGCTGCTGCCGGTGGCCCTCTTCCTCGTCCCCTATGCTGCCTCCGGCGCCCTGGGCGCCTGGTTCACGGGGGTGTTCGTCCTTCCCGCCCGCCGCTTCCAGGTGGCGGCGAGCCCACCGGGACCCTGGTGGACGGCCGTTCCCGGAGTGGTGTCGGTGGGACTCGCCTGGTGGAGCACCCGTCTGGGACCCGACGCGGCTCGGCGCACGGCCGTGGCCCTGGCTGGGGTCCTGGCGGTGGCGCTGGCGCTGGACGACGCCCTGGGCGGCTGGGTCATGGCGGTCCTGTGGTACGCCGTGCGAGGGTGGATGCCCGCCCTCTCGGTGTGGGCGGCAGTGGTGCTGAGCCGGAGCCGCGGGGAAGACTCGACGACGGGAGAAAGCGCCGGCCCCCGGAGCTCGGTGACGCCCTACCCGTCGCCTTCCGTCACGCTGGCCGTGGTGGCCACCGCGGCCCTGTGGACGCTGGTGGAGTTCCCCTACGCCGCGCCGGCCTACTTCTTCTACGTCGCACCCCTGGGAGTCCTGGCGACCGGCGCGGTCCTGGGCGCGGTCGGCCGTCGACCGGGCCCGATGGTGACGCTGTTGGCGGCGGTGGCCGCCTTCCTCGGGGCGGGGTACGGAGCCGGTGTCGCCGCCGCCGGCGACACGCTGCTGCACCTCCCCCGGGGAGGGATCCTCGTGCCCTCCTCCGACGCCGACACCTACGAACGGCTGGCGGCGATTGTGGGAGCGCACGTCGACGGGGGGGGTCTGTGGGCCGGTCCGGACGCGCCCGAAGTCTACTACCTGACCGGGCACCCGAACCCCACACCGACCCTGTACGAGTTCCTGGACCCGGCGGCGCGGCGGGTGGGGGATCTCGACACGCTCTTCACGGCGCACGAGGTTCGTGTGGTGGTCCTGAACAAGCGCCCCCTGTTCTCCGAGCCGGTGGATTCTTCGGTCGTGGCCTGGCTCTTCCGGAGCTTCCCCCGGAGGGAGACCGTGGGCCCCTTCTCCGTGCTCTGGAAGGATGCGCCATGAGCAAGCCGTGGGCTCGCCTCTTCGAGGTGCCCTGGGTGTATCGCCTCTGGCAGGCTCCCTTCCAGGAGCAGAAGCTCGCCCCCGTCCTCCGGGACACGGACCTCAGTGGCGTGCGTCGCGTGCTCGACGTGGGGTGCGGCCCGGGGACCAACGCTCCCCACTTCCAGGGGATGGACTACCTGGGCCTGGACATCAACGAGGAGTACGTGGCCCAGGCGAAGCGGCGCTACGGCATGGCCTTCGAGGTTGCGGACGTCACCCGCTGGGAGGTGCGCGACGAGCCTTTCGACTTCATTCTGGTGAACAGCTTCTTCCATCATGTCGCGGACGAGGACGCCGACCGCATCCTCGCCCACCTGGCCACGCTCCTCACGGAGGACGGACGCATCCACGTGCTCGATCTCGTGCTTCCCGACCGGCCCTCGCCCGCCCGCCTTCTGGCGCGTATGGACCGCGGAGACTTCCCCCGGCCGCTGGAACGCTGGCGCACGCTCTTCGGCATGCGCTTCCACGTGGAGCTCTTCGAGCCCTATCCCCTGGGCGTCGCCGGTGTGTCCCTCTGGCAGATGGTCTACTTCCGGGGAAGGCCCCTGACGTGAGCGAAGCCAGACTATCCGTGGCGGTGCCCCTCTTCAACGAAGAGGCGACCCTTCCCGAGCTCCTCCGCCGCGTCGGGGCGGTGCTCGACGGGATTCCCGGGGGGCCCCACGAGATCGTCCTCGTGGACGACGGCAGCACCGACGGCACGCGTGCCCTCATCGAGGAAGCGGCTCGCACCGACCCCCGTGTGGTCTCGGTGGCCCTCTCCAGGAACTTCGGCCACCAGCCGGCGCTCACCGCGGCGCTGGACCACGTCCGCAACGACATCGTCGTTCTCATGGACGCGGACCTCCAGGACTCCCCGGAGGAGATCCCCCGATTCCTGGCGGAGCACGCCCGCGGTTACGACGTCGTGTACGCCAAGAGAGAGCACCGTAAGGAACCCCCTTGGCTTCGCTTCTGCTACTGGGCGTACTACCGGCTCCTGGCGCGGATGGCCAAGCCCGCCTTGCCGCTGGACGCCGGTGATTTCTGCCTGATGACCCGGCGGGTCGTCGACGAGATGCGCCGGACGCCGGAGCGCCAGCGCTACCTCCGGGGGCTTCGCGCCTGGGCGGGTTTTCGCCAGCTGGGCATTCCCGTCGAGCGGGCCGGACGCCACGCGGGTGAGTCCAAGTACTCTTTTGGCCGCCTGGTGGAGCTGGGCCTCGACGGGATCTTCTCCTTCTCCATCGTACCGATCCGTGCCGCCGCCTTCGCCGGGGCGATGGCGGCCGGTCTGGCGCTGCTCTTCGCGGTCTACGCCGTCTACGCCAAGATCTTCCTGGACCGGTCCCCCCAGGGCTTCACGGCACTCCTCGTCGTGGGCACGTTCCTCGCGGGGGTGCTTCTCTTCTTTCTCGGGGTCATCGGCGAATACGTGGGGCGCATCTACCAGGAGGTGAAGGCTCGCCCCGTGTACGTGGTGGACCGGGTGGTGAGGAGCCGGGAGGAGCGCTGATGGATCCCGCCTACGGGCAACGGTACCGCGCGCTGTACGAGAAACACTGGTGGTGGCGGGCCCGGGAAGCAGTGGTCCTCGACGAGCTCGACCGCGTGCGTCCGGCCTCCGGTTGGAAGCGGGCGCTGGATGTGGGTTGCGGTGACGGCCTCCTCTTCGGACCTTTGCGCGCCTATGCCGCGCAAGTCGAGGGCGTGGAGCCCGAGGCGGCCCTGGTGACCGAGGTCGAGCGGCAGGGTGGGCGCATCCACGTACGACCCTTCGATGACACGTTCCGGCCCGAGGGACGCTTCGACCTCATGCTTTTCCTCGACGTCCTGGAGCACATGGAGGACCCGGCGGGAGCGTTGGCGCACGCGGCGACTCTCCTGGAGCCGGGGGGCGTGGTGCTGGTGACCGTGCCGGCGTTCCGTCATCTGTGGACCACCCACGACGACCTCAATCGCCATGTCACGCGGTATACCCGCGACGCGCTGGCGGATTTGCTGTCTATGAACCTCCGCGTGGAGCGGTCGCGCTACTTTTTTCGCTGGGTGCACCCCGCGAAGATCGTGCAGCGCGCCATGGAGGGTGTACGGCGATCGCAGCCCGCTCCCCCCGCCATCCCGCCGCCCCCTCTCAACGGCCTCATGTACGCCATGTCCCGGGTGGAGGAGGCGGTGCTGGGCTGGTCCACGATTCCCGTGGGGTCGTCGTTGATGGCGGTGGCGCGGAAGGTCTAGCTCGGGGGTGCAGCGTGCGACCGCCGTTTAGCTCCCCGGCTCCCATACCGGTACGGGCACCAGCCACCCGAGGGGGTTGGCGCCGTTGCCCAACTGCTCATGGCTGTTGTCTCCCCAGCACCACGCTTCCCCATCCGTCGTCACCACGCAGATGTGGGCCCACCCCAGGCTTACCGAGGCGATACCGCGGCCAGGCATCACGCGGGTGGGGGTGACGACCGACTGCGTCGAGCCATCGCCCAGCTGGCCGTCCACGGGATCACCCCAGCAGTAGAGCGCGTCGTCCGACGTGATCCCGCAGACCATCAGCGGTGCCGGCAAGATCGTCTGGAAGCCCGGGTCGCCGTGCACCGCCGTCGGGACCGTCACCCAGCCGTCGGGCAACTCGAAGGTGCGCTGATAGTTCTTTCCCCAGCACCACGTCTTCCCGGCCGTGTCGATGCCGCACGTCTCGCCGTGGCACGGTCCTCCACCCGCCACCAACTGGCGAAAGACATGGCCGCCCAGGACGGCGGTCGGGGCGTCCCGGGGATCCTGTCGGGTTCCGTTGCCCAATTCTCCGTACAGGTTCCACCCCCAGCAGTAGGCCGCTCCGTCGGCGGTGAGCCCACACATGGCCTCGTAGCCCACGCTGATGGACGCGAAGCTCAGGCCGCCCGAGACAACTTCGGGCGCGCCCACCACGCTCTGGGTGGAGCCGGTGCCCAGCATACCCTGGGCGTTGTTGCCCCAGCAGTACGCCCGTCCGTCTCCGGCCACCACACACGTGTGCATGTAGCCCACACCGACCTGCGCCACCGGGGCGGGGAGGGCTACGGCCTGGGGGGTGGTGACGTCTCCCACAGACCCGTTGCCCACCGCGCCTATCTGATTCGAGCCCCAGCAATGCAGGGCACCGTCCTCGGTGAGCCCACACGTCCGGTTGCCCCCGGCCTTCAGCGAGGCGAAGCGGAGCTCCGTGGCTACCGGGGTGGGCGTCACGCGACCCTGGCGCGTGCCGTCACCGAGTTGTCCCTCCGTATTGCCGCCCCAGCAGTACGCCTTCCCCTCTCCTGTGAGGCCGCACGTGTGGTCCCACCCGGCGGTGATGCTCTTGAAGACGTGGGCGCCGGACACCGCCACCGGACGCAGCCGGGTCTCTCAGGTGCCGTCGCCCAGCTGCCCACCGCCGTTGTAGCCCCAGCAGTACGCCCGTCCGTCTCCGGCCACCACACACGTGTGCCGGCTCCCCGCCGTCAGGGCGACGGCCAGATTCGGGTCGGTGATCTCCGACGGACCGGTGGAATCGGCGCAGGAGGGAAGCGCCAGGAGGAGAGGCAGGAGGAACATGGCCCGGATGCGCCCGGGCGCCGTTGTTCGACCCATGGAATAACCTCGTTGAGACTACCCCAGGTGTACGTCTCTGCGACGTCACGGTCAAGGCCCGCGAGCCAACGGCCGCAGCTCAGGCGTCCCCGCTACCGCCCACCGTCCACCGACAGCACCTGCCCGGTGATCCAGCCGGCGAAATCCGACGCGAAGAAGAGCACGGCATGGGCGATGTCGGCGGGCGTACCCAGGCGTTTGAGGGCGACGCGCTCCACGAGCGCCTTCTGTCCCTCGAGTCCGTACGACTCCCACTGGCGCTCGGTGCTCTCGTTGGAGCGCACGAACCCGGGAGCGATGTTGTTCACCGTGATGCCCCAGGGCCCGAGCTCGTGGGCCAGCTGCCGGGTAAGGCCGATCTGACCGGCCTTGGACGAAGCATACGCCTGGATCCCGGTGAGACTCACGCTCAGCCCCGCACCACTGGAGATGTTCACGATGCGCCCGTAGTGCGCCTCCTTCATGGCCGGCGCCACCGCCTGCGCACACCAGAAGGCACCGCTCATGTTCACCGCGACGATGCCGTCCCACTCCTCGGCGGTGATCTCCTCCAGCGGACGGCCGACCTGGCCGAGCACGCCACCGGCGTTGTTCACCAGGATGTCGACGCGTCCGCTGGCTTCCAGCGCCTGTGCCACCCATGCCTTCACGGGATCCCGCCGGGTGACGTCCACCAGGCTGACGCTGCACGCCTCGCCCACGATGTCCGCGGTTTCCGCCAGCTCGTCGGCCACGACGTCGCAGGCGAACACCCGGGCTCCCCGATGGGCGAACGCCCCCGCGATGGCACGCCCGAACCCGTGGGCCGCCCCCGTCACCAGCACGGTGCGTCCCTCGAACGAGATGTTCATGAGCTCCACCCCTCTTCCATGAACTCGCGCGTCTCCTTCACCGCCACCGCCCAGATGGCCAGCAGCTCCTCGTCCGGACGCTCGTACCAACCTCCGAAGGAGCCGTCCCCGAGACGCCGGCGGAACTCGGAGGGCGACAGCGTCTCGCGGTCGGAGAGGTCCACGGACGCTTTGTGTCCCTCCGGGGGTCGGGCGGTGGCGACCCGTGTCCAGGGAAAGCCCTCCATCCACGACGCGTGCGATGCCGCTTCGTCGACGGCCTTCACCGCGGCAATGGTCCTTGGCGCCTTCCACCAGTCATGCCAAAGGAGCGACACCCCGTGCGTGGAGGCCCAGGCGTCGGCCGCCTCGAGGGCAACCGAGTTCCCGCCGTGACCGTTCACTACCATGATCCTCCGGAAGCCGTGCCTGTGCATGCTTCCCATGACCTCCGAGAGGACGCGCTCGAACGTCCCCTGCGAAAGGGTCACCGTCCCCGGAAAGGCCATGAAGTACGGGGTGATCCCGTAGGCCTGCACCGGAAACACGGGTATGCTCAAGGGCTCGGCCGCCTCCGCCGCCACCCGCTCCGAGAGGATGGCGTCCACAGCCAGGCTCAGGTATGCGTGCTGCTCCGTGCTGCCGATGGGCAGCACGCACCGATCGTCCTTCTTCAGGTATTCCTCGACCTGCATCCAGGTCATGTCTTTGATGCGCATGCCGCGTCTTTCGCCTTTCGTGGGTCTCTCAGAGCGGCAGCCGCCGCCCTCGCGATCTTCTGTTGGGCCACCGGGAGGGCCACGTCGTGGGGCGGCTCGAGTGGGATCCACCGTCGATTCTCGCCGTCCCCGCCTTTCCCCGCCAGCGCTCCTGCGAGCACCAACGGATGGTACGTCGCCTCCAGGTGGGTGAAGCGATGGCGTACGGGGTCGAGGCGGGCCCGGATCGGGCCGTCCCCGAGCCGCACCCCCAACGCCGCAGCCGCCTCGCGCGCCGCGGTGACCACGTCGCCGTTTCGGCGGAGGGGCGCATCCGGGAAGGACCACATCGCGGCCAGGAGCCCCCCCTCCGGCCGCCGCACCACCAACGCCCTCCCCGAGGAGCCCACCACCACCGCAGTGGCGAACTCCTCGCGGGGCACGACCCTCCTGCGCCGCGGAGCGGGCCGCTCCTTCTGGGTTCCCGCTACCCGCGCGCCACACCACGGCCCCAGGGGACACTCATCGCACTTCGGCTCCCGCGGCGTGCACACCGTGGCACCCAGGTCCATGAGCGCCTGGTTCCAGTCCCCGGGACGCGTCGGATCCATCAGGAGCGCTGCGCGCTCGCGGAGCCAGGCCGGCGACGGGTCGGGCCGGTCGTAGAGTCTCGCCATGACCCGGCGGACATTCCCGTCTACCGCGGGCACGGCCTCCCCGAACGCGATGCTCGCCAGCGCACCGGCGGTGTATTCACCCACGCCCGGAAGCGCGCGCAGCTCCTCGAAGGAGTCCGGCACGATGCCGCCGTGGCGCTCCCGCACCACCGTCGCCCCGGCGTGCAGGTTCCGGGCCCGTCGGTAGTAGCCCAGCCCCTGCCAAGCGAGGAGCACCTCGTCCTCTGTGGCGTCAGCGAGGGCATCCACGTCCGGGAACCGCTCCAGCCACCGCCTGTAGTACCCTTTCACCGTGTCGACTCGGGTCTGCTGGAGCATGACCTCCGACACCCAGATGCGGTATGGATCGGCTTCTCCGCGCCAGGGAAGGTCCCGGCTCGTGCGGTCATACTGGTCCAAAAGGGCACGGCGGATGGAGACGAGCTCCTCCGATGACGGCCTGCGGACGGTCTGGGGGCGTCCGGAACGGCTCATGGCGAGAACCTATACCTCCCCATGGAGTTTCGCCTCATGCGGTTGACGACGTACTCCAAGTACAAGGGCCGCTGGCTCGACGCGCTCAACATCGAGGCCCTGCTCGAGCAACTCTCCGACTTCCTTCTGGACGGGGGATTCTCGGGTGGACCGAACTTCCACCCTTACTGGGGGTGGTCCGGCCTGGAGGATACTTCGTCGACCGACGCGCTGAAACAGGCCCTTCTCAAGGCGCTCCTGGAAAGCGGCCAGGTCACGCCGGAGATGATCGAGGAGCTCCGTGGAGAAGGCCAGGGGGACGCGGACGTGCAGCGGCAGCTCGCCGCACTCCTGGACGAGCTCATCCAGAAGCTCGTCGACGAGGGGTACATCACGCTGGAAGGTGGCAAGCCGACGCTTCCCGGAGCTACGTACGACGTCACGGGACAGGGTCAGGTGGACGAGGCGAAGGAGGCCGCCCAGAGCGTCGAGTTCAACCTGACCCAGAGGGGAATGGACTTTCTCGGATACCGGGCGCTGCGTGGGCTCCTGGGCGCCATGGGAAAGGCGAACTTCGGAGCCCATGACACTCCGCACCTGTCCACCGGCGTCGAGGCGGAGGCCGCGTCGCGGCCGTACGAGTTCGGCGACACCATGAACCTGGACATCTCCGCCACACTGAAACACGCCATCGAGCGCGAGGGGCTCACGGTTCCGCTGCCCCTGCAGCACGACGACCTCATGGTGCATCAGGCCGAGTTCCGCTCGTCGTGTGCCACGGTGCTCCTTCTGGACATCAGCCACTCAATGATCCTCTACGGGGAAGATCGGTTCACCCCCGCCAAGCGGGTCGCGCTGGCTCTGTCTCACCTCATCCGCACGCAGTTCCCGGGGGACTCTCTGAAGGTGGTGACCTTCGGTGACCGCGCCGAGGAGATTCCGCTGTCCCAGCTGGCGAAGGCCCAGGTCGGGCCCTATCACACCAACACCGCCGAAGGACTCGAGACGGCCCGGCGCCTGCTCGGCGCTCAGAAGATGGACATGCGCCAGATCATCATGATCACCGACGGGAAGCCCAGCGCGGTCACGATGTCCGACGGCCGGGTCTACACCAATTCGGGTGGCCTGGACCCGCATATCCTCAAGCGGACGTTTCACGAGGTGGCGGCGTGCCGAAAGGCCGGCATCCTCATCAACACATTCATGCTCGCACGCGACCCCTATCTGGTGCAGTTCGTCCAGAAGGTGTCCGAGATCGCGCGTGGGAAAGCGTACTTCACCAGCACCATGACACTGGGACAGTACATCATGATGGACTTCATGAAGCGGAAGCGGCGCAGGATGCGCTGATCTTCCCGAACCGGTGCAGACGAGGAGCTCGTGCGCACCCTTCGTGCGATTCGGCCGCCATCAGCGGCTGCGTGGTCTGTCCTCCTGGCCTTCTCGGTGGTGGCGTGCGCGCCGCGGACGCCCGCGGAAGACACCTTGCCCCTTCTCCCCGGCGGATACCTGGTCCGGGTCGACAGCGGCCGGAGTGATCCGGGACGGTTCGTCCTCGACGAGGACGCCCCGGGCATTCACATCATGACGGGGCCCGGGGGCATCGCCTGGCGCCCCGCGGACAGCATCCCCGCAGGGGACTTCCGGATCGAGGCCACGCTCACCGTGCGGGACGCGCCGGTCGGATACCGCGAGGGATTCGGCATCTTCGTGGGCGGACGCCATCTGGACGGACCCGACCAGGAGTACACGGGCCTGATCGTCCGCCCCAACGGAGACTTCATGGTCAGGCGCCGGCATGGAGCCACGACCCAGCCGTTGGTCGCCTGGACGCCCCATGCCTCGGTGCAGCGCGTGCTCCAGCCCGGCGACGCGCCCGTCGACACCCTGGCCGTGGAGGTGAGTGGTGGCGAGGTCCGCTTCCTCGTGAACGGCGCCGTGGTGCACCGTGTGTCGCCGGCGGAGATCCAGCCCTACGGCTCCGCCGGCGTGCGCATCGACCATCGACTCGACGCGCGGCTCCTGTCGTGGTCTCTGCATCGCGCTCCTGCACAAGCCACGGACTCCGCGATCTCGTAGCACGCGGCGTCCCGC
>Ga0055450_10000055_pt1 | contig 16021 bp, 8 predicted proteins | sample China_Galinas_PW_5_FD_57740 | JGI IMG/M metagenome (GOLD analysis project Ga0055450, IMG submission 57740) | Wetland microbial communities from San Francisco Bay, California, USA, that impact long-term carbon sequestration - China_Galinas_PWC_D1 | ecosystem: Environmental > Aquatic > Marine >... | reverse complement strand
GACCATATTCCCCACCCACCTTGCCTTACTTCTCTTGATCCTAAAATTATTAAATTGATTATTAGCACTCAACCTCGCAAACGCCAGTCCTGACCCCCTCCCACTCATTCCACCAAAAAACTTCTGTAAAAATCCGGCACTTTCGGCATTTATTCCACCGCCATTCAACCCTCTTGAAACAACCGCATTGTAAACCGGCCTACCCAAGATCCTCTGAACGAACCTACTAAGCCTACCTGACTTGAATGTATCCGTAATCCTTCCTGTCTTTGGAGTCCTAAACCACGGCCCCTCCTCTTTCTCCACGAAGCCCTTTACCGCCGCATATGCCTGAAATGGAGCGATCACATAGCTCAAAACAATAAACGAAAATATACCCAAATAATCCTTCTCATCGCTCTCTTCCATAAACATACCTATTACATTCATCAATGGCAAAGCGAAGATATTGGTAAGCACCAAACTCCACCCCCAGATCTCAGTCCAGAAAGGAAGTGCTACTTGAAAAACAGACTCTGCCAGGAACCAGGATAAAGTTCCAACTAGAAAGAAAGCAGACTGCAAATAGTATGGAGTGAGATACACAAATTCAAACTTCTCAGCTTTAGTCAAAGGCGACGGAACAAAATCATCCTTGTTGACTGGAGATCTCAATATCTTAAAAACTGATTTAAAATCAGTCGCGTTCTGAAAAATAGCCTCCCCATTAGCTCTTTTACCAAAAAGCATTGGCAAAATCATCTTCTTCACATTGAAGGAATGCCCCTCAGCCCACCTCATCCTCTGCCTTATCAAGCGTTTAACAGTAGACACAGCTTCGGCAGGAGCCTGAATATACGGCGTATAAACTACCTTGTACCCTTTCTCATATAACCTCAGTGTCAACTCAAAATCCTCTGTGATCGATGTGCCCCAACCCACATCTTCAAGCACCTGTTTCCTTATCATATAAACGCTTCCTGAAATCTGCTTCAAGCCCTTATAAATTTCCTCTCCGGACCTCTCAATAACATATGATCCCGAATACTCACTTCTTATACCTCTCGTAATCCAGTTCTCGCTCTTATTAAGAACGTGCCACTGATATCCCTGCACAGCAGCAATATTTGAATCCTTAGAATCAGGCTTAAAATCCAACGAACCCGTTGTATACTTAAAGTACTTCAAAAATTGAATAATACTATCCGGATAAGGTATAAAGTCGGCATCGAAAACCAATATAAACTCCGCCCTTGGATCTGTCATCTTTAGCGCTTTTGCAAGAGCAGCTCCCTTATATCCTTTTCTAATTTCTCTATGAGATATCTTAACCCTGGGATTATGTGCCCATCTGTTTATTAAATCTACGGTTTCATCACTGGAATCATCAGCTACAATAACTTCATAATTTGGATAGTCAAAAGAGGTGCACGCTGTTAACAACCTATCAATAACTCTTTTTTCATTGTATGAAGAAACATGTATGCTAACAAAAGGATTTCTCTCAAGCTTTACATTGGATAGATCAGATTGCAAACCTGACCTCTGACTATATATCGAAGATTGCTTATCCAGTTGAGTAACAGAATTTTCTTCAATAGAATTAACACCTAGAGAAAGCGAACCTGAAGAGGAATACTGATCTTCAACCGAAACTTCAATGCCAAATATTCGAGACAACAACCTGCCAACAAAAGACGCCTTTCCAAGTCTATCATTCAAAAATTTATCCCTCAGTTGATCTTCTTTATTTCTGGAATAAGACAATACGAAAGAAATTGTAAAATAGTATTTTAGAGAATACATAAAGAAGATGATTCCAAAGACAAATGATACTAAAGCGAACAAAAATCCTATCTTAGATGAGATGGTTTGATATTGAATAAACGAATTTAATACATAAAGTAACAATAAACTAACTACAAAGGAAAAAATCGAAACTAACAAGAAATAAGTAAGTGAAGAAACAAAAGCTGAAATCGGCGGTGAAAGAAAAGAATTAAACGAAAACCTTGGTAAGACAGGCAATTTAAAGTCTGGCACTGGAATAATTTGATTGCCAATAGATTTTTTGTAAGCTGCGTACTCTTCCCTTTTTCTAATCGTACTTAACTTAAGTCTTCTTAAAATAAAATATAAACCGGATCTACTTATAGTAATTCCATAATTATAAACAATTAGACTATGTAAGCGATCTAAAGAATAATCTGGAAACTCAGAAACAATATCCAATAATAAATTATCAATTCCTGGAATTTTCTTCCAATGATTATAGCCCAATGGTCTATCCGATACCTTAAATATATTCAAGTCTTTATTTGAATTTATAAATTCTGTATGCCATTTATGTATAGTTGTTCGGGAAACTAAAAAATCGCGACCAACAAGCGCCTTAGCTTCACCACTTGAAATTCTATTAATGATCAGGCACTTATCTGAAAAATTAACAAAGGCGTAGAGCCTTAAACCTTTAGTTTCAAGATAGTTTTTTCGATTACTCTTTACGCTTAAATCTCGCTTTTTCAAGATATTCCAAATACTCCCAACACTAACACCGCTTAACGCTGATAACTTACGAATAGAATAATCTGGATGAGATATGGCTAGCTTAGTAACTTTACGAGAAATTACACAAGGAATCTTATTTTTTGACTTATTTGTCCTAGTCTTATGATAAATAATAACTTTTTTATAGGTCTTAAAAAGTCGCTTTTCTGAATATAACTTCAACCATCTATAAAGGGAATTGCGAGAAACACGATATTTACTACAAGCACATTTTATGGATAAACCATTTAATATTGCTTTAACAATAATGGTCTTTTCTTTAGAACTTAGACGATGGGCAGATTTCGTCCTTTTCATTTACATAAATATGTTAACAGTAAATAAAACTTATTGTCAATAATCAACACTTAATAAAAAAGCAAGGCTAAAATAACTTATAATATAGAAAAAAGAAATAAAAAAATCTCCAAAAAATCGTTTAAATAAAACGAAAAAATAAAAAATAAATTCAAATTTATTGTATCAAATATATTGAACAAATAAATATATATCAATACAAAATGACAAATTAATATCCTCTAGATACTTTAGTTTATATGAAAACAAAACCTAGATTTGAAGTTGTTTTTTTGTAATTCAGATTATATATTATTTTATCCTATATTTAAAGTTTGTGGCTGGAATAGTAAATATCGTGCCTAATATATAGGTTAATTCAAAAAATATATTATAAGATTCAAACACATACTAGAAGACGTTAATATTTAGCCTTAAAAGACAATATTTATCAACTAAAAAATGTGTGTGCCAATTTTTATCTTATAATTTAGGCACACGAAAAAAAATACAAAAAAATATATATGCTATAAAGATATACTACACAATAAAATATATTCCCGATATGATATAGGTAATCATTATTATTACAAAATTTGTAAATTTTTTTTATTCTTGTAGCGCATAAAAATCAAATTAAACTCAATTTAGCCTAAGCAAGGCATATTACATACAATTAATCAAAAAGAGGGCTTAAAACGCATTCTATGACCTCGCAGTTTACCTTGATTACAAAGGGAAAACCAAAAATTACGTACTCAAAACCATTTAAATTGATAAAATAAATAATCTTACGTGTATTTTTCTATACACACCTCTTTTTTACAAAACAACTCATAATATTGACATTTCTTAGAAGTTTAAAACCGCACGAAAAGAATAAGACAACCACCCAGATCAAGCTCAAGTAATTTAAATATAGAAATAAGACCTACATCCCTTGAATCATAAAAGTTACTAAAAATAAAAAGTGCTAGCATATTAGTCTAAAAAGGATTTAAAAAATCTTAGCACTATTTAGTAAATAATGCCAATTTGAAAATCACTATTTTTACAATTAGCTTCACAAAAAATACGAAAATAAAATCAACCGACTACAAGACGCAATTAGCAATTAAGCTACCAAAATGATAGAATCCCATATTAAACAATATATACTAAGCCAAAAACCACCAACATCACCCTTTCGGCGCTAAAATCGAACTAAAAATAGCCATAGATTTACAAAATAATGAATAAAACCATAAATACACAACTTTCTCAATATTCTACTGAAAAAAGCACAATTTTACATCCACTTTTTTACAAAAACCATTTTCACAGACAAAATTGCAATTTTCACATAAATCTCAGGCTAAAATTCGAAAATATTTCGATAAATTAAAGTATATCTAAATAGATCATTTAACATCATTTTTCCCTCCTTGACATATCCATCTAGTAAGTTATAAGCTAATCATAGACGGTATAATTATTAAGGTATAATCAGTATAATCCCGTGGCTAAAATATAGGATTATTAATTTTAAATTCTTCAGGTGGGCTTCAGCTTTCTTGCTGTATATGACTTTTAAAAATCATGAAAATACTTGAACAGTTTAAAAATAACCTATTATCTAAAAAAAATAGACCCTCAAGAGTAACAATCAAAAACTACCTTTCGGATATAAGGAAGTTTATTTTCTGGGTAGAGGAAGAACTAAATACCCCATTTAATCCTAAAAAGATTGAGCTAGAAATAATTAACCTCTACAAATCACACCTAATCAAAAATCAAACATCTGAAATTTCAATTAAACGATACATATCCTCTCTCAGGAGCTTCTTCGACTTTCTAAAGACAGCAAATCTTATACCCGACACTCCATTCAACCAGATCATCAAAAAAGAAAAACTCATTAAAGACCCATACCTGCTAAACGATTTTAAAATAAGCCTTATCAAGAATAAGCTCTCAAAAACTACAATTAAAAATTATCTTATGGATATAAGACAATTCTTGCAGTGGCTTGAAGAAGTAAATCCACCCAACAACAATTCAGATATTAAAACCACCATCCTTCAAAAGGTAGACAGCCTGATCATAAACGAATACAGAAATAGAATCTACCAAGAAGCAAACTTCTCCCCATCCTCAGTCAATAGAAAGCTCTCATCGCTCCGTAATTATTTTAATTGGATTGGTAGAAAGGATATTCGGATAAACAAATTGTCAACAAATAATTTACAAGTAAATAAATCCGATAAAAAATTATATGAAAATAAATTTAACAATACACAAGACAAAAAAACGGAAAAATTACTCGAAAATGTTCGTGAAAAGGAATATCTAAATAAGCCTATAAAAGTAAAAGCAAATCAATCTCTCATATATAAAATCCTTGATCCCTTATTTATTTCCCCAATTGTTATCCTTATTGAAAAAATAGAGTTTTTTACCTGGAAAGTAAATGGGAGACATATTTTTAATAAGCCTAAAAAAAATATTGATAAAATCATACCTCCACTTGCCTCTCGTAGTGTTATTAAAAATATAAAAAGAGATCAAATTAAAAACATCCCAAAGTCAATCTACGCCCCACTCAAAATATCAATAAGAAATTTGCCCTTGCATAAAAAAATATTTTTTCACCTTAGATATACCCGTCCAAGTTGGTACAAAAAATACCATGCCCTAAGCTTCTCTACATACCTTCATATTGGCATTCTTGTCGTATTTACAATTCTCTATGGTTCAATGATATATGATGCTATTTGGGGAAACTCACTAAAACAAAGACCTGTTCTGGCCAGTCCTGCCAAACCTCCTCCAAAAACCCTTGTGTTTAAAGGAAAGCTAACAGATGCATATAATGAACCAATTGAAAAGCAGACTCCTCTGCGTTTTGGTATATATAATGATCAAACAGCATCAGGCTCAGCCCTGCTTTGGCAGGAAATACAAACCGTAATTCCGGATGAACAAGGTAAATTTGCCGCTATTCTGGGACAATCAAGCAAGCTCTCTTCAGAAATTTTTACGAATAATCCAAGCCTATATATTGGAATGAGCATTAGCAATTCAGAAGAACTATTGCCAAGACAACAAATAGCCACGATTGGATATTCAGGTAACTCAAGAAAACTACAGGGCTTAATTCCTATCACTGAAAAAAGCGCTGGCACAAGCAATGTTATACTCGCACTTGATTCAGCTGGAGACCTAACTATAGGTGGTAAAGCTAGCCCTACCTTTCAAGCAACCGGAGGCCAATTTACCCTATCTGGAAAAACAATTCTCTTAAACACTGCAGAAAACTCAAACTCAAACATCATACTTTCTCCCGATGGGACAGGAATAGTTGATCTTCAAAAACCCATTCAAAACACATCAAATAATGTCAATAATTTTCTTTTAAGCGGTGCAGTTGAAATAGATGATCTGCTGGCTGTATTTGCTACCTCAAGTGGACAATCAGCCTTTACTATCAATCAAAACTCCACCGGTCCAATCATTAGCGCTTCAACCAGCGGAATTGCTAAATTCAGCCTAGAGAATGATGGCACAGGATTTTTCGCCGGGAACCTAAAAATCAATGGTAATAGCCTCGAATCAGCAAACAATACATTCCATCTGCTAAACGAAAATGTTGCAAATCTAAAAATAGCAGGAGACTCTGAGTCAATAACTATTGGAAGCACGTACGGCTCAACTCGCATCAATAACACACTTATAGCATCAGGAGGATTAACCGTTTCACCAGGTAGATCGCTTATAGTCTCAGGAAACATTGCCTCCGACCTAATACCTCTTTACTCAAGTACTTATGACCTTGGATCAAAAACTCACCATTGGAACAATGCTTACATAGACAACATATTCACCAACCCCACTGCAACTGTCAGCGGATTCTGGCAAAGAAGCGGCAATACCCTCTCACCACTAAAAACCAGTGATGACCTGCTTGTAGGCGGAAACAGCTCCCAAAGCGCCACATTTCAAATTCTTGCCTCTGGAAACCTGGCAGGAACAGCATCTACATCGGGACAAATCACTTTCAAAAATAGCAGCCAAATTAATATGTTGAATAACTCAAGCCTTGGCTTCTACAACTCTTACGGAGGCGATGCAGGCATCAATTCATCAGCTCCCTCTCTTCATATATCTTCAAATGGAAATATCGGCATAGGCACCAACACGCCAAACAACAAACTCGAAATAAACGGCGATCTAAAATCTTCAAATATAAAAATATCAAATCAAGGCAAAATTACCTTCGAAGACTCACAGGGAGGCACTCTCTCAGAAATCAAAGCTCTGGACCTATCAAGTTACAAATCAGCCATATCCTTTTCAACAAGATCATCAAACAATCAACTCCTCGAAAAAATGCGCCTTGATAGTAGTGGCAGTCTGATTATAGGAGGGACTACCGCCAATGCCACTCTTGATATCCGGGGCAACTCGGGCACCACGCCAATAACCCTAATTACAGGCAACACAGCTCACGCAGGTCTTACAATCAACAATCAGGGAGAAGGAGATCTATTTACTGCATCGTCCTCCGGCACAACAAAATTTGTCATCAACAAAAATGGCAATGTAGGCATAGGCGACAAAAGCCCAACCAACACCCTAAAAGTACTTGGATCAATATGCGCAAATTCAATCGAAGGAGCATGTGCCGGAAATACAGCGGGAACCATATACGCATCCAACACAACCCTTCAAAACGCGGATGTTGCAGAAAATTATATTTCAGATCAAATCCTTGAACCTGGAGATATAATAATGCCGGAAGGCAAAGACAATAACATGGCTATTATTAAAACTGCTGCCTCCTATCAAAACGAGCTTCTGGGCATCATTTCATCCAAACCAGGTATAACTCTGAACTCCGACGCAGTCACCGATGCTAATCATCCATACATATACCCCCTGGCCCTCACAGGAAGAGTACCTGTCAAAATAAATTCATCAAACGGCAACATAAAGACAGGAGACTATATCACCAGCTCCAGTGTACCAGGAGTTGGCATGAAAGCTACAAAGCCTGGAATCATAATCGGTAAAGCTCTCCAAGATTACTCAAATATTGACCCATCGGCAACTGAAAAAATAATGGTTTTTGTAAATCTTTCCTACTACGACCCTACAAAATCTATAGGACAAATATCTGAGTATAATCCAAATAATAATGATGCTCAAATTTCAAACCTGATGTATAGAATATCTGAAGACGTTTTAGGCAAAATTAAAATCGGCTTCCTACAGGTCCAAAAAACAACAACTGATTCTCTGCAGATAACCACAGATAATATCACCATTAAAGGCAAAGAGTTTAGTCACTATATCGAAGAAGTATATGACAAAGCAACAATCCAGACACAACAAAAAGACACTGAAAAAAATGAGCCGTCGCAAATTCAGCCCACCCTCATCAAGCCTATCTCAGAGATAACACCGACTTCATTACCAAGTCCCACATCAACCCCCTCAGCCCTTCTCGCCCAGGATACAAGTCTGGAAACTACTGCCACCTCAAGCTCGAATATAAAATTAGATCAACTAGATTCTAGCCCTTCCTCAATATCAGCAAGTCTCACAGAAAACCCTGAGGCTTCCAGCTCATCCGAATTCAAAATCTCATCCGATTCTGCCAATCTTTCTGCCACAGATTCAGCAAATACAAAAATCATCGACCTCCCCTCTCCCACCTCAACACCTTCAGCTATAACTGACAACAATGGAATACTAGACCTGCTTGGTAAAGGAGAATTACTAACCAAAGACTACCTAAACATATCAACTCTCTCCGCGCTTCTCTCTGATATCCCAAATCTAAATACAGAAATCCCACGCTTCCAAGAGGGAATAATAAGCTATGGACCATCAATCATGTCCGATCTATCCCTCAGCGGACAGCTCAGCATAGGAGGTGGTTTAATACTTGCCGACAATTCAATAAACACTATTGGTAGCGACTTAAGGCTTCAAAATCTAAGACAGGGAAATCTCTCCATCATGAGCGGACTTGTAAAAATCGACACCAACGGAAACGTCTCAGTCAAAGGCAACGCCACGTTTGCCAAAAACGTATCTGTCAAAGGACAATTACAGACAAACCTTATAGCACCTGTCCCCAATAAAGATCTGATAGTCCAACTCAATGAATCTGAGTCTAAGGATAGATCAGCAGTCAACCAACAACTCACAATAAACAACTCATCAGGAAGCGGCGTTCTCTCAATAAACTCACTTGGAGAACTGATAGCCTCAGGATCAGGAACCTTTAAAAAACTAACTTCAAATCAATTCCAGATCATAAGAGGAGCACAAGCCGACACATCCCTCGTCCAAACAATTGCCTCCTCCTCAGCAGGCACAGCCGTTATAAAAGCAAACGAAACGGAAAGAACCATAATCTCACCATTTATTACTGAAGACTCTTTAATATATCTAACTGCCACATCAAACACTCAAGGACTAACCCCATATATCTCTCGCCAAACTCCTGAATCATTCACGATTTCAATCCCAAACTCAATTAACACTGATATACGAATAAACTGGTGGATAATCAACTAAATAACCTTCCTCAAGCGCAATCCAACAAACAAAGCATGAGCCTCTATGCCAAAAAACAATCTACCCCAAAACTCCCAAATATACTGTTACCTTGTTATCAAAAGCGTTTACAATCCCCTGCTCAACTTTGATCTCAGAACTCGTTCCGTCAACCTTATGAATAACACACTTATCCCTAATTAAAGAAATAAAATTAGAATGTTCATATAAAATATCAAATACTCCCTTCTCGTTAAATGAACTAAACGCCCTCACATCCCCATCAAAAAGAACCCTCTCTTTTTTTCTTATAATAAGCTTTATGTTTTGCCTCCATTCTGAAGTATCCATACTATTCATAAAAGTTTTTTAATTAATACCAATCCTTACATCTCAAATTTTTAGTTTTTAGTTTTTTGACTATTTCATCGCTTCCTGCGCCTGGCCAATATACAACATCTTCTCCTCAGTTAAATTGTCATATTTACCATTTAGAATATCCACAACATCCTGAATAGTAACCTGCAAGGGAACCTGCACACCCTTCCTACCTGACTGCTTCTCAATTACATGAAAACTTTGAGTCATATAATTCCTTAAAAGCTTATACCTATGAAACTCCACCTTGTCCTCGCTGGACAATTCTGACTCGCCAACGAGTGATACTAGTCTTTCAAGTGAAACAGCCTTTTTAAGAAGATTCTGTGCCCTCACAAGAGCATTAAAATGTTGATCTCCGGCAATATGCGGATTTAATGCAGATGATGTAGATGATAGCATATCAACAGCTGGCAAAAGGCCTTGTTGATATCGACTCCTTGATATCACAACTGAAGAATCTAAAAATGGCAACACAGCCTGAATTGCCTGATCTAAAATATCATCATTTGGAACATAAATAGCCTCAATTGTACTAATGAAATTATCCTTTGTAGAGGCAAGTCTTTCATGAAATGCCGCCATCTCGGAATCCAAAGTTGCCTGATAACCATCTTCCGAAGGCAATGTATTCATCATAAAAGACAACTCATTTCCAGCCTGAGCAAAACGAAAAATATTGTCAATAAAAAAGAGGACATCTCTCTTGGCCTCATCCCTAAAATATTCTGCTACCGCAACAGCCCCATATCCAGTCAGAAATCTAATTGCCGGATTCTCACTCATTGGGCCAAAAACAAGCGAAACATTATCAAGCACTCCGCCTTCTCTTAATGACTCATAAAGCTCATGCCCTTCGCGAATACGCTCCCCAACTCCCGCAAATACCGATGCGCTCTTTTCCTTTGACCGCAAAACAACATTATTAATTATCTCAGTCAACAAGACTGTCTTACCAACGCCTGCTCCTCCAAAAAACCCAAGCTTTCCACCCTTGAGAAGCGGACTAAAAAAATCAATCACCTTAATACCTGTCTCCAGGATCTCTTGCTTTGTAGAAATAAACTTATATTCAACAGGACTCTTGTAAATTGGACGAATTTCGTATGACCTTATCTCACCCATACCGTCTATTGGCTCACCAAAGATATTCATTACGCGACCCATAACCCCATCTCCAACTTTCACATAAATTGGCCTCTTGGTATTAACTATTTTGCTATTCCTAAACAGACTCCTGGAGCTACTCAAAAGCAAGCAATAATAAGTATTCTCGTCTTTTGTTCCATAAACCTGCATCTTGACAGTTGGATCACCTTCCAAAACAAGCACATCATTCATCTTTGGATGATCCTCGACAAACGAAACCTCCACCACATGACCCTGAATACTTTTTACTTTTCCAACTGGATTAAGCATAATATTTTAATTATTAATATCAATTATACACATACATCTATTTCCTGCTATACTTAGCAAATCTCGACACCGAATTCACTTGACGCTTATTCATTTCTCTGTGAACCAACTGTCTTTCTTTCTTTACGAAATCAGATATCTTCCTTTTTATATTTTCACTGGCAGCATCTAGAGTAACCATTCTTGAGGCAAACTTAGAAAGATGGGACTCACTCATTGTCTGCTCAACAATCGAACCAAATATTTCCTTTTCAAAAAAATCAATGACCCTGTCAAGTGATGGCTCAAACAAATACTTCCTATGTTGCTGAGAACTATTCTGCTCAATTTCTGTCTCAGATAACACAAACGCCGTAGGTGTATGTTTTAAAAGCGACTGGAACTTAGAATGAAAAATTACAACATTATCATACTGTATAACACTAAGTACAATTGGTTTTATTAATGGACTTTCAACAGCATTATCAGGATAGTCAAAATATTTATAAGCTCTTCCCGGATAATCTCTCTCAAATCTACTTCTCCCAATTTTTCCAACCAAGATAACATCGCCCCCGTTTTTATTAAAATAGCTACTAAAAAGCCTATATGCATTATTTACTACTTCTCCGTATAGGGTTGCATTCGAAGACAACAAGACACAAGCAGTACCATTTTTTCTTAACGTGACGCTAGATTTCTTTTTCCTCTTGGTCAAGATCAAATCAAGCTGACTCTTATAATTTGCCTTAACCTCGTTATATAAACTTGTCAATTCCGATATAAAATCACGCTTATTAACAACTGCATTCCTTATCCTACGCATGCTATTTGCCGCAATCTCCTCATTAGCAACAATAAAATCACCAATCGAATTCATACTCTCGATCTCTGACTTGATAGAACTTCTTGAATCAATCATAACAATCAATATTTTTAAAACACAAAACCTACACTACAAACTCAATACTCCCCCTGGATTTACCTTCATAATCTTATTCAGCAACTCATTCAATGCTTTCGACTCAAGCACCACTCCATCTACCGTCTTCCTAAATAGCTCATCTGCCTCATACTTCTTTAAAAGCTCAAGTATCTTCTTCTTCATTTCACCCGTTGCCACATTATTCCATTTATTCTGCCAGATCAAAGCAAAAATAAAAACCTGGAAAGAAGCTGGAATAATAACAGAAATAGGCTGTGTAAAAAACTCATTCAATCTGCTCTCCATATCCAGCACGCTTCTGACAGAAAGAGTAGCCTCCTCCCCAAAATGAGCATAATTTCTAAGTCTCTGCGCATAAGAAAAGAAAGAATTTAATTCTCTATTAATATCCCTTCTTAATTGTGCTTGCACCTGCTTACCCACACGAGTAACAGATAAAAAAGGATTCACAGCGGGACGGCGACCGGACATAAAGAAATCCAAATCAAAATAAATATGACCATCAGTCATAGACATAATATTCGTTTGAATATACCCTGAAAGATCACCCTGTTGAGTTTCCGCGATAACAAAAGCTGTAATGGAAGACTTACCCTTGTCGGTTGAAAAACTCCCCGCCCTCTCAAGAAGCCTCGAATGTACATAGAATATATCTGCAGGAAAAGAATTTCTACCGGGAAAACGACCCGAAGTCAAAGATATCTCACGATAATACTTTGCATGAGTAACCAAATCGTCCAACACCAAAAAAACATCCTTCCCTTGATCCCTAAAATACTCAGCGACTGCCATTGCGGAATACGGAGTTAAATAAATCAAACTCGCCGGATCATGAGAAGAACTAGCTACAATCACAGTATTTTGAGAAATACCATTAGCCGCAAAATACTCCTCGATCCTCTTTATATCCGCCTTCTTCTTGCCTATACCAGCATACACACATACCGTACCCGCTTTAGCCTGCAACAAAATTGTCTGAAGCACAAATGATGTTTTACCTGTTTTTCGATCTCCAATTATCAACTGCCTCTGCCCTTTTCCCAAAGGAACAACTAAATCAACCAAACTAACACCCGTCTCAAAAGGGGTATTTATACGACTTCTCCTATCTATCCCCCAAGCCTCACTATGCAATGGGACATAAGCAATTGAGCCCTGAATATATTTGTCTGGATTCAAAGACCTGCCAAAAGGATCTACTGCATTACCTAAAAGCGAATCGCCAACAGGCATTGACAAAAACCTATTCGTTCTCGAGACCCTCATCCTGACCTTTATTGGAGCCTTAGAAAAAATCATAACCTCAATACTATCCGAATCAAATGACAAAACTTCACCTAAAGTATCATCCTCAAATATCACAACCTCATTTAGTCTTACAGATGGAAGACCAACAACATAAGCAACTGAACCGTTCACCTTCCAGACATACCCGATCTCCTTGTATTCATTGAGAAACTGTGTAAAAGAATTCATAGTCTCTATATTACAAAATTATCCATTTCAAATATCTGTTTAACCTTATTTCTCAAGCTATAGTCATAAAATTTACCCTCATACGCTATTACAGCCCCACCCACAAGATTTCTATCAAGAGATAAATCAAGTAGTATTCCTGGTTTCAAATTATTTCTTGACCAATAAGAAAAACCATTTATAACAGCCTCACTTGGCTCAAAAGCCAATGTCAATCTAAGTATGGGTAACGCGCAAATCGTTCTGTAAGCATCAGACAAAACCCTCTTTACCTCCTCATTCTTAACAATCGCACCTGCCTGCAAAATCTTTTTTATCTCAGTAGCCACACGAACTCTAATAAATTTTGACAAAGTATCCTCGAACTTAATCAGATCAACATGATACAAACTCTGCAACAACATATCCATCTCCTCATCTAAAACAACAACATCTTCAGTTGTTTTTATCAACTCAATTAGCCCTTTATACTTTCGCAAATTATCTTCCATATATTTTATTAAATCCCTTTTAGCTTAACAGCAATTTATTTACTCCTCCACATTCATGTCTGTCTTCATTTGAATGAGTGCCTTCTGAACCAATTCCTCATGATCTTTAAGCGTTAATGACCTTCCCAAGACGTCATGAGTAAGCGCTTGTAAAATATCAAAAACTCTCTTATCTACTTTCTTAACCTGATTAGTTTTGTAATCTTCTATAGCCTTTTGAACTATTTTGTACTGTTCTTCATATTTTTGAGATAATTGCTTGCTAATAGCAATCTTCTCACCCTCTATCAACTGCCTGAACTGCACAATGCCCTCCTCAGCCTTGGTCTCCATATTTTTTGAAATAGATTTTAGTTGATCGCTCGTTTCGCGACGCAAAGAATTTTCAAACTGATCATACAAAGCCGAAATCTGCTCATGCCTCTGTCTCAAAAGCTCCTCTTGCTTTTTCTTCATATCTTGAAGATCAGATATGAATTGGGATTTTAAGTCAAAATCCACAACCTGCGTATCCTTAATAATCGTACCCGCCTTCTCAAGGGCCTCCTGGACTATCTTCAATCTCCTCTGATGCGCGTCCATTAAGATCTGCGAAGTCTGATCTCTTATCTTGCTTTGCAAAAACACCTTGTCCTTTTCGCTTTTCCCCAGCCTCACTAGAAGCACGACATAAGAAACCGCCACAGCCGCAAGCGCAAGCGACAATATTATCGTCGGTCCAAAAACATACAAATACTCTTGTAAAAAAACCTCATTCATATACTAATTTCATTATATATAGCAAATTGACTATTAATCAATTCAACAAAAGCGATTAAACCACTAGCACCAGCCATGCAATTATCACTCCTGATGCCACAATGGAAAGAGCAAGAACAATATTCATTACAACTCCAAAAATAATCGCTTTTCGGGCTAATGGATTTCTTCCAATTGCCTCAATTCCAAGACTGGAAATTCGACCGAAATAACCCACAGCCACTACAAAAGAAAGGACAACCATTATTGCTGCAAAAACATATCTAAGAACAGCCAGCGGAGCAAGATATGGAGCATTCAATACAAAATCAAAAGCCTTAAGGATACTCCCTGTTGTGTTAGCAGACACGCTGCCGGCCCCAACATTCAAAACTACAAGAATCGTTCCTATCTCACTTCCTGAGTAATCTTCAAGAGCTGTTGCCACCACAAATCCAGCATCTGTAACTTTCTGCCCTACTCCGGGAATCGTAGAAGTAGTAATAAGATCACCTTTCTTAATATCGCCATTCGTTCCCGATACAAGAAGAGGCACTTTACCCTGAGAAACAACGGGATATGAATCCGGTTGATTACTTTCAAAAGCCAAAGCAGGATCGGCAACAACCACACCAAATATATTTGGATCATAAGGTTTTGTGCCTAAAACATAACCGCTATTCGACAGTACCACAATACTCCCCTCTTTTACATCTTTATCAACAACAGGTATATAAACTGCAATTCCGGAAGAGCCACCTTCTGGGGTTTGGGCAAAAGTAACCGGACTCAAGCTCAAAACGAGCCCCAAGCTCACAAACAACAAAAATAAAGCGATTAATCGCCGCATATATATAATCCTCTTCATTCAGATTAATCAAAAAAAACATATCTGTCAAACCTAATCACTTCATGCAACAAAGCCAATCTAAATCAATTTTTAAACGCAACATAATTGCATTCTATCTTAAATATAATTTAAGATATCAAAATACAAATTAATATATTATAAGAATATTTTAAATAGCAATATTTTTAATATATTTTTAAATTTATACTATTTTATATATATAAAAAAACCAATGTATCATTTTTCTCTCTTGCATTCATTTCTTCCACTATGATTCAATGAATATATATGAACAATTCCCCATAAACGACCAACTATAAAACATAAACCAATTTTCATCACAAAAAGCGAAAATGTAATTCGTTTGCTTACTAG
>Ga0055450_10000054_pt1 | contig 16214 bp, 15 predicted proteins | sample China_Galinas_PW_5_FD_57740 | JGI IMG/M metagenome (GOLD analysis project Ga0055450, IMG submission 57740) | Wetland microbial communities from San Francisco Bay, California, USA, that impact long-term carbon sequestration - China_Galinas_PWC_D1 | ecosystem: Environmental > Aquatic > Marine >... | reverse complement strand
CTCGGGGACAAAGAAACAGCCAAAATTATTTATAAAAAAATCACCACCCAATACAATTCTTCTCCGGAAGCGGCTGAGGCAAAAAAGAGAACGGGCAACCTTTAACCAGGTTGTCACTCAATTACATCGTGTTTGCAGCATGGGCGATGAGATGTTCATAGACTATATTCACCTCCTTCTTTTGCTCTGTCTTAAAGTAAATCCTTAACTGTTTGAGTATTGGATTCTTGCAAACCTTGATATACGTACTGAAATTTGAAACTACGTCTGGACGAACTCCTGGTCATCCGTAAAATTACGGATGACCTCCCTACTGCCAGGGCACTTATAGGGGCAGGTAAGGTTTTTGTCGATGACAGAGTTTCGGATAAAGTAGGTACTCTAATAGATGACAAAGCAACAATCAGGCTGAAAGCGGGTTGTCCCTATGTCTCTAGAGGAGGTCTTAAACTTCAGGAGGGAATCAACCATTTCGGGCTTGAAATCAGTGGCAGAATCTGCCTTGATGTCGGTGCTTCCAGCGGTGGATTTACCGATTGTCTTCTACAGAATGGCGCGGCAAAGGTATACGCAGTCGACGTCGCTTACGGCCAACTCGACTGGAAATTGCGTCAGGACCCAAGAGTTGTGGTTATTGAACGATTCAACGCAAGGAATTTGACCACAGCCGAAATAGTCGACTTCATCGATCTCGCGGTTTTTGATGCCTCGTTTATTTCGCTGACAAAACTTATTCCCGTAGTTTTACGGTTTTTCAAAAAAAAGATCATACTACTTGCACTGATCAAACCACAATTTGAACTGCCAAAAAAATTGATTGGGAAAGGTGGTGTAGTAAAAAATCCCCAACAGCACGAACAGGCGTTGAATACCATCCGTTTATTTGCTCATAAGCACAATCTCTCATCAGACGGAATTGTTGCTTCTCCAATTCTCGGTCCAAAAGGAAACAAGGAATTTCTCATACTTTTACGAGGAGATAGGATCGTAAAATAAATTTTATTCCAAATTTGATGATTTCGAAAAAAGTCACAGGAGTCGCCGAGATGGACTCTGGAAAAAGCTCGATTGGCGGCGCGGTATCTGAAACGGTGATTTGACAGTACATGTGGTAAGGCGAATCGCTGTTTCAGGTATACAACGACGTAGATCGGGCTTTTTATGAGTCCATCAAATTTGTTACTTACCCTTTTTGTCCTCCTTGTCAGTTTTGCCTTCAACGTGGTCAATGGTTTTAATCTTCTTCTCGGCATCCTTTTTAAGGGCCTCTTCGATTCCTTTTTTGGCGACAGCCTCTTTCAACGTTTCTCTGGCAAGTTTAATTTTCCCGCAATAATAGTAATAGCTTCCGAGATAATACATGGAATCGCCTTCTTGCTTCCGATTCGCCTTGATCTGCCCGAGTTCATAATAAACTTGAGCGTATTCAGGCATTTCGTTGGCAACAACCTTGAAAAGGCGTTCGGCCTCTTTGAGATTGTTCAGTATCATTTGCACCTTAGCCAGCAAAAATGCAGCATAATAATTGCCAGGATTTTGCTGATATGCATGTGTTAATGTGAGTAAAGCGCTCTCGGTTTTTCCGGCTTTCATCTCTATATCTCCTTTATCATCCAGGAGAATTTTTCTATTGGGATACGCTTTGATTACTTCATTTATTTCTTGCAGACTGCTGTCAAAATTGCTTTCTTCTTTGTCCAACTGCGACAGGCCATATGTTGCCATTGTAACATCAAGCTTTGAAGAATGAGAATCAGCTAATTTTTCAGCCAGATATGATCTAAATGCCGAACCGTCATCTGCCTGCGACATTATTCGGTACTTGAACCTTAGGAAAGCAAAATTATCTCCCTCTTTAAATTTTGCCAGGATCTTTTTGTCTTTAACCAGAAGTGATTCCACATAATCCATCCTCGCCTCGGGATCAGGATGGGTTAAAAGGTATTGTGGTACCTTGCCGCTGCTGTATCGGGTTATTCTACGCATTGTCTGAAGCATTTTTTCCATAGCTTCAGGGTTTCTTCCCATTTTTTTCATCCACCCGTAGGCCAAAAGATCCGCTTCGTTTTCATTGGCTCTGCTAAAATGCAAGGTCAGACTCTGATTGGCAGCTACAGACCCTGAAAGTAAGGCCTGAGTTGCAACACCTCCTCCCATGGCAAGAGAGGCAAGAGCTAGAACAATTGTGCCTATGGAAAGCACTTTGCCTTTTTCAATGCTGGATGCAAGGTGTCTCTTGACGGTATGTCCTATTTCATGGGCCATTACTGCAACCAATTCATTTTCGGAATTCATCTTTTCTATGAGTCCCGAGTAGAAAAATATCATTCCGGAAAAAGCAGAGAATGCATTAAATTCCTTATCATTAATGACAAAAAAATGAAAATCGAAATATTGAGGACCGGCGACGCTTACTACCTCTTGTCCAAGATGATTGATATATTGATAAATATCGGGATCATCGATAAGAGGAAAAGTTGAGCGTACCGTAAACAATAACTTTTCACCAACTTCACGCTCTTCACCGATGGAAAAACCATACGCCGGTGTCAGACAGTTCATATTTATCAGCCCCATGGCCAACAGGATAACACAGAATTTCTTTGCTGTTTTTTTCATAAGTTATTAACCCAATTCAATAACCTTTTCATTCCCTCTTCACTTGAAACCACCGGCACATATTCGAGATCTTTTTTTGCTCTGTCAATGGAGAAATAATGTGATTTTGCTAATTGTTCCGCCAGGAAGCGCGTCATTTTCGGTTCTATTTTCGGTTTCAATCTTTTATGAATCATCTCTTGGATCGTCCCTGCCGCATACGCTATAAAAAAAGGGACTCTATTTTTTACTTGGGGAATTCCGGTGTATTGAAATAATCCGTTTATCCATTGCCATAAATTGACAGGTTCACCCTGGCTGATAAAATAGGCCTTTCCCGAGGCAGTTTTGGGACCCTCGAGATTGTCAGCAGCCAATAGGTGAGCATGTGCAACGTTGTCGATATAAGAAATATCGACTAAATTTTTCCCATCCCCAACAATTTTCAGTTGCCCTTTTCTCCCTCTCTCCATAAGACGTGGAACCAGATGCGGATCACCAGGTCCCCAGACAAGATGAGGGCGCAAGGCACAGGTAGCAAATGAGTGAAAATCGGCATGTAAGACCATTTTTTCCGCCAGCGCTTTTGTCTTTGCATAATGACAGAGAAAGTTATCGGGATAGGGAAGTGTCTCATCTCCATCTTGGATATCAGTCCTGTTAAAGACAACAGACGGTGTCGAAGTGTAGATAAGCCTGGGAATTGAATTTTCAGCACAGGCAAAAAGAACATTTTCGGTTCCCTGGACATTTACTGAAAAATACTCGGGCCATTCACCCCAGATTCCGGTAAGAGACGCCACATGAAACAGCGTATCGACCCCTCTGCTGGAGGCAACCAGAAACTCACGGTCACGGATGTCGCCACAACGGCAGATGGCACCTAGTTCTTCCAATTCGGTATAGCGGTTCCGACCGACCACGACACAGTCGATTTTTCTTGCCAGCAGTTCTTTTACCACTGCCCTGCCGATAAAACCTCCACCGCCTGTTACAAGAGCTTTTTTCATTTTTTCTTTATCTCCATCTCAGCCCATATAGCCAGTTTTTCTCTGAATATCTTGGCATTATGACGTATGTCAACCGGAAAGCTGTGATGAAACAGAAAATACTTGATTTCTCTCGTGAGCATATTTTCTGCTGCCATCTCTTTTATCTCTCTCAAGATAGCCTTAGACCCTTTTGGGCATTTCTTTGTTTTTTCTATGATAAGAACAGGGTGCTGATATCCAGGATAATCTTCATCAGCGACTCCGACAAGGGCGCTGCGAAAAACATCCGGATGGGTGTTGATAATCGCTTCGCAGGGTATGGTGAAAAAAACGCCTCTTCTTGTTTTTACACGATGGGCTCGCCTACCGCAAAACCAGAGTCGACCAATTTTATCGAGATACCCCGTATCACCCATTCGATGCCAGAATGTCTCACCATCTTTTATTTTGGCAATCTTGGTCTCAGGGGCATTGTTTTCATATGCTCTGGTGACAACACCACCACGAACGATTATTTCTCCAATTTCACCTGTGGGAAGTTCGAGATCTTTATGAAACTCCGCAACAGCCTCGTCCGAGATACGGATGATTTTGATATCGATTCCGGGAAGCGGTCTTCCAACGCAGGTGCCTTTGCCAAGTGTCGTGAGATGCCAGGTGGAGTCAAGGATCTCTTTCCCCTCCATGGAAACTATAGGTAAACTTTCAGTAGCACCGTAGGGCGTGTGGATTCTGGCATCGGTGGGGAGTATGGAAAATACACGACGTATCAACTCTCCTGGTACCGGAGCTCCTGCCATCAAAACCTGCTTGAGACTTTTTATGGTAATTCCTTTGCTGATACAGTATCGGCTGACGACATTCCATATGGCTGGAGACCCAAAAGAATAGGTGACATTATACCGATTGAGAGATCCAACAAATTTTTCAGGGTCGACCCTGGCCGGGTGGGCAGGATTCATATCCGGTATTACCGAACAGGCACCAAGAGCAGCAGAAAATAGCGCAAATAACGGAAAGGCCGGTTGGTCAACATCTTCTGGAGTAATGCGATAATATCCCCTGATCATTTCCAACTGGGTTGCAAAAATGCTATGCTCGTACCGCACTCCCTTTGGTGGTCCTGTTGAACCTGTCGTGAAAATAATGGCTGCGAGGTCGTTGTTGGATGGTTGAAAAACAGGATAATTTTCCTTCCCATTCCTCTTCACCTTCCTGATATCTGGTCCAAATATGCCATAGGAGGAACCACAACAAAACGAATTCGTAACTGTTGAAAAAGGTTTTGGGAAAAACCTGCGGAACAGATGTGCCTTTGGAATACCAATAAATATCTTTGGATTGACTCCTGAGATGCAGCGTAATAGGTTCCGGTATCCCATACCGGGATCAATAAGAATAACAGGCGCTCCTATCTTGAACAGGGCGAATGCCAAACAGATAAAGTCGGCTGAAGGAGAAACCATCAGCATAACCCTGTCTCCAGGTTGCACACCTTTATTCTTCAGATGAAAAGACAGATCATTAGAATACTGCTGTAGCTGAGAAAACGTCAGGGATTTCCCGGTACTCGCCTCGATGAGGCCAGGCCTTTCACCATATTTTTCGGCAATTTCAATAAGGGTTTCAGCAATATTTCCCTTCACATATCGCTCCTGTTTTCCTGGATTTTTTCCGATCGGAAAAAACGTTGTACGATAGGCTTGATGGTATCAAAACAATCCTCAAGGACATAATGGCCTCCGTTTTCAAAATAGTGGCTCTCGGCATGGGGAAAACGTCGGCACCATTCATTAAAAAAATGTCTGGTAAAACAAAAATCTTTTCCTCCCCAAAGTATCAGCATTGGCAGATTTTTATTTGCCAGGACAGTCAACCCTCTCTCGACCTGAACCATCGTTTTATAGGTAGGATGTTTCTGGGACAAAGGAATATCGCGGACGAAGCCATGGATTGCGACCCTGTTTTTCCACGAGTCATACGGAGCCACATAGGCATGGGCAATCTCTCTCTTTAGAGGTTTGGAAACCGCCATATAACGAGCCAACCCTGCAAATGCATTGCATCCCCGCACGAGAAGTGTACCCAAATAGGGCCATCGACAGATTCGAATCCGCAATGGAATTCTTGATGAAAGAAAAGCAGCTGTATTGAGAACAACTATTTTTTCTATCCTTTCTGGAAAACGACCAGCGTAACCCATCCCGATTGCACCACCCCAATCATGGACGACTAAAGAACATTTTCCTATACGAAGAGAGTCAAGTAGACTTATTATGTTTTCAATATGATTCTGTAATCTATATGGGTAGTTTTCAGGTTTGTCAGATAGTCCGCACCCTATGTTGTCTATTGCTATCACCCGATATTCAGTTGATAGTAGACTAATCAGATTCCTATAGTAATAGGACCATGTAGGGTTGCCGTGGACCATTACGATTACCGGTCCTTTCCCCTCATCTATATAATGAAGTCTATGATTTCCCAGTAATATGTAGTGGGAGACGAATGAATAGTCCGGATACAAGGTACACGTATTTAAGAGATTAAAGGAAAATCAAAATTGATAATTTCGTAAAATGTCATCGGAGTCGGCCTAGCCATGATTTCTCATCAGTTCAGGAAGTACATGTGGAACGGCGAATCGTCGTTTCGGATCTGCAACAACGTAGATTTGGCATTTTCGAGTCCATCAAAATTCCATATGGCGGTTTTTCCAATAATCGATTTCTCAATATTTGGCTGCATAAAAATCCGCAACGGTTTTCAGCCATTCAAGTTTATAATACTCAGGATTGACTGAACAATTACCTTCTTCGAGCAACATTGCAAGAATAACCAACATGGGTGAAGAGTCAACACCCTTTTTTTATTTCATATAAATGCAAATTTATCTTGGTACATGACGTACATTTTAACAAAAATATTTTTCGAAGACCGAACGGAGTTGTAAAAAGTCAACGGACATCTCTTTCTTTTCATCTCTTTGAACTCCTTTTCCATAGACAAGACCAAACTGCAGATCGATTTCTACATTCTTTGAAGAGCAGAATTCCAATAGAGATTGTTTTGTCATACTACCGATCTTATATAACGAATTTTTCTCACCCCACTCAAAATGTGGTCCATCTCCTCCGCTGTCACCGATTATTACAACATTTTTCAGGGGAATTCCGTATTCTTTCGATACAATAGCCGTATATTTCCCCTTGTCCCGTGTTTCTTTCAATTCGTAAAAATACGGTTCATCTTTTGACATGGGATAGGAGATTATCGGATTTGCTGCCAGTACAGGTATCACAGGGAGGAGCTTCTTTGCAAAAACCCGCTGAAAATAACCAATAGGTCCTGTAGTATTGATCATGAAAAGTATGCCATTATTCAGACACCACTCAATAAGTTCTCCTACACCTGTATATGTTTGGAAGGAATCGTAGAGATACGCATCCATCTGTGCAACTGAAATCGGGTGTGGAAGCAAAGAGCAAACCTTTGCAACAGCTGCCCCCAAGGCGATATCGTTTCCAGTGTAACTTTTGAAAATTATTTCGATTTTACTTGTCAGTTCCGGAAAGACATACGTTATCACATCAAAAGGACTGCAGGGTGCAAGGCATTGGTTCCAATCTGAGGAGATAAGAGCCCTGTAAGCTTTTCTTGTCATTATGATCCGGGGAAATCCCAATTTTCTGCAATTACAAACTCTCTGATTCTTCAGATACTCTGTAGAATATTCTTGACCGTATTACCATCAGCAGCCGAACCGAAGTGAGCCATTATGGGCCGCATTGCCTGCATTTTATTTTTAAAACCTGCCAGATCTATATTCGCCGCGATCCATTCTCGTATTTCATCCTCACTGGCCTGTTTAGGAAGATAACCTTCAAGAATAGTAAGATATTCAGACGAATCTTTTCCTGAAGACCCCAAAAGTTCCCTCTCTGATTTGATCAATTTCTTTATGATGGCAATCACTTGATCGTCGTTTAAATCTTTGGTCGATTGACGGCCGAATTCACCGATAATTATGCGAATCGCCCCTACTCTTTCAGTTTCTTTTGCCTTCATGGCTATCTTCAATTCATTTCTTAAATCATCTTGTAATCCCATAAAGCATTACTCCTTTATTATTTCAGCTTTATCTTCTCTTCAAAGACATTCTGTTTCCAAATAACTCGTGTTTTAGTAGGGTATTCTAATAGGAATACCTCGCGAAGTAAATGATATGCCTTGTTGCCCTTCAGCACCGATCATCACCGTTTCAATAAGAGGTGAGTTTACAGGCTTTAAGGATTTCCAAACAACGAGAAAGTGCGCTCCAGCACCACCGGATTCGTCTTTTTGAGGTACAATAAAATGTGTCGCCTGAAAAGCATTAAGCGTCACTTTATGTGCAAGATACTTTGTAATTAACTTACCGTTTGTATTGAAATAATTTACGGATTCTATAGTAATAGCGTGTTTCGGATCGATATTTCGAATGCTGAGGGTTATTGTCAGCTTAAATTTCTGTTCACGATTACTTATATAAATATATGAATAAGCAGGAACATACACCTGTTCTCCTGTTGTTAGTACCGGTGGTTCTCCAGCAAATGACAACACTGTGCAGGTAATCTGTAAGAACAAAGCGACGACTGTTATAAACGAATATTTTTTCATTTTCATGAAAGCATCCTTGATGATGTTCAGATTCCTTTTCAGGCTTCTGCGATGACTTTAAAATCATGTCTTTCTTTTTGGTCTCCAACAACAGCGATCATATCTCCCGCACTGAAGCGATGGTCCACTTTAGGATTTGAATAAACAACATCCCCGCAGATTATACCGACGATCGAAGCACCTGTCCTGGTTCGTATGGCGGCTTCTTTAATGGTTTTTCCCACTAAGGAACTTTCCTCGTCAAGAATTACCCACGTTATTTCAAGAATATTCTTCATATTATCAAGCCTGGATAAAAGCTGTCGATTGTTGCTCGCCTGAAAAATCGAACCGTAAAGCTTTTGTCTCAAGTTATCAGTGTATTGTTGGATCGCAACGACTGGAATATCAAGATGCAAAAGTGCCTGCCGCGCAATTTCCAAGCCCGACTCCATCTCGGGAAGTACAGCCATATAGGCTCCATCCTCATACAATTTCCTTGCCTGTTCTATACCTTCCGACCTTGCTACAATATGTAGATCAGGTTTTAGACTGAGGGCTTGTTTCATAATTTCTCTGGCTGTAATCAGCGAGGGAGTAGTAATCAAAAGCAGCCTCGAGTCCTTTATTTTGGCAGCCTCAATAACCGAAGGCTGACACATATCGCCGTATATCACTGGAAATTCAGCATCCTTACACTCAAGCATGCGCTGATGATTAAGTTCAATGATAATGAAAGGTATGTTGATATGGGTCAACACTCCGGCAATATGTTGTCCGACTCTCCCACCTCCGGCTATAATTATATGATCAGTAAATCCGCTCTTGGGTATATTTTCAGTCTGCAACGGCTCGTAACGAAACAGCCGTTTTTTAAATTTATAGAGTGGGACAGCTAGACCGGAAGCAAAGGGAGTAAGTACCATGCTCAATACAGATACGGCAAGTATCAGCGAATACATATTTTGATCTATCGCCTTGGCATCCAAACCCACTCGAGCAAGGACAAAAGAGAATTCACCTACCTGGAAAAGTCCGAGTCCGACCGCAAGAGGAATGATATTAATATATCCGAAAATCTTAGTAACAACAGCGAACAAAATTCCTTTAAATAACATTATGACTAAAATCAAAAAAAGAATCTCCTGCCAATTCTTGAAGATAAAAAGCGGATCGAGAAGCATACCTACAGATGTAAAAAACAAAAGACCAAAAATATCTCGCAAAGGAATTATGTCACTTAACGCTTGATGACCATAATCAGAGTCACTTAGAACCATCCCTGCAACAAAGGCACCGAAAGCAAAAGACAGCCCGAAAAGATAGGTTGCATATCCAATACCAAGACCCATCGTGGTTATGGAGAGAAGGAAAAGCTCTCTTGAATTCCATTGAGCCAAATAGGACAGCAAGCGAGGAAGGAGCTTTCTTCCCAGAAAAAACATAAAACCGATAAATACAATTGATTTGACGACTGCAAGAGCCAGAAGAGGCAATCCCGTTTTAGGGTCGCTTAGCTGCGGGAGAATGATCATCATCGGTATTACCGCTAAGTCCTGCACAATCAAAATGCCGATCATAACCCGGCTGGAAAGTGTTCCCAAGAGCCCTCTATTCATCAAAGTCTTTAACGTGACCATAGTGCTCGACAAGGAGATCAGCGAACCGAACCAAAGAGATTTCACATTCGGCCACCCCAGGTATCGTCCGAGAAAATAACCGAAAAGAACTGTTAAGAAGATTTGGATAGGAGTGCCGATAAGAGCAATATTGCGTACAGGCTTTAATTCGTTTATGGAAAATTCCAGCCCAAGTGCAAAGAGCAGAAGAGCCACTCCTATTTCCGCTAGTAGCTCAATCTCATGAATATCTCCGATTGTTATGCCACCGGTATAAGGCCCGACAAGTATTCCTGCGAAGATATAGCCTAGAATGAGCGGCTGCTTAAGCTTTTGAGCAATGATAGCTCCCAGCAATGCTGCAACCACAATAATTACAATATCAGCCGCTACACCCATATCAATGCACTTGTATCAATTATATTCATTGGTTACGAACTTCTCCGGTTGTTCAGAATTTTTCAAGAACATCGTTTCACATCCTCAACATAGCAGGTTAAGCGGTTCTCCCCCATTCCTCTGTATACATTCGAAATTTTCTCATTACTTCCGATGTAACCGCGCCGGGTTTTCCACTGCCAATCGTGAAATCATCAACTTTTACTACCGGTACAACCTGCTTATTAGAGGAAGATATAAAAAGCTCATCGGCGCTTCGAAGTTCGTCCACGGATACGGAACGTTGCTCGATCGGAAAGGCATCTTGACATATTTTTAATATGACCTTTCGAGTGATGCCGGGAAGAATGCCTGCCTCAGGAGTTATTATGCGTCCTTTTTTGATCAGGAAAAGATTTGTTGTCGTTCCCTCACGAACCAGTCGGTCATCGTCAACATACAGCGATTCGATAGCTCCTTTTTCTCTCGCACGTGTAAGAGCTATAACGGCATTCACGTAGTTTGTGCTCTTTGCTTCAGGTATATATCTATTCACTTCGGTGGTGACGACCTGTACACCTTTGCTATACCATTCTTCCGGAAACGATTTGACTTCAGTTACCAGCACGAGAAGCCGGGATTGTGCATCAGGCGTTATGGAATCGGAACTTTCTCCTCCGGTTATCACCAGCCTGATATTGGCTTCTTTATAGGAATTCCGCTGAACCGTCTCATTGATAATCGTCTCCAGTTCAGATTCGAGCCAGGGAACAGAAAGCCCTATAAGGTCGGCGGACCGCCGGAGACGTTGAATATGATCTTTGACATGGAAAGGTTGTCCGCCATACGTTCTTAAGAAATCAAAAACGGCATAACCGCGTAAAACGGCCATGTCTGTTACAGGAATTACCGCTTTCTCTTCTGGTAAAAATTTTCCATCTATATAATAAATACCCATTTAATCCTCCAAAACAGAGTTTATAGTTTTGACCGGCTTCTATTGGTAATGGTAGTTTTAGCAGAAATTTTGTATAGCAGTATATTGCCGATATGAAAATGACATGATAGAAGTATACTCATTTGAAAACATAAAAACATCGATGTCGGAATTATCTCAAGGCAACCCCTGAAACCAACTGGAGATCCTTGACATTTCCAATCGAAATTAACAAAATAACGTGAAGGCTTAGACCAAGTCTTGTATTTTTTCGTGAATTCTTATGCAGTCTCAGGCAAGTTCCAGATGCCGCCGGCCGAGCCACTTTCCCTCGATCGTTATTTGGATTTTACTCCATTCGTGAATATTGATGACTTTGTCCCCCACCCCGGAAGAATGCAGAAAAAACACGATAAAACTACATTATACGTAAATAAATTGTCGTCCGGCAAACTTATTTTGGTAGCAGACAATAAAGATGATTTCGTAAAAAGTCACCGGTGTTGCCGAGAAGGACTCTGCAGATAAGCGTAGACTTCGAAAAGCTCGATATACTAGACGTAGTATCTGGAACGGCGATTTGACAGTACATGCGGTACGGCGAATCTCTGTTTCAGATCTACAACGACGCAGATCGGGCTTTTTACGAGTCCATCAATAATAAAAAGTGATCCGTTTCCAAAAAGAACGGTGGAGGTAGAGATGAAAAAATGGAAATGCACAGTTTGTGGATATATTCATACAGGGGAAGAACCGCCTGATGAATGCCCCGTATGTAAAGCACCGAAGAACAAATTCGTCGAGATTGATGTCAATGGAGAGGTTGTCGCATCCGATGCAAACACGCCTAAGCCATCTTCGGATAACTCTGCATCTCATGGAAACCAGCGGACTTCTCTAGATAAATTTACCAATTTTATCCTTCACCATCATGTCCACCCGGTCCTCGTTCATACACCCAACGGCTTAATCCCGGTTATTGTCCTTTTTATGTTTCTGGGGATCTCATTACAACTTCAAAGTATTGAACAAGCCGCATTTTACAACCTGATTTTTTTGATTCTCATAATGCCCGGGGTTATGCTAACGGGATATATTGAATGGAAAAAACGATATAATGGTGCCAAAACAGCTATTTTCTTAGCTAAAATCTCTTGCAGCCTCATCGTTTTCACAACAATTCTCATCCTTACATGTTGGCGTTTTTTCGACCCTAATGTCTTGTCTTCAACATCGCCAACAAAATGGATTTATTTCCTCGTCGCTCTCATTATGTTTGGAGCAACCGGAATAGCAGGGCTTCTTGGTGGCAAACTGGTATTCAATTCAAGAGATAAGTAAACACGATACTAACCATTTCGTCTCACAGCAGATAAGGTTTTTTTATCTTCCGATGACGAAAATATGCTACCGTTTATGAGGCATATATACTCCCCCTTCTTCGGTTATCAATCAACCACCAGATCTTTGCTATCCGGAATGAGACATGCTATACTTTTATTTCTGTTGCTGACTTGGGTTTCTCATCATAAATGAGTATGACTTGTCATCCTTGCGGCGATGCACGTGCAAGATATAAGTGATTCGTTGTAATCGCATACATCAAGGTGATTTCCATAAAAGAGAAAACCAGGGTCATAACCGATTTAGTTTCCATCCCGAAACAAGGGATTTTTATCTAAATCTAGGCGCGCGATGAATTATACCAGAGACATATTATTGATATTCCAAGGCTATAATTCCGAGCGCAACGGCGAGTTAGGAGAATAGCACCGTTTTCGAATGAAAAATATTTTTGACCCCAGGCAATCATGCTATTGGGAGACTTTGGCTCGTACAATGTTTTGTTTTGTTTTTTCGTTATGTTGAGTTGGCCCATGAAAGGTTTTTTCATGTTCATTTCTTTTCTTGTTTGTTGCCTTTTTGTTACAACCGACAGTCAAGCCATTACCGCTTATGAGAAAATAAAAGTCGCTCTTGCTGAAAATCTTATACTCTCAACAGCAGATCTCGATAATAACATCGAGAAAACTCCTCCTCTTTCCAACAAAGATCTCTGTATTGCCGCTATTTATAAAAAAGAAGGCATTAAACCACTCTGGGTTTCCGAAGAAGGCCCTACATCCCGTGCCTCTGTAATTTTCGATTTGTTAAAGAAATCAGACGACGAAGGACTTGATTCGCAAAGATATAATATTAACGAAATAACGAACCTTTGGCCGATCAATCACCCCGCTTCTCTTGCTCGACTCGACACGCTCTTAACCTACAATCTGGTCAAATATATTCATGATATCAGCTTTGGACGAATCCGCCCCCCCATTTCAAATTACTCGCAACTCCCTGATCAGGATGATATAAATTTTGATGTTGTTGCTGCAGCGACTTCAGCCCTGAATGCCCCCGATCTCAAAACTTATCTCACCTCCCTTGCTCCAACCCACCAGTATTACCAAAATTTAAAAAAAGCCCTTAAAGAATATAGAGCTATTGCCCAATCCGGTGGCTGGCAGGTAATTCCTCAAGGCAAAACTTTGCATCCCGGAGAAACCGATGCTCGGGTCGCGTATATTTACAAACGGCTTGTATCCCCAGGTATTCCTCCAATTCCTCCACCTCGGAACAACGTTTACGGGCCCGACCTGGTAAAAGCCGTAAAGGTATTTCAAAGGCTCAATGGGGTCGATATAGACGGGGTAATCGGTCCCCAGACTCTTGCAATAATGAACATCCCTGCATCTCAATTAGTTGATCAAATCATCGTAAATATGGATAGATGGCGTTGGCAGGCACATGATCTCGGCGATAAATATGTTATGATCAATATTGCCGACTATAGTCTGACTGCCTTCGATGACCATTCGATGATCCTGAACTTTCCTGTTATTATCGGCCAACTCCAACATCAAACTCCTGTTTTCAGTGACAGCATAAAATATATAGAATTCAACCCATATTGGAATATTACTCCGAGTATTGCTAAAAACGAGGAACTCCCGAACCTCCGCAAGAACCCTCGATACCTTGTCGATAGGCATGTCAGACTCTTCACCGGTTGGGATGCCGGTGCTATCGAATTGGATTCGACTAAAATGGATTGGCAAAAAATTAGCAGCTCACAGATTGCAGGTTTCAGACTTCGCCAAGACCCAGGACCCTGGAATGCGCTTGGAAGAATTAAATTCGGTTTCCCAAATAAATATTCCATCTATATGCACGATACCCCAGCCAAGGATCTCTTCTCCCGAAATAAAAGGGATTTTAGTCATGGTTGCATACGGTTAAGCAACCCTTTGGCTTTGGCGATTTTTGCCCTTAAAGATCAAGGTCGAGGCTGGACCGCCGAAAAGGTGGAATCGTATTTTTATTCCGATAATCGAGTCACTGTACGAGTCATTCCCTCATTGCCCATTCACATCACTTACCAGACAACGTGGGTTGACAAGAACGGTCTTATCCATTTTAATAGGGACATTTATGCGCGTGATAAAGAATTATATAAAGCTTTGGTGAACAGCAACGATAAAATAAACATGTCTATTCATAAAGTGAGATTAAATACTATTGGCAAACTAAACTAACAAGAGATCACGATGGACCGAAGAAATTTCTTGATAACCTCAGCTCAAATAGCCATGGGGTTACTCCTTTCCGGCGCCCCAATTGATTGTTTTGCCAAAAGGATAGATTATCATCCTTTGGCATTTTATCATACCCATACAGGAGAAAAACTCGAGATCGACTACTCCTTCAGAAAGGGTTGCTCCATTTCAACACAGCATAAAATAAACGAATTTTTGCGTGATTTCAGGACGGAACAGGTTCACCCAATTGATATGAAACTCTTTGGAATTCTTTCCCAGATTCAATTGATCAGTGGCAGTACAGGCGTTTTTGAAATCATCTCAGGCTATCGTTCTCCTGCGACCAATCGTTACCTTCGCCACAGGAGCCACGGTGTTGCCTTGCATAGCCTGCATATGAAAGGCAGGGCCGTGGATATTCGTCTCACTGATCTTCCTACGCGAAAAATTCGCTATATTGCTACAAGGCTGCGCCGCGGAGGGGTCGGATATTATGCACATTCCGATTTCGTCCATATCGATACAGGCAGATTCAGGACTTGGTAGTAACCCAGGGAAAATAACGTAAAAGCAGACAAAGAAACTAAACAAAAAGGCAAAGCACCACCGTTGCCTTAAAAAAAAGGCTCCGAAAAAATCCTTGATCCGGGAAATTTTCGATCTATTATTCTGAAGGCATCCCGTATCATATCCCTGTTACCGCAGAGATAAAAGTCGTAATTCCCACTTTGCAAGTGTTCTTCCATATAGGTTGTAACCCGTCCTTTCCAATACGATTTTTCGCTATTAGAGGTTGTGATACAGGCAACGTATTCACTTGCGACCGCTGACATTTTGTTACGATAAATCAAATCACTTTCCTGGTTTGCTCCATGAAGCAGTGTGAAATTGGCAACTCCTGCCCTTGCAAAGGCAAGGAAAGGAGCGACACCAGTACCGGTGGCAACAAAAATCGCCGATTTTTCCTGCGTTTGATACGTAAAAAATCCGGCGGCAGCCGACAGGTTCAACGAGGAACCTAACTTTGAATGGGCAAGCATTGGCGTAAATCTTCCTGCAGCAATATATCGAACACAGAATAAGAGCTTTTCATCATCGGGTGCATTGATGAGTGTATATTCCCTGCCGGTTTCAAGATCTGAAACCCGTACCTTCTGCCCTGGAATAAAGATAAAACCGGTTGGACGTCTTAATGAGACTTCGAAAATTTTATCGGTGAGCCACCGTCGGGCCAGAATCTCGGTTTGAAATGCTCCCTGGGTTTCTTTTTTCATTCAATCAACCGTAGTTCCTTCAATGAAAAATGATCTTTGGGGGAGATCGAACTCTTGACACATCCCGCAAGGTCTCATTTAATTTCCCCACCCCCTCTCCTCAACACCCGCTAAGTGATTGCAATATCTCGCCAAAACAAAAAGATAGTCGGAAAGCCGATTGATATAAATAAGTAGATTATTACGGTTTT
>Ga0055450_10000052_pt1 | contig 16329 bp, 15 predicted proteins | sample China_Galinas_PW_5_FD_57740 | JGI IMG/M metagenome (GOLD analysis project Ga0055450, IMG submission 57740) | Wetland microbial communities from San Francisco Bay, California, USA, that impact long-term carbon sequestration - China_Galinas_PWC_D1 | ecosystem: Environmental > Aquatic > Marine >... | reverse complement strand
TCGGCGCCAACGCGATCGTCGGCGCCAGCCTGCCGCTCGCGGTCGGCGCCGGGATGTCGAGCAAATGGCTGAAGCAGAACCGCGTCGCCGTCGCCTTCTTCGGCGAGGGCGCGGTCAATCAGGGCCAGTTCCACGAGGCCGTCAACCTGGCGGCGATCTGGAGCCTCCCCGTCCTCCTCGTCTGCGAGAACAACGTCTACGCGGAGTTCAGCGACAGCCGCGAGATGGCGAAGCTGCCGAGCGTCGCCGCCCGCTGCGCCTCCTACGGGATCGAGGCCGAGGTGGTCGACGGCAACGACGTCGACGCGGTCTTCCGCCTCGCCGGCGACGCCGCGGACCGCTGCCGCGCCGGCGACGGGCCGTTCCTGATCGAGGCCGAGACCTACCGCTGGCACGGCCACTACGAGGGCGACGCCCAGCCCTACAAGCCCGAGGAGGAGGCGACCGCCTGGCGCGAGCGCGATCCGCTCGAGGTCACCGCGGCGCGCCTGCGCGAGGGCGGCGCCGCCGCCGAGGAGCTGGAGGGGATCCGCGCCACCGCCGCCGAGCTGGTCGAGGCCGCGATCGAGCGGGCCCGCGAGCTGCCCGTCCCCGACCCCGAGGAGGCCTACGCCGATGTCTACGGAGACTGAGGGAGCGGCCCCGGTCCGCTACATCGACGCGCTCGGCGCCGGCATGACGGCGGCGCTGGAGGAGGACGAGCGGGTCGTCCTGATGGGCATCGACGTCGGCGCCGGGGGCGGCATCTTCCGCGTCACCCGCGGCCTGCACGAGCGCTTCGGCGACCGCGTCATCGACACCCCGATCAGCGAGATCGGCTTCGTCGGCGCCGCCGTCGGCGCCGCGATGACCGGGCTGCGGCCGATCGTCGAGATCATGTTCATGGACTTCGTCGGCGTCTGCATGGACCCGATCCTCAACCAGGCCGCGAAGCTGCGCTACATGAGCGCCGGGGCGCTGCAGATCCCGGTCGTCTTCCGGATGCAGACCGGGGCCGGGAAATCGGCGGGCGCCCAGCACTCGCAGAGCCTCGAGGCCTGGTTCGCCCACGTCCCCGGCCTCAAGGTGGTGATGCCGGCCACGGTGACCGACGCCCGCGACCTGCTGCTCGCCTCGGTGCGCGACCCCAACCCGGTCGTCTTCGTCGAGAACCGGCGGCTGTACTCGGCGAAGGGCGACCCCGACGCCGACCCGCTGCCGCTCGGCAAGGCCCGGATCGCGCGTCCCGGCGACGACGTCACCGTGGTCACCTGGGGACAGATGCTGCGCCGCTGCCTGGCCGCCGCCGACGAAGGCCCGGCCTCGCTGGAGGTGATCGACCTGCGCTCGCTCGTCCCCCTCGACATGGACACGGTGCTCGCCTCGGTGCGGCGCACGGGGCGGCTGCTGATCGTCCACGAGGCGGTCCAGGACTTCGGCGCCGGCGCCGAGATCGCCGCCCGCGTCGCCGACCTGCTCTTCGACGAACTGCGCACCCCGGTGCGCCGGCTCGGTGCCCCGCCGGTACCGATGCCCTTCAGCCCTGAGCTGGAGAGCGCTTTGTTACCAACCTCCAAAGCAATCTCAACCGCCGCGCAGAGCCTCAAACTCGAGGGATAGGCTTTTCCTTGGCGCGGAGTCTCCCGCGCGCCGACTGGAGCCATGAGCAAGGGTCACCTCGTACAGCCGATCAAGATCGCCCGCGCCTACGAGCAGCTGGCGGGGCTGCTGCGTGAGCGGATCACCTCCGGCGACCTGCAGGTCGGCGACCGCCTCCCCTCCGAGACGGCGCTCGCCAAGCAGGCCGGGGTGAGCCGCTCGACCGTGCGCGAGGCGCTGCGGATCCTCGAGCAGGGCGGCCTGGTCGAACGCGCCAGCCCGCGGATCATGGTCGTCGCCGACCGCAGCGACGTGCCCGCCTTCCGCGAGCTGCGGCGGGAGCTGCGCCGCCACAACGTCACCTTCCACCACCTGCACGAGGCGCTGATGACGATGGACCCGGAGCTGGCCCGCTACACCGCGATCCGCGCCGACAAGAGCGACGTGAAATCGCTGCGCGAGCTGATCGAGGCGCAGGAGGAGCACCTCGACCACCTCGCCGAGTGGAGCCGGCTCGACGTCGAGTTCCACGCGGCGATGGCCGAGATCAGCGCCAACCCGGCGCTGATCGTCGCCCGCGAGCCGATCAGCCAGCTGCTGCTGCCGGCGCTGCTGCGCTTCATGGACACGCGCGACATGGCCTCCCACGCGACCAAGTACCACCGCCGCATCCTCGCCGAGATCGAGGTCCGCGATCCCGACACCGCGGCGGCGGTGATGCGGCGGCACCTCAACGACTGGCGCACGGCCTGGGAGAAACGCGGTTTGGATCTCCACCAAGAGATCCTCGACATCTCCTCCACCGACGCTGCGGAGCCGAATACGGTGGTTTCAACCCACCAGGAGGAGGAGCAATGGGCTTCGTCAAGCGTCCCGAGGAGATCGCCCGTATCGAGCGCGCCCTCAGCCACCCACGATTCGTAGGCGGCCAGATGTTGTCGGTGGAGTTCCTCACCGACGAGAACCTGGTCGCGGAGCTGCTGCCGCCGCCGCTGGAACCGACCGAGACCCCGCAGGTGCGGGCGATGGTCGGCCGCTGGCAGTCCAACTGCGTCGGCGACTTCCACGGCGGCTCGGTCTACGTCTCCGCCAGGCAGGACGGCATCGAGGGCGAGTACGTGCTCGCCATGTACATGAACTGGGACGTGCCGATGATCTACGGCCGTGACCTCTTCGGCGAGCCCAAGAAGCTGGCCGAAAGCGACCTGCTGCGCCGCGGCGACGCCTTCCGCGGCTGGATCGATCGCGGCGGCGTGCGGATCATGGAGCTGCAGGGCGAGATGTCGAAGGACACCGGCGCCTTCGACGCCGAGGGCTACAACTTCAACTTCAAGGCGCGGCCGGCGGCCAACGGGGTCGGCCTGGAGGAGGACGCGATCCTCACCCGGGCCCGCTTCGAGGTCCACGCCACGGCCTCGATGGAGGGCGCCGGCAGCGTCGTCCTGCGCGGCACCGCCCACGACCCGCTCGACTCGATCCCGGTCCGCTCGGTGCAGCGCGCCACCTACGTCGAGTGCGACCTGATCGGCTCCTGCGAGGCGGTGGCGACGACGCCCGCCGAGATCTTCCTCCCCTACCACTACGGTCGCCACGACGACTGGAGCGAGCTCGACACCGAGTCCGCCGCCGTCGTCCCGGTCGCCTGAGCACCACTCAGCATCACGAGAGTCGAATTTTCCGTCCGTGAGACGGAAAATTCGACTCTCGTCGCTCAGCTCAGCTAGCTGCCGTTGCCGGTCGAGGTGAGGTAGGCCTGCTCGACCTCGCTGATCCGGGTGCGGGCTTCGGAGCCGGTCAGGTCGAGGCCGACGCGGCCGCGGCGCATGACGATCGCGTGGTCGGTGTAGCGCAGGGCCTTGTGGGCGTGCTGCTCGACCATGACCACGGCGGTGCCGCGCTCTTCGGCGGCGGTGCGCACGGCCTGCAGGAGCCGGTCGACGACCAGGGGCGCGAGGCCCAGTGAGAGCTCGTCGGCGAGCAGCAGCCGCGGCTTGCGGGCCAGCGCCCGGCCCAAGGTGAGCATCTGCTGCTCGCCGCCGGAGAGCAGGCCGCCGCGGGTGCCCATCCGCTTCTCGAGCTCCGGGAAGAGCTCGATCACCTCCTTGGGGTCGACGCCGCCGACCCGCAGGTTGTCGCGCAGGGACATGCCCTTGAACACCGAGCGCTCCTCGGTGACGTAGGAGAGCCCGACGCGGGCGCGCTTGAACAGCGGCGCCTTCGGCCCCACCCCGGCGAAGGCGACCTCGCCGCCCAGCAGGGGGAGTTCGCCCGCCAGGGCGAGCATCGTCGTCGTCTTGCCGGCTCCGTTGGGGCCGAGCAGGCAGAGCACTTCGCCCTCCGCGACCTCGAAGCTGAGGTCGTGGACGACCGGCTGGCCGGCGTAGCCGGTGCTGAGGTCCTTGACCGAGATGACCGGTTCCATCACTCGCCCTCCTGTCCCGAGATGCCGGCGGGGGGATTCGAGGTGGGCGCCGTGGCGGCCTCGTCCTCCTCCTCGCCGAGGTAGGCGGCGATCACCGCCGGGTCGTTTCTGACACTCGCCGGCGGCCCGCTGGCGATCTGGCGGCCGAAGTCGAGCACCACCAGCTCGTCGCAGACCGCCATCACGAAGTTCATGTCGTGCTCGACCAGCAGCACCGCGATCCCCCACTCCCTGGCCAGGCGGCCGACCAGGTGGGCGAGCTCCGCGGTCTCGGCGTCGCCGAGGCCGGCGGCCGGCTCGTCGAGCAGCAGCACGCTGGACTCGGTGGCCACAGCCCGCGCCATCGCCAGCAGGCGCCGGCGCCCGTAGGGGAGGTCTTCGACCATGCGGTCGAGGTCCTCGGCCAGCTCGAACTCGCGGATCGTCGAGATCACGTTGTCGGGCAGCGGCACGTCGACCGGCCAGACCAGGTCGCGCAGGTAGGAGCCCAGGTCGCGCGGGTCCGATGCCGCGCGCAGGTTTTCCAGCACCGTCGAGTCCTCGAAGAGCTCCAGCGACTGGAAGGAGCGGCCCATCCCGGCGCGGGCGCGCCTGGTCGCCGACCAGCGGCTGATGTCCTCGCCGTCGAGTCGCAGGACCGACCCCGGCGCGGCTTTGGTGAAGCCGGTGACGGCGTCGATCAGCGAGGTCTTGCCGGCGCCGTTGGGGCCGATCAGGCCCAGCACCTTGCCCGGCGCGACCGAGAGCGAGACGCTGTCGACGGCGACCGTGCCGCCGTATTTCACGGTCAGGTTCTCGACCTCGAGCGCCTTGGGCGAGACCCGCATGTCGTGCTCGGGGTCGATCTCGGGCAGCTCGCGCGGCTCCGGTTCCTTCAACGCCAGGAAGGGGATGAACCTGGCCAGCTTGGTGCGCAGGAAGGCGAGCTGGGCGATCTGCTCCTTGACGATGCCGTTCTGGTTGACGAGCAGCAGCAGGATCAGGGCGACGCCCCCGATCAGCGGGATGTACTTGCCGATCCCGGAGTCGATCTCGTTGAGCAGCCGTTCGGAGAAGGCGCCGGGCGCCAGGGTGGCGCCGATCACCGGCCCGAGCAGGTAGCCGATGCCGCCGATCATCGCGTAGGCGACCATCGTGATCGAGGTGAAGGAGTCGAACTGGGTGAAGCTGATCGAGGGGGTGCGGAAGGCGATCAGGATGCCGCCCAGGCCCGCGATCGCGGCGCCGACCGCGAAGGCGTAGAGCTTCGCCCCGGGGACGCTGATCCCGAGGGCTGCGGCGGCGCGCTCGTTGGTGCGCACCGCGATCAGCCTTCGCCCGGTTCTCCCCCGTCTCACGTTGCCGACGATCAGGATGGTGACGAGCAGGCAGCCAAGCGCCATCAGCCCGTAGCGGGTCGGATGCGAGGCGGCGTTGATGTTGAGCCCGAACAGCGAGGGGTCGCCGATCTGGGTGCCGCCGAAGCCGCCGGTGAAGTCGGTGTTGGAGAAGAGGACCAGCTCCACCGCGCTGCCCAGGCCGAGGGTGACGATCGCCAGGTTGATCCCGCGCGTTCGCACCGCCGGCAGGCCGAACAGCACCCCGAGCGGGATCGTGGCGACGATGCCGATCAGGCAGCCGACCAGGAAGGGGATGTCGGTGGTCGCCAGCAATCGCCCGCCGACCCAGGCGCCGAAGCCCGCGAAGGCGAACTGGGCGAGGGAGAGTTGGCCGGTGTAGCCGGTGAGCACGACGATCGACAAGAGGATCACCGCGACGCAGATCGTCACCGTGATCGCGTCGATCCAGATCGGCGACATGATCGAGAGCAGGACCACGCCGAGCAGGGCGCCGAAGCCCAGGCCGACCTTGTGGATGCGCCCGGTGCCGATCGTCGGCAGCCGTTGCAGCAGGTAGTCGCGCAGCGGCAGCGCCTGGCCGCGGACGACCAGCCAGAGCACGATCAGGATGAAGGGCACGGCGGTCCCGACGCCGGTCTGGTCGACGTAGCGGGTGACCTCGGTCTGCGCGATCCCGACCAGCAGGCCGGCGATCAGCGCGATCGGGAAGGAGCGGAAGCCGGCGACCAGGGCGGCGGCGGTCGCCGCCAGCACAAGGTTGGTCAGCACGGCGGGCTGCAGGGTGACGATCGGGACGATCAGAATCGCCGCCAGGCCGGCGAGGCCGCAGCCGAAGGCCCAGTTGAGCATCGCGATCCGGTCGGGCGAGAGGCCGAGCGCCGAGGCCGAGCGCTCGGACTCGGCGACCGCCGAGGTCGCCATGCCGAAGCGGGTGTAGCGGTAGATCAGCCAGAGGCCGACGGTCAGCACGGCCGCGATGCCGAGCAGGATCAGGCGGTCGGCCGAGATCACGATCGAGTTATGGATGTGGACGATGTCCGTCGGCAGGTCGCTCTGGACGAATTTGGAGGTCGCGGTGTAGCGGAGGATCGCGATCGACTGGATCGTGATCAGCACGCCGAGGGTGGCGATCACCCTGACCAGCGGCGCCGACTGGCGCAGCGGCTTCATGATCAAGAGATGCACGAGAGCGCCGATCGCCGCCGCGAAGGCGACGCCGACGACGAGCGCGGGCAGGAAGGCCCAGCCCTGATTGGCGGTCAGCTCCCACCAGGCGTAGGCGCCAGCCATGCCGATCGCGCCGAGAGCGAAGTTGAGCACTCCCGAGCCGCGATAGATGATGATCAGGCCCTGGGACGCGAGCGCGTACGTGGCCCCGATCCCGAGACCCAGTAGCGCAAATCGGATTACTTCCTCCACGAGCTCTCTCTTTCGGTGCTAGAGGCGGCCTGCGACCCCGGGCGCGAAGGCCCGGGGTCGCCTGCCATCAACGGATCAACCGAAGGGCGGACCGCAGTCCATCGGTTTCGTTCCACCGGCGGTTTCGGAGACGTCGGTGAATTCTTCGCCGAGCGGCGTCAGCTTGCCGCTGCCGTCGAATTCGCTGAACACGACGCACCGGTTGAACAGCCGGTCGTAGCCTTCCGGCCCGCCGTCCTTGCCCCACGGGAGGCTCATGTCCTCCGGCGGGACCATGCCCGGCAGGTCGATCTGGGCGCTTTCGGCCGCTTTCAGGAAGGTCTTGTTGTTGACTTCTTCGCCTTCCATCGATTCGACCACCTGCTTGAACCCTTCGTACCCAGCCCAGGTGCCCATGCCCCCGAGGCTGTTGTAGTCCTGGCTCATGTCGGCGTTGTATTCGTCCAGCGCTTCCCGGTAGCTGTCCCACTGCGGGAGCGAGATATCCGGGTACATGCCGGCGACCACGTCGCCTTCGACCACTTCACCGAAGCCTTCGACGGCCTTTTCGTTGAAGTTGCCCTGCGGCCCGTACATGCGGGCTTCAGAGCCGGACTGGGCAAAGGCCGGCATCCAGGCGATGTAGGGCGTCTCGGAGACGACCATCACCAGGCAGTCGGCGCCGCCGGAGGTGGCTTCCGCCACCTGCGGTGCGTAATCCTGCGCGGTTGCCGGCAGGGTGACGAACTTGCCGATCTTGACGCCTTCGGCCTTCGCCGCGTTTTCCATCAGCGGGATGAAGGCTTCCGCGCCTTCGATGATCACGCCGTTGATGTTCTTGCAGCCGTCTTCCACCGCTTTGGTGACGAGGCCGACCGCGTACAGCGGCTGGTTGCCCATCGGGAAGCTGATCGATGAGACCAGTTCCGACGGAGCGATCGCGCAGCAGTTACCCCACTGGGCGAGATCGTTCTTTTCGAGAATCGGGATGATCGCGTCACCGGTGAAGGTGAAGTTGCCGACCACGGCAACCGCGTTGCCCGCGACGGCTTCGCGGCCGCAGGCGGCCACACCCGTCGGGGTGCCCCGGGCGTCGCAGAAGTTGGCCTTCAGAGGCCGTCCCGCGATGCCGCCGTGCGCGTTGACCCATTCTTCGTAAACGCGCGCGGTTTCTTCGATGTTCTTGTACTGCGGACCTTCGGTGTTCACGTCGGTGTAAGTCCAGGTGACGATCGGTTCGCCGGTGGGTTCTTCTCCGCCGCTGCTGCCACCTTCATCGGTGGTCGCAGCGCCGGTGTCTCCACCGGACGTTTCGTCGCCGCCTCCACAGGCCGCGAACACCAGAGCGCACACGACCAGAGCGAAGGCTGCAAGCAGCAGCCATTTCGATCTCGCCGCGATGCGTCGGGCGTCGTTTCTCATCGACTCTCCTCCTCGGTTAGCAAAGCCGGACTTGTGGCAAGCGTATGAGTGCCGCCCGTCCGGCGAGCGAGGCGCCCGCGGCAGCGTTGGAGAATCATCCAATGGGACCGCGAACCTCTCTGTAGCAGGGATTTTCGGCTCTGCGGAGGGGCGCTCAGAGGACGCGGTGGACGCGGTATTCGACCACCGGGCCGGGATGGATCCGGCCCTCGCCGAGGAAGAGGGTGCGGTTGACCCACTCGTAGCGCTCGTCGCCGCACTCCAGGCGCGGCGCGGTGCGGAAGTAGTGCTCGCCGTACTCGCTGGCGCGCTCGCCGGCGTTGGCGGCCAGCGCCGCCTCGTTGTACTCGACCACCCCGAAGTACTGGACGTAGATCGCCGCCCCGTCGTCGGTCAGGATCTGCAGGCGGACGTCGAGCCGGCCCCAGCCGTCGGGGCCGACCAGGACCCAGTCGGCACCGCCGCTGCCGACCCTGCCGCTGATCCGCTCGCCGCTCACCTCGCCGCCGGTCACCTCCCGGATTCGCCGGTTGCCGAAGGGACCCTCCCCCACCGCGACCGCCGGAGCCAGCCTGGCGTTGAAGGTGAACTCGTGCGCCAGCTCCATGCCGCGGCCCCCGCCCTAGCGCCGCAGCGTCACGCTGACGCCGCCGCGGGTAGCGCTCAGGCCCCGCGCCTCGGAGTTGGCGAGCAGATCGCGCAGCCAGGGCATCCCGTCGGGGCCGGCGACCGGGCGGATCGGCTCGATCGGGTTGTCGGCCGCGTACATCGCATCGACGTCGTTGCCGGGGATCAGGTAGCGCAGCAGCAGCTCCTCGTCGCTGAGGCTCTCGCCGTACTCGGCGCGGATCTCCTTCAGGCTCGGCTGCGGGGCGTGGCCGACCTCCATCATCTCCCGGCCGCGGGCGGTGGCCGAGGCCCTTTCCAGCACCTCGGCGTCGACCTCGCCCGGCGGCGTCCCGTACCAGCCCGCCAGGTACATCAGGTTCTCCTCGGGGATGGTCGCGTAGCGCTCGCCCTGGACCACGTTGAGCAGGGCCTGGATCCCGACCAGCTGCGAGAAGGGCGTCGCCATGATCGGCCAGCCCATCTCCTCGCGCACCCGGATCGCCTCCTCCAGCACCTCCGGCAGGCGCTCGGTCATGTTCACCTGCTTCAGCTGTTCGCGCAGGGTGCCCATCATCCCGCCCGGGAACTGCTGCTGGACGTTGGCGACCTGGTACTCGACCGGGGCGCCGCGGGAGAACCCCTCTTCGTCGGCGAGGGCGCCGAAGTGCTCGGCGACCTCGGCCAGGCGGGAGTCGTCGATCGCGACCTCGTGGCCGAGCCGGCGCAGGTTGTCGACCGTCACCTCGGTCGACGGCATCGAGACCCCGTTGGCCAGGGTCGAGACCGCGGAGTGGACGATGTGCACCCCCTCCTCGACCCCGATGATGTGGTTGAGGTTGGCCATCGCGGTGCGGTTGTGGAAGTGCAGCTCGAGCGGGACCTCGCCGGCCTTCTCGCGCATCAGCCCGATCCAGCGGCGGGCGCGCTCGGGGCCCAGCACCCCGGCCTCGTCGCCGAGCAGGATCGTCTCCGCGGCTCCGCCGGCGACCATCCGCGAGATCACGTCGGCGTAGTACTCGTCCGTGTGCACCGGGGACTCCGAGAAGTTGACCTGGGGCGAGGGCTTGACCCCGGCGTCGCGGGCGAGCTTCGCCACCCGGATCATGTTCTCCGCGTCGTGCAGGCAGTCGAAGATCCAGAGGCTTTCGATCCCGTGCTTGGCGAGGGTGCGGATCCACAGCTCGACGATCGAGTCCGGGGTGACGTTCATGCCGACGATCCCGTTGGTGCGGGTGCCGGCACGCAGGACCGAGTTGGGCAGGGCGGCGCGGATCGCGTCCAGCCCCTTCCACGGGTTCTCCTCGCGGAAGCGGACCAGCACCTCGAAGATCGAGGAGCCGGTCAGGTCGACGACGCGGTAGCCGGCGCTGTCGATCGCCTCCGCGACCGGCAGGATCTGGCCCGCCCGCATCCGCATCCCCCAGTAGCTCTGCTGGCCGTCGCGCAGGGTCTCGTCGACGATCTCGATCCGGGCCATCAGCCCTCCACCTCCTCGGTGCGGTCGGCGGTCCAGGAGGGGATGAACTCCTCCTCGACCCACTTGGTGTGGACGTCGCCGGCGACGACGTCCGGGTGCCCGAGCACGTCGAGCGCGAAGCCGGCGGTGGTGTCGACGCCCTTGACGTGGAGGTGGCGCAGCGCCCGGCGGGTGCGGTCGATCGCCTCCTCGCGGTCGGCGCCGCCGACGATCAGCTTGGCGAGCAGCGAGTCGTAGTACGGGGCGATCGTCCAGCCGGGAAAGCAGGCGGTGTCGACCCGCACGTCGGTGCCGACCGGGGCCGCCCACTCCTCGACCCGGCCGGGGGTCGGGGCGAAGTCGCGCTCGGGCGACTCGGCGTTGATCCGGACCTCGATCGCGTGGCCCGCGATCCGCACCTCGTCCTGGCTCACCGAGAGCCCTTCGCCGCCGGCGACCCGCAGCTGCTCGCGGACCACGTCGACCCCGGTCACCATCTCGGAGACCGGGTGCTCGACCTGCAGGCGGGCGTTGATCTCGAGGAAGCCGGCGCTGCCGCGGTCGGGGTCGACGAGGAACTCGCAGGTCGCGGCGCCGGCGTAGCCGAGCGCCCCGATCAGCCGCCGCGCGGACTCCTTCAGCTCGGCGTCGAGGGCGTCGGAGAGCCCGTAGGCGGGGGCCTCCTCGATCAGCTTCTGGTAGCGGCGCTGCAGGGTGCAGTCGCGGTGGCCGACGTGGATCGCACCTCCCTCGCCGTCGCCGATCACCTGCACCTCGACGTGGCGCGCGTGGCGCACGTAGCGCTCGACGAAGAGGCGGCCGTCGCCGAAGGCGGCCTGCGCCTCGCCGTGGGCGGCCGCCCAGGCGCCGGCCAGGTCGGCTTCGGACTCGACCAGCCGCATGCCGCGGCCGCCGCCGCCCGCCGAGGCCTTGAGCAGGACCGGGTAGCCGACGCCGGCGGCGATCCGCCGCGCCTCCTCCTCGCTCTCGATCACGTCGGAACCCTCGTTGACCGGGACGCCGAGCTCTTTGGCCAGCGCCCGCGCGGTCGCCTTGTCGCCGCTGCGCCGCATCGCCTCGGCCGAGGGGCCGACGAAGGCGACTCCGGCCTCCTCGCACTCGGCGGCCAGCTCGGGACGCTCGGAGAGGAAGCCGTAGCCGGGGTGCAGCGCGTCGCAGCCGGTGACCTTGGCAGCGGCGACCACGCGGTTGACGTCGAGGTAGCTCTCTGCCGCCGCGGCCGGGCCGATCAGGACCACCCGGTCGGCGAGCTGGGCGCCGAGGCTGCCCCGGTCGGCCTCCGAGACGGCGAGGACGGATTCGATCCCCTCGTCGAAGCAGGCGCGGATCACCCGCACGGCGATCTCGCCCCGGTTGGCGATCAGGACGCGGCGCAGAGCCATCGGGTCGCGGTCACCCCTCGGGATCGATGACGACGATCGGCTGGGCGAACTCGACCGCGCCGCCGTTCTCGACCAGGATGTCGGTGACGACCCCGTCGGCCGGCGAGGCGACGTGGTTCATCAGCTTCATCACCTCGACGATCGCCACCGTGTCCCCGGCGGAGATCTTCTGGCCGACCTCGACGAAGGGCGGTGCGCCGGGCGCGGGCGCGCGCCAGAACAGCCCCACCGAGGGGGACTCGATCGCGACGTGGCCGTCGGGGAGCTGCTCGGTCGGGGCGACCCTGGCGGCGGCGTCGGGCGGGCTCTCCTCCGCCGCGGCGGGCGGGGCGGGAGGCGGCGGGGGCGCGGCCGACGGTGCGGGGGCCGCAGCGGCGGGGGCCGGCGACGCGGCGGCGGCCAGCTCCGTCAGCTGGTCCCGCGAGACGTGCAGGCGGTCCTCGCCGACGGTGACGACCATCTCGCGCCAGTCGCTGCGGTCGAACGCGTCAAGCAGCGCCTTGATCGTCTCTGGGGTCATCTCCATATCTAGAGCTCTCCTCGGTGGCGTGCGTTTCGATCGGGGTCGATGATAGGCAGGTGAAGGTCGACTTCCAGCGGGCGCTGACCGCCCCGCCCGGCGCCCGGGAGGTGCTCCTGGTTCGGCACGGAGCGTGCGACCCGCCGGGCCCCGGCGGCCTGATCGGCGGCCGCAGCGACCCGCCCCTGAACGAGCGCGGGCTGACCGAGGCGGCGGCGGCGGCGGAGCGGCTCGGCGGCGAGCGGGTGGGGGCGCTGTTCGCGACGCAGCTGCGCCGGGCGGCGGAGACGGCGGTGCCGATCGCGGCGCGCCTCGGGCTCGAGCCGGTCGCGCTGACCGAGCTCGGCGAGGTCTACCTCGGCGAGTGGGAGGGCCACGGCATCCACGACCGCGGCACGCGCGGCGACCCGGAGCTGCTGCGCGTGCTGCGCGAGGGCGACTGGGGCCTGATCCCGGGGGCCGAGCCCCGCGACGCGTTCTCCGCCAGGGTGCGCGCCGGGCTCGAGCAGGTCGCCGACGCCGGCGGCGACGGCACGGTCTCGATCGCGGTCACCCACTCGGCGGTGATCGCCGAGGTCTGCCGCCAGGTCACGGGCAGCGAGCCCTTCGCCTTCCTGCACAACGCCAACGGCTCGATCACCCGGCTCTTCCGGATGCCGGACCGGCGCTGGCTCCTCGTTTCCTTCAACGAGACGCAGCACATTCGCGGCTGAGCGCAGCATCGTCTGCGGGTGTGCGGGGATCACGCTCCAAGTCATACAGGGGGACTCGGGAGTTCCCGCCCGGCCCGGCGCCCGGCGCCTGTGGTTACCCCAACGGAGGTCCGTCCTCCTCGCGCCGCGGACCCACCCCAGCGGGGAGGATCGAAGGGTCGTCAACGCCACGAGTGGAGGAGAGAACATGAGCGAGGGAAACGGCCGCGTCGCGGGCAAGGTCGCGGTCATCACGGGAGCCAGCAGCGGCATCGGCCGTGCCTGCTTCGAGCTGTTCGGGCGCGAGGGCGCGAAGGTGGTCGCCACCGCCCGCACCGAGTCCAAGCTGCAGGAAGGCCTCGACGCGGTCAAGGCCGCCGGCGGCGAGGGGATCATCGTCCCCGCCGACCTCGAGGACGAGGCCACGCCCGACAAGGTGATGAAGGCGGCACTCGACGAGTACGGCCGGATCGACATCCTCGTCTGCAACGCCGGCGTCGGCTGGAAGTACGGCGAAGAAAACCCCGGCACGATGGCGGCCGCCCACGAATGCTCGGTCGAGAACTGGCGCGACGTGATCGGCGGCGTCGACCTCGAGGGCTACTTCACGATGATCCACGCCGCGCTGCCGACCATGCTCGAGCAGGAAAGCGGCTCGATCGTCAGCGTCGCCAGCATGGCCGGGCTGACCGGGCTCTACGACGCCCACGCCTACACCGCGGCCAAGGGCGCGATCATCAACCTGACCCGCTCGCTGGGGATCACCTACGCGAAACAGAACGTGCGGGCCAACTGCATCTGCCCGGGGTTCATCGACACGCCGATGATCGAACCGGCGATCGACCTGTTCAAGGACGACGCGACCCGGTACGCGATGGCCCCGATGGGCCGCGCCGGCCGGCCGGAGGAGATGGCCTACGGGATCCTCTACCTCGCCTCCGACGAGGCCAGCTACTGCACCGGCACGGCGCTGCTCGCCGACGGCGGCTGCAACTCGCGCTCCTTCCCGATGGGCTGAGAGACTCTCCCGCCAAGTCCGGGCCGCCGGCGTCCGCGCCGGCGGCCCGGGTACACCGAGGAGGAACCGATGCGCTCGATCCCGATGGACCAGCTCCAGGTCGGCGACGCGGCCGAAAGCCGCAAGACGATCTCCGAGTCCGACGTCTACCTGTTCGCCGGGGTGACCGGGGACTTCAACCCGGTCCACGTCGACGAGGAGTTCGCCAAGACCACCCCGTTCGGCTCCCGGGTCGCCCACGGCCCGCTCACCTTCTCGCTCTGCGCCGGCCTGCTCGGCACCGAGCTGCCCGGCGTCGGCACCGTCGCCGTCTCCAACCAGGTCGAATACAAGCGCCCCGTCTACATCGGCGACACGATCGCGGTCCGGGTCGAGGTCGCCGCCCTCGACCCCGAGCGCGGCCGCGCCACGATGGCCGTCACCTGGAACAACCAGCACGGCGACCTGGTCGCCACCGGCGAGATGGTCGTCAAACCGCCCCGCGAGGCGGTCCCCCTCGGCACCTGACCCCCCGCCCGCGGTCGTAGTTCCGACCGCTATGCGGGCGGAAGTGCGACCGGGCAGTCCGGTCAGCGTTCGCGGCCGAGAGTGAGGTTGGAGAGGCCGATGCCGCCGTCGACGGGGAGCCAGGCGCCGGTCACGTACGACGCGGCTTCGGAGCAGAGGAAGGCGACCACGGCGGCGACCTCGTCGACGGTGGCGAAGCGACCGAGGGGGACGTGGCCGCGGGCGCGCTCGCGCACTTCCCCGGGCATCGCCTCCACCTTCTCGGTGGCGACCATGCCGGGCAGGACGGCGTTGACGGTAACGCCGTCGGGCGCCAGCTCCAGCGCCAGGGTGCGGACCAGGCCGAGCAGGCCGGCCTTGCTCGCCGCGTAGGCGGCCTGGCCGGCGAGTCCGTCGGTGGCGGCGGTCGAGGAGATCGCGACGACCCGTCCCCCACCCCGCTCCCGCATCCCGGCCAGGGCCGGCTGCAGGGAGAGGAAGGCGCCGGTCAGGTTGACCTCCAGCTCGCTGCGCCAGGCGTCCTCGGCGAGGCTCTCGGCCGGCGCCACCCGGTCGACGACCGCCGCGTTGGCGACCACCGCCCCGACCGGTCCCAGCTCCGCCTCGGCCTCCGCGTGCGCCTCGCGCCCCGCCGCGGCGTCGCGCACGTCCCAGCGCAGGGCCGTCGCCTTCGCCCCGGCCCGCTCGCAGATCGCCGCCGTCTCCCCGAGCCCCGTCGCCACGTCGCAGGCGGCGACGTCCCACCCCTGCTCCGCCAGCGCAACGCAGATCGCCCGCCCGATCCCACCGGCAGCCCCCGTCACCAGCGCGGTCGTAGCTTCGACCGGATAGCGGGCAGAAGTGCGACCGCGGGTGGGGGGACCGGTCAGGTCCGCGCCCTTTCCAGGCCGTAGCGGCGCCAGTACTCGTCGGGGATGTCCTCGGGGCGCTTGTACCAGTACCAGGTGCAGGGATCGTGGTCGAAGTCCTCGGGCGGGCGTGAGGGATAGAGCGGCAGGCCGTACCACTTGATCGGCAGCAGCTCGTTCATGAAGGCGCAGTGGGTGCAGTAGAGCGGGAAGCCCTCGCGGCCGTAGGACCACTCGTGCGCGGCTTCGGTCACCCCGTACGGGTCCTCGCCCTCGTAGGCGCCGTTGCGCCAGAGCCGCTGGCCCGAGCCGCAGGGGTTCATCTCGAAGGTGAACTTCTCCTCGTCCTCGGCGATCGTGAAGGCGCCCGGGTTGGGGCCTTTGCCGCTGGTCGAGTGGGCGCGCCAGGTCGCCGCCAGCGCCTCGACCACCTCGCGGCGGTCGCGCTCGAGGATCTGGCCGGTGTCGCGCTTCCAGCCCCGCTTCAGCGCCTCCTCCCAGGACTCCCCCACGCCCTCGTCGCCGAGCCTGCGCTGGATGTAGGTGACCAGGCCCAGCATCGACTCGGCCATCAGGTCGTGCAGGAAGCGCCACTCGTGCCGCATCCCCTTGCACAGCTCCAGCGCCAGCTCGGTGTCGCCGGCTTCGATCGCCTCGATCGCCCGGTCCATCGTCGGCCGGGCCATCCGCTCCAGCTCGGCGTCGCTGAACCAGCGCTCGCGCTCAGCCGGCATCGAAGATCTCCCGCAGCTTGAACTTCTGCACCTTGCCCGAGGGCGTCAGCGGGAAGGGGTCGATCAGGCGCAGGTGGGCGGGGATCTTGTAGCGGGCGACGCGGCCGGTCATCTGCTCGCGCAGCTCCTCGTGGGTCAGCGAGGCGCCCGCGGCGAGCCGCACGAAGGCGGCGCAGACCTCGCCGTAGCGCTCGTCGGGGACGCCGATCACGGCCGCGTCGGCGACCGCCGGCAGCTCACGGATCGCGTTCTCGACCTCGGCCGGGTAGATGTTCTCGCCGCCGCGGATGATCATCTCCTTGGCCCGCCCGGTGATCGAGACGTAGCCGTTCTCGTCCATCCGCGCCAGGTCGCCGGAGCGCAGGAAGCCGTCGGCGCCGAT
>Ga0055450_10000051_pt1 | contig 16371 bp, 18 predicted proteins | sample China_Galinas_PW_5_FD_57740 | JGI IMG/M metagenome (GOLD analysis project Ga0055450, IMG submission 57740) | Wetland microbial communities from San Francisco Bay, California, USA, that impact long-term carbon sequestration - China_Galinas_PWC_D1 | ecosystem: Environmental > Aquatic > Marine >... | reverse complement strand
CCCATTGACCGGGTCCACCTCCAGCTTGCCGCAGCGGTACGCATTCATCCGCTTCGGCGGCACGCGAGCGTATGCACACCCGAGCGACTACTTCCGAAACGACTACCTCGAGGCCTTGGGAAAAGGCTTTGGGATCGTCGTGACCGGCGAGCAGGTCTATGAAGGAGTCGAGTTCGTGCGGACGCGCCGCCACCTTTGGATCGAGAGAGGCTCCGTGCGTTTCGTCCAGGGGAGCGTGTTCATGGGGGCGAGGATCGGTCGCGACGAGACGCTCGATCTCGCATGGGTCGCGCTGAGGCCGGCGAATGTATACGAGAAGCCACAGGGCCGCGTCATCAAGCGCCTCGCAAGACACAGCCTCGTTCACGTCGAGTCGAGCAAGGGCGCGTGGAGCAAGCTCGACGGGGAAGGGTGGATCAAGAGCGGAGAGCTCGCGCGTCCGAAACGGACGGATCCCCCCGAGGGCGTGGGACCCAACGAGCGATGGATTGATCTCGACGTCTCGCAACAAGTTCTCGTCGCATACGAAGGAGCGGAGCCCCGATTCGCTACGCTCGTTTCGACCGGCCGCAACAACAAGCAGTCCGAAACCCCGCTTGGCGTCTTTCACATTTGGGTGAAGCTCGAGTACTCCGACATGAACGACATCGAACGAACCGACGTCGACAAGAACTATTCGATCCAGGACGTTCCCTGGGTCCAGTTCTTCCAAGGCTCCTACGGCTTCCACGCCGCGTTCTGGCACGACGACTTCGGCCGCCGCCGAAGCCATGGCTGCATCAATCTCTCGCCAAAGGACGCGCGCTACCTCTTCCAGTTCACGGAACCGGTTTTGCCACCGGGGTGGAACGCCATCCTTTCCATGCCCGAAGACCATCCCACGACGATTCGAGTCCGCTGACCGGAGAGGATCGCGACCTTCCGACGGATTCGTCTCCGTCAGCCTTCGAGCACTTCTTTGGCGTTCAAGAGCGTAGCGTCTAGGCCGCGCTGGTTACGCCTGACCGTGAGCCGCTCGGCGAGTTTCCCGAGAACTGGAGCAGGGATCGAGTACTCTACTTTGATTGTCAGATTCGTTCCGCCATCGTGTGGCTCGACGATGTTCGTCCATATGCTCTCGATCATCCCGATGCTCTGGTAGGCAGCGCACTCGTCTTGGACGTAGTTGACAGCGATGCTTTGTCCATGCAACTGCATCCCCACCATCTTGAAGGTCCACTCGTACTGCTGACCTTCGCCAGTCCCGATCACGTTGTGGACCTCGACCATGCCGTGGACCCAATCGGGAAACGTCGTCGGCTCGTTCACGTACTTGAAAACCTGACCAAGCGGCGCCTGGATCAAGACGCTGTTCTCGTAGGAAGCCACAGGGCTCTCTTCCTTTCCCCTGGGAAACTCGGTCGACCGTAAACGCGGTTCGAGGCCCTGTCCATACGAAATTCTTCACCCGTTTGACACAGTATTCGTGATTCCCTCGCGTTTATCGGCAACCAATTCCCGCGTCTAGAGATCAATAGATAATCGAGATCGCCCCAAATCGTCTCGAAACACTCCGCGTTGCTGACCGACAACGCAGCGTGGTGTTCGCGGAGTACGTGCTGGTGACAGGGGTGATCGTTCTAGCGGTCGGACTCGCGCTCTATGGGCTTGGCGTGCCACTCGTGCAGGCGTTCTTTCTCACGAAGCTCCTCATCCTTCTACCGTTTCCATAAGAAAGGAAGGCACTAATGATCGACGAAGCTCAAATCAAGAGGTCCCTCATCAACGACGAGCGCGGACTGACGACGGTCGAGTACATCATCGTACTCGGTCTGATCGCTGTCGTCGGAATCGCTGCCTGGCAGAAGTTCGGCGAAACCCTCATTGGCGAAGTTGAGGCGGCCGACGGCTACATCTCAGACGTGGTCCAGTAGCGGTCCGAGCGATGAACGCGGTAACCACAGTCGCCTCAGGCTTCGCACTCGGCGTCTCGATGGTCGGCGCAATCCACGACTGGAAAAGCGGCGAGATACCGAACTGGTTGACTCTGCCGCCGCTTCTGATCGCCCCACTCGCATACGGTCTTGCAATCGGCCCTGAACAAGCCGCGCGCAGCTTTGCTGCCGCGAGCCTCAACGTGGTCGTTCCGTACCTCCTATTTCGTCGCGGCGGAATCGGTGGGGGAGACGTGAAGATCTTCGGGGCGCTCGGGGCGGTCACGGGTTTCGACCCGTTTCTGGGGCTCGAGATTCAGCTTGCCGCCCTATTCCTAGCGATGCTGTCTGCACTCGGAGTACTCGCCTGGAGAGGCCAACTGATCAGAACCTTGGTAGGCGCCGTTGCTCAGATTCCCCGGTTTCTGCTGCCGGGGCGGCATGCCCCCAAGCTCTCCGACAACCTGTCCGCACCCATCCGAATGGGCGCACCCATTCTGATTGCGACAGCCATCCATGTTGGACCACCGCTCTTGCTCGCATCGGGTCAGTTGTGACGCACCGACCCGTCGCTGCGCAAGGCATTCGCGAGGACGAGCGCGGTGTCGTGTTTCTCGAATTCCTCATCGCGCTGGTGCCCGTATGGACGTTCTTTCTCACCTTGGTTCAGCTCGCGTTCGTCGCGCATGCGAATCTCCTGGTGAAGCACTCAGCGGATGCTGCCGCACGCTCTGCGGTCGTCGTTCTACCGGACGATCCAAACGAATACGGAGGCGAGCCCGAGATGAGCGTCGACCGCAATCCCGTCACCTACGCCGATGTCGTCAGGGCCCTCGGCGCCGTTGGCGCGAAGATCGGCGCAAGCTCCGATCCCAACGGGATCGCAGCGGCCTTCTCCGCACAGACTTTGTCCAACCTCGGGAGATCACGCCTCAACACGATTCGTCTGGCTGCCCACGTTCCCTTGATGGCCTTGGCGCCGGTCGACGTCGGCCACGACGCGCGACCGAGTATCGCGAAGAGCATTGGTAGCGAGCGAAAGCTCTTGAGCGCGCTCTACTATCAACCATTCGCGCTCGCTGTAACGTTTCCTGAACTAGAGGGCGGTGCAGCAGTCGGTCCAGAAATCACAGTCCGCGTGACCTATGCCTACCAATGCACAGTCCCCCTTGCGCGCCAAATTCTCTGTACAGCCTTCGAGCAGCTCGAGGAGCAATCGGAATTTGCCCACGTCTTTTTCCCCCTTGCTCAAGCGTTCGTGGGAGGGCGCTTCCGAACGATTCAGCATGAAACGACTCTCATGATTCACGACGCACCGTACGCCTATCGAACGGAAGGAGCATGATGCTCTCGGCGATCAAGTGTCTATATCAAGACGCGCGAGGCTCGATGATGCTGATGTCCTTGTTCATGGCCCTCTTCGCGATTGGGGCGCTCTACTATGTTCTCGGTGTTGGGGATGCCATCCTCTACAGGCGGCTGATGCAAGACGGTGCCGACGCAGGAGCTCACGCTGCTTCCGTCATCGCTGCAAAGGGAATGAATCTGCATTCCCTCCTCAATGTCGTCATGGCGGTGACTACCGGGATCTTACTCGTGATTCGGAGCGTCGAGGTCCTCTTGGAGATCACCCTCGGCGTTCTTTACGGCCTGTTGGCAACTATCGTGCTTAGCGCCAAAGCCAGTGCGCTCATCGGAGTCTTGACGCCGGTCGAAAGCACAGTCGAAAGGGTCGGCGATGCGGTCGAGCAGTTCGTACAAGTCGCACACGATGCTCTGGACGTGGCGCATCACGCCGTTCAGCGCGGCTATCCGCTCCTGGCGCAGGTGCGCGCGGTCGACGCCATGGCGTTTCAGGAAGTTTACGATCCGCCCGTGGCCGGCGGTTTCGTCATTCCGCTTCTGGGGCCTCGTCTTCCCAAAGGCGGTCTGGGCCTACCGGTCGAGAAGGCGGAGATCGGAGTGCTTTGCGATCGAGTTTCCGACGGGCTCCAGAACAGGCTCACCAACGTGCGGTCCAAGGTTCCAAGGTGGCTTCTCAAGTTCCTCGGTGGCGTCGTCGGGGGCGCGCTTCGACTTGGAAAGCGCAGAACCTGTGCTGACGACATCGTCGAGTCACCGCGTCGCGTGATCGAGACGCGAGCAGATGGAAGCATCGTTTGGCTGGGGCACGAGGAGTTTCAGTACAGAGCGTATGACGTCGGACGAGACCCGCACGACGGCCACTGGCAGCACGGCGAGCTCGGCATTCGTGCCGCACAAGGGGGTGCGGAGGGCGGCCGCAACGGGTCGTACGCCGCTCATACGATAGGACGCATAGGATTCGCCCAGGCCGAGTACTACTTCGACGGAGTCGAAGACAAGTCTGAGTGGCTCTGGAAGCAGCGATGGAGAGCCCGCCTCCGCCGCTTTCGAATCTCGCGCGATTGGATCCCGAGCACGATCCTGGGCGCGTGCTCCGGCACGAGAGGGCGTGGTTCAATCCACGGCCTAAGTCGCCTTTGCGACGTGGCGCGAGACTTCTCCATCAACGCGGTATCGGCCCATTAGGACCCCAATGCGCCCACTAATCTTGCAGTTGCTTCGAGACGTCAAGGGGACCGCACTCGCGGAAGCTCTCATTGGTCTCCCAGTTCTGGCAGCGGTTCTGGCAGGCGTGGTTGCCCTCAACGGGATGTACATCGCAAAGCTGGAAGCGAAAGGATGGGCCAGGCGCATGGCTTGGCTGCAAGCAGAGTCCGGCGACTGCCCGGCTCTCAGTTGCCAGAGCACCGAATGCAGGCGCATCGAGGGTCAGATTCGGTCCGACGGACTCGATGAGCCGCTCGCTGTACGGGACAGCCGGTTCTCCCTCAACTCTCTATTGGGCGACTTGGGTCGCTTCTTTCTCGGACGCGTCACGACCGGAATCGGCGTCGCAGATGCGGCAATGCCGGCGACTGTACGTCAAGGCCTCGGTCATCAAAGCGGTGTGACCACGCTACTTTGCAACACTCGATCACGACATACAGATGCTGGCGACAGCGTGCTCGAGCATGCATGTCGCACGGCCCTAAGAACCACGGAGTACGCAAGTGAAGTCTGCAAATAGCGCCACACGACCGGTTCGCCTCGCGGTTCTCTGGGCCTCCTACCTCTCATCGACACTTCGTCTCGGGGTGTACCTCTTGGCCGTTTCGTCGTTGAGCGTCTTCATGTGCTTGCGGGCCGTGCATGCTGACGTGGAGCAGCTGCTTTGGGACAGTGGTGCGAGTCTCATGCAACACCCCGATGCGGCGATTGGACTCAACCGCCGGGTGGAGCTCAACGGCGCGCCAATCTCGTTCAGGACGCAAGCCGTCGACGCCTCCCTCGCATCAGTCCTCGACCACTACGAATCCTTCTGCGAAAGCAGGGACGCGCACCTCGACGAAGAGCTTTCCAACCGACTGCACGAGCACGCTGCCGCGCCAAGGACACGGTCGAAGCTGGGTGCGGTCACTACGACGACGGCACGCAATGCCGACTCAGGATACGTCGCCTGCCTCGACCTAGGGTCTGACCCAAGAGACTTGGTTGCGCTCGTTGGCGGATTCGTCCGCTTCGCCGCGACGGGCAATCTTCGCGAGGCAGGCATTCTCCGATACGTCTTCGCGCGTCGAGTGTCCTCGGAGTCCGGGATCAAGACATTCCTTCTCACGATGTCTGCCGAATCGGAGCTCAACCTGTACAAGATCGTTCCAGACGGCGACTCCGACGCCGCCGGACGAGATCTGGACGGCCTTCCGCGCCCCCTCTCATCGCAGCGTTTGCTCTCCGCATGGGAGCTGGATGAACCCAGCGGACTCGTTCTCTATCGGGTGTCGGCGACCACAACAGAGCAGATCGAGTCTTTCTATCGGAACGAGCTCTCGCGGCTCGGCTGGCGGATCCTCGAGCGACACCCAGGTGAGTCGATGGAAATCGATGGGCTTCGCATGCTGTCCGCCGAGCGGGACGATCGCGTGGTCACCATCCTTTCGCGTCCGGGCGAGCGACAACAGGTGCTGGTCACGATTCTTGCTGCGGAGCCCACATGATTAATCGCAATGCAGTCGTCGCGTCCATAGGCGTGGCCTCCGTAGGCGCGATGCTGCTTGGCGTGTATGTCAGACAGTTCCAGCGCGAGACCTCGGGCGGTGAGCCGATCGCCCTCCTCGCGATGCGGCAGGACGTCGCGGCGGGCGTTCCACTCAACGAGCAAATGTTGGTAGTGCGAAGATTGCCGGAAAGCTACGTAGAAAGCCGCCAGGTGCTCGCGTCCGATCTGCCGCGAGTTTTGGGGGTTCGCGCATCCATTCCTCTCGAAGCCAATCAGACCCTGCTGTGGACCGATCTCGCGGGTACGTCGCTGCATCGAGCCTCGCTCTCAACTCGTATCCCGCGCGGCATGCGCGCCATGGCCGTCACCGGAGCGGGTAGAAGCGCGTTCGGCGAGCTCATCCGGCCAGGCGATCGCGTGGATGTTTTGCTTACCAAAACGAAGCCTGGGCCTGAAGCCGATGTCGTGACCGTTCCCCTTCTTCAAAACGTCCTCGTACTCGCGGTGGGCGACGACTTCGATCCGATGACCAAGGAGGTCCATGCCCGAGCACCGGATTCAGTGACACTCCTGGTGACCGTCGACCAGGCGAGCTTGCTTGCTCAGGCGCGCCAGAGCTCGTCATTGAGTCTTGCACTTCGGAACGAGAACGACCTCGCGATCAACGAAGGACTTCCAGAAACCGACGATTCGGACATCCTGGAGCTCGATAAGCGAGCGAGTCGGCAGCGTCGTTTGAGAATCGAGAAGGTGGACTAGCGTGTGCCCATCGATGAAAGCGACGCTGACTTTGGGACTCGTAGGCCTCTTGGCCACAATGGAGATGCGTGCGACCGCGGAGATTGGAGCCGCGCGCGAGTTGGTTCTGCGGGTCGGTGAGCAGCGGAGCCTCCCCGCGGACGGAGTTCGAAGCTACTCGGAGGGGGTGCCCGGCATCGCGGACATCCGAGTCACCCGGGACCAGAGTCGATTCGTCATCGTGGGGAAGGCCGAAGGTAGTACTTCGCTCCTGCTCATTCGCACAGACGGCGGGCAGGCTCAATACACGATCCGCGTAGTTCCTGCCGATGCGGACAAGGGATTCGGCCAGCGGGAGAACATCCGGTTGGATCTGTACTTCGTCATGATCCAGGACCGATACAGCCACCAGATTGGGCTCAACTGGCCAGGCAACATTGGAAGCACGCTCACGCCATCCGAAGCCACGCTTGCGATTTCAGGGGGGTCTCAGCAGGTTACACAAAGCGCATTTCAGATTCTTCCTCAGACATTTTTGCCAAGTTTCGATCTCGCTCAGGCAAAAGGCTGGGCCAAGATGTATCGGCAGGCGACACTCGTGACCGCCAACGGGACCGAGGCCGTCTTCACTTCCGGTGGCGAGTTCAACGTCCAGGTGCAGAACAACCTCACTGTCAACGTGCAGGCAATCGAGTTCGGCACAAAAATTTCCGTGCTTCCCAAGTACGACTCCAGAACCGGTCGGATAGAGCTGGAAATCGTTGCGGATGTATCAGACTTGGATGCCGAAAGAGGGGTTCGGGGGATTCCGGGTCGCATTACCTCCCACGTGGAAACGCTGGTGAACTTGGAGCTTGGGCAGTCCGTCTCGCTGGCCGGCATCAGGGCCCGCACAGATCGAAGAAGGAAGAATGGCATTCCGGGACTGGCGCTCGTCCCGTTCATAGGCGCCCTCTTCGGGAGCAACGGCCGCGAAACCGAAGACAACGATTCGTACATGTTCGTGGTGCCTTCGGTGGTAGAACCCGTGAGCCTCAGTCAACGCAATCGAGTCGAAGAAGCCCTTCGCGCGTACGAGGGCTTTAGAGGAGGAGTCGATACGCATGAGCTCAAAGATCAGCCCAGGGTCGTAACCGAACGCTCCTCATCAGAGGGACGTAGGACTGCTCAATGAGGGCCGGGTTTGCCGTGATTGTTCGCATGCCCGATGACTCGGAGCGCAACTTCGAAGTGACGGGGACGGACACCCTCACCGTTGGCAGGGACCCATCGTGCAACATCGTCCTCCCCTCGCCTGAAGTGAGTCGCCTACATCTGCAGGTTCTCGATAGCGAAGACGGTCCACGGATCGTCGATCGGTCAGCCAACGGTACGCTCCTCGGAAGCGAAAGGGTCGGTGCCGCTGGAGCTCCGCTCGTGCCTGGCGGCCAGCTGCGCATTGGCCCCTATCTCCTAAAAATTGCGGTCTTACGCACAGCCCCGACGGCCGGAGCCGCATCTCCCGAGCTTAGAAGGACGATCCATCGCTCCCTATTGGATCATCTCGACCTCGCGGCTCTCGACGAGATCGACATGCAAGCGGCGGCGCTGCGGCCGCGCGTGATCGAGGCACTGCAGCGAATAGTATCGGCTCTTGACCCGAGCGTTTGTCCCGAGAGCGAGAAGGAGAAGCTGGTCGCAGAGATGACCGATGAAGCGCTCGGTCTCGGGCCTCTACAGGAATTGCTGGACGACGATTCGGTATCGGAGATCATGGTGGTCGACCCCAACACGATTTACGTCGAGAAGCTCGGAAAGATTAGGCTCACCCCTCTTCGTTTCACCGACGACGAATCTTGTCGTGCGGCGATCGAACGGATCGTGACTCCGCTGGGTCGACGCATTGATGAAAGCACGCCCCTCGTCGACGCGCGACTCAAAGACGGTTCGCGCGTAAACGCGATTATTCCTCCGCTCGCGATCCGTGGCCCCTGCATCACGATTCGCAAGTTTGCCCGACAACCGCTTCAGATGGATCAGCTGGTCGAGCTTGGGAGCCTGAGCCTCCAGATGGCGCGCTTCTTACGAAGGTGCGTCCGTGCCAAGAAGAACATGGTGATCTCAGGCGGAACGGGGAGCGGAAAGACCACACTACTCAACGTTCTCTCGACCGAGATCGATCCGAGCGAGCGCATCGTCACCATCGAGGACGCCGCGGAGCTTTGTCTAGATCAGCCGCACGTGGTGTCTCTCGAATCCAAACCGCGCAATCTCGAAGGCGTCGGCGGCTACGAAATACGCGACCTCGTCAAGAACGCACTCCGCATGCGCCCGGATCGGATCATCGTCGGGGAATGCCGTGCGAGCGAGGCCATCGACATGCTTCAGGCGATGAATACCGGCCACGAAGGATCAATGACCACGACCCACGCGAATAGCTCCGGCGAAGCTCTCAAGCGCATCGAGACCCTTTGCATGATGGCGGGTTTGGATCTCTCCCCCCGCTCAATTCGCGAACAGATCGCGAGTAGCATTCACGTCGTAGTCCAACAAAGCAGGTTTTCCGATGGGACACGCCGGCTTACATCCGTCACTGAGGTGGGTCCCTTGGGTCCCGATGGTGAGCTCGTGTTGCATGACATCTTCGCGTTTCACCGGACAGGAACGAGCGCAAGCGGGGAAGTCATGGGTGTTCACCGAACCACGGGCTACGTGCCGAGCTTCCTCGACGAGTTCATCGCGCAAGGCCTAATCGACGGTCAGGAGTATCTGTGAGGTTCGAATTGCTACCGCTCCTCATTTTCGCGGCTGCGTTTCTACTCGCAGGTTGCGGTTGGCTAACCTATTTGGCGCTTTCTACGCACGATAGCCCGGTACGCCGCCTTTTCGGACGTTATGCACGCCGTTTGGACCGGCATGCTGGTTTTCTCTTGATGTCGCGGAGTGGACGGGACATCGCCCGAACGCAACTGATCGCGGGCGCACCGTTGGCGGCATTGTCGATTGGCGCTCGCAGCCCCGGTGTGGCGCTCGTCGCTACTGCAATCGTTGCCATTCCTCCGTTCGCTCTTTGGAAGTGGCACGAAGCGCGAGTCGCTCAGCTCGAGAGGCAGTTGGACACTTGGTTGCTCATGCTAGCCAATGCACTGAAAGCGACTTCGTCGGTGGGCGAGGCCATCGCCTCGACCGTCGCGTTAGTCCCTGAGCCGTTCAGCGAGGAGGTCGACCTTCTGGTCAAAGAGATTCGGCTCGGGGCTCCCTTGGACCGGGCAGTCGGTGCGCTGGCCCGCCGAATAAACAGCACAGTTGTATCCGGTGCTTTGTCGACCATCCTCGTCGCACGGAGAACAGGAGGCGACCTACCGAAAACATTGGAGCGTGCATCCGCGGCGCTGCGCGAATCTGCTCGGCTCGAAGGCGTCCTTCGAACCAAGACGGCCGAAGGAAGAGGACAAGTCATGGTCCTCGCTTCGGTACCTTTCGTTCTTTGTGTGATCATTGCCTGGCTCGATCGAAGCTGGTTTGACCCGATGCTCCATCATCGCATCGGCAAAATGATCCTGCTGAGCTGCGCGGGCGCATGGATGTTTGCCACCGGTTGGGCACACCAGATCATCAAGGCTGACTGGTGACAGAACGACACAACATCTTGTTGGCCCTATCTGCGCTGATGATTCTTGGAGGCACTGCCGGCCTCTGCTTCCAGTTGGCGAAGAGGCCCGCTGCTCCGCGTCCGAGCCTAGGCGCGAGGGGCGTCAGGCGTGCAAGGGCCCTCACACAAAGCGCGGTCTTCCCGCTCATCGAGCCGTCCCTGCGTGCTCTCGCCGCGTGGATCGCAGTCCTCCCAGTTGCGGCTATCCGCGTTCCGTGTCGCCGTTCGTTGACGCACGCAGGCGATTACTTGGGTCTCTCCGCGGACGAGCTGCTTGCGGGCTGTGCTTTGTCGGGATCCGCAGCAGGGCTCAGCACATGGTTCGTTTGCAAACACACGACGCTGCCCTGGGAGACGGCCATCGTCGCGCTCGGCATAGGGGCCATCGCGCCTTGGCTTCGCGTGCTCAGCGTAGCTCAGAGCCGGGCAAGACGTGTGAGTAGAGCGCTTCCGGGTGCGGTCGATCTAGCAGCGATGTGCATGAGTGCCGGTCTCGACTTTCCAGGAGCCTTTCGTCGGATCGTGGAGAGTGCCTCGGATCCCGACGAGCCGGTGATAGAGGAGTTCGCGCGCGTGTTGCAAGAGCTAGACCTCGGACAGACGCGCAAGACCGCGATGGAAGGACTTGCGAGGCGAATCCCAACCGAGCAGGTGCGCGAGTTTGTCAACAGCGTGGTACAAGCCGAAGACAAGGGGAGTCCCCTCGCTCGTGTCCTCACCGTCCAGGCGCAAACGCAGCGGCTGCGCCGGAGCGTAGCCGCTGAAGAGACAGCTTCAGAAGCGGCGTTGATGCTTCTGGGCCCCATGACGCTGATCTTCCTTTGCGTCATCGTGCTTCTCTTGGGACCCGTGGTCGTCAGGTTCATGACGGGAGGTCTGGGTCCATCGTGAGTCCTACACCGAAAAAGCATCGTCAAGCAGGCCTCGCGCTGTTGCTAGCGTTTGCGCTCCTGCTGCTCACTCGATTGCTTGGCGATTCGGAAACTCCGGCGACTGTCGGCCGCCTGCGCGTCGAACACCCCGACCTCTTTCTCCGAGGCCCGCTCTGTTCCCATCCAGACAGCGCCTTGGCGGCAGCTCGTCGCTCCGAAGAGCTCGCCCATGTTCGCGCCGACCGATACGCCTACGATCCGGCTGATGGGGTCCGCGCCGTGCGCCACTATGCAGAAGCCGAAGCCTGCTACCGACTGGGAGGCTTTGGCAACTCGGCTTCCCGTGTACACGACGCCGCGTCGCTGATGACATTGCAACTCAACACAGACTACGCCGCGGCACGACTTGGTCTGGCGAGATCCCTCGAGCAGGAGCGCTGGTCCGTAGCCCTTCGCGAAGTTCGTCGGTTGCTGCGATTGACCCATCACCTTGGGAGGAACGAATATGTGGAATGGCTCGAGCAAATCCTCCGACGAGCAGCGGCCAGAGCGACCCAAAGTTCCACGTAAGGAACGCAAATGGTTGGCTATCGCTTGCGGTCTCTTCCTGGCCGGATGTCACCAATTATCGCCCGCCCGCAAAGCGAGCCTCAATGCAGAGCTATCCGACATCAGCAGCGAAGACCTCTTCCGTTTGGGTCTTTGGCACGCAAGGTCAGGTGATCTGCTCCGCGCAGAGCAGTACCTCGTGGCGACGCGTCAGCGCGGATACCAAGCACGGCAGGTTGCGTACTGGCTCGTGCGCGTTTGTACCGCAGCCAGTCGCTACCAATCCGCTCTCGTTCATGCTCGACTGTACCTACGCGACCACCCAGGTGATTGGTCGCTCCGATTGATAACGGCTAGCGTTTACGAAGCTCTAGGAGACCTTGGACGCGCGCAATCCGAGTTGGAGCGCATCGTGCAAGCAGTCCCCCAAACGCCATTGCCTCACTTTAGACTCGCCTTGCTGTATGGAGTCAGCGAGTCTCAAGAGCACCGAGCTAGGACGCAGCTCGAGGCATATCTCGCGCTTGCTCCGCGGGGTCCTCACGCGGCCGAGGCCCGCGCTGTGCTCGATGAGAGCATCGAGGTTTCGAAGGGGCCCCAGCTCGTCCCGAACCCACATGTGGCGGAGCATGAAAGTGGCGGTCGCCAGTGAGTATTCCACGCGACGTCTTCAGCCAGACGGTGTCCTCCCTATTCGCACCGATCGGCCGGTACTTGGATGGAGAGGACGTGAGTGAGATCCTAATAAACGGGCATGACGAGATCTATGTCGAAAAACGAGGGCGCCTGCACCGTACGCAGAGCGTGTTTGCCTCCGAGCACTCCCTCATGTCGGCGCTACGGAACCTATCCCAATTCGTGGGCCGTGAGCTGTCGAGCCAGCAACCAATTCTGGAGGCCAGACTTCCTGATGGTTCTCGCGTCGAGGCGATCATTCCGCCGGCGGCTCCAAGCGGGCCAGTGGTATGCATCAGACGCTTTCGCCAACAGCAACTTACGTTGAGTCGCCTCATCGACCTGGGCACCCTGGCAGAGAGCACGGCTGAGCTACTCAGGCGGGCAGTTGTCGAGAAGCACAACGTGATCGTGGCGGGTGGAAGCGGTGCAGGCAAGACGTCTCTTCTCAACACCCTTGCGGCAATGGCTCCGAGGGACGAACGTGTCGTCGTCATTGAAGACGCTCGAGAACTTCAGCTCCGTCTCCCGCATGTCGTCCAGCTGGAAGCGCAGCCCGCGGATGATCGCGGTCGCGGTGCGGTAACCATTCGCGACCTGTTCAAGGCGACACTTCGGATGCGCCCCGATCGAGTGGTCATTGGCGAGATTCGCGGCGGCGAGGCGCTCGATCTGATCCAGGCAATGACTTCGGGGCATCGCGGATGTCTTTCCACTGTGCACGCCACCCTGCCCATCGATACGCTCACGCGGCTGGAAACCATGGCACTGATGAGCGACGTGGACATCCCGATCAACGTGCTTCGAGGGCAGATCGCTTCTGCGGTCGATACAGTCATTCAAGTTGCGCGACATCAAGACGGATCGCGCCGTGTGTCGCACGTAGCAGAGATCGTCGGACACGATCGAAACCATGGCTATGAGATACGGTATGCGTTCGAAAGCGCATCCCCGCGAGCGAGCACATGACCGAGCCACCCACTCTTCTGATTCCGGCGATCGACGAGGAAACCACCATGCTCCAAACTCGAAATGCCAATCTCGATGGCTCAACAGCGGAGCTTGGCAACGAACCGGGTCCGTCCGAGCCGGTTGCTCGTGGAGAGACAGGGGCACTGTCACTTCGCCGGAAGTCCGAACTTCGTCGGTGTGCTGAAGGCATCTTGGTCCTCGGTCTCGTCTCGGCATTGCTCTTCGTGGGATATCAACAGTGGCGCATCGCTGAATCCATCCGGCAGTCGATGGGCGAATTGAGGAACGCCGAACCACCCCCTCCGAACCAAGAGCCCAGTCCAACGCCAGAGCGAGTCCCACTCCGTGTCGAGTCTGTCTCTGACCCCGGCTCGATGCGTCAAGAGCCGCAGAAGGCCAGAATAGATCAGCTGGAGAGCGTTGGCGCGGCCCTAATTCGTGCCAACGATTTCGAAGCTGCATTGACCCACTATCGAGCGCTGGCGCGGGAAATTCCCTCGGAAAGCGTGTTCGACGACCTCGTGCGAGTCTTGCAGTCGAAGCTGCGGTGCGAGCGTTCCCTTTCCCTCGCCAACGGTGGATGTCCGTGAGCAACTGGACCATCGTGCTTGTCAGCGCGTTGGCACTCGCGTCCTGCTCCGACAATCGCAGCGTGACCCGACCGTTCTCCATTCTATTCATCGTCGTGTCGGACCCCGGTCTCCCACTCCAAGGAGTGAACGTGTTTGTGGATGGCAAGTCGATCGGCAAGACCGACGCGAATGGAGCGGTGCACGGCGAGGTTCTCGCTGTGCCCGGAACGTCACTGCGGATCGCACAACAATGTCCCGAAGACCATCGAGCCACCGAGGATTCCAAGAGCATGCGTGTGCGCCATTTCGAGAGCGTGGACGAGTCCGCTCCGAGCGCTATCCAGGTGACCTTGAGATGCAAGCCGCTACGACGCCTCGCAGTGTTCATCGTGACCGCCAGGAACGGACCGAACCTACCGGTCCTAATCGACGGACACGCTGCAGGACGAACGAACGAGCTCGGAGTGGCGCAAATCTCGCGCTGGGGTGTTCCGGGCACTGAGTACGCACTCGAGATCGATACGAGCGCGAATCCGCGCCTTCTGCCTCGGTCCCCAGTTCATGCCTTCACGCTGCCCGATGCGCATGAGATCTTCGTGGTGAACGAATCGTTCCAGCTCCAAGAACCCCGCCGTACTCGGCGCAAAGGGCGCGCCCGAATCACCAAAATTGAGTAGTCGTCCCGGAGCGTACTATAACCGAACGCATGGAAGACCGGGCGGACGTAGTGGTCGTGGGGGCAGGGCTCTCGGGGCTGTGTGCCGCGCGCAAGCTACGCGCAGAGGGCGCGTCCGTGCTCGTGGTCGAGGCGAGAGACCGCGTCGGAGGCCGCACTCGCACCGAGCAGATCGGGCAGGGGACGTTCGATCTCGGCGGCCAGTGGATTGGACCCGGACACAAACGTGTGCATGCGCTTGCCAATGAGCTCGGGATTCAGACTTTCCCTACGTACACCGATGGGAAGAAGGTCCTCGAGGTCGAGGGAAAGGTCTCGACCTACAAGCGATCGATTCCTTCCATGTCGGTGCCAAACCTCATTCAGATGCAAGGGGCGCTCAGCTACCTAAAGCGAGTTCGGAAACGAATTTCTCCGACGGCGCCGATGAGCGCTGAAGGCGCCGAGGAGCTCGATGCCGAGACGCTCGAGACGTGGCGATCTCGGTTCGTGAAGTCGAGCAAGATCAGCGCGGTGATCGATGCCGCGATTCGCACGATTTTCGGCGCGGAGGCGCGTGACCTGTCCGCGCTCTACTTCCTCATGTATCTCAACGCCGGGGGTGGTCTTCTCAGCCTTTCGGAGGCCCGCGGCGGTGCGCAGCAAGATCGATTCGTTCCCGGCGCACAGTCGATATCTCGCGCACTCGCCGAGGAGCTGGGCGATTCATTGAAGCTCGGCGTAGCGGTTCGTAAATTGGCTCAGATTCAGGATGGAGTAGACGCGGTGTCTGATGACGGAAGGGTTGGCGGCCGATATGCGCTCGTCGCGATCCCACCACCGCTCGCAGGCCGTATCGAGTATCACCCAGCGGTTTCGGTCGGGCGGGATCAACTCACCCAGCGCTTTGCGATGGGCGCCGCCGTGAAGGTGCTCCTGACATACGAGCGCGCGTTCTGGCGCGAGGCTGGGTTCTCGGGTGAGGTCGTGAGCTCCGACGGGCCTCTCAGTGTCGTTTACGACAACACTTCACACGATCGGCAGCAACCGGCGTTGGTGGGTTTCGTGGTGGGGAGCCAGGCCCGTCAATGGTCCGCCCAGCCCTTGGCGGACCGGAAGCGTCGGGTCCTTGGCGCTCTCAAACGATACTTCGGTGAGGAGGCCGGGTCCTTTCAGGAGTACCGCGAGCTCGACTGGGGCGCGGAGCCCTGGTCCAGGGGCTGTCCTGTCGGGGGATTGCCCCCCGGCATGCTCACGCACTCCTTTGCGCACATTCGCAAGCCCGAAGGACGCATTCATTGGGCCGGCACCGAGGCCGCGACCGAGTGGATCGGCTACATGGAAGGCGCGATTGAATCAGGCGAACGCGCCGCCGACGAGATCCTCCGCCGCCTCTAGTCGAATGAGGCAACCGGCCTGCTTCATGCGCTGAGCGTCAGCGAAACGGTGACATCTTTGGATGCTGGTGTGTAGCTGCCATCTGCGTAGTTGTTGAGGGGAACGAGCACGTTGGCTTCGGGAAAGTAAGTGGCGACGCAGCGCCTCGGGATAGGGTAGGGAACCACCGTGAAGCGCGGCGCGATGCGATGTTTGCCGCCGAACTCGTTGGTGATATCGACTTTCGTACCTGCGGAAAAGCCGGCCTCCCGCATGTCGACTTCGTTCATCAGAATCACACGTCGCCCGCCTCGAATCCCCCGGTACCGGTCGTCGTGCCCGTACACCGTGGTGTTG
>Ga0055450_10000050_pt1 | contig 16397 bp, 18 predicted proteins | sample China_Galinas_PW_5_FD_57740 | JGI IMG/M metagenome (GOLD analysis project Ga0055450, IMG submission 57740) | Wetland microbial communities from San Francisco Bay, California, USA, that impact long-term carbon sequestration - China_Galinas_PWC_D1 | ecosystem: Environmental > Aquatic > Marine >... | reverse complement strand
CGAGCCCACGGTCGGGCTCGACCCGCAGATCCGCACCGAGCTGTGGACGCTGATCGGCGGGCGAAAGCGCGCGGGACGACGATCCTGATGTCGACCCACTACATCGAGGAGGCCGAGCGGCTCGCCGAGGTGCGCGGCGAGGCCGAGTCGAGCGGGCTGCGGGTGCGCCCGGCCGGCCCGGCGATCGCGGGGGTGATGAGCCGCGAGGTCGCCAACTTCCACACCTACTGGAAGGGGACGACCTTCTCCAGCGTGCTGGACGTCGAAGAGCTGGGCAGCGCCGAGATGCTCTGGATCGGGCTGCGAGCCGGCGTCTACGCCTGCTTCCCGTTGATCGTGACGATGGCCTTCGGGCTCGACCCCGCCCGGGGGACGGTCAACCCGCTGCACCGGCTGGTCGAGCTGGTCCGTGGCGGCGCCTTCGGCTTCGAGGCGGTCGACCTGCTGCGCTTCGCCTACCTGGTCGCCTTCGCGCTGCTCACCTGGCGGATCGCGATCGCCCGCATGCGCAGGCGCCTGATCGACTGAAAAATGGACCGTGCACCCGCCTTCGAAGCGAGGTCACCGGGCGTGTCCGTCGTTTCTGGCTCTGGCCGGGCTTCCCTGCGGCACCCGCGGCTTCCGCTTAAGGCTGCTTCCTTCCGGACCTGACCTGATTCGCGTGCCTACGTCGCGCAGGACCCGGCCGTCAACGCCGCCGCGACGCCACTGACCCCGACGGCCAGCTCCTCGGAACGGTAGTCGGCCCCGCTAAGCGGATTTCGGGTTACAGGGCACCGCTGATTCCCCGCCTAGCACGGTCCGCTGCGAATCCTACCGGCCGGCCGTAGGATGCGCCCTTGCCCGCCCTGCCGCTAGCCGAGATCGGCCCGGTCGAAGTCGACGCGGAGTCGTTTTTCGTCATCGTCTTCGTCGCCGCGATCGCGGCGGTCACGGTCGCCACGGTGCCGGGGCGCTTCGTGCCGCCGGTCGTGGTGATCGAGATCGGGCTCGGGATCCTCGTCGGCCCGGAAGTCATCCACATCGCCCACGAGGACGAATTCACCGAATTCTTCTCCAACCTCGGGCTCGGGATGCTGTTCTTCTTCGCCGGCTACGAGATCGACTTCAAGCGGATCCGCGGCAAGCCGATGCGGCTCGGGCTGTGGGGCTGGGTCGTCTCGATCGTGCTCGCCCACGTGGTCGCCTTCGGCCTCGACAATGTCGGGCTGATCGACACCTCGATGTACGTGGCGGCCGCTCTGGCGACGACCGCGATCGGGACGCTGATCCCGATCCTGCGCGACGCGGGGGAGCTGGACTCCCGCTTCGGCACCCACGTCCTGGCCGCGGGCGGCATCGGCGAGTTCGGCCCGATCATCCTCGTCACCCTCTTCTTCTCGACCGAGCGGGTGGTCCACAAGGCGGCGATCCTGATCGCCTTCGTGATCCTGGCGCTGGTCGTCGCGCTGCTCTCGGTGCGGCTCGCCTGGCGCGGCTGGCCGGCGCTGGAGCGCACCTTCGAGGCCAGCAACCAGCTCGCGGTGCGGGTCACGGTCGTGCTCGTCTTCGGCCTCGTCCTGCTCGCCGGCCAGCTCGGCCTCGACGTGCTGCTGGGCGGCTTCGTCGCCGGCCTGATCACCCGCCTCGCCCTGCGCGGCCACGAGCTGCACGTCTTCGAGTCGAAGCTGAACGCGGTCGGGTTCGGCTTCTTCATCCCCTTCTTCTTCGTCACCAGCGGGATCACCTTCGACCTCGGCGCGCTCGCCTCGCTCGGCGCCGTCATCAAGCTGCTGCTCTTCTTCGCCCTCTTCCTCGTCGTCCGCGGCCTGCCGGCATTGATCCTCTACAAGGACACGTTCAGCCTGCGCGACCGCGGCGCCCTCGCCTTCTACTGCGCGACCGAGCTGCCGCTGGTCGTCGCGATCACGACGATCGCGGTCGAACTCGGCCACATGCGCAGCTCGACCGCGGCCGGCCTGGTCGGCGCGGCGATGCTCTCCACCCTCGTCTACCCCTTCCTCGGGCTCGCCCTCCGCGGCCACTTCAGCAAGAAGCGGGACGACGAGGGCGAGCCCGGCGACGGCGTGCTCCCGGAGCCGGCTCCGAGCGGCTAGCGGTGTCGGCGGATCAGCCGGATCCGCTTGTGCAGCACGACGCGCTTGTCGCCGACCCGGACGGTCTGCTTGAAGCGCAGCCAGCGCCGCTTGGCGACGCGCTTGCGGAACTTCGGCTTGATCCGCAGGACGACCCGCTTGCCCCGGCCCTTGCCGACGCGGGCGTTGCGGCGCGTGGTCACGGCGCGCTTGCCGAGATACCCACGCAGCCCGATCCGGCAGGCGTGGCCGAGCCGCTTCGGGCACTTGACCTTGGCGAAGACGCGGTTGCGACGGATGACGGTGCGGCGCAGCACGGTGCGGCGCAGGATGGATCTGATCGAGGTGCGGGTGCCCGTCGCGGCGCCGGTGCCCGCGGCGGAGCCCGCGCTGCCGGTGCCGCCCGACCCGCCGCCGTCGCCGGACCCGCCGCCGGTGCCTTCGTCGGGGCTCTGGACCGTGAGGCGGACGTTGTCGAAGCCGGCGCTGCTGGCGCCCGAGGCGAGGGCGTTGATCACCGTCGAGCTGGTCTCGGCGCCGATCGCCAACCGGTAGGAGTGCCCGGCGACGACGCCGGCCACCTCGTCGACGCCGCCCCATCCGGTTTCGCCGGAGAGGGTCTCCTGCACCGGCGTCGATTCGGTCGCCGCCGTCTCGTCGACCAGGCGGACCGTGTATTCGACCTGGGGACCGAGGTCGAGCAGCCCGCCCGGAGCGAAGCGCCGGTCGACGTGGACCGTCGCGACGCCGCCTTCCGTGACCGTGAAGCTGGGCGACTCGAAGCCGAACGACGCTTTGAACAGCGAGAGCAGGTTGAGCTGGATTTCGGCGTTCGCCGCCAGCGAGCCGGCGGGGTTGCCGGTCGCGCCGTCATAGCCGCCTGCGGCGCTGCAGAGCAGGGCCACGTTGCAGCTCGCCCCGGTGACCTGCCAGCCTTCCAGACCGCCGGAGAGCCCGCCACCGCCCGCCGGGTAGACAGCGGTCCCGGCCCGCGCCGGCGCCGTCCATCCCAGCGCCATCACCGCGCAGGCAACTGCCAGCGCGCCCAGTCGCAACCTCGTGGTACCCATCCAACGCTCCTTTCTCGGGCCCGGGCCAGATCGGCACCGAGCGACTCAGGTGCCGCCTCGGCGGTTCTACCCACCGACCCCAGGCGCCGCGAGAACATTGGACAGATGCATGAGTACTCAACGATTCTGAAAACAAACCGTCGCGTTTCCCCTCTTCACCGCCGCGACAGGCGATCATCCGTGCCCGTATCATCAGCCTCCCGGGCGCGTAGCTCAGTGGGAGAGCGCTCGCTTCACACGCGAGAGGTCGCTGGTTCGAAACCAGCCGTGCCCATGCCGGACCAGGCCACCTGAGAATTGGCGCTCGCCACGTACATGGACATCATCTTTGTGCCACGTACGCTGACATGGTAACTTTGTCGTCGTACGTGGCAACGGTCAACTCGATCAAGGATCTCTCTGCACTCGTTCGCGGTCGGCGTCGCGAACTCGGCCTGAGCCAGGCGGAGCTCGCTGCCCGGGCAAAAGTCTCGAGGCAGTGGATCAGCGCCTTCGAGCTGGGCCGACCCGGGTCGGAGCTGAGGTTGATCCTCTGCCTACTCGAGGCCCTGGGGCTGCGGCTCGCCGTCGATCCGGTCGACGAGGCGCAGCCCGACCGCCAGGCACCATCCGGCGCGGTCGACTTGGACGCCCTCCTAGAGGAACATCGCGGGGAATGAGCGACTCACTTGCCGTTCTCATCGGCGATCGGGTCGCGGGCACGCTCACTCGGCTGGCGGGAGGCAGGCTGCGGTTCGACTACGACCCGCTCTACAGCCAGAGCACCGCCCCGACGCCACTGTCGCTGTCGATGCCAGCTCGGATCGACTCCCATCCCGACCGGGTGGTGAGGCCCTGGCTGTGGGGGCTCCTACCCGACAACGAAGCCGTGCTGCGCCGCTGGGCGCGCGAGTTCCAGGTGTCGGCCTCCTCCCCGTTCTCGCTCCTGGCGACGCCGATCGGCGAGGACTGCGCCGGGGCGGTGAGATTTGTCACGCCGGAGCGGATCGAGGCGGCCCTCGGGCGCTCCGGCAACGTCACCTGGCTCGACGAGGACGGCGTCGCCGAGCGCCTGCGCGAGCTCCGCGACGATTCGACCGCCTGGCTGGGCGAAACGTTCACCGGTCAATTCAGTCTCGCCGGCGCCCAGGCGAAGACGGCGTTGCTGCTCGAGCGGGGTCGCTGGGGAGTGCCGACCGGCTCGACTCCGACCACGCACATCCTGAAGCCGGGCGTCTCCGGCCTCGCCGACCAAGACCTGGACGAGCACCTGTGCCTCGACGCAGCTCGCCGTACCGGCATGATCGTGTCGCGCACCCGGATCGAGCAATTCGCCGGGGTCAGTGCGATCGTCGTCGAGCGCTACGACCGCCGGATGGTCGGCGACGGCATCCTCCGCGTTCACCAGGAGGATCTCTGTCAAGCACTCGGCCTGCCACCAGACCGCAAGTATCAGCGGGACGAAGGCCCCAGTCCCGCCCAGATCGCCCGCTTGCTGCGGGACGCGATGCCGCCATCGGTGGCCGAGGACGCGGTCATGCGGTTCGCCGACGCGTTGGCCTGGAACTGGTTGGTCGCCGGCACCGATGCGCACGCGAAGAACTATTCGCTCCTTCTCTCGGCCGACCAGGTCCGGCTTGCCCCGCTCTACGACCTAGCCTCGGCTCTTCCCTACGGCACCGACGAGCACAAGCTGCGGCTCGCGATGAAAATCGGCAAGAGCTATGCCGTCTACCCCCGCCGGAACTACTGGCCAGCCGCGGCCGCAGAGCTCGACCTGGACGCCGACGCCCTCCGCGCCCGCGTTCGCGAGCTCACCGAGGCTGCCCCCGACGCTTTCGCGGCTGCGGCCGGCACCCCCGAGGTCACATCGCTGGCAAGCGACCTGCCGGCCCGACTGGTCGATCTGATCGCCGACCGCGCCCAGCGCTGCCTGGAGCTACTCGACCGCGACTGAGCCCACCGTCGTTGGGCACCGTTGCCCAAAGCGGGCACCAATGCCCGCAACTCGCGGTGATCCTGAAACCTAGAGAACCGACAGCGGAAGGTGCCGCATACCGCTTGGGAATGCGGCTTTGCGCCGCTTCCCGCCCCCTCCCCCGCCCCTCTTCACACGCGAGAGGTCGCTGGTTCGAAACCAGCCGTGCCCATCCAGCCGCCCTCATTTGGACCAGGGCCAGAAGAGGCGGTCGACTGGGTCGCGGCGCGGAGAGCCGGGGCAACCTGCTGCGCATCGGTGCGCCTTTTGGTTGCTATGCAACCAAAAGGCGCACCGACTCCTTGGCCGGCGTCGCACGGCCCGACTGCCTCCGGGTCAAGTGGGGGGCGGCCAGCAGGGACCATGGTCGGACGGCGGATCAGCTCAACGTCGTGCGACGAGGGCGGCGAAGCGGTGGTCCTTGAAGAGGCAGTCGGCGTCGTCGAAGCCCGCTTCGCGCAGCCAGCGGAGCTGGGACCCGACGTCGGCGCAGCGGTCGAAGGACATCCGCTCGACGGCCCCCTCCCACTCGGCGTCGTCGGAGCCGGCCTCGCGGGCGCGGCGCTCGTGCCAGGCTTCGTAGCGCTGGGTGAACAGGTCCGTGGGGCCGCTGACCTGCTCGGCGTCGACGAAGACGCCGCCCTCGCGCAGCTCGGCGTGGATCCGGGCGAAGAGGCCGCGCTTGCCCTCGTCGCCGAGGTGGTGGATCGCCAGGGCGGAGACGATCGCGTCCCAGGGGCCGGCGGGGAGAGCGTCGGCCAGGTCCGCGCGGACGTAGGAGACGTCGTCGTCGCCGAGCGTCTCCCGCGCCCGCTTCAGCATCTCGCCGGCGGCGTCGGTGAGCGTCAGGGACGCCTGCGGCCAGACCGCTCGCACGCCCGCCGAGAGCAGGCCCGTCCCCGCCCCCAGGTCGAGGACGCGATCGGGTCCGCCGCCGACCAGGTCGAGCGCTTCGACGGCCGTCCCGTAGAAGTCGTCGTAGGGCGGGATCAGCCGCCTGCGGGCCGTGTCGTAGCCGGCCGCGTGGCGGTCGAAGATCGCCGGTGCTTCGCTCATCGTCATGCCCTCGCTTGCGTTCGTAATAACGTACGTGCGTAAGCGATGATACCGCCATCAGGGTCGGCGGTGCACGACCAGCACCGGCCTCGCCGAGTGCATCACCGTGGCGGCGGCGACGCTGCCCAGCAGGTGGCCGATCACGCCGCTGCGCCGGTGGGAGCCGATCACGATCAGGTCGGCCTCGCGGTCCTCCGCCGCGTCGACGACCCCCCTCCAGGTCGGGGCGGCCTCCACCGCCAGCCCGCGCGCCCGGAAGCCGGCTCTCTCGGCCAGCGAGGCGCCGTGCGCCGCGGTCTCCTCGGCCGCCTCCCGGACCTCGTTCGCCGCGGCGGCGCGCAGGCGGCGGTCGCCGACCGGGGCGAACCCGACGTCGCCGGGCTGCCAGACGCAGACGACCAGCGCCGCCCGGGCCGGTGCGAGCTGGGCGCCCGCCTCCTCGATCGCGAGCCCGGCGAGCTCCGAGCCGTCGTAGGCGAAGAGGACCGGGCCACCGGCCCCGGTGTCGGCAGCCTCCCCCACCTCAGTCGGCCCCTTCGGTCACCGGCTCGGGACCGGACACCGGGCGGCGCAGCCGGGCCAGCAGCGGCGGCGAGTACCAGGCGGCTCCCTCCCCGGCGAGGAAGCCCTCCACGTCGGGCGTCTGCGGGCGGGCGCCGCCGAGCGCGTAGATCGCGACGCCGAGCGCCGCGCCCACGATCGCGAGGCCGAGGCCGATGTCCAGCGCCAGCGCCGTCCCGGAGTCGAGGTCGCCGCCGACGGTCACCGCGAGGTGGGCGAAGATCGGCGCGATCATGAAGGCCGCCACGGCGCGCAGCAGCTCGACGATCGCGAACACGCGCTGCATGCTGAAGGCGCGCAGCGAGAAGCCGGCGACGAAGAGGGCGGGGGCGACGGTCGCGCCGAGGCCGACCCCGGTCAGCAGGGAGCCGACCAGGGTCAGCGCTTCGCTCGAGGGGACCTCGATGCGGAAGACCGCGATCCCGGCGGCGAGGAAGCCCATCCCGACCAGCGGCAGGTAGTGGAGGGAGCGGCGGGTGATCACCCGTCCCAGGACGAACGCCGTGATCACGGCCCCGGCGGCCTCCGGCAGGTAGAGCAGGCCGAGGTGGAGCGGCGCGTACTCGCCGGCCAGCACGGCCGCCGTCAGCGCGGTCGCCGAGACCGAGGCCGCCGCCGCGAACAGGGCGACGGTGACCCCCGCGATCGGGATCGTGCTGCCGAGCATTTCGCGGATCGTCAGCAGCGGGTTGCTCGCCCTGTACTGGTAGACGATGAGGACGACGATCGTGGCCAGGCCGCCGAGCAGCGGCACGATCACCACCGGGTCGAGGAAGGCGTGGGTGAGCAGCTGCGAGGAGCCGAAGAAGGCCGCCACGCAGCCGACGACCGCGAGGCCGAGCGCCGGCATGTCGCGCGGCGAGTCCGGGTCGGCGGGGGGCGCGTCCTCGAAGGTCAGCAGCGAGAGGACCAGGGCCATCGCGGCGACCGCGGCGACGATCCAAAACAGCGGGCGCCAGGCGTCCGCTTCGGCCTGCAGCCCGCCGATCGTCGGGCCGAGCGCGACCGCGCCGAAGATGCACATGTTCATGATCACCGCGGTGGTGCGCAGCTTGCTCGTCGGATAGCCGAGGGCCAGCGGCGGCACCGCGGCGATCAGGAGCAGGCTCGTGCACAGCCCCTGGATCACGCGGCCGGCGGTGTAGACGCCGACGGTCTGCGCGGCCGCCGCGAGGACCGACCCGAGCACGAGCAGGGCCGCGTACACGACCATCATCCGGCGCTGCGGCAGGTGCTGGGAGAGCTGGACCGCCAGCACGGTGCCGACCGCGTAGGCGGCGTTGGCGAGGCCCGCGCCGAGGCTCATCGTCTGCAGGCTGGTGTGCAGCTGTTCGGCGATGATCGGCGTGACCGGCTCCAGCGCCGCCGAGAGGGCGAGGTACGGGATCAGCGCCAGCATCACCATCGCCGCCACGGCCGCGTAGCGACCGGCGAGAGGGCCCTGGCGCATCAGAGGCTCCGCCGCGGCGGCAGGGAAAGGCTCCTCACTCCGCCGCCGCTCCCTCGGCAGCGGCCGCGCCCCAGTCGAGCTCGCCGGCGCCGAGCCGGATCAGCAGGGCGCGCAGGGCCTGCCGTTCGTCCTGGTCGAGGTCGACGAGTATGTCCTCGTCGATCCGCTCCAGAGCCCGGTCGATCTCCCGCATCGTCCGCCGGCCCTCCTCGGTCAGCTCGAGGACCCCGCGGCGGCGATCGCTGCGGTCGCGCCCGCGGACGATCAGCTCCCGGTCCTCGAGGTCGTTGAGCAGGCAGACGAGGCTGCTCGCGTCCATGCAGAGGCTGCGGGCCAGCGCCTGCTGGGGCGCGGGCCCGTGCTCGCGGAGGTAGCCGAGGGCGACGAGCTGGCGCTGGCGCAGGCCGATCGGCTCCAGCGCCCGCTCCAGGCGCTGGCGCACGACGCGGGCGACCCTGGCGATCAGGACGGAGGCCGCCGGCGCCGCGGAGGCGAAGGCTATGGCCGGCGACCGGGTCTCTGTCGGGGTCGACTCGATCCGGCGACAATACAGTTTGGAAGTCCCCAATGATTTTGGGGTTGAAAACGTTTGTGGGAAGCAGAACTAAGCGGGACCTGAGACCTCAGCTCAGCCCGTAGTGGGTGCGCGTGTCTGTGAAGAGGGTGCCGAGGAGCCGGCGGTTGACCGGGGTCGCGAGGCGGGCGAGGCCGCGGGGCCGGGCCGCGATCGTCCAGGTGAAGGTGCACGAGTCGTCGGGGCCCGGCTCGACCAGGTAGTCCTCGGCGAGCCAGCGAAACAGCGGCGCGCTCGCCTCGACGACGTGGAAGGAGTGGCGCCGTCCCTCCTCCCAGCGGAAGTAGCGCTCTTTGAGGACGCTGGCGCCGTGGAGCGCGCGCACGGTCCTGGTCGTGCCGACGCCGAAGGGCCGCGGCGAGGTCCAGGTCACCTCCTGGAGGATTCGACACCAGTCCAACGGGGTATCGGAGGTGAGATCGGCCCAGACCTCCTCGGCGCGCTTCGGGATCGCGAAACGCCCCCGCAGGTGGAGGGGGGCACGCTCGAAGACGCCCTCGTCGACCGGGCGGCAGCTGAACCAGGGTCGGCCCATACAGCACGATTCTATGTCGAGCTTCCGCCCCGGCCCCGGCCGAGTCCGGCGCCGGCGGATCCACCGAGACCTTGCACCATAATATTTTGCCATCTACATCCTCGATTTTAAGTAGACCGCTGCTAGGATGGGTCCGTCTCCCTCCCCAACCGGAAGGACCGCGGATGGGCAGCGTTCAGGAGGTTCCAGCCCTCACCGGCAACTCGGGTCGCCGCACGGCACGCCGCGAGGCGAAGGTCCGATCCCTGCCGACGAGGACGGCGCCCCTTGCCGCCGCCAGCGTCGCCGCGCTGCTGCGCACGCTCGAAAGGCGCGACCGCGGCCTCGCCGCTCATTGCGAGGCCGTCGTCGATCTGGCGCTGCAGGTCGCGGCGGCGCTCGCGGTCCCCCGGTTGCAGCTGCGCGAGGTCGAGCACACGGCCCTGCTCCACGACATCGGCAAGGTCGGCCTGCCCGAGTCGATCCTCGACAAGCCGGGGCCGCTGAGCGACCGCGAGTGGGCGACAGTCCGCCGCCACACCAAGATCGGCGCCCGGCTCGTCGCCGCGATGCCGGGCCTCGGCCACCTGGCGCCCCTGGTCCGGGCCTCGCACGAGCGCTGGGACGGAAGCGGCTATCCCGACGGCCTGCGCGGCGAAGAGATCCCGCTGGTCAGCAGGATCGTCTTCGTCTGCGACGCCTTCGACGCGATGACCACCACGCGCAGCTACCGCCGCGCCCTGCCCCGGACGGCGGCGCTGCGCGAGCTCAGGGACCACGCCTCCACCCAGTTCTGCCCGACCTGCGTCGAGGTCCTGACCGGCGTCGTGCGCAGGCAGAGGACCCCGCCGCGACGGCGGATCCGAGCCGGCCTGTAACAGAGTTGTGAAACCCTGTCGGGGTGGACCTGACGATCCTGCACGCGATGAACGGGTTCCTGATCGGGCGCGACTCGCTCGAGGATCCGCTGCTCACCTTCGTCGGCCTCTCGGAGGCGCTCTTCCTCGCGACGCTGGCGGTGATCTGCATCCTCGCCCGCGGCGAGCAGTGGCGGAGCTGGCGGCGCGCCGCCGTCGCCGCCGGGCTCAGCGCCGGCCTCGGGCTCGCCGCCGGCACCGTGATCTCCGACCTCGTCGACCGGGCGCGGCCGTTCGTCACCCATCCCGAAGGCATCCACCTCTTCGCCCCCCACGCCGCGGACGCGAGCTTCCCCAGCGACCACGCGACCGCCGCGATGGCGATCGCGGTCGCCATCCTCCTGCGCCACCGCCGCTGGGGCCTGGTCGCCCTGGCCGCGGCGCTGATCGTCTCGGTCGGCCGCATCGCCCTCGGCTACCACTACCCCAGCGACGTGCTCGCCGGCGTCCTGCTCGGCACCGGCGCGGCGCTGCTGCTCTGGACGCCGCCGCTGCGCCGCGCGGTGGACGCCGTCTCCGACGCGGTCGGGGACACCTGGGACGCGGTCCTGGAGCGGGGCGGCCGGGCGCTCGGCCGGCGCTAGTTCGAGTACCCGATCCCGAACCCGAACGGGTACAGCACGCCCTTCCCGGGCGCCGGCCTGCGCACGGTGACGGGGAGCTTGCCGCTCGGGCTGAGCTCGCCGAACAGGGCCGCGGTCATCGCTTCCAGCGAGACCGGCTGGTAGTCGAGGCTGGTGACGAAGGTGGGCGCGGCGGGCAGGTGGGCGACGTCGTAGGGCGTGCCGACCGCGGCGACGACGACCGGCTTGCCGGTGGCCAGCAGCGCGTCGACCAGCTCGATCTGGCCGGGCGCGCCGGGGGTCCAGAGGTTGAAGGTGGAGACGACGACGAGGTCGCTCCGCCCGGCCGCGGCGACCGCTTCAGCGCCCGCATCCGGGACGGGTCGCGCTTCACCGCCCGGATCAGGGCGCGGCGCGCCGCGAGCAGGTTGGCGGGCGGCTTGTCGGAGCCTTCGAGCTCTTCGGGGTCGGCGATCTCCAGCGGCAGGTCGTTGCCGGCCCGCTGCGCTCGCAGCGCCACCCCCGTCGGCGTGAAGGCGTCGAGCGAGGCGGCGTCGAGCGCGTCGGTGACCGCCACCCCCCTGAAGCCGAGCCGCTTGCGCGGCTGACCGTTCACCCAGTAGGGCAGCAGGCTGGAGGGGTACCTCTTGCCGGTGATCTTCGGGAAGACGATGTGGGTGACCATCACCTGGTCGGCGCCGGCCCCGATCGCCGCCTCCAGCGAGGGTCGACCACGGGCGCGTTGTCGACGTTGACCCCCATCGCCCGCAGCTCTTCGCCCGTGATCCGCGCCGCCCGCCGCGCCAGCTTGGCGCTGCGCGCCGCCCCCAGCGCCATGTTGCCGGGGAAGACGGCTGCGGGCGATCCGCTGGATCCCGTTGGAGAGCCGCGCGATCCGTTCCGGCTCTTCCAGCCCGTTGGACCAGTCGAAGTAGATGATCCCGCCGGGATCGAACTTGCGGATCAGCCGGGCGATGTTCGACACGCCGTAGAAGCGCCGGTTGAGCCGCACCATTTCCGGGTCCCTGTCACGGAGCGAGTCGCCGAAGCCGTTGATCACGAAGAGCTGGCCGACCTTCTCCTTCAGGGTCATCCGCTTCAGGCTCTGGCGGATGAACTGCCGTTCGGTCTACGGGGACTCGTCGGCGGCGGCCGGCGCGGCCGCGCAGAGGATCGCGGCCGCGGCGAGGATGAGGACCTTCGCGACGGACGAGCGCACGGGTCAGGAGGCGGGCTGGCCCACGCCTTCATTGCCCTTGAGGCTTCCCGGGCCGCTCGGCGGGGTCGGTTCGGGAGTCGGTTCTTCGGGCGCCGGTTCGGCTTCCTCCGGGGCTTCCGCCGGCGGCGCGGTCGTTTCGGGTTCCGGCTCGGACGCCGATTCGAGTTCGGGCTCGCCGGTCACCGGCGACGTGCCGTCCAGTTCGCCGCCGCCGTTCCCCGCCTGCCCCCGGGAGTCCGACTCGGTCCCGGTCGCCTCTTCTCCGGAGACCGGCGCGGCGGCGTTCTCGGTGACCGGCGCCGCGCTCGGAGCCGGTTCGACCGCAACCGAGGACCCCGCGGCCTCCTCTTCCGCCGGCTTGCCGGCCTTGTCCCTGTGCGGCTCGGCGACCGGCACCGCGTCGTCGAGCCCGACCGGGGTCGAGCCGGTCGACATCACGGGCTCGCTCCCCCCGCCGCCGATCGCCGCCACCGAGGCGACGCCGGCGGCGAGCAGGAGCAGCGCCAGCGTCGCCACCGCGAGCGCGCGGCGACGGCGGTGGCGCGCCGCCCCGGCGCGCGCACGGCGGCGCACCCGGTAGGCGGCGGGCAGGCCGGGGACGCGCGAGGGCTCGGCCGCGTCGCGCAGGCGGCGCTCGGTCACCTCGCTCCAGTCCGAGCCGGTCAGCTCGGCGGCCCGCGCCATCGTCTCGCGGAAGAGCGGCGGGGTCAGGACCACCGGGACCCAGAGGCGGTAGGAGGTGCCCGCTTCCTGCATCGCCTCGGTCGCCAGGCTGCAGGTCTCGCAGCCGCCGAGGTGGGCGGCGACCCAGGCGGCGTCGTTGCCGCCGGGGTCGAGCTGACCGTCGTCGCGCATCGCGACCAGCGGCAGCGCCCGCTCGCACTCCGGCGAGGAGGCGGTGATCGAGGCCAGCATCGTGTGGCGCAGCTCGTCGCGGAGGCTGATCCGGGCGCGCGAGATCAGCTGGGCGACGGAATTGCGGTTCATGTCCATCACCGCGGCGATCTCGTCGTAGGACATCTCCTCCAGCTCGCGCAGCGCCAGCGCCTCGCGTTGGCGCTCGGGCAGGCGCGCGTTCGCCTCCTCGATCTCGCCCCGCTGGGAGGAGAGCAGCGTGCGGCGCTCGGGGTCTTCGTCCGGGTCGCCGGGGTCGAGCCCCAGGCCACCGGCCCCCGAGCCGAGCGGGACCGCGGACTCGGGGATCGAGTCGCTGGGCCGCGAGCGCTGCTGGCGGCGCATCAGGTCGTAGGTGGCATTGCGGGTCGCGGCGAACAGGTAGGCGCCGAAGGAGAGCTCGCGTCCGCCGAGCTCGGGCAGGCGGCGCATCACCTTGAGGAAGGCCTCCTGGACGGCGTCGGCGGCGTCCTCCTCGGAGCCGCTCACCCGCAGCGCGAGGTTGTAGGCGCGCCGGGCGTAGCGCTCGTAGAGGGTCGCGAAGGCGTCGCCGTCCCCTGCGGCCGCGGCGCGGGCGAGGCGCGCCTCTTCGGCCTCGAGATCGGCACCGCTGCTCAGGGCGGCTTCGTCCATCTCTCTCAAGGTACCCGTTCGCCTCGTCGGGCGAACCGGGGCGCGCGGCGCCGATGCCCCTCCCGCGAGCCCGATCCAGGTTGTCTCCGCCAGCGCCATCGCCCATCCAACGCGGAAGCGGCCGCCGAATTACGGCGCCGCCGCGCTCCCGGCAAAGAAATTTCCGGCGCCGCGTAATTCGGCCCGACCCCGCCCGTTGGACGGCCGCGAAACCGCAAACCCCAACGACCAGGAGGTCAACCATGTTGCGCAGGCTCACCAGAATCAGCCCCGCCTCGGTGCTGGCGATCGTCGCCCTCTTCGCGGCGCTCGGCGGCGTCTCCTACGCGGCCGGCAAGATCGGCACCGCCCAGATCAAGAACGGCGCCGTCACCAAGAAGAAGCTGCACAAGAACGCCGTCGCCACCGCCAAGGTCCGCAACGGCGCGATCACCACCGCGAAGCTCCGCGCCGACTCCGTCACCGGAGCCAAGGTCGAGGAGTCGACCCTGGGGACCGTCCCCAAGGCCGCGGCGGCGGGCAACGCCGACGCCCTGGCGGGCAAGGGCCCCGGCGCCTTCGAGTCGAAGGGTTTCGGCGGCGAAGGCGACACCCCCGTCGCGCAGCTGCCGAGCAGCTCGACCGTGATCGGCCGAACCCAGGAGCTCCCGGCCGGGACGTTCCTCGTCATCGCCCGCGGCGCGATCAACAACAACGGTGCCGAAGTCGGTGCCGGCCAGAAATGCACCCTCGCCGCCGGCGGCGTCTCGCAGACGACCCAGTTCGGCGTCCTGGCAGCCAACGCGAAACCCGGCGACCGCGAGTCGTTCAGCCTCTTCGTCGTCGCCACCCTGGACGCCCCCGGCAAAGCTGTCCTCAGCTGCGAGACCAACGCCCAGTGGGAAAGCGGCAACCTGCTCGACCCGACGATCGCCGCGGTATCGCTGCAGCCCTAGCAGTCGACACCCGACCCCAACCGAGGAGCCGAGAAGGGCCGGGCGCGATCCCGGCCCTTCTCCTCGTGCCGAAACTCCAGGCCTCCCCACCCGGTCTCCCTTGAGAGGTCCCTGCAGAAAGGAGTTGTGAACCATGGCTGACGCAGGATTGTTCGTCGGATGGGGAACGCCGGTGCGGGGACGCGAGGAGACCGGCCTCGACGTGTTCGCCGAGGCGCTCGCCTTCCAGGCGACGCTGGAGGAGGAGGGGGCGATCGAGAGCTTCGAGGTCGTCCTCCTCGGCCCCCACGGGGGCGGTCTCAACGGGTTCATCCTCGCCCGCGGCAGCAAGGAGCAGATGTCCGCGGTCAGGGCGAGGGACGAGTTCGCGCGGATCAACACCCGCGCCGCGATGGTAGTCGACGATCTCGGTGTGATCGACGCCGCCCTCGGCGACGGCGTCGAGCAGCAGCTCGCCACCTACCACGAGGCGATAGGCGCGCTCGTGCCCGCCTGACCCAGCGCACCGGCAGCGGCGCCGAGGGCCGGTCTCGGCGCCGCCCCCCCAAGGACGGCGCGCGGCACCGCGTACGCTGAAGGGGCGATGGGCATGAGCAGCATCAGGATCGGCCGGCTGGCGGGGATCCCGATCGGCGTGCAGCCGCTCTGGCTGCTGGTCGTCGCCCTGATCACCTGGACCCTGGGCGCCGTCTACTACCCCGACGAGGTCGCCGGGATCGCCCCCGTCGCCGCCTACTCGCTCGGGCTGCTCAGCGCCCTGCTGCTCTTCGCCAGCATCCTCCTGCATGAGCTCGGCCACTCGCTGGTGGCGCGCCGCAACGGGGTCGAGATCGAGGAGATCGACCTCTGGCTGCTGGGCGGGGTGGCGCGCATGGCCGGCTACCCGAAGACCGCCGGCGCCGAGCTGCGCTTCGCGCTCGCCGGCCCCGCCGTGACCCTGGTGATCGCAGCTCTCTTCTTCGCCCTCGACGCCCTCCTCCCCGCCTCCGCGCCGCGAGCGCTGGTCGCCGTCGTCTCCTACCAGGCCGTCGTCAACCTGGCGATCCTCGTCTTCAACATGCTGCCCGCCTTCCCGCTCGATGGCGGCCGGGTGGCCCGCGCCCTGCTCTGGGAGTGGAAGGGCGACATCGAGCAGGCAACCGGGATCGCGGCCGCGGTCGGCCGCGGCTTCGGCCTGCTGATGATCGGCGGCGGCGTCTTCGCGACCCTGAGCGGCCTCGGCGGCGGGCTCTGGTTCGCCGCGGTCGGCGTCTTCATCGTGATCGCCGCCCGCGCCGAGGAGCGCGGCCTGCGGATCCGGATCGCCTTCACCGGACGCGAGGCCGGCCGGCTGATGACCGCGCCGGCGATCGCCGTGCCGGCGGGGACGAGCGTCGCAGACACTGTCGAGGACTACTTCGTCCGCCACCGCCACCCCGCCTTCCCGGTGACCGAGGCCGGCCGCGCGGTCGGCCTGGTCGACCGGCGGGCGGTCGAGCGGGTGCCGGCGGCGAGCAGGGCCGCGACCACGGTGGGCGAGATCGCGGCGCGCGACGAGGGTCTGCTGATCGACGAGCACCAGGACGTCGCCGAGCTGCTCGAACGCCCCGCCTTCCAGCAGCACGGCCGCGCCGTGGTGGTGCTGCCGGGCGGCGAGCTCGGGATCGTCTCGATCACCGACGTCGAACAGGTGCTGCGCGCCCTGGAGCTGGCCGCCGCGCGGTAGGCCCCACCCCGACGCAGCGCGTGGCAGAGGTTATGGGTGAATAGGCCCCACAACCTCTGCCACGTCGCGGCTGGGGCTACGTGGTGGCGACTGAGATCTCGAAGCTCGCGCGGAAGGCCTCGCCGGGCGGCAGGATGCGGAGGTCGGGGCCGGCGCTGAGCAGGGCGTTGGTCGGCGCGGTCATCGGCTCGATCGCGACCGCGTCGGTGTCGGCGGGCGCGTAGATCTGGGTGAACGGGTAGCCGCGGCCGAGCCGCAGCGCGAGCCGCCGGCC
>Ga0055450_10000049_pt1 | contig 16410 bp, 9 predicted proteins | sample China_Galinas_PW_5_FD_57740 | JGI IMG/M metagenome (GOLD analysis project Ga0055450, IMG submission 57740) | Wetland microbial communities from San Francisco Bay, California, USA, that impact long-term carbon sequestration - China_Galinas_PWC_D1 | ecosystem: Environmental > Aquatic > Marine >... | reverse complement strand
GTCCTCGCCGTCGTCGAGGATCACCAGCTCCTTCTCCGGGTAGTCCTGGCGCAGGAAGTATTGGATCGCCCGCGGTACGAAGGCGCGGCGGTTTGCTGTCGGCATGATGCACGAGACGAGAGGCAGGGCGTTCATGACTGCTGTGCTGTATCGGGTGGTGGGGCGGTTGTGGGCGGAGCATCGGTTCGTGATACCGACAACGCCTCCGGTCCGTCCGCGTCTGGAAACAGGGCTCGGCGCAGGTCGTCCTGGTGCAGGCCGGTCGTGCCCGTGCCAAGCTCCTTTCGAATCTCGAAGAGGGTGGAGGTCAACGCGGCCTGAGCGTCGTCGGTGCCCAGCCTGCCTGCCGCCTGTAAGTCCCGCAGTCTGCGATGGGCCTCGAGAACGGCCGCGCTTCCGTAGAGCCCGAGTCTGAGATCGAGCGAACGCATTGCCTGCGCCGCCGCGTCTGCGTCTGCCCCAACCGCTGGGGAGCCTTCCCGAATCAGTCGCTCCCAGACATCGAGCATCAGGCCGTAGGTGGTGGCCTTCTCCGCCTGGACCTGCCCGGCCATCGCCTGCCGCGCCGCCCGCCCGCTGCCCCCGGCGACGATCATCGCGGCAAGCAAGGCGATCACCGAAAGGATGCCGGTGACGGCAGCGATTTCCGGGTCCAAGCTCGTGAACAGTCCGGCGGTCCAAGCGACAGCCCAATAGGCGCCCAGACCCAGGGCCCCGAGCAGCGTCAGGCCGAGCAGCACGCCAACGGCGGTTGTAATCATCTGCATTTGGACACCTCCAAACGGTCTCATTGTTGGAATCTCCGGTAGTTGGGTTCGTCCCTCACCCCAATCTATCGGCTCGACAAACCCGTTAGCTGTCGATGCCCGCCTCCCGGAGCGCTAGCTCAAGAACGGCCTTGATCGACCGGTCCGATTCTGTCGCGATTGCTGCGGCCAGTGGCTGCTTTAGCTCCGGCCACTGGAGGAGCACGGCGATCTCGCCGGCATTTCGACGCGATGCGCGGTTGCTCGATTTCAACTCGGTCGAGAGCGACTCGTAGACCTCGCTATCGAACTCCCCGTCAAGGGTTAGCGCCAGGCTCAGCCACGCTGCCTTGTTTTCGAGATCCGAGCGAACGGCAGCTCGAAGCTCTGCGACTGAATAGCTCGAGAAGCGTTGTGCGACGAGCTTGAACAATTTCTCCCGCAGCGCCGTTTCTGTGGCGTCGTGGGCCCCAATGCTCAGGTAACGGATCTTCGCAACCTCGTCCAACACCAATTGGATGATCATGTTCGCGTGGTCACTGTTGCGCCATTGATGAATCCGGACTCCAGAGCCGGGTGTCGAAAGGCCGTCGTAGACGAACCCGTTTTCCGGGATCTCGCTGAAGCTCGCGATTAATTGGTAGGCATCGAAAAACAGGTCGTCGTCGTTCGGTGGGTGCTTGAGCACAAGGCTCTTCGTAAAGAGTGACATCGCGGGCTACCCTTGTTGTTGCATTGAGGCCATTAGCCCCTGGATGGCTCTCGAGAGCCTGTTCGCGGCCCCGGGAATGGCGTTGTTGCTTTCATCGGACTGAAGCTGACCGTTGATGATTGCGACCCTGCGCCAATCGTCATAGGCTTGTGTAACTTCCAAGAGCGCGGCTCCCTGGCCCCCTGGAAGCTTGACGAGGGCGTCGCGCCCCACGCGCTGCACGGCGGCGGACAGCGTATTGAATATCACTGCGTAGGTGCCGTGACGCTGCCCGACGGCCGCTTGCTCGTTCGGACCCTGGGTAGCCGAGCGCTCCATCGGATGCGTTCCCGCCCCGGCGGTCGACGGCCCTGCCAGGGGCGCCAAGCGGCCGAAAGTGATCTCGGCGATACTGACATTGGAGTTCAGGGTCTCGACTCGGGTGCTTCCGTCCGCCGCGGTGACTTCGAAGGTCAGGTTGACATCCGCGACTACAGGAATCGGACCCGCCGCGCCTGCGAGGTTGGCGAGCGCTTGAGCGACGGTGCTCGCCGCGAGCGCGCCCTCGGCACGGGTAACCTCGACGTGGTCGCGGAGACCGCTGACACGCGGGTCCATTTGTGGTGCTTCGTTGACGATTGGGTCATTGCGCCCCCATTGCCAGGAGGCGGCGCCGCGCTGGCGAAAGACGCCGGTCATCCGCTTTTCCGGAAGGGTGACCTGGGTCCCCTGCGGCATCCCTGGGAGATGGCGGAAGAGATACGAGCTCAGACTGAGCACTTGGAAACGCCCCTTTGCGATCTGGAGCTGGTATCCGGGCGCTTCCACTACGAAGTCGCCATCGGGGCCGATGTCCGGCAGCTCGCGATAGAGAACGACCAAGTCCGCTTGCGTCAAGTTCGCCGGAAGCGGCGTGCGATCGGCAATCGCTTGGCGTGCCGCCGCGAGTCGCGCCTGCACATCTTCCCGCTGGCCATGGGCGGCGAGAAAGGCCGCTTCGGCCGCTTGAAGGATCTGCTCCAATCCCCGACCGGTCTCCTGTTCCTCTGTACTGAACATGTCGACCTGTGGGTTGATTACCGCGCGGATCTTACCGCCGATTAAGCCGAGATTCGTGAGACGATACCGCCGCTTCCACACGGCCATCCTGGCCCGCAGCATCAGTCGGGAGATTCCCCGCCTAAGCATCGGCTCGATGTGTGGACGGAGCTCCCGTGCAGCGCGGTCGAGGTCGCGCCGCTTTTCCTCCGGGGAACGAGTGTCGCGGCCGCCCAGCGCAGAGCGTGCGGCCCTGCCGACCCGTCGCGCCTGCCTAACAATCCAAGCCACCACCCGATCCAACGCCCGATCGATCCGCCGGCGCAGCCGATTGATGATCCTGGTCACCGCCTGCGCCACGTTGCCGAGACCTACGAGCCGCGCGAGGAAGCTGATCGCCAGGGTCAGCATGCCGACCATGGTCTGCTCGACGCGGTTGGCGGCCGGACCGATGGCGCCTCGGGCGATCGCGGCAATGGAGTCGATGACCGCCATGCCGACCTGGGCGATCTGCTGCAGGCGCTCGACAAAGAACATGACCGTGTTGTAGATCCCCAGGACGACCTGGACGATGCCACCGACGACGGGATTGATCATGCTGGCCAGGCGCGTGACTGCGGCCACGACGATGCGGTTGCGCACGTAGGTGATGATCTGCTCCATGACCATGTCGCGCAGGTTGCCGATGCCCTCCAGAATCTGCTGCCAAGCGGCCGCCGGCCCTTCCGTGACCAGGGTCTGGACCAGTGCGAAGCCGGTCTCCAGCGCGACCACGGCGCGCTCGCCGATACGACGCACCAGCTTCCTTCGGATGTTCTGCCAGGTCAGGCCAAGGACGCTGAGCACGAACTTCAGGATCTCGCGCACATTGAATCCCTGCGGGATGTAGATGTTCGCGCCGCTCATGGTGCCGGTGAGCCATCCGATCAGGGCGGTGCGAAGGTGCGTCAGGATGTTTCCGGCGAACTGGCGGAAGCCGAGCTCGCCGGCCCGCACCAGATTGCGCACGAACGCGATGGGATTCTCGATGATGGTGCGCAGCGCACCGCCGGCGCGGCGGATGTAGACCATCACCTGGGGCGCGACCACCTCGAAAATGATCTGCAACAGGCTGAAGACCTGACGGCCTGACCAGAGGATGAAGCGGACGGCGAAGCTGCCGAAGACCCGGGAGACGCGCAGGAAGGCGCGCGGGATGAGGATGATGTCGGCAACCTCCAGATCCCTCAGGGCCTGCAGGAAAAGGCTGGGGATCTGGCGCACGAAGCCCATCAGCTCCGCCAGGGCGCCCTGGAACCAGGCCCAGGCACGGGCGACGGCATTGCCGCGCTGGATGTTCTGCCACACCTCCTCCCGGCCGATCAGGCGCATGAAGCCGCCGATCAGGTTCTCGGCGGTGCGGGGCACGGTCTCGCCGGTGATCGGGTTGCTGCCGATGACAGCGCAGAGCAGGTCCCAGCCCTCGGTTTGGGAAGCTCGCTCGGCCAGGGGCTGCAGGATCGCGTCGCGGACGAAGTCGATGATGCCGTCGATCAGGGTGCGCCCCAAGGCTTTGATCCGATCGATGGGCTCGGTGAATATACGTTGCGCATCGCGCCAAACGCCGCCCAGACTAAAGACGCTGGTCCAGCTGAGGCCTTCCAAGAATTCATCGACGGCGTTGCGCAGCGTTTGGGCAGAAAGCCCCAGCGAGCGAATCTGCCGCTCTACCCAGGCACCGGCGCGGTCGAAGACGCCGTGGGCATCCAGCGCCTGAGTGATCAGCCCGCCGCCGGGTAGGAGTTCGACCAGTGCGCGCAGGAAATTGGCCGCGCTGCGATCGACACGCCTCATATTGATCGGGTTGATGCCCAGCAGCAGCGTGAGCATACGAAAGCCCGGGATCAGGTTGGCGTGTCCCGCGAAATAATCGAGGGCGTCGCCGATCCCCCAGCGCTGAACTTGGCGGGGTGCCGGCTGACTGATACGGGTTTCGGGGCCAGTCGTTGCGTCCGCGGCGACGGCGGTATCAGCGGCTCGCTGGACGACCGCCCCCTGCTGGATGGTATGGGTCAGCTCATGGGCAACCAACTCGGCGCCCTCCTCACGCTCGGGCTGGTACTCGCCGCGCCCGAAGAAGACATGCCGCCCGAAAGTAAAGGCGCGCGCCCCCAGGCGTGCGGACAGTCGACCCGCGCGCTCGTCGCGATGTACGCGTACCGGACCGAAGTCGGCGCCGAAGCGCGGCTCCATGGCGGACCGCAGCTCCGGTGACAGCGGGTTGCCTGAGGTCGTCGCCTGGCCGATCTCGGCCTCCAGGTCCGGTGCGACCGTCCGGGCGGCGGGGGTGGTTCCCATCGGTGCGGCGGCAACCGTCAGCAAGGGACCACTGCGGGATGCGCGGCGCAGGATCGACGACGAGTTGAGCCCGGCGCGCGCCGGGCCGGCCGCCGCGGCCCGCGGCGTCCGCTCGATGCGCGTAGGCCGCCCGGACCGGGCGATCAGGGGCGGTCGACTCGAGCGGCGCCCGCGGGCGAGGCCGATCGGAGGGCCAGGCGGCGGGCCGAGCGGCTCGGGCTCGGACCCCGCCTCGGCGCCCTCCGGGGCCGCTTCGGCCGGCTCGTTCTCCGGCGGGGTTTCGCCAGATTCCGGACTTTCGGCCCTTGCTGCCGGTGCGCTGCCTTGGTCGACCACAGCGGTGGAACCACCGGTACCGCGCAGCAGCGGTGACGGCATGCGCACGATCTTGCGAGCGGTCTCCTCCGCCTCGCGCTCGGCCGGATCTTCGGGAGACGAGATGCGGGTGGCTCGCTGTACCCGCATGGCCAGCAGGGTGCTGACTCGGCCGGTCTGCGCCAGGGGCTCGAGCCGTTTGCGCGGCCGGCGGCGGACCTCGGACCGGGCACGCCCGCGGTGGGTGGCAGGTTTATGAGACGGTGCCGACTCGCGTTGGAGCCCGGCGGGTCGGGTCGTACGAGCGAGCGCGCTCAACGTGAGCGCTCACGCAGCAAGCAAAGTGGACATGCTTCACATCCACCTTGCGGTGGCGCGCCGGCGAGACGCCGGTGGTCCCGGAGGGAAACCGACCTCTTACGGGTCCGCGCAGCGGACCCTACAAAATGTGAGGACTCTTGTGGACTTGTGCCAGTCACTCGTTGGTTTCCTGCGAATCCGCTGCAAAGAACTGCACCACCGATTCGCTTATCGATACGCCGGACATTCCTGCGACTTCGATCGCGCTTTTCAGCCGCGCCGAGATATGCAGCCCGTGGGGGTCGTGCGGGAGCCGCAACAGGTCTGGCAACCTGTTGAGCGCGATCCGATGTGGTGCAATATCGTGCTCCGTAGAAGTGACGATCGTCAGGGCCGCTTCGACGAGCTCTTGGGCAGACACGAACACGTGCTCGGGACCTACCGGGTGGAGCAGGATGTCAGTCTCGATGTACGTGGATCGACCGAAGTCGATGAGCTCGGGCGAGCGATCGGCATACAGGATGAAATACCTGCCCGGCTGCCTCCTTCCGGAGAAGGTCATCGGGCAAGCGCGGACGCCCGCCAGACCATGTTGTTCCAGGAGTGACCTGAGCCGGTCACTGACGGTAAGTCCGATGTCTTTGGGAACGAACCGGTTGCTGATTAGATCCGTCAGCTTGGCATGTGCATGGAGAATGAAGCCGTCCGCACGTGGTAGTCGGCTCGGAAGGGGGTCGATGCCCAACAAATGACCATAGGCCTCGACATCGGCCCGCGTCTTGCCCTCGAGGTCGATGATCTGTGGCCAATGTCCGACCTCGGCTGTTCGCTTGGAAGGCTCCAGGCGATAGTAGGGGATCGCGTTCATGGTCTCTTACAACACCAAGTCATCGATACGGGTGGTCGGATTGTTGTCGATGGCCTGACCGATCCGCTGTGCCAATGCCTCGATTCGACTCCTAGCGGTGCTGCCGCTCATCCTGCCGGCGTCCACTGCCTCATCCACATTCCTGAGTAACGATCGCACGCGGTCCGTGTAATTCGGATGGTAAGCATGCAGGCCGCTTGCGGTCGCCGCGGAGCGACTGCTGAATCTGCTCAGCCAGCGCCCGTTCGTGCCGCCGTTGAAGTTGAAGCCCGACTTGATCGCCTCGCGCAAAGCGGGACTTTCGTCGATTAGCTCGACTGGGAGTATGTGGTGTGCATTTGGGCTTGCGCCGGCCGACGCGGGCGGTGTTCCAAGGGCCGAGGCGAGCCTGCCTCGACCGCCGATCGCATCGGCGATCTGCGTTCCGTGAAGGCGCGCAACTTCGTCGTAGTTGAACGTCGGGGCACCTCGGATTCGTGCTCGCCGCTCGGCGATGTCGTCGATGGCCGAGAGTTCGCGATACCGAGCACGGCGCGCCGTTCGTGACAGACCTTCCAACTCCTGCATGTACTGGCTCACGGGGCCGCCCGCCCGCGTGTGCGAGCCGACGACGACACCGCGTCGCCTGCCAACCCTGACCAGATCGCCGACTTGAGCGGGACCGCTGCGGCCGGGGACGGTGAGGCGGGATTGCTCGAAATACTCGTAAGTCCCGTCGGCGAGCAAGACCCAAGGATTGATGTAACCGAGGAGCTGAATGTGGCGCCCGCGCCGGCGCATTCTGAAGCGCCGGAAACGCAGTCTGTTGCGCAGCCGATGGGTCAGATCGTCCAGGCTTCGAGCACCCCGCGCAAATCCCCGCCGTAGCCCCTGGATGATCAGGCGCCCGCGCTGCAGGAGCGCGGACCCGGCGCGGCCGGTCACACGCGCCGCAACACGGCCGGCGGCCCGCAAGCCGCGACCCGCGACGCGTCGGGTCGCGGTTGCCGCACGGCCGGCACCACGGGCGATAACATTGCCGACGCGCATGGCGCCCCGGGCCACGGCGGTTGCTGCCTTGCCCACGCCACGCGCTACCGCGGCGATCGCCCGAAACACCCCGGCGGTGATGTAGGTCAGCAGGGCGAAGATCAGCTCGACGGCGCCGACGGCCAGGGCCCGAGCGAGGGAGCGCGCACCGCCCGGGATGTCGCCGTCCCAGGACTTGGTGAGGTACTCGCCCAGGTAGTCGGCGGCCTTGATGATGGAGATGCCGGCAAAGATCGCCGCGACGGCGCCCATCACGAAAGGAAGGGCCGCGGTGATGAGGCCGCCGGTCAGGATCTCGACGGCGATCAGCGCGGCGATCCCGACCAGGACGCCGGCGATGATGGCGACGACGGTGCCGATGTTGCAGCGCACCCACTGCTCTATCCCCTGACCCATCTTCGCCAGGAGGAAACGCGCGCGCTGCGACCGAGTGAGCGGGCCGATGCGTGCCGATTCCGGGATCTCCGATTGTCCGCCGGTCGCCTGGCCTGTCTCTGGGCAGCCGGTCAGCGGCGCGTCGATCATCTGCTGGAGCATCTCTTCGTCGCTCGGGCGCCCTTCTTCTTCCGTCTCCGGCAGCTGTTCCGGAGCCTCCGGCTCCCGTCCGGAACCCTCGGGTCCGACCTCCGGACCTTGCCCAGCCGCCGCCTCCGCCATCAGTGCCTCGACGGTGTTAGCCGAATCCTGGTTCTCGCCGAATGTGACCTCGTCGCCCTCCGCCAAGCCGAGGGCGGCAATCAGCTCGGGCTCCGGCTCGAAGGGCGCGACTTGGTCGACCTCGATCCGCTCCGGTACCCCGGCTTCAACCTCGCCCGGGCCAGCCGCCGACGCGGGCAGTTCGGCCTCCGCCGCAGCCGGTGGCGGTGCTTGGGTGCGCTCGAACGGCAGGGGCTGGGTCAGGTCCGCCCCCAGGAGCTCCTGCTCCACCTGGCCCTCGAAGTGGTCCGGCATTGCCGTCGCGGCCTGGCCCAGACGCGCCATGCCCTGCATGATCTCGATCAGCCCGTCAGCGACCAGCTCCAGCGCTGCAATCGCGGCCGTGAGGACCATCGCACAGACCGCGAGGACTGCATCCAAGACCCGGCCCAGGGCGTCGAGCAGGGCGCTGACGGTGGCACGTAAGGCACGAGCGATGGCATCGACCGCCGCCTCCGCCGCCTCCGCCGCGGCCACCGCCGAGCGGATCGCGGCCAGGGCCCGGTCCCGAGCCGCCGGGAAGGCGGCCAGAAGGACGTTTGCCGCGGCCTCCAGCACCTGACCGGCGGAGCGAATCACTGCCACGATGGACCGGCGGGCCCGCTCGATAGCGGCGGCCGCCGCCTGTTTGGCGGCCTCGATGATCCGCCGCACCGCCGCACGCAGGGTGGAGAAGATGGCGTCGACGGCACGTCGCAGCCCGTTGAGAAAGCCGCGGACACGCGACCGGAGCCAACCCGCAAAGCCGCCGGCCGCCTCCTGTTCCCGCGCCGCCTCGTTGCGCCGCGCCCCCGCGCGGCCTTCGGCCGTTCTGCGCTCCGCCGCGGCGCGTTGCTCGCCGCGGGCAAGCTCCTGCGCCGCCTCGGCAGCGCCGCGGGTACGGGCGGCATCGACACCGCGGGCCATCTCTGCTTCGGCCCCGGCGCGCCGTGCCGACCAGCGAGAGTCGGCTGCCGCCAAGTCCGCCGACCAGCGGGAGCGGGCCGTCGCCGCGGCGCTGCCGGCGTTGGCGCGCTCGCGCCCTTGCTCTTCGAAGGCGTCGGCCTCTGCCCGGGCGATCCTTTGATCGGAATCGGTGCGGGCGGAGCGCTCTCTCTCGTCCCTCTCGGTGAGCGCCCGGTCGTGCTCGCCGCGGGCATCGGCGCACGCGTCCCCCCATTGGGTCGCGGCCGCGTCGTCGAATCGCGCTCGCATATCTCCCGGAAGCTCCGGGGCCGTTGGAGCCTCACGAAATGCGGGGATGGCGGCGCCGGGGGCGACGCTCGCCGACAGGGTCTCGTCCGGGAGGTCCGGAGCGATGGCGGCAACACCGTCATCTTCGGCCATTTCAGCACGCACGCGGGCGCGCTCGGCGGCGATGCTTGCCCGGTGCGCGGTGGCCTGTCCCGCCAGCCGGCCAGGATCGGCCTCGCCCGTCAGCGGGACCTGCGGCCTTACCCCGGCGCTGAGATCGACACCGGGGTCGCGGGTGGCGATGCCCGCGATCGCGCGCTGTGCCGAGGCAGCCACATCCGCCTCCTCGCCGCCAGCAGTTGCCCGATCGAAAGCGGCCAGTGCCGCGGACTGGTCGGGCAGCGGACCGGTGGCCGGCACATGGCCGGTCTCGACGGGGCGCCGATCCGGTCCAGCACCGCCCTGAGACTCGATCGCTGCCGCGGTGGCGGTCGATGCCGACGCGCGAATCTTGGTGGCGGCGCGATTTCCGGGCGGAAGACCCGAAGGCGCCTGGACCCGTGGCGGGTCCTCCTGCAGCGTCCGCCGGTCCGCTTCCAGCTCGGTAGCCACCTGCCGAGTGTGCCGCCGCAAGTGCCTGTGGCGCCTGTGACGGGGGTGCGGCAGCCAGGGTGTCGAGCGGCGATGGCCCGGCGCCTCCCACCCGCGCGGGCGTCGTAGCAGCGCCTGGCACGGCAGTGGGGGGGACGGCGGCCGTAACGGGGCGACCGGAGCCAGCCCCGAGCGCAGATAAACCCGGCGAAGCCGTTGCAGCCGCAGGAAGCGCAGTTGTCGCGCCGCCGGCGGCAGTCGGCCGCAATAGCGCGGAGGGATTGACGCCGGCTCGGGCCAGGGCGGGGGGCGGGGTTCTCGCGCTGTGTGCTACGGCTGACCGTCGGTCCATCGACCCTGGCCCCCCGGGTCGGGCATCGCGGGCAGTCCGTGTCGGTCGTAGCGTCGCCCGCGGAAGGACCGGATGTGCGCCCCCTATTCGCCGCGTCGCCGGCCCGGGCCCCGCGGTCCCTTCGCCAGATGGCTCCGTTACTTCGGCCTCGGCTGCTACCGGCTCGGCGCCGGTACCCGCAAGTCCGGACGTAGTGACCTCGGCTGCGGTCGGTTCTCTTGGCAGGGCTGCATCGAGAGTCGGTCCGCTCGGGACCGCCGGGGCAGCCGGTGCAACCGGCGGAGAAGCGCCGGGGTGCGGGCCCGGAGCCGTCTGCGTAGGCGGCTCGGCGGAGTCGGGCGAAGCGGGCCGTATGCTCAGGGTAGGCTCGCCCGCGATGCCTCTCGGCTCTGTTCCGGTGGGACGTACGGCGGTAAGCTCGGGTGCCGTTTCGGCGGGCTCGGGAGCCTCCGCAGTGGGCTCGGGCGCCGCCGCGGCGGGTTCCGGTACCTTCGCAGTGGGCTCCGGTGCCGCGGCGGTCTGCTCAGGCTCTGCGCTTGCGCCTTCGGTGGTCGGACCGGGGGCGGCCTCGCCCGCCTGTGGGCGCTCGGCAATCTCGCCGCTCAGCATCCCGGTACGGACCAGGCTGTCCGCGGATGGCTCGGTCGCGACAGTCGCCTGCTCCGGCTCGCGCATTGTCGTCGTTGTCCCCGGCTTGGCAGCACCACCGGCCGGGGGCGGACTGACTGCAGTTTCCGCCGGCGGCTCCGTCGAGCCGGTCGTGGAGGGCCCGGTCGTTGCCGTCTCAATGGAGCGCTGAGCAGTTCCGGTGGGTGTGGGACTTGCGCCGACAGCGCTCTGTGCCGGGAGCTCGGGCTCGCGGGCGGGCATTGCTGCAGCGCCGTTGGCATCGCCCGCCGGCTCGGCCGCTTCTGCTGTCGGCGGCCCGGGCCCGGAGGCAATACCGTCTCCGACCGCCTCAGCCTCGCCTTCGGCCGGTGCCGGACCGGCGACCGGGGGATGGGGGGCGAGCAGGGTACTTATCCGGCGCCCCCGCGGTGCCGGGGGTTGCCTGTTTCCGGGATGCTGGATCAGGCCGTTGCCGCGCTTGCGCTTGCCCCCGGCCGAGGTGGCCGCTGCCGGTTGGTGCCCGGTCTCCGCGACACCGGGCCGGGTCCGCGGGACGGGCGTGGTCACCGCTGCCCGCCCCGGATCGGTCTGATGGTCGCACTCGGGCGATTGGCCGAAACAAAGTTACCGGATTGCGCGGTGCTCACCGCGAAGACACCCTGATGGGCTTCGCTGCGCTCAGCCCATCGTACGGGAAAACACAGACTTGTAGGATGGGCTGAGGCACGAAGCCCATCAACGCAGGGAAAGCCGCTCCTCAGTTCCATGTCTGTACCTGTGTAGCACCGTAGGGCTTGATCGGCGACAGGGCACCGGTCTTGCGGTACTCGCGCTCCAAGGCGCGCACCAAGTGCTCTTCCGAGATCGGCTTCCCGCTCTGCAGGGCCAGCAGTTGAGCGTGCTGGGCGATGTTGCGCAACTGGCCGCCGGTCAGGGCGCATCGGGAGGCGATCTCCTGCACCAAGCCGTCGTCCAGCCAGGGGGCCTCCAGGTGCATCTGCAGGATCTGCCAGCGCTGCCAGTCGTCGGGCGCGCGGAATGGGACGACCATGTCCATGCGCCGGGTGAAGGCCTTGTCGATACGGTCCGCGGCATTGGTGGTGACGAGCAGGATGCCCTCGAAGGTCTCGATGCGTTGCAGCAGAAAGTTGGTCTCCAGGTTGGCATAACGGTCGTTGGCGGAGCCGACGTCGGTGCGCATGGCCATCAGCGCATCCCCCTCGTCCAGGAGCAGGATGGCGTCCAGCTCCTCGGCGGCGGCGAGGGCCTGCTCCAGATTCTTCTCGGTCTCCCCCAGGTACTTGTTGACCGTGGCCGACAGGTCGATCCGATACAGGTCCTTGCCCAATCTCGCCCCCAACAGCCGCGCCGTCAGCGTCTTGCCGGTACCGCTGGGTCCGGAGAGCAAGGCGCGCACGCCACCACCACCTTGGCGGAAACGGTCTGCCAGGGCTTCGCGGTGTAGACAGCGGCCGATCAGGGCCTGCAGGTCCTCGCGGGTCTGCTCATCCAGGGCCAGGTCGTCGAGGCTGCCGCCGGTCTCCAGGCGCGTGGCCAAGGTCTCCAGCCGCGATCCCTGCAGGCCACGGCAGGCGAGCTGCACGTCCACGGGCCGGATCTCGCTGCGCCCGTCGAGCCGTGCACAGCTTGCCGCCGCGGGCGCAGCGCGCCGAATGCCACCGCTGGTCAGGCGGGCCGAACGGGCCAGCACGTCCAGCACCTCGGGCGTCTGATCGATTGCTGCGGCCTGCCAGTGCAGACGCCGGCAGGTCTCGTCCGGCATCGGCAGCACCAGCGTCAAGAGCGAGCGCCCGCCCGCGGCTTGGATGCCTCCCTGGCGTCCTGTAGCGATCGCGACCGGACCTGCATGCAAGGGCAATGGCGGAAGGGTGCGGGCCTCTCCGGGGGGAATAACGAGCTCGACCGCGGGCAGTGCATTCAGCGTCACCGCCAGGGCGCCGAGCAGAGACCAGCGGCGCACATCTGTCAGAACCGATTCATCGGCGACCAGGAGCCCCTTGCCGAGCGCCAGGGCGACACCGCCGAGCAGGGTCTTGCGGCCATTGTGACCCGGACCCCGAATCGCCAGTACCTGTGCCGGGCGCTCCAGCAGGAGGTCGGGCAGCTGGCGGCAGGCATCTTGTACCGCCGGCGAGGCGATGTAGTCGCGAAGCGGTGTCAGCGCCGCGGGCGAATCGATGCGCAGCCATGGAACCACGGGCTCTGCACCGCGCAGGCTGTCCCACAGCGACTCCGCCACCGCCAGACTCCATTCCGAGCGCGGGGCCTCCGGATTCAGCGATCGGATCAGCCCATTGCGCACCAGGCTCAGCACCGCCCGGCGTACTTCCTCGACGCGGTCCGCGCCGTCTTCGCCGTCGCGCCACCAGGCGAGCAGCAGGCCGGTGGTCGGGTGGCCATCGCGGCCGGTGGTGCGCTCGAACAGCTCGGAGAAGCGCGGGTCCTCCTCCGGCAGACCGACGGCCAACAGCAGCTCCAGCTCCAGGCCGCTCAAGCCGGCAGCGAACAGCCGGGTCAAGGGCAAGGCGGTCCCGTCGCCGGCTCCGGCGGCGTTCTCCCAGTCGGCCAGAGCCGCGCGCCAATGCCCCGTTGTCCAACCGGGCGGGGCGTCGGTTTGCGTGCCGCCCAGGCTTGCCGTGATTTCGTCCGCATAGTCTTGCAGAAACGGATAGGCGGCGAGGACCTCCGACGGATCACCGTCGCCCCACACCTCGATCAGGTGGGCCACGACCCCGAACAGGGCGAGCCGAAAGTGCTCGTCGGCGGTATGGGGCAGATCCGCGAACGGTGCCTCGCGCGAGGCCGATTGCGGTTGTTGGTTTGGAGTGTTCATAGGAAATGAAAGGCGACGGAGCGGCCCGCGGCCGGGATCCAGCCCGGATCGCGGTCCAGGCCGGCGATACGCAATGCAATGGGCAGCTCGGCGAGGGACAGATGCACGTCCAGGGCCGTAGCCGAGATCTCGACCCGGGCCCGGTGGCGGCAGACCAAGGCCGGGACGGTGGCTAGAGCGTCGGCACCGAGGGCCAGGGCGAGGCGGGCCTCCAGATAGGGCAGCAGCCAGCCCAGCCAGCGGGCCAGGGCGGGGTCCGCCGGCAGCCGCTCGCGGGCTTCGGGACAAAGATCGATGCCCGGTGCAGACGCGCTGAAGCTTCGAGCTCGACTGCTGGGGCTCGCAAGCTCACCCCAACCTACGCGAAACCGCATGTTGGCTCTCCGTCGGCCGGGCCACCGGGGGATCCGCTGCAGCCGGACTTGGTCCAGCACCGGCCAGCGTACACATAGCTTTCGCGCCTGCTCGATCACCCACATGCCCGGCTCCCGCGGCACATCCGCGAGCACGAAGCCCGCCGGGTGGTGCAGCTGCAGGTGCCCGCGCCGGGTTTCAACCGAGATCGGTTCTGCCGTGCCCCAGGGCATCGGCCATTCTTCAGGGACCGACCAGAGGACGGGCGGAGCAAAGCCCGTGCCCGGCGGCTGCCCCGCCGAGCGTCCCGCCAGCTGTGCGAGCAGGTCCCAGAGAGGATCCTGCAGCAACGCTCGGCCGAGCCAGGTGCGGCCGACCAGCGCAAGCCAGTCCCACGGCGAGAGGTCGATCCCGGGGCGGAGCGGCTGGGTGAAGTCGCCGTAGAGGCCGAGGGCCAGGGCCAGGTTCAGGAGGTAGAAGAGGCCGCCCCAACGGGTCTCGACGCAGGTTGCCGTCGGTGCGGACCAGCCCAGATCGGCATCCGCGGAAGACTGCGCCGTCGAGGATGCCGGCTCTCGACGAGCTCGGCGATCGTCGGCTGCACCATCGCGTGCCTGGGAGGGACTCGCCGGTGTTTGCCCCCGGTCTCCGTCGTCCGGACTCGGCGCCGCATGAGCGGGGCCCGGGTGTTGCCCCCTTCTATCGTCGAGCTCGGTACCCAGCTGCCGGGTGACACGAGCTCGACTCCGGCCGGGGCCGACGTCCACCGGTTGTGGAGCCGCATCTTCCAGAGACTCGGCATCCTCGATGATCCCAACGACCTTCGCCGTCCGGTCGGGCAATGCACGGGCGGGCCCCGGTGACTCCGCCGCCGGGGCAGGAGCCGGGCCGGATAAAGGTCCCGGAGCAGGATCCGGGGTTGGCGTGGAAGGCCCTTCTTCCTTGGCCGGCGCACTGATGGGGGGAGTCTCCGGGTGCGTTGCCGGTGCACTCTTGCCGGCCCCGCGTGGCCGAGCCACGTCCGTCGCGCGTGCCGGATTCTCCACATCGGGATCTGCCCACAGCGGCTCGACCCGAGATGCCCTTGCGAGATGCCCGGCCGCCACAGAACCGACTAGCTGGTCTGTCCAAACTCCTTCCGCGTAATCCAGCGCCGACAGTGCCCGTCGGAGGCCAGCGCCCCGCGTCCATACCGGATCTCGCTTAAGACCCAATGCCACGGCCAGCAGCCGCACTCCGGAACGGGATTTCGGCGCTTGACGTACCTCCGGAACCCGCCTCGCGAGCTCTTGCCAGGCATCTGCGGGTCCCTCCCGGATGGGCGGCGGCTCGGCCATTGCGCCGCCGTCGAAGGCCAGTGTCCCTGCGGCCTCTCGATCGCCCGGGATCGCCAGTCCATGGGCTTCGACAATCGCCGCGCTCGCCAGATCCCGCTCCGAATCGCCGAGCTGCACAACCCAAGGAACCGCCCAACCTTGCTCGGCCAGGAGCGCCAGCACCGGCGGCAACAGGTCACCGCGCGGCAGCAGGTATCGGCGCGACCATTCCGGCAGCGTCGAGTCCTCCAGGATCGCCGGTCTCCACCAACGATCCGCCAGCGACCCACGCAGACCTTCGCGAATCAGGCAGGCCGCGAGCTCGGCTTCGTCGGCGAACAAGACGGCCACGGCATGGTCGGTGCCGGGGCTCAGCCAGGGCCGGTGCGCTTGGCGACACGCGCCGGTCAGCTCCGTCTCGAGCGATCGCGAGAAGCCAGCGTGTACCCGTTCGTAATCCATCGGCAGCGGCATCGCCGGTGCGATGCGACGGAGGACGAGCAGCGCCTGCGGAGGTAGCCCCAGGTCTTTTGCGTCGCAACCGGACAGCGCCCTTTCGGTCTGGCGCCGCAACCGCGTCGGGTCCGCGGTCCCGCGGACCTTGGCGCGTTGCACCAATACCCCATCGCTCGAAGATGCAAACCCAACCATAAGTTAGTAAAGCCCTGCTTCGGACCTAGTCCGGTAGGGTGGGCATCGCCCACCAGGCGAGACAGCGGATCACAGTAAGCCTCGAGAGGTGGGCAATGCCCACCCTACCTGGCTTCGCGACGGCCACGTTCCAGCTCGGTCCGAACGGCATCGCCAAAGACATCGCTTCCATGGTTCGAGCCCCACCACAAAGGCACTTTCGGTACTACGCGCTGCACGACGAGCAGCATCCGGGGGGACAGACCAACCTCTGAAGGCGCAAGACGGGAGAGCGCAACGTTTAGTCGCGCTCGTGCACGCACGCGGTCCACCGCGCCGTGGAGCCGAGCACGGCCGACCTCCAGACCATGCGATGCCGAGCCGAAAGCGGTCACCGGATTCTAGCCTCCGTCTGGAAGTGAACCGAGCATTCGAGCTTCTAATTCTAAGAACGAGCAGTCGAGTAGAGCACAGGCGCGCGCAACCTTAGGCGGAGAGTTTCCGATCTGCG
>Ga0055450_10000048_pt1 | contig 16501 bp, 11 predicted proteins | sample China_Galinas_PW_5_FD_57740 | JGI IMG/M metagenome (GOLD analysis project Ga0055450, IMG submission 57740) | Wetland microbial communities from San Francisco Bay, California, USA, that impact long-term carbon sequestration - China_Galinas_PWC_D1 | ecosystem: Environmental > Aquatic > Marine >... | reverse complement strand
AACATTGAAGTTCTATCTGTATGTTCTGTTGATCGGCTCTCATCTGACAGGTCTGTACAGCTGCTTCAAGGACGGGATGCAAAATGCCTTCAGTGATCTGTATCTCCCCTTTTTCCGTCTCCTGTTCAATACGAGAGAGAGCGAGGAGGTCGTCAATTATTGCATTGAGCCTCTCCGATTGCTTCAGTACAATCTCTAAAAATTTGAGACCGTTCTCACGATCCTCAAGCTTTTCATCGAGCAGAGTTTCGACATAGCCCCGGATCGATGTTATGGGAGTCCGGAGTTCGTGGGAGACATTAGCTACAAAATCACGGCGCATGCCCTCCAACCGTCTCAGGTTCGTTATGTCGTTCATTACGATCAACACATCACCGCTTTCACTCTTATCATCATGAAGTGAAACAAGACTGGTCTGCAAGTACCTCTCACCATTTACATCCTGCAGAACAACTTCTCCTTCCTGGGACTCCCGGGTCTCCAAAATTCTGGCTATCTGCTTTTGCAGAGAGACGTTGCGTACGATCTCCTGTATCAACCGGCCCTTGGCCCTTTCCCTGTCGATTCCAAACAGACGAGCGGCTGCTTTGTTCATATTCAAAACCCGTTCCTGCGAATCGACCGCCAGCACCGATTCAACCATACAGGAAAAGACCGTCTCCAACTCATTTCTCTGGCTGACAATGGTGCCAAACCTCTCCTGTAGCTGCTCGGTCATTTTGTCCATGGCAACGGCTAGAGCCGCTACTTCCAGAGATGCCGATTTCCCCAACAGGGAAGACATCCGCAGGTTAAAATCCCCCTGGGACAGTCTCTCCGCCCCCCGCTTGATTATTTCCATAGGCCGACTGATATTGCGCGAGACAAGGAGAGCGACGGCGGCGGCGATTACTATGAGTACAACCACTCCGAGTCCGATCTTCGAACGAATGGATGACAAGGTACTATCGATAGCCTTTACAGGAACCGACATACGGAGGACACCGATGATGCTTCCTTTATTAAGGGCGCTTTCTTTCTCATATAAGGGGATAGCCACATAAAACATCCGCTTGCGTAAAGTCCTGCTGAAACGTAGGGATTTGCCGATCCCGACACGCATAGCTGCTATAATTTCCGGCCTGTTCCGATGATTTTCCATCGTATCCGCATCTTCATCCGAGTCAGCCAGGACCTTCCCATCAGGCTCTATCACCGTTATTCGGGTTGCCGATTCTCTGCCGGAAATAGTACAAAATTTTCGCAGACCGGAATACTCCTTCCTATGGACAAAATCACCGACACTCAACCTGACAAGGCTAGCCCTGGCAGCCAGATCGCCGTCGAGTTCATTGAGATAAAAATCTTTGAGGGCCAGGGAACCATACCACGCCCCTCCACCCAAAGTAATGAGAATAATAAGCAGAATAGCTGGAAAAATCTGCCAGATGAGTTTTCTTTGTCGTATCATTAAAGCCCTATTCATCATCTTGTATGTCAGACTTGAACCTGTACCCGATTCCTCGCACCGTTTCAATCATGCGTCCGGATTTACCCATTTTTTTTCGCAAACCAAAAACCTGAACATCAACAGCTCTGTGTGTTACAAGAAAATCATATCCCCTGATAGAGTCGATGATCTGTTGCCTGGTAAAAACCCATCCCGGCTTTTGCACCAGCAGAGTCAGGATCCCGAACTCGGTCATGGTAAGCTGTAGAAGTCTGCCTCCCAAACGTATCTCATGCCGTCCCTGGTCGATTTCCAGATCATCGATGACAATCCGCTCCTTGACACCTTGATCTTTTGGCTTCCCGTGCTCTTCGATACGGCGAAGGACGGATTTAATCCTTGCGATTAGTACCTTCGGGCTAAACGGTTTGGTAATATAATCATCGGCTCCACATTCCAGTCCGGCAACGATATCTTCCTCTTCCCCTTTAGCCGTCAGCATGATAATCGGGAGAGGTCTATCCGTCTTCTCCTTTCCCTTCCTTATGGCCGAACAGACCTCCAGGCCACTCATACCCGGCAGCATCAAATCCAACAGGATACAGTCTATCTTATCCTTACGCAGGCATTCCAATGCCTCTTCTCCCGAATCTGCACAACTGACATTATACCCGGCCCTGATCAGATTGTAGCTGACTAATTGCTGGATATCCGATTCATCCTCGACAATAAGAATATGTGTTTTCAACATTGTTCATTTCTCGTAATATATGTTTTAGATCTTATAATTTTTGCATAAGGGTGCAGCATTTTACCCCCCGGTGCAAGCCCTTTTCGACCATTAACAGGATTCTAACGGAGTCTTAACTCTTAATAAATATTAGCCACCTATTTTTTCAAAGATCCGGACAATACCCTGCTTTCTTCATGACAGGAAAAATCCAGGTCAAAAACATATCTGATTACGTATCAAAGTTCAGCCAGATGTAATGCACAAATTAAAAACAGACATTAGGAGACTGATTTTATTGTTCTTTTTCAAAACAGGAAGACAGATCGATGTCTGCGCTATCTAATTTTCACAAAACGACGTGAAAAAAAATCAGTCCCCTCTGGCTATTCAAGAAAAATCAATCTGTCTCCCGGATAATGGCTGAGTTTCAGTGGTAATCAGAAAAACATATAATTTTCAAACAAGGATACACACCGTTTATGCAACCTCATTTTACGTTCCATATGGAACTGCAAAAATTAAATAAGAAACTTCTCCTTTTGAGCTCCATGGTGGAGGATCGTGTACGAAGAGCAGTAAAGGTCATCGAAAACCACGACGAGGAAACGATCCAGTCAATCATTCTTTCAGATTACGAGATCGACGAGATGGAAATTGAGATTGAAGAAGACTGCCTGAAGATTCTAGCCCTCCACCAGCCGGTGGCAAGCGATCTGAGATTTTTAATTGCCGTCATAAAAATAAACAATGAAATGGAGAGGATAGCCGACACTGCCGTTAGTATCGCCATTCGAGTGCAGACCATTGGCGACAGCAGCATCATCGCCAATTGCTTCGATTACAGCACTATGTCGGAAAAAGTCATCCAGATGTTGAAGATGAGCCTCGATGCCTTGGTAAACCGCGATGCAGAACAGGCCAGGCAGATCTTTCATATCGACGACGAGGTCGATACTCTGCGCAATCAGGCTTATGATGCCGTCAAAGAAATGATCAAAAAGGATCCGCAACATCCCGGCCGCCAGATCAACACCTATCTGCTGGCCAGACACCTCGAGCGCATTGCTGATCGCGCCACCAATATCGCCGAAGAGGTCATCTACCTGGTCGACGGGGCTATTGTCCGTTGCCCATGAAACCCGGCATACCATTTTTTCCTGCTACATCTTCTTTTAGTTACAATAGAAATGAGGAATGATTCCCTAAAAAGCGGACCTGGAAAACTGTTGTCGGTTCATTCTGTTGATGCCTAGACCGGATTTCTCATGAACGCTGTATAATTTTAAAACGTAATTATTTCTTTGAAACGTTTCGTACTTTCTGAGGAGTAGACAAATTGACACAGTGTTCATGAGAAATCCGGGTTAGAAAAACCCCTTGACTTTTCCGCATATCTCTTCTATTTCTGGATCCACGCTTCAGGTGCTTGTTACTCAAGCATAAGAGGGAACCCGGTGAAAATCCGGGACGGGCCCGCCGCTGTAACCGGGGACGAGCTTCGCATGATGTCACTGTCTTTTTGATGGGAAGGCGCGAAGCAAGAATGATCCGGAAGTCAGAAGACCTGCCTGAATGCACACAATTACATGATTGCCGTGGACAAGTGGTTATGTAGCTGATCTTGAGTGGATAAAATTGGGAAATCCCCGGATCGATACTTTATCGGTCCGGGGATTTTTTTTGCCCCTGGCAAAAACGCCCGGACCTTCAATTCAGTAAAGGATAGCCGTGGCAACGAAGGCAGGGGAATTTTCCAGAATCCGCATCAGTATCATTATCCACAAGGATTCTCCCCCGCTCATTGCCCGTTATCCGGGGAGAAGGCAATGAAACAAATCTCGATAGTTGCAGGCCTTGTGGTCATGACATCCTGCTGCACTGCGGTTGCCGCAGAACAGACTATCAATCTCGACAACATTGTGGTGACTGCCACCCGTACCGAAAAGACCGCTGACAAAGTCGGCGGGACATCGTATACGGTTATCACCAAGGACGACCTTGCCGCCAAACAGGACACGACGGTGGCAAAAGCACTCAAAGACGTGCCGGGACTCAACGTCGTTTCCAATGGCGGGCCGGGAACCACCACCAGCATTTTTCTTCGCGGGGCTGATTCCAAAAACACGCTCGTTCTCGTGGACGGCGTCGTGTACAACGACCCCTCCTCGGCCACACGTTCCGCCAACCTGGCCAATCTTACAACCGACAATATCGAGCGTATTGAAATCGTTCGCGGGCCAATGAGTGTGCTCTACGGCAGCAATGCAACCGCAGGCGTTGTCAATATCATCACCAAGGACGGCCAGGGGCCTCCGAAGAGCCGATTCGGCATCGAAGGCGGATCATACAACACCTGGAAGGAATTCGCCGACAGCAGCGGCAGCATCGGGAGAGGCTCCTATTCACTTAGCATCTCGCGTATCGACAGCGATGGCTTTTCCAACGCAGACGCAAAAAATCCGTTGATTCCCCACGCCGGTAACACTTCCGAAAAGGACGGGTGGAGAAACACCACCTTTTCAGGAAAGGCGGGATTTCATCTCACACCGACATTTACCATAAAGGCGATTCTCCGGGCAATGGCATCGACAGCCGATCTCGACGACTATGGCCCAGGCTATATAGGAGACCGTTTCTCTTCCTGGCCCTATTCACCCGAACCCAACGGCAGAAAGGATGCCCATACCGACAGCGATCTCTATACGGGACGGATCGAGGCTGACAATGCCTTCCTGGACAAAAAACTCAACTCTACCGCGTACGTTCAGTTCACCCGCCATAACCGCACCGGGTACGACAACGACGGCATTGAATCCTATGATTACCGTGGAGAAAGCCGGGAAGCAGGCCTGCAGGGAACATATTCTCTCTCCGCCACCAACGATTTGACCCTTGGAACCTCCCTGTATTGGGAATCAATGAAAAGCCTCTCTTCATCCATCGAAAACAAGGATACAGATACGAGAAGTGTCTGGGCCCAGGAGCAGGTTTCCCTGTTTACCGGTCTGGATCTGACAGGGGGATTGCGCTACGACGATCACGACAAATTCGGCAGCAAAATGACCTATCGGATCGCTCCCTCCTATATGTTTGGGACGGGAACGACCATTAAGGCGAGCTACGGGACCGGATTTCGGGCTCCGTCTCTGTTCGAATTGTATTCCGTCTACGGCAACGAGGATCTCAAGCCGGAAGAAAGCAGGGGATTTGATTTTGGCTTCGAGCAGGATCTTTCCAAAGACAGGGTCGTGATCGGTGCGACCTATTTCATCATGAATTTCGACGACCGGATCGATTACGATTTCCTGACTTCGAGCTACCAACAGGCAACCGGTGAGACCCGGACAAACGGGGTGGAATCCTTCGTACGGTTGACCCCTGTGCCCAATCTCCGCATCCAGGTAGGATATACCTACACCCATACAGAAGATCCGGAGGGGAGTCCTCTTGTGCGTATCCCTAAGCACAAACTCACCCTGGAAGGAAGGTACCGTTACGGCAAAGCGCTTTTCGATGCCGATCTTCGTTGGGTCGGCTCCCGGGCGGCAAGTGAATCCGCCAAGGACCTCTATGGAAACTCCGTGGGCAGCCTTGATCCTTATTGCGTGGTCAATCTGGCAACAAGCTACGACCTGACCGATTCACTTCAGGTCACCGCCAAGATAAAGAATCTTTTTGACGAATATTACGAAGAGGCATGGAGCTACGCAACACCGGGGCGTTCAATTTATCTCGGTCTTATCATGAAAATTTAACTCGCAGTTCATGAAAAACATTTAAGGTTCATCCGCTTCATGCGTACTCATTACAACCCAGGGAGGTGAAGGTCATTGCTGCCAGGCGCATCGCGGAGGCCCGTCAGGGAACCATAACAGGCCCGCAGGGTTGCGGACAGGACGTCCGCAACTGACAGCAGGCTATGGACGGCCTGTCTGTCAGCCATGGTTCACTGGCGAAAAGGCCGCAGAGCAGCGGCTGGAAGTAATGATCTTCATCGGGTTATTTCTTTCAATTTTACAAAAGTACACAAAATCCGGATGAACTACATTTAACTCCGAAAACAAAGGATTTACATAATGATCCAGACAATACAACGCCTAATCACACTTCTTCTCATTTTGCTTTTTCCGGGCATCCTGTATGCCGGCCAAAATCACCCCCAGCCACTTACCGTGACAGACAGCATGGGAAGAGCCTATTCATTCGACCACGCTCCCAAACGGGTGGTCTCCCTGGTTCCCGACATCAGTGAAATACTCTTTGCCATAGGAGCTGGCAACAGCCTGGTGGGCATAACCCGGCATACCACCCCTCCGGCATCCTCAAGGCAGCCTGCAATCGTAGGTGGCTTCAGATCACCGAGCATTGAAAAAATCGACAAGCTCAATCCCGATCTCATCATCACCGCCGACATTCAACATGAGGTCCATTCCTACTTCCAGGGAAAACGTCCTCTCCTTACCCTGAAGGCAACCGGAATCGACAGTGCAATGGAGAGGATAAGACTGCTGGGCCGGATTTTCGGCCATGAAAAAGAAGCCCAACGCATCATTGCCGACAACCGGAGAAAACTCGATCTCATAGCCAAAAAGACTGCCAAGATCCCACCTGCAAAACGGCAGCGAGTCGTGCGTCTCATGGGCCGCTCAAGATTGGCCGTACCGGGAGACGATTCCTTTCAGAACGATTTCATCCGGGCGGCCGGAGGTATCCCCCCGACCTTTCACAAAAATGGACAGGTTGTAACCATCGATACAGCACAGTGGCAGAAATTCAACCCCCAGGTCATCTATGGGTGCGGTGAGGGACGCCCGGAAATCCTCGACACAGAAGGGGTGAAAGGGGTTGAGGCCGTACGCAAGGGAAGATATCTTTCCTTTCCCTGTATCTACACCTGCCGAGCAGGCATCCATATCGGCGATTTCGTCTCCACGCTCTCCGCCAGAATCTATAGCAAAGAATTTTCCGACCCCAGCAGGCAGGTAGCGCCCAACCATGTACTCAATGAAAAAAACGTTGATGTACAACTTCCCTATGTCCATCGAGCCCGGGTCGTAAATGAGGACATTTTTGATTTTACCAACCGTACCCTGCTGGTTGATTTCACTGCCCCCCAGACAATCCTTTCCTCGCTGGACGGCTGGCGAAAAAATATTACGACAGTGGGCAACCATTATTTCCCGCCTCCTTCCTGGGGACTGGCTCCCGGTCTCAACGACCTGCGCCGACTCTCGTTTGCCACCTTGAAGCTTTCCCAGAAACACACCAGCCTGCTCTTTACCGGAGCGGACATGAACAATCTTGCCATAAGCCGCAAGGATTTTAAAAAGATGACGATTTACGCTCTGGTCACCGCCGGGGTCAGATCCAATGCCGTGCGCATGTCCCGCGATACCGGCAACTACTACGAACCCGGGACCATCAACATCCTGCTCCTGACCAACATGCATCTGTCACACCGGGCCATGACCCGGGCCATAATCAGTGCCACAGAGGGAAAAACGGCAGCCCTTGAGGACCTGGATATCAGGAGTACCTACTCTCCTGATCTTGCGGCCACCGGCACCGGAACGGATAATATCCTGGTCGTTCAGGGCGAGGGACTTCCCATTGACAACGCCGGTGGACATTCCAAAATGGGTGAACTCATCGCCAAGGCCGTTCATGACGGGGTGACGGAGGCGATCGCAAAGCAGAACAGCATCCTGCCGACACGATCTCTTTTTGCACGGCTTGATGAACGCCATATCAGACTTTATAGCATCCTTGCGCAAGGAGAAGGAAAATGCATCGGATTGGACAAGCAATCTCTTTTTGTTTCAATGGAAAATTTGCTGCTCAATCCATACTATGCAGGTTATATAACCAGCGCCCTGGCTATCAGCGATGCCAACCAGAGAGGGCTCGCACCCGATTTGCAGGCCTTTGCCACATGGGGAAAAGCCGTCAGCCGATCCATCTCGGGTACGGGTGATATCAAGGAGACCTACCACCTCGCCCAGGGACGATTGCCCAAGGTTTTGACCATGGCCTTCCAGTCAATGGTCAATGGACTCTGTACACCCCACACCTCTTCTTCAAAGTCATGAACCCAACACGCATCTTAACAAAACAACTGTTTCTCTGTCTGGCTGCCGTTGTCATGCTCTTCGCCGCTCAGGCACATGCTGCTCACGTAACAGACCAGACCGGTCGCACCATTTCCGTCCCCGACAACCCGCAGCGAATTATCTCCCTGATGCCCAGCCTGACCGAAATGGTTTTCGAACTGGGGCAAGGGGAAAAAATCGTAGGCGTGACCCAATACAGCAAAAGACCTCCGGCGGCGTTGAAACTTCCCATAGTGGGAGCCTACAAGACACCAAGCATCGAACGCATTGTTTCCCTTCAGCCGGATCTTTGTATAGCTCTGAAGGACGGGACACCACAGGCCGTTGTCGACAGAATTGAAGAGCTGGGAGTTCCGGTCTATGGCCTTAATCCAACGACTCTTGAGGGGATTATGGATGCGGTCACGCGTCTCGGCTCTCTCCTGCATGCAAAGGCCAAGGCAACAGAACTTGTTGGTATGATGCACAAACAACTCCAGGAGGTTGACGCCCGCGTTCGGAATTCCGCGCATCGCCCCCGGGTTTTTTTCCAGATCGATGGCGGATCCATCGTCTCGGCCGGCCCGAAAAGCTTCATCGGAAGGCTTATTGCCCGGGCAGGAGGGACCAACCTCGCCTCAGGCGACAGGCTCTATCCTCGGTATTCCTGGGAAGAGGTCATTGCCATGCAGCCTGAGGTCGTCATTATCTCTTCGATGTCGGGAGGCTTTAGCGACGAACAGTTAAGGGCTCAATGGCAAAGGTGGCATCAGCTTCCGGCCATACGGAACAACAGACTCTTTGTTGTGGATGCGGATCTGTTTGACCGACCCACTGTCCGTTCCTTCGATTGTCTGGAGAAACTGGTCGATATGTTTAAGAAACAGGAACCTGACTCAAAAAGGAATAAGAATGGAATGGTTTCCCAAAACTAATAATACGCATTTATTTTTCGTAGCATTTTTTCTTGAAAAACTTCCCGACACTGCTATAGTACTACTTTAATTTATTTCGTGTTATTTCTACCTTGACGGCAACCAATGAGGAACAGATGGAAATTTTAAAATCGTTAATAGAGTACGGTATCATAGGACTGCTAGCCTGTCTGAGCATTTTGGCAATCGCTGTTGCCATTGAGCGATTTCGCTTCTTTAAAGGAATAAACCTACAGGATTTCAGTGACAAGAGACTTCTCGAACTGACATTGACCCGCAGATTGCATATCATCGCCACCATCGGGAGTAACGCACCCTATATCGGGCTTTTAGGCACTGTTCTCGGCATCATGCTGATCTTCTACACCATGGGCCAACAGGGGATGGTGGATTCAGCCCGGATCATGACCGGCCTGGCATTATCGCTCAAGGCCACAGCAGCAGGCCTGGTGGTGGCGATCCCTGCCGTGGTCCTGTACAACCTCTTGCTAAGACGGGCCAAAGAACTGCTTTTGACCTGGGAGACACGCAATGGATGAGAAAGGATTCGACGGGATCAACGTAATCCCTTTCATCGATATCATGCTGGTCCTGCTCACCATTGTACTGACCACTGCGACCTTCATTGCCAACGGCACCATACCAGTTCAGCTCCCCAAAGCCCAGAACAGCACAACCGACGGCCGGGGGCTTACGGTTACGATTGACCGGGACGGCAAAATATTTTATCGAGAATCTAAAGTGAGCACCGAGGCTCTTCGTGCCGCCCTTTCCCGTGAAGACAGGCAGACGCCTCTTCTGATCCGGGCTGACAAGGCCGTGGCCCTGCAATCCTTCGTCAATGTACTTGATATGATGAGAGGACTGGGGTTTACCAAAATGAGTCTGCAAACGGAGGTGAGGCAATGAGACAGAGTAGACGGGCTTTGGCTGAATCGTTTTTCCTGCATGGATTGATTGCAGGCATGCTCTTCATCACAGCCGGTATGATCAAAACACCACCTAAAACACTACGCCTTGATGTTTCATTGTTGGAACAGATTGCAGCACCTTTGCGCCAGGTGACACCTGTACACAAGGCCGTGGTGCCCGATCCTGAGCCCGTAGCTCAACCGCAACCTGTTCCCAAACCTCAGCCAAAGGTCGCCCCCCTCCATCCCAAGAAAATCAAGAAGAGCATAGCAAAGCTGAAGTCAAAAAAATCCGAACCCGCACCTGTACCCACGGTGCAGGAACCACCCCGACAGGCAGTTGCATCACCAGCGAAACCATCCCCTGTTCAGGCTGAGTCCCGGAACAGACCACAGATGAATGCCGGCACGCCGGAAAGAGCAATAGCAACCTCTCAAAATATGTCAAAGCTCCACAGCTATCTGGGGATTATCCGTCTCAGGATTGAACGCGAAAAACGCTATCCTCTCTGGGCCAGATCCCACCGTCTGGAGGGCAAGGTCTCGGTGCGGTTCATTCTGAGCCCGGACGGACAGGTATCAGCCGTCAGTGTGAGCAAAAGTTCCGGCCAGGGCTGCCTCGATGAGGCAGCTATTGACGCGGTACGTCAGGCCTCACCCATGCCTCCCCCACCTGAGGGTGTTCTCAGCAAGGCCACCCCGATGGAGCTCACCATCGTCTTCAAGTTGACATGAGAGGAACGCTTCCTTGAATCGCGAAAATGATCTCAGGCTGTGGATTAAAAAAACTATCCGATAGCTCTTTTTCTTTACCGGCATCATAAACAACCCGCAAGGCAACCCTCACCCGCGCCAGGTAACACTATTTTTTTTATTGTCACATTTGTCCTTGCGCAAAGCTCTTGCAATCTTTATAATAATACGTTTATTTTTTTCATGTTATGAAAAATGGCTAATATTTACCATCAGGTATATTGCTTCATATCATATACCTAGACTATTGCACCTATTGATATATGGACAAACTATCACATACCAATTTTACGAAGGAGGGGAAACGTTACGTGAAGAAAAAAAGGGAGACAGTCCGATTCCGGTGAAAGATTCAGAGACTGTCTCCCGGGGAATAAAGCCTCAGGATTGACCCAAGGCCAAGGTATTTTAATCATGCAGGGCCTTGCTTGTCAATCATCATCCTTACGTTTGTTATGGTTCTGATCTCGAACGCATACCGCAGGGAACGGGGCTTTTTAGTTCATCTGTAATTGGAAATTTATGAGGAGAGAAATGAATTTGCAAACAACCAGGAAAAACCTGCTGTTGGCTATGCTGACATTGACCGGTATAACCTTCCCGGTGCATGGCCAAGCAGAAGAGCCCATCACACTCGGTGACATCACGGTGAAGGGTGAAGCGATCACCACCGACCCCATAACCATCAACATCATCACATCAAAAGAAATCGAAGAGACGGAAGTGTTGCGGACGGATCAGATACTCGAAGATGTACCGGGTATTGCAATCCACAACTACAGTCAGGGTGGAGTCGCCAATGAATTTGAGATGCGCGGATTTAATAATTGCGGGCATGGAGGAGACGCCGCCATTTCCATCGACGGTATACCGTTGAATGAGAGTCAGTCCCATGCCGACGGGTATGCGGATATGAACGTCATCATCCCACTGGAAATCGACCATGTGGACATTTTCAAAGGTCCGGCTTCCCCCTTGTTCGGCAACTTCGCACGAGCCGGTGCCATCTCATTTAATACAAAAAAGGGTGGAGAATACAGTACACTGCAGACGGCATTAGGCTCTAATGCAACCTTCGATACCCAGTATGTTTTCGGTCACGCCATCAGCGATACCGTCCAGAACAATACGGCCCTGCAGCTTACAACGACTGACGGATATCAGGATAACTCGGCCTGGCAACGGCAGAATTTCAGCACCCGTTTCGGCTTGAAGGCAACAACAGATCTCGATCTGGCGTTTTCATTTCGTCTTCACAAATCCACGTGGGATGCCCCCGGGTATATTCCGGAATATCAGTTCAATAATGTCAAGGCCTCCTTTCATCAGGCCATCAATGCCGAAAATGACGGCGGCAACAAACTCTTCACTACCCAACGGCTCGATGCCGGCTACCGTCTAAGTTCCAACAGCAAGATTCTGGTCTGGACCTATGCGACCGAACAGGATTTCACCCGATATGCGAAGATGGGATACGACCCGGGAGGACAGACCGAAAAACACCATGACCGTTTTGTTTACGGCGCAGGCACGAGTTACAACTATGAAGGGCAGTACGCAGGAAAAAATCTCAACGGCGTTGCAGGTATCGAGTATTTTCATGAAGATACCGATACCGACATCTACAATACCACAAACCGCGTTCGTACATCGCAGAGCCAGGATCGCAATTTCGTCATCAACACCCTCTCCCTTTTCGGACAGGTAGATTACGCTCTTCACCCTCTCTTCAAACCCTGGGTTGGCATGCGTTATGACACCTTTGGTGGCGATTACACCAATAACGATCCCGGCTCCACCCGCTCTGTTGAAAGTATGAACGACTATTCGCATCTCAGTCCGAAGATCGGTTTCAAAAGTGAGTTGCTCAAAGGCCTCGACTTCAGGGCCAGTTTTACCCAGGGATTTGCACTCCCGGCTGATGCGGACAAATACAATAGTGCTGTAGGGAATAAAGCGGAGACAATCAACCAGTATGAAATCGGGCTCAACTTTACACCATCGAATGTCTTCACTGCTGACTTTGCCCTGTTCAGAATAGACAACTCAAATGAGGTCCAGGAATATCTATCAGGTTCTGGAAATTATGTTGCTGTTGGTGAGACCCGGAGGGAGGGCCTGGAACTCTCCTCCGTGTTCAGGCCCTGGATTTCCGGCCTGGAGCTGTTTGGTGATTTGACGATTACCCGAACCAAGGTCACGGATAACGTTGATCCGACTCTGATCGGAAAACATGTAACAGGAGTGCCTGATTATACATCAGATCTCGGAATACGTTATCAGGATCCTTCAGGCATTGCCACCCAGATCAAATGGCGGCATTCAGATCGCTTCTACATCGACACCGCCAATCTCTCTACCTATGACGGGTACGACGTCACCGACTTTGTCATCAGTTATTCTTCAAGGACGAAAAACGGCTCAAAATGGAAATTGGGATTTGAAATCGACAATCTGTTTGACGAACATTACAGCCAGGCCATCTGGAATGGCTACGGCACCAACAACTATGCGGTAAGCGCACCCCGAACCTACTGGGTACGCCTTACTCTCGATATATAGGTGACTCATGAAAGTATGCCACACATTGATTTTCGTGGCACTGGTCCTGCTGCTGGGAGCCAACGGGTGCAACCAGCAGCAGGCCGGCTCAGCCGATTCCTCCGGAACGTTGACACTGGCCCTGGGAGAAGAAAACACCGAAGGCTACGATCCAACACTCGGCTGGGGAAGTTACGGAAATCCGCTTTTTCAAAGTACACTGCTCACACGCGATGCCGATCTCAATATCGTTCCCGACCTGGCAACGGACTGGAAACTAGACCCGGATGGAAGAACCTGGACAATCACAATCCGATCCGGCGTTGTTTTCTCCGATGGATCTCCCCTGACAGCCAGGGATGTTGCCTTCACGTTCAACACCACAGCTAAGGCAGGAGGGATTCGAGATCTCTCCAATCTGAAACAGGCTGAGGTCATGGACAATACCACGGTTATACTCCATCTCAAACATCCGGATATCACCTTTATCCAGCACCTCGTTACCTTGGGAATCGTTCCTGAACATAGTTATGGACCGGATTACGGCCGACATCCCATCGGCTCGGGTCCTTACAAACTCGTACGCTGGGATGAGGGGCAACAGATGATCGTAGAGGCTAACGAACGTTACTACGGGACCAAGCCTTCCATAAAACGGCTTGTTTTCCTCTTCCTGGATGAGGGAGAGGCGGTAGCCGCCGCCAAGGCCGGGAAGCTGGATGTCCTGGGAGTCGCGTCGAGTCTGGCTGGAATCCGGATACCCGGCATGAAGGTGCATGTGGTGAAAAGTGTCGACAACCGGGGCCTTATGTTTCCCATGGTCCCGAATCTCGGGAAAAAGACCCCGCGCGGTCTGGCCATCGGCAATAATGTTACCGCGGATATCGCCATACGCAAGGCCATAAACTATGCCATAGACCGGAAGGCACTGGTGGCAGGTGTTCTCAATGGATATGGCCGTCCGGCCTATGGAGCTGTCGACGATCTGCCCTGGGATAATCCTGCTATCCGCTTTCCCGACAACGATCCCAAAAAGGCAAAAACCATCCTGGAGGCTGCCGGATGGAAGGATACGGATGGTGACGGAATACGGGAAAAAAATGGGATAAAAGCCGAGTTGACCATTTTGTACAACACTAAAGACAGCCTGCGCCAGGGCCTTGCCGTAGCTGTTGCCGATATGCTCAAACCAGTCGGCATAAAGGCAGTTCCCAGGGGAGAAAACTGGGACAGAATCAAAAATAAGCTGACCCACGCCTTGGTCATCGTCTACGGCTTCGGAAGCCACAGTCCTCTGGAAATGTACAAGCTTTACCATAGCAATGTCCCCGAGCCCATGTACTGGAACGCAGGGTTTTATACCAATGAGACGGTGGATAACTATCTTGACCAGGCACTAAACGCCCCATCGCTTAAGGCTTCCCTGCCATTCTGGAAAAAAGCGCAATGGGACGGAAAGACCGGTTTTTCCGCCTTAGGGGATGCACCCTGGGCTTGGCTGGTAAATCTCGATCACACCTATTTCATCAATACCTGTCTTGATGTCGGCAAATCGCAGATGGAACCCCATGGCCATGGATGGCCAATTACCGCCAATATCGGTGTCTGGAAATGGACCTGTAAATAATTGTTGTTCGACCCATTGATCCAAGCATCAGCCCAATACGACGGTAACAATATGACGATATCAAAAGCTATAAAATTCTACATCCAGCGAAATCGACAACCGAACCAACCTGCATTGGCCGATCACTTTTGTCTTGGCCACTCATCTATGGACAGCATGTATACAATGATACTACGGTTTTTCTTTTATAAAACATTTCGGCTTATCGTGTTGATTGCTGCGGTGGCGACGATATCGTTCATCATGGTCAGTCATTCGCCCATCGATCCGGTGGATGCCTATGTCGGGCCCGCCATGATCAGGGTCTCCCCCGAACAACGTGAAGTTATCGCAAAACGCTGGGGTTTGGACAAACCTGCCTTCGAACGTTTCGGCAGATGGGCAGGCCAATTGGCAAAGGGCAATTTCGGAGTATCAATGATTTTCAACGAACCCGTCCTCTCCGTCATCGGCAAGCGTTTTGTAACATCTTTCTGGTTAATGGCACTTGCCTGGAGCTTATCCGGCTCGCTGGGATTCATTTTAGGACTCACAGCCGGGGCATGGGAAAACACGCTTCTCGATAGAGGGATCAGGCTCTATGCCTATACCATGGCCTCCACCCCCACCTTTTGGGTCGGAATGCTATTGCTGATGGCCTTCTCGGTGGAGCTTGGGTGGACCCCTGTATGCTGTGCCTGGCCAGCCGGTTTGAGTGCCGAGCAGGCAACGTTCTGGCAGCGCCTGCATCATCTGATGCTGCCGGCGATAACGCTCTCCCTTATAGGCATTGCCAAAATCACCCTCCATACACGGGAAAAAGTGTTAGAGGCCCTACAAAGTGATTATGCCATCTTTGCCCGGGCACAAGGAGAATCAACTGCGGGAATCGTCTATAGACGTGCCCTGCGTAACGTCGCCTTGCCCGCAGTCACCCTCCAGTTCGCTTCCTTGGGTGAATTATTCGGCGGTGCTGTTCTGGCTGAACAGGTTTTTTCCTATCCTGGCCTGGGGCGAGCAACCGTCGAGGCAGGTATCCGAGGCGATCTTCCCCTCTTGCTTGGCATAGTCCTTTTCAGCACGATTTTCGTCTTTACCGGAAACCTCATGGCTGATCTCATCTATCATCTGGTAGACCCCCGAATTCGAACAACGTCGGAGGGGCTCTCATGATCTCCTTAACTCTTGATCGCAGAACCCGTACCTTAACGATTATTTTTGCTTGTCTCATCCTGTTCTCAGGGATATTTATCGGTGCCTGGTTATACGGTGAGAAGGGCGAGATAACAAATCTGACCATGAGGAAGCTCCCGCCCGGTTGGGGACTGCCATTTGGAACAGATTGGCTGGGAAGGGATATGTTCGCCAGGACGCTCAAAGGTCTTCGTATCAGTCTGGGTATTGGTCTGTCTGCCGCAACCTGTTCAGCGTTCATAGCGCTTGTGTTGGGCCTTGCGGCTGCAACGCTGGGCAAAACCGTCGACCTTGTAATAACCTGGCTGGT
>Ga0055450_10000047_pt1 | contig 16528 bp, 14 predicted proteins | sample China_Galinas_PW_5_FD_57740 | JGI IMG/M metagenome (GOLD analysis project Ga0055450, IMG submission 57740) | Wetland microbial communities from San Francisco Bay, California, USA, that impact long-term carbon sequestration - China_Galinas_PWC_D1 | ecosystem: Environmental > Aquatic > Marine >... | reverse complement strand
ACCAGACTAAGAACGATCAGAACCAGCAGTCCCAAGGATGTCAACCAGCCAAGGTATTTACGGGCAGATCCTTTTAAGAATCCTCCCACAATCAACACCAGGGCTCCCAACAGAACCAGGCCAAGTTCAGGCAGGATTGCCAAAAGCATTGTTTGATCGATCGAATTAGACACTATGCACCTCCAAACAGTCGGAGGATACTTTCAACCCCCGAGGTAACCAGTGGCACCATGCGTGTAGGATATGGAAGTATACCGACCAGGATCAGCATGGCAGAAAGCAAAATAAGAGCTATCTTGTCCCGCAGGTATACATCCCCGATCTCAGACGCATAGGATTCAGGCATTTTCCCAAAGAAAACTTTAGTGGTAATGCCAATGATATAGGAAGCAGTGATCACAATGGAGATTGAAGCTACTACCGCGATCCAAGGTGCCGTTTGCCAGATTCCCATAAAGATCGGGAACTCTGCGATAAATCCAGAAAATCCTGGCATACCCATCGAGACCAGGCCGCCAACAATAAAGGCCAACGCTACCAGAGGCATCTTTTTCGCAAAACCGCCCAGCTCATCAATTTGCCGGGTATGAGCTCGGTCATAGATCATACCCACAACTGCAAAGAAGAGTGCCGTCATGATCCCATGCGAGAACATCTGAACCCCGGCTCCGATCATACCATTCTGATTCAGGGTGGCGAAACCCATCATCACCAAACCCATATGGGACACCGAGGAGAATCCAATAACATATTTTAGGTCATTCTGCCTCATGGCGATAAAGGCGCCGTAGACCACATTGACCAGGCCCAGGATCATCACATAGGGCAACCAGAATTTCGCCCCTTCTGGTAGAAGCATAATGCCAATCCTCAGAGCAGCAAATGCGCCAAGCTTCATCAGCACACCCGCATGGAACATGGATACTGCAGTGGGTGCGGCTACGTGTCCATCAGGGCTCCAGTTGTGGAAAGGCCAGATACCGCCCAACACAGCAAACCCCAAAAAGACAAAGGGGAACCAGACACGTTGGAACGCCGTAGTGAAGTTGGCCTCCTGAAGGACAAGAAGATCAAAACTGCCCTGCCCGGAGACGAAGTACATTGCCAGCGCGCCAACCAGTGCCACGATCGAGCCAATAAACAAGTAGAGAGTAAGCTTCATTGCAGCGTACTCCCGGGTCTTCTTCCAGCCCCAGATAGAGATCAATAAGAACATGGGGAACACTGCAATCTCATAAAAGAAAAACAGCATGAACATATCAAGGGAAACGAAGACCCCAAACACCCCGGTAGCCAGAATGAATAAAAATGCGTAGAACTCCCGCGGGCGGTCATCGATCCCCCACGAGATCAGCACACCTGTAAACATCACCACGCCAGCCAGCAGGACCAGGGGAGCGTTTAAGCCATCGACTCCTACGTGGTAGGAAATGCCTAATCGCGGCATCCAGGTAAACTGCTGTACAAATTGATATCCCCCAGCAGTCAGGTCATAGGACAGGTACACCCAGAAGGAGAGCACCAGGTCCACCACTGCTGCAGCCAGGGCAATATACCGGATCAGGTTTTTCTTTTCACCAGGGAGAAGAAATAGCACCAGCCCGGTTGCCAGCGGGGTTAATACGATCACGGTGATAATTGGAAATTGCATTCGTCACCTCAGCCTATACAATGAGTCCAACTCTAAAACATCCATCCCACAGTCCAGTTGATTACTTTGAGGATCCAAGCCGGCCAAATGCCGATCCAGAGCATCAAAGCCATCAGGGGAACTACAACGATCATTTCCCGGGTGTTGATATCTGTCAATTTGCCCTGCCAGGACTCGTTCAATGGGCCGTGAAGCACCTTTTTGAGACTCTTGAGTACATATGCACCGGTGAAGAACAGACCGACCATTCCCAGCGCAGTATAGACAGAGAAAACCGGCCAGGATCCCCGGACAACCAGGAATTCGGACACAAATCCATTCAAACCAGGCAAACCCAAGGCTGCCATAGAGCTGAAGATCAGCACCCCGCCATAAATCGGTACCAGCGGGAACAGGCCTCCATACTCGTTCATGTCCCGGGTATGGGTCCGTTCATAAATGACACCTACCAGGAAAAACATTGCCGCTGCACTGATGCCGTGATTGAACATCTGTAATACAGCGCCGTTCAAGGCCAGGGTGGCATTTTCACCTCCCTGGACACGGGCAGCGGCGGCGATGCCTAGAATGACAAATCCCATATGATTGACAGAGGAATAAGCCACCAGCCGTTTGAAGTCTTCCTGACCAAAGGAGTTCAAAGCACCGATGATAATCGCAGCCACAGCCAGGAAAGCTAACACACCTGCGTACTGCTTGGCCTGCTCTGGGTAGAGCGGAAGCACCAGGCGAATGAACCCGTAGGCGCCTAATTTCAACAGCACACCGGCCAGGATCATCGACCCCGCAGTGGGAGCTTCCGTGTGAGCGTCCGGGAGCCAGGTATGGAATGGCCAGATAGGTACTTTCAGCGCAAAAGCGACCACAAAAGCCCAGAAGGCAATCGTCTTGACAGTGTTCATGTCCAGGCCGAAGAAACTTCCCTGGACATCTTTCCAGATCATAAATAACTGCGGCAGGTCAAATGTACCTGCAGAGACCCCAATCATCTGAATTGCCAAGAGTAAGCCGAGGGATCCAGCCATGGTATAAATCATGAATTTGATTGACGCGTAGGTCCTGGCCTTGATCTTGATCCCTTTCCAGATTTCCCGCTCATCCTTCTCATTTCCCCACTGGTTAATCAGGAAGTACATCGGAACCAATCCGAATTCCCAGAAGACAAAGAACAGAAGCAAGTCCAGGGAGAGGAAAACCCCCAGCATACCCATTTCCAGAAGCATGAAGAGGACCATATAAGCCTTGACCCGCTCTTTAATGGTGAAAGAGGTCAAAACAGCTAGCGGAGTAAGGATCGTTGTCAGGAGCACCATAGTCAGGGATATGCCGTCAATTCCCAGGTGAAAGGAAGAATTGATCACCTGGTACCAATCCACCTTCGTCTGGAATTGGAACCCTTCCAGCGTGGGGTCATACTGGAACCAGAGCACCAGGGAGAAGGCGAAGGTCACCAGACTGGCTAGTAAAGCAATCCAGCGAATTAGCTTTTCATTCCGAGCGGGTAGCAATGCCAGCAGAACAGCTGCTGCGGCCGGAAGGAAAAGGATCAAAGTCAGGAGATTTTCTGTAAAGAATGCCATCAAATTTACTCCATGCAATCTATTGGGTGATCTTTACTGTGTTAAGAAATAGAACAGGGTCCCAAAAGCAACCACCAGAGCGATCAACATATACTGCTGAACCTTCCCGGTCTGGATGAATCGGAGCCTCTCACCTGCCTTGGCAGTCAATTCACCAACCGCATCACCAAAGCCGTTGATGATCGGGAGATCGATCTTATTCCTCAGGAAGGATCCGATTGCTTGAGCAGCCCGGGCAACCGAGTGCAGGAAACCGTCGATCACCGTGCGGTCCAGCCACTTATAGGTGAAAGTCTCTGCCAACCAGGTTGCTGGTTTCACAAAGACCCGGTCATAAAATTCATCAAAGTAGTACTTATTTTCCAGTAAAGTATAGACGGGGCCTAACCATTTTTTGATGGGGTCTTCAGCGCCCTGGGGAAGGTCCCGGTAGATCAACCAACCCAGGGTAAGACCGCCCAGGGCGACTGTCAGGGAAGTCGCCAGCGGTATCCAGTTGAACTCAATCTCCACCAGGCTGTGTGGAAGACTGCCTGCGATGAAATCACCCAACCAGTTGGGAATAATCCCGCCCAGCAGAGGAAAATGTTCTGGGATCCCCAACCAGCCAAAGCTAATTGCGAAAACAGAGAGAACGACCAGGGGAAGGGTCATTGTCCAGGGAGTCTCATGGGCATGGTCGGCAGCTTTGGTCCTTGAACCGCCGAGGAAAGTAAGGCTGATCTGACGCATGGTATAGAAAGCGGTCAGCAGAGCCGCCAGGGCCAGGGTGATAAAGACAGCCAGATGCCCGTGGGCAAAGGCATCCGCAAAAATCTCATCCTTCGACCAGAATCCAGCGGTGACGATCGGAAATCCAGAGAGCGCCAAGCCGCCGATCAAAAATGTCCAGAAGGTTACTGGCATCTTGGATCGCAGGCCGCCCATATTGAACATATCCTGGGCATCAAGATGGTCTCCGGTATGATAGACGCCGTGCTCCATGCCGTGGATCACTGACCCAGATCCCAGGAACAGAAGCGCTTTGAAGAAGGCATGGGTAATGAGGTGGAAGGCAGCAGCCACATATGCTCCAATACCTACCGCCGCAACCATATAGCCGAGCTGAGAGATTGTTGAATATGCCAGCACGCGTTTGATATCGCGCTGAGCTACCGAGATCGTCGCGGCGAACAGAGCAGTGAAGGAACCGATAATGGCAATGACCACCATAGGTGATGTCAATGCGCCGTGCTCCGCTCCCGCACTGAGCAGCGGGAAGATCCGGATCGCCATGTAGACACCCGCAGAAACCATGGTGGCTGCGTGAATCATGGCAGAAACCGGGGTCGGCCCTTCCATAGCATCCGGGAGCCAGACATGGAGCGGGAACTGGGCAGATTTCCCTACCGTGCCGATAAACAGCAAAATACCGATCAATCCAGCCGAAGATAAACCCAGGAAACCAGCCGGCGTGGTCGTCAGCTGGTGAAGGACTTCCTCGTTGAAGAAGATCTCTCGAAAATTAAGGGTGCCGGTTGCCGAATATAGAAAAGCTATCCCCAGCAGCATGAAGACGTCACCGATCCTCGTTACCAGGAAGGCTTTGATCATAGCAGCCCGGGCAGAAAGCTTACCGTACCAGAAACCGATCAGCAGGTAAGAGCACAAACCCATGATCTCCCAACCCACAAACAAAGTGAGCAGGTTGTCTGAGACTACCAGCGTATACATGCCAAAGGCAAACAAGCTGATAAATCCAAAAAAACGGGAGTAAAGCGGTTCAATTGAGGGGACTCTATGCCCATCCTGGGTTGCACCTTCTGGCGGCAGACCCGGCCGGTCATGATCCCCTGCGGGCTGGCCGAAATTATGGTAGCCAACACTGTAAAGGGTGATCATCAGGATCGTTATGGACACGAAGAATAAGACAACAGCAGTCAGCGGATCAACCGTCACACCGATCTGAAACCATCCCTTTCCAACTGGCAGCCAATTGACCGCAGAGCCAAAAGGATGCTCTCCTAATCCTTCAGCGCCCTTCCTAACGGCGTTGAAAAAGACAACCATACTCCCTAACCAGGACAGCAGCGCTGCTCCAATAGAAATACTATGGCTGAGTCCTTTCTTCGGGTAGGTGAAGAGAATGATCAAGAAGAAAGCTAATAAGGGTGGAAGAGGGAGCAACCAGACTAAAGTATCCATTGCCATAAATAAATCCTCGTTATCTAGCTAGAATGCAAATTACCATTTCAAAAGATTGATTTCATCAGCAGCGATCAGTTTTACCCGCCGGAACAGTGAGATCACCAATGCCAGCCCTACAGCTACTTCGGAGGCCGAGACAGCAAAAACGATCACCGCAAATACCTGTCCGGCCATCTGACCTGGCAAGGAATAACGCCAAAAGGCAATAAAGTTAATGTTGATCGCAGTCAGCATCAATTCAATCGACATCAGGATAGCGATGATATTCTTCCGCGCCAGCACGCCGTAAAGACCAATAGAGAATAACGCCGCTGCAAAAATTAAATACCAGGAAAGGGGTATCATGCCAGCCTCCAGCTTCCTTTCAGTAATTTACTGTTGAACATTTTCATTTTCTCCAGGCAACAACGATCGATCCGATCAAGGCTGCCAACAACAAAATTGATGCCAGCTCAAACGGCAGTACATAAGCATTGGGTGATACCAGCAATGCCCCAAGCTGGCTGATCGCGTTCAAGTCGCCGCTGAGAGCCGGTGCTAGCACGTCAGTCTGCGGCAGGGTGTAATAGAAATATGCCAAACCGAGAAAGAGTACCAGGCTGAGTGCAGCTGCAATCGGCCACTGCTTATTGACTCCAGGTCCATACTTCTCGTCGGGATTCCTGGTAAGCATTATCGTATACACGATGAGGACTGCGATGGCGCCTATATAAACCAGGACCTGGATGACGGCGATATATGTCGCCTGGAGCAGCACAAAGGCAATCGCAGCGCCGAACAAAGCCACCATCAGCCACATTGCTGCATTGACCAGATTCTGGGATGTCACAACGGCAACAGCCGCGACAACGGTCACCACCACCATCAAAAAGAAAATAAACAAACCTAAACTCATTGGCAGACTCCCTTACTCCTATGAGATTTTAAGCTCAGGATTTAGACCGATCTGATTGGGGGCTGACAGCAACCGCTCGGGGAGGAAACTCCACCCGCTCAACAGCAGGCTTGGTCTTTCCCGCAACAAAGAGGGACGTCAGCAGAAGCGCCATACTGAGCACAAACATCACGCCCACATAGATCCAGCGCGCTGGATCCAGCTCCATCAATACTCGATCAGCCACAGCTACCATAATTAAATTCAGAAATGAAACTGGTATCAGGAACTTCCAGTTCAAGTTCAGCATCTCGTCAATCCGGATCCTGGGAAGAGAAAGGCGAATCCAGGAAATCATTAGATAAACGATGAATGTTTTCGTGAAGAAGTAAATCACGCCCAGGATCGGCCAGGTAGCAGCCAGGGGGCCGGACCATCCTCCCAGGAAAAAGATTGTCATCAAAGCACCTACAGTATATTGATGAAGGAATTCGGCCACATAAAACATGCCAAATTTCATCCCGGAATATTCAGTATGGTAGCCAGCCACCAGCTCTGACTCCGCTTCAAGAAGATCGAACGGAGCTTTGCCGATCTCAGCCATGGAAGAGATCAGGAAGAACAGAGCTGCGATTGGGGCAACTATCAAGAACCACCAAGGCCGCTGCGCATCGATAATAGCTGATAAATTCATCGACTTTGCCAGCAGAACCGGTATTAAAAGAGAAATCACCATGGGAATCTCGTAAGAGATCAACATGGCGACTGAGCGGGAGGCCCCCAGCAGAGCGAAGCGGTTGTTTGATGACCAACCAGCCATCAGGATAGCCAGAATGCCAAAGGAACCAATAGCAACAATGTAAAGAACCCCGACGGAGATATCCGCGCCAATGACATTGATGGCAAAGGGGAAAACAGCCCAAATGGCTAACACTGACGCCATCGCCAGCACTGGAGCGATATTGAAAAGTCCCTTATCCGCTCCGGTTGGGGTCACATATTCCTTGGTGAAAATTTTGATGATATCTGCAAATGATTGGAAAATACCATAAGGGCCTGCCCGGTTCGGGCCGAATCGGTCCTGAATCCTTCCAGCCAGTTTACGTTCGACCCAGATCAGCGCAATGACGATCACAAAACACAGGATCACAACCAGCACACTGCCCAGCACCTGGAGTATGAACTGCGCCAATCCCTGGGAAGCGCCCCAACCAACTATCAGGTTATACAGCCAGCTTTCAATCACGTTAATCAAATCAGCCATAAAATTCTCCTGCTTCCTTGAATGGAACTTAGATCCAGGTCAATGCGCCTTTGCGCATGGCGTAGATAAGTCCTGCAAAAAGAATAATGATAAAGATCACGCCTTCAACCACCGCGAATAAGGGCAGTTCCCCCAGTGAAACAGCCCAGGGAAAAAGGAATACGGTTTCGATATCAAAGACCAGGAAGATCAGGGAATAGATATAATATTGAGATTTAAATTGAACCCTTATATCGCCTTCGGTTTCAATACCGCATTCATATACTTCTTGTTTTCGTCGGCTCGGTTTATGGGGGGAAATAAGTGATGGGAGCGATACTGCAATAATCGGAAATGCAACTGCTACTGCTAGAAAGATACCGATATAAAGCCAATAGGAAGGCATGTCTGCTCCTTGTCCCGAAATCAAAATCTCGCGTACTTGTGAAATTTTACATCAACGCAAATTTTACCATACAGTCATCAGGATTTGTGTTCCAAACCAATCGCCTTCAGTGCTTTTGCTTATTCCAGTTATCAGAAAACTTTATTCAATCCAAGGAAGGAGCTCTTTCACCATCCCCAAGACCAGTATGAGCGTCATGATCGGGCTCAAATCATCTCCAGGTAGCGGTCCGCGAACAAGCCAGGAGTACCCCCAGTATGCCAGAATAAGACCTTCTGACCCGGTTTAAAAAACCCCTGTCGGATCAGGTCCAGCATTCCTGCAGCCGCTCGACCGGTGTACACAGGGTCGAGCAGAATACCTTCCGTCTCAGCAAAGAGCTGAATAGCCTGTCGATCCAGATCATTCATGATCCCATATCCCTGGCCGGTATAACTGTCATTGACCAGGATATCATCCTGGCTGAAATCAAGATCCAGATCGAGCTGTTCACCAAGACTAGCGGCGATGCCTTGAACGATCTCCTGCAGCTTAGCTGCCGGCTCATCCACACTGATCCCCAAAACCCGCGGACTACCCGATTGTCTGCTGCCAGCGAATAATCCGGCCTGCGTCCCACCCGAGGAAGAAGCGAAGACGATCCAATCCGGGAGTTTGTCGGCAAACTGTCCCCGCAACTCCTGGTACGCCTGGTAATAAGCATAAGCGCCTAAGTAGTTCGATCCTCCGTAAGGGATTAAGTACGGTTTCGCTCCTGCTTCCAGTGCATCCTGGAAAACTCCCTCCAATGTCTGGTCCCGATTGGCTCTGTCCGTCCAGATCACCTCTGCCCCCAACAGTTCGTCTAAAAACAGATTTCCGGATCGTTTATCGGGTGCTGGACCAACCAGCACCAGCTTACATTTCAAACCGCTGCGGGCAGCCGCTGCTGCGGTCTGGCGGCAGTGGTTGGACTGGGCTGCGCCGGTGGTCAATATCAACTCGGCGTTTTCTGCTCTGGCGTCAGCCAGTAAATATTCCAGCTTGCGGGTTTTATTTCCCCCAAAAGCCAAACCAGTCAGGTCGTCTCGTTTGATAAACAGTTCTGGACCTGCAAGTATTTCAGATAAACGCGGCAGGGCATCTACGGGAGTTGGTAAATAAGCGAGGTTCAATCTGGGCAGCATGCTTCCTCCTCAATAATCATCCGTTGCTTTTGATTATTCAATTGAAACCAGTCCCAGATAGAAATTTAGTACGTCGGTCTCTGAACCAACGCATCAAATCAAGCAGACGCGGCAGCCAGCGGGTATAGAGAGAATAGCGAAGCGGCCTGGCCGGGAAATCCCAGGCTCCGATAGTCCGGGATACTTCTCCTCCAAAGCCGCTCTTAAAACGGTAGACACCCCACAGAGAATCTTCCCGGGAGAATTGTTCCGGAGCACCCCACAAATCATAGGAAATGCAGCCCCACTGTTTTGCCCAACGCATTGCTTCCCACTGCACCAGGTAGGTAGGCATCTTTTCGCTGTGGTCAAGGATGGACATGCCGTGTAGATACCAGGCCCGACCGTTGAATGCGAAGATCACCGCAGCAGCTACTGGCTGCCCTTCATACTCAGCAATCAGCGGCTGGGCTGTAGGTGAAAGAGATCCGCTGTCTCCAGACTCGCTGAACATCGTCCATAATGATCGATAATATTCCTTCCCCCGGATCGTGAAACCTCCCCTGGTCGAGGTCTCAGCATACATGCGGTAAAGCAGATCAAAGTCCTCAGAGTTTCCCTTCCGGACCGTAATGCCTTTCCTTCCTGCTAGGCGAATATTGTAGCGGGTCTTAGATTTCATCCGCGCCAGCAGATCTTCCTCAGATTGCCGCAAATCCACCAAGACGGTGTTCCTAAACTGGATCTGTTCTGGAGAGAACAGCCAGTTTCTGCCGGAAAGCTGTTTCCGGAAGGCAATCCCAGGGGCTAGATCCAGGGAAGTCTCTTCTCCCGGGACTCCCCGGCCAATTTCGATATCCGGATCGATTTTTATTTCCAATGCTCCGCGGTCCCGGGCGAATTCCTCCAGGTCTGTGATCACCTGCTCCCAAACATCCTGATCGGTAGGATCCGCAAACAGCGGACCTTTTGGGAGATACATGACAGACAGGCCGGGCAAGGCAGTCCGTTCTAACAGTAAACCAGCAGCGACTGGCTGCACCTCTGGAGTACCTTGATGATCGAGCAACCTCATCGCTACGGCATCAGCTTGCTTTTCCCAAACCAGATAATAAGGCCGCCAACCATAACTGCCTTTAAAATCTGCCCACTGCGATGTTTGCAGCAGGTGGGGATTGTGAAGTTCACTGATCAAATTGTTCCAAGAGGACGGTTTCATAAACTTCCTATCACTCATTCGGTTCTTCCCGTCATCCTGGAAAGGAGTAAATACAAACTGTACAATACGGGATGATAGATCCGATCCCAGGGTCCTGGGCTGCGGAGCAGCTCACCGCCAAAACCCCGTTTAAAACGATAGACGCCCCATAAGCCGTCGCTCCTTTTTGTGAACTGTTCTTCCAGGATATCACTATCTTCATCCGGCACACCCCACAGATCGTAGCTGGAGCAGCCCTGTGCCTTTGCCCAGCGTATGGCTTCCCACTGCACCAGATAAGGTGCCATCAGTTCACGATTCTGTCGGGAAGATGCACCATAAAAATACCAACTGCGATTCCCTCTTTTAAATATCATGATACTGGCCAATGGTTGACCCTGAAACTCAGCCAGAAAGAGGGCGCACTCCTTTGTCGGGTGGAATATTTTAAATGCTTTCCTGTAATACTCCCGGGTGTGGATACCGAACTCTGCCCGTTCAGCAGTGGATTCCAACAAGGAATAAAAAGGCTCAACCTCTTCAATCCGGCGCACACTGACACCTTTACGGTCCGCCAATCGGATATTGTAGCGAGTTTTGGATTTCATTCGGGCCAGAATCTGATCCTCATCATCCTCCAGAGATACCAGGATTGTTCGGGGGGGCTGAATGCTGTGGGAACTGCGCACCCAACCAGTAAGGGATTCATCCCTTTGATCTACCCAGCCATCCGGTTCAATCTTTACAAAAACTGCGTTCTGTTTCCGGCAAACGTGGTCGATCTCCTCCTGGAATACATCCCAGTGAGGATGCCCGAAAATATGGCCATCCCTGACCACTGGACCACGCGGAATATAGCCTACTCGGAAACCGAGCGGGAGATCTTGGAAAAGAATCTGGGCACCGAGAGGGCCGCTCACCAACCAAACTGGCTTCCAGCCATAGTCTGACTTCAAAATTCCCCAAGATGGAGTCTGCAGGATATGTGCCTGAGGGCAGCTGGCAAGGAACTCCTGCCAGCCCGATCGGTTAACAAGAGGCATTAAAACTTTCTCCCATCTTTTGTAGTTGTAATAGATGGGAAATCAGCCATGGACTCTACCTGCCATCCATTCCATGGTTTCCTGCAATCCTTCCTTCAAGGTTACACCGGGAACAAAATCCAAGGTTTCCCTGGCCCGCAAGGGATCACCCAGCGAGCGGTAGATATCTCCCGCTCTTGGTTCCTTGAATTCAAGCTTAACCTCACGGTTGAGGAGGCTGGATAGGACTTCTATCAATTCCAACAGGCTGGTTTCCTCCCCTGAACAAATATTCATCGCCTGGCCGGCCGCTGAAGAAGAATCAGCTGCCAGTAAATTGGCGCGCACCACATCTGTCACATAAATGAAGTCTCTGGTCTGCCCACCATCACCATATATTTCAGGTTGTTCTTCATCCAGCAAGCGCCGGATGAAAATGGGGATCACTGCAGCATAATCGGATTCAGGATTCTGACGTGGTCCGTAAACATTGAAATAGCGTAGAGCTACCACCTCAAGCCCTAGCTGCTTGGTATAGAGCCTGGCTAGAATCTCAGTGATGAATTTTGAAGCTGCATATGGAGAAAGCGGATCAGTTTTTAAGTCTTCTTTGAGGGGGAGGTTCGGGTTCTCACCATAAACCGCTGCACTGGAAGCCAGCACTACGCGCTGGACCCCGAACCGGCGGCAGGCATCCAACAGTATTCGGGTGCCCTGGACATTAATATCCAGGCAACCTGCTGGATCTTCCAGGGATTTAGGCACCGAGACAAAGGCCGCCTGGTGGAACACCAGGTCAATATCGCGCAGCCCTTCCTCCCAGCTGTTTATGTTCCTGAGATCTGCCTCAATCAGTTCGATCTGGTCAGCCGCTCCCTCCAGGTTGTGATAGTTTCCGGTTGAAAAATCATCCAGGACCCAGACCCGATCTCCTCGTTTCAATAGAGCGTTCACCAAATGAGAACCGATAAACCCGGCGCCGCCAGTGACCAATGAGTTTGTCATGGCTTATTTCCCCTTCAATCCAAAAATTGTGGCAGGCGTGCCCAGGATAATCCGGAGGTCCAGCAAGATGGTCCGGTTCTTGATATAGAAAAGATCATATTCCAGTTTATCTACTGTCTCCTCAACCGTTTCTGGATAACCGTAGTTAATCTGAGCCCAGCCGGTCACACCTGGCTTGACTAGCAGTCTGGCCCGGTAAAATGGCACTTGCTTTTGAAGCTTTTTTATCAGGCTTGGGCGCTCTGAACGCGGGCCCACCAGGCTCATTTCGCCTTTGAGGACATTGAGGAACTGCGGAAATTCGTCCAGATGGGTCCTGCGCAGGAAACGGCCCACCCGGGTAATTCGCTGATCGTCTTCACTGGCCCATTTTGCTTCGCCATTCAATTCAGCGTTCTTGACCATGGTCCGGAATTTGATGATTTTATATGGTTTGGCGCTCTGGCCCAGGCGCTCCTGACGATAAAGAATCGGAAAGCCGTCATCAAGAAAAATAAATAGGCTTATGGGAAGCAGCAGGAGCAAGAAGATTCCCACCCCGATTAAACCGCCCAGCAGATCCATCACTCGCTTGGCGACGTGATAGATTCCGCTAACGCTGGTATCGTCTACAAAGGAGCGCAGAATCCAGTCCGTTTCGAGGATGCGAATGGGCACTGTCTGTGTCAGGTCTTCATAAGCAACTGGCATTCGGGTGATCTCCACACCCAGTTCCTGGGCATCCAGTAAAGCCTGGAAGGTCCCTCCTTTAATAACACCGGTAATAGCCACAATAATGTCTGAAATTTTTTCTTTCTCAATCACATCCAGCAGATCCGGACCAGAACCAAGCACCCGATAGCCATTAATCTCCTGACCCAATTTAGCTGGATCGTCATCGATGATGCCAATGATGTAATAGGGCTTGGATTCTATTTTTTCAAATGCCTGGAGCAGCAGCCTTCCTGACACGCCACCCCCCACCAACAGTACACGCGGCAGGAAGATCTCAGATGTTAGAAAGCGGATATAAAAAAGCCTCCACAGCATTGTGAAGATCGCCGATGCAATAATGAAAACTGCCACACCAGTGCGGGGCAGCGATTCTGGCGGAGAGGTAAAATACAGCCCCAGGTAAAGGATGGAACCAATCAGGGCAGCAGTCATCACACCTTGTAATGTCCGATTCCAACTGGAAGCTTTTCGGATATCGTAGAGTTCAATGATCAAGAAGAACCAGACTAAAGGTAGAAAATAGAACCAACCAGGGACCCGATCGAAAATGAAGCTGAAAGAAAAGCCCTGGGGCTGCGCTTGATTCCCCCAAATCACAAGTGCGCTTATCAAAGCCAGAGCTTCTGCGAGGATATCCCCATTAAGCAGCAAGACCCGCCGCTCTACAAAGCGAAATCGGAAACGGCGTTCTTTCTGGGGATCATACGAGTTATTGCCCATAATTATGTTCTTTCCTAATTCCTGATAGAGCTCTTGAATATTTTATCAAATAGATATCCAATCAGGCTGACCAAAAAGCCACTACCCCAAGAAAAGTGCATTGTAGCCACTGCCAGCGGCAATCCTGCGATCAGACCAGGGTCTCTTTCTTTCCAGGCAGTAGTTATCCCGGCTGCCAGCAACGCAGCACCGTAAATGACCGCTTCCCCCAGCAGCAGCCAGCGGGCAGCCCTGAACCAGATGCTCAGCAAACCCAGCACCAACCAACTGAGCACGAATAATCCAGACACCTGGCGCCAGCGGATGGTTTCCGGATAGCGCAGCAGCATGCGGAGCTTCCAGAAGCCATAGCGCCAGTATTGAGCTGCCAGGGCTCTCAGCGAGGAGCGCGATCTATAAGTGACGCGGATTTTCGGATCCAGCCAAATCTTCCCCCCCGATTTTCGGACCCGGACATTAAATTCATAATCTTCATTGGTCAGCAGGCTTTCATCGTACCCCCCGATGCGCTCGACCAGGGATGCCCGGTAAGCACCAAAAGCGACCGTATCCACTTCACCTGCCTGTGCTCCGGTCCGGTATTTGGCATCCCCAACTCCGAGAGGGTGCACGGCCGCTAACGCGATGGACCGGGCAATCAAGCTCTGGTTGGCTGGCTTGATGTCTATCACTCCTCCCACATTATCACCTTTGTTTTCCAGCAAGGCCCGAACGCTGAATTTCAGATAATCCGGATGCGGAAGCGAGTGGGCGTCTATCCGGACCAGAATCTCACCTGACGCCGCTTTGATTGCCTGGTTCAGGCCGGCAGGGATGTTTCGCTGGGGATTGTCTACTACTCTGAGAGTCAGCTCAGGTACAGCTTCAGCGAATTCCTCAATCCGGTCTCTGGTGGCATCTGTTGACATACCATCTGAAATGACCACTTCCAGGTCCTGCAGCGGAAAATCCTGCTCAGAGATCGATGCCAGCAGATCCTGAATGCTATCTTGCTCGTTGTAGCAGGGAATGATCAATGACACTTTCATCGGACGTTTCAATCCTTTTCCTCTGCGTTCGGGCGATCATCAAGTTTGGTCACCGGAATAGCAACTGTAAAAACTGTACCTTCCCCCAGAACGCTGCGCACTGAAATTCTTCCTCCATGGGCCTGGACGATCTGCTGAGCAATCGCCAGCCCGAGACCTGTGCTGGGGCTCCCTTGGTTTTGACGTGAATGATCCACTTTATAAAAACGCTCGAAGATACGAGGCAGGTGTTCAGCAGGAATACCTTTCCCACTGTCTATCACATCAACATATATCGTACTATCCTCACTGCTGGCTTTCAACTTCACAAATCCGCCAGCTGGGGTATGTTTCACCGCATTGTCGACTAGATTTGTAAACACCTGGGAAAGGAGGTCTTCATCACCCGTGTAGTTCGGCAGCGGTTCAACCTCCAAAGAGAGATTCACCTGAGCCTGGGAAGCCTGGGGAATGAGCTGAGACCCAACCTGCTTTAACAGCCTCTCCAGGTCAAGCTGGTCCCTATCCAGGACCAAAGTTCCGGCGTCGAAACGCGCCAGATCCAGGAGATCCACTACCATCCGATACATCCGGTCCGCTTCAGTCTTGATAATACCGGCAGCTTTCCTCCAGGCTGAATCATTATCAACCGTTCCGTCAAGCATGGCGCCCGAGAAACCCTGGATGGACGTCAGAGGGGTTTTCAATTCGTGGGAGACATTGGCTACAAAATCGCGCTGTGACTGCTGAGAGGCTTTTACCTGCTCGACCATCTCATTATAGGTCTCCGCAAGAGCACGGACCTCGTCCGGTCCCGTAATCGGAATCTGCTGGTACTGCCCGGCAGAGAGTGTCCGGGCTGCCAGTTCCATCTCTTTGAGGGGGCTGGCGATCCAATTTCCCATCCAGACGGCAAGGATCACAGCTACCAGGAAAGCCAGCAAGCCAGCCCGGACGAAGGAAGGCAAAAAGTCTTCCCGGAGTGTCTCGCGCAAGAATGGGCTTCGCAGCAGGCGCAAACCTCCCTGGCGTGGAAGGGTCAATACCAGGATATCGCCGTCATCCATGAGCCAGGAGCTGTAGAGCCAGCTACCTCCCTCCTGGTCCGTAATACGGCCCCTTTTAGCCGGCCTGGTCTGGTTTACTGGGAAGCTAATCTCTGCTGAATTTGGCTGAGAATCGAGTTTCAGGTTGCCAGTGCTATTGAAAAGCAGCAGGCGGATTTCGAGAGTGTTGCCAATGCGCTCCAGGAACTGCCCCCGATCCCTCGCTAAAGTTGCCCGATCATTCAGTTGACGCTGTATCAGGGTCTGGGCTGCATCCAGTCGAGCCAGTGCCTGGCGGTCGATCAGAGGATTGCGGATAATATATATGAAGATGCCCATTGCCAGAATGGCAAGGATCAGGATGATCAGAATCGCGTATGAGAACCACAATCGGGCGCGCAAAGAAGTGAACATTATGACAGACCCCACTCCTTCAGGGAATCAGCTTATAACCTATCTTTGTAACGGTTTCAATCTTCACATTGGATTCAGCCAGCTTTTTACGCAGATGTCCGATGTGTACATCCACGGTCCGGGTGTTGCCATAATAATCGTAACCCCAGGCTAGATTAAGGAGCTGATCCCGAGAGAGAACGATACCAGGATGTCTTGCCAGAGTATAGAGCAAGTCGAACTCCTGGGCGCGGAGGACGATCAACGCTCCACTCATCTGAATTTCCCGCCGGAGAGGATCAATTATGAGATCGCCAATGGAGATAATCTTGTCCTC
>Ga0055450_10000046_pt1 | contig 16596 bp, 17 predicted proteins | sample China_Galinas_PW_5_FD_57740 | JGI IMG/M metagenome (GOLD analysis project Ga0055450, IMG submission 57740) | Wetland microbial communities from San Francisco Bay, California, USA, that impact long-term carbon sequestration - China_Galinas_PWC_D1 | ecosystem: Environmental > Aquatic > Marine >... | reverse complement strand
GAGGTGAAGAACGGTGCAATCCGAGTCGGCATCGAAGCACCCCAAGACAAGAAGATCTATCGACAAGAGATTTACGAGCGCATCTCTCTTCAAAATCGTGAAGCATTGCAATGGGATATGACTGACCTTGATGTTTTAAGCGGCAATTTAGCACAAAGAAAGCAAAAGAAATGAAAAAAATACTGACTCGATTCGGTGAGATCGAATACGATCCTAAAAATCTCCTTCATTTTCCGGCAGGTTTAATAGGATTACCAAATCTCCATGACTTTATTGTTATGCCGAACAAGAAGGCAGGTCCTCTTTTCTGGATACAAAGTGTCGATGACCCATCTATAGCATTTGTTCTGACCGACCCGAATAATTTTTTTCCGGATTATCATATCATTCCGGAAGAATCTGAAAGAAGATTGTTATATATCGAGGAGAATGATCCCTGCTACATCCTGAGCGTGGTCACAGTTCCACCTGATCAGAACATCACCCTTAATCTTTCAGCTCCAATCCTTTTTACTCCGAAATCCAATAGGGCCATACAGATTATTCTGGAAAACACCAAGTACCAGACAAAGACCCCCCTGCCCAAGCCTTCCGCAAAATAAAAACCGATACCTTTTACCTACCGAAAAAAGCTGATAATTTTTTTTTCGGCTTTTTTTTATTTTTCTCTAAAGTTTTTTCATAAACGAGACGAAAAGACTTACAGAGAAAAGTGTCAACAGCAGCAATGGTTGATACGTAACTTTCAATAGCTTAAAAAAAGGAGGTGACGGTCGGAAAACAACCTGTAGCAACATTTTTTTAAGTAAACCGGGCAAGGATGCCCACCTGTAAAGCCATACACTATATTCAAGGAGGAATATCATGGCCCTGACAATTAATACCAATGTAATGTCCCTCAACGCCCAGCGTAACCTGTCCAAATCCCAATCCGCGCTGGCACAATCCATGGAACGGCTCTCATCGGGTCTTCGTATCAATTCAGCTAAAGACGACGCAGCAGGACTTGCCATCTCCGACCGGATGACCTCCCAGGTCAATGGTCTGAATCAGGCACAGCGAAATGCCAACGACGGTATCTCTCTGGCCCAAACGGCTGAAGGTGCACTGCAGGAAACAACCAACATCCTGCAGCGTATGCGTGAGTTGGCGGTTCAGTCGGCTAACGACACCAACACCAGCAGCGACCGGGCATCCCTGCAGTCCGAGGTTTCTCAGTTGCAGGCTGAAATTGACCGTATTGCCGACACGACAACGTTCAACGGCAAAAACCTGCTTGACGGTACGTTCAGTGGCGCAAAATTCCAGGTTGGCGCCAATGCCAATCAGGTCATCAGCTTTTCTGTTTCTTCCGCAAAGGGATCGGATCTCGGTACCAACCGTGTCGATGCTTCCGGCGGTACTACGCAGACTGCCGTTGCAGCTGCTACGGCTGCACCATCCTCAAACGGTGGTTCGGCCGATACCGTTACTTTGGCCGGAACCTTCAACGGCACTGCGTTTTCAGCCACAGTAACCACTACCGCAGGGGAATCGGCAGGTGATGTAGCCACCGATATCAACAGTAAATCAGATACGACCGGTATTACTGCTACAGCCACAACAAAGGCCGAACTTTCAGCCATGTCTGCCGGTGCTACCAGCTTCACGCTTAACGGTACCGTTATCTCGGCTACCGTTGATTCAACTGATCTGACGACACTTGCCTCTGCCATCAACGACAAGAGTTCAGCTACTGGTGTGACTGCTGAATTCGGATCTGATAAATCATCGGTGATTCTTACCAACTCCCTCGGTGCTGATATTATCATCGGGGATTATACCAATGGTACAGCCACTGCCACTTTTACAGGTATTGGAGCTGATGGCAATGCTGTCGGAAGCGGTGTAACATTGACATCGGGTGGTAACGATTCTTCTGCTGTCGGCGGCTATGTTGTTCTTGACAGCACGGAAACCTTCACTGCCAATTTTGCCAGTACAGGTTTCGTATCAGCAGCAGGGACCGTTGGATCGTCCTTGCAGAAGATTTCCGATGTGTCTATTTCCACGCAGAGTGGAGCCAATGATGCGATCAGCGTTATCGACGGTGCATTGAGCAAGATCGATTCCATTCGTGGTGGTCTTGGTGCCGTTCAAAACCGGTTCGAGTCAACTATCTCCAACCTGTCAAACGTTTCGGAGAATCTCTCTGCCGCCCGCAGCCGGATTCTGGATGCGGACATCGCCCAGGAGACTTCGAATCTGACCAAGCAGAACATCCTGCAGCAAGCCGGTGTGGCTATTCTTGCCCAGGCCAACCAGGCTCCGCAATTGGCTCTGTCACTGCTTAAATAAATCAACTCATCCCTGGAGGGCTTATGTTTGGCCCTCCAGGCCGTAGTTGTCTTTTCTCACATCGGAATAGATAGGAGGTAACAATCATGGTAGGTGCTTCACCCAATATAACAGGAACCGTGCTTCAAAAAATGCCCCAGGCATCGGAACACATTGACACGGACAGAAGAAATACAACGGATGACCCGGCAAACACTCAACAAACTGCAAGTAAAAACACCGTACAGGCTTCTGAACTTCTTAAACAAATTAAAGCCTTGACAGAGAACGGAACCTATAGTGTTCAATTTGAAACCGATAACGATACCGGCAGAATGGTGGTAAAAGTTGTCGACTCGTCAACGAAGGAAGTCATTCGCCAGATTCCACCGGAAGCGCTCCTGGGACTGGACCAGGCACTTACGGAATATTCCTCTGGTAATTTTGTCAATACGAAATCGTAAAGTATGTTTATCCAGAATAAAGACGTAACGTTTATTGTATCTTTACCGCAGCACCCTGAATACAGGTCAAGGAGGTAAATATGGTCGCCAGCACTTCATCTATCACGTCAGCTCCCATCACATTCAGCGGCCTGGCATCTGGTGTCGATACCGACAGTATCGTCCAGAAATTGATAGCAGCGGATCAGTTACCCATCACCGCATTGCAAAATGCCGAGACAGCTGCCAACAATAAGCTCAAAGCGTATAGTCAATTCAACACGCTGCTGACGACATTGCAAACTTCCGTAGGAGCGATGAACCTCCAAAGCGAGGTCAGGACAACGACCGCCAACGTCAGTTCGGGCAGCCCCTATACCGCGACCTCCAATAATGCCTATTTAGGCAGCTACAACATTTCCGTCAGCCAGCTCGCCCAGGTTCAGAAAGATATAAGCGAAGGATTTTCATCTAGTTCCAGTTCAATTTTAGGAACGGGTACGATAACGGTAAACGGGGTGGATATCACTGTCGACTCGGATAACGACTCCTTGGCAGGTTTAATGGAGTCAATCAATGAGGTTTCCAGTACTACAGGTGTGACTGCCAGCATTATCAATGACGGCAGTGACACGGCACCTTACCATCTGATATTTACAGGTAAGGATGCATCAACCGTTTACACTATCTCAAGTAATCTAGTGGACGGTAGTGCGAATCCCATTTCCTTCAATACAACCACGGTTCAAAGCGCTCAACAAGCAAAACTTACCATCGACGGGGTCGATGTCGTAAGCAATTCCAATACCATTACAACTGCTATTACCGGCGCAACCCTTAATCTTAACTCTGTGAGTGCAATTTCAGATCCCGGTCCACCGACTCAATATGCGACCTCTCAGTTGAGTATAACAGCTGATACATCGACATTGGAAACAAATATCACGACCTTCGTTACCAACTATAACGCAATTATGAGCTGGATAAACGCCGGATACACCCAGGCAAGTGAGGCAGCATCAACGACGGACAGCACAACGTCAACGGACCCGTCATTGGCAACGGATCCAACTGATGCTCAACTCAGCCAGATTCTGATCGGAGATTCAACCATTAATGACATCAAGGGAAGACTCCAATATATATTATCAGGATCAGTAAATACCAGCGGCGAATCCGGAACTCTGAACAATTTGAGTCAGATCGGAATAACGACAAACCTGGATGGGACGCTCAGCGTCGACACGGCTACGCTTGAAGATGCCTTGCAGAGCAACTTCTCCGGAGTGGCGAATCTTATGGCCGGAAACGGAACCTCTCAAGGAGTAATGGAACGATTCAACTCCTATTTGCTTGATCAAACCAGCATCACAAGAGGGATGTATGCTCAAAAAAAGGCCGTTACACAAGATAAAATTTCTAGACTAGACGATCAAATTACCCGTAAAACAGAAGCCCTTAATAAGGAAGAAGCAACCTTAAAGGCTCGATTTAACGCCATGGAAACCCTGGTAAGCAGTCTCAACTCCCAGAGTTCGTTTTTAACTCAATGGATCAACACCTACACTGCTACAACCAGTTCGTCCAGCAAATCCTGATGCAAAAGGAAATATCCAAGCAATAATATGGAGCACCCAATGAATGCCTACAACCAGTACCAAGAAAACCAGGTAATGTCTGCCTCTCCAGAGCAAATTCTTCTCATGCTCTATGATGGGGCTGTGCGTTTCTGCCGGCAAGCGATTTCAGGGATCGAAGAGAAAGATCTTGCCAAATTCCATCGAGGAATCAGAAATTCAATGGCAATCATTGCTGAATTTTCCAACTCTCTCGACCATTCGATCGGCGGTAGAATCGCAGACGATCTCGAAGCCTTATACGATTTCATGATCAGGGAATTGCTGCTAGCAAACCTCCATAAAGACATTGAAAAAATAGAAGTTGTAGAAGGGTTACTTAAAGATTTACGTGGTACTTGGAATGAGGCTATAGAAATTAACAACAGAGAACAAACCTCTCTCCAAAAAATAGCAGCAAAATCCGTGGAACCTTCACTCAACTCAACACAGCATGGATACATTCCGTTATCAATATCAAGGTAACCTTTAATAGGGACACCACGATGGAAACACATCAGATTAAAGAAACACTTCTGCAAGCAATCCATGTATATGAACACATGCTAAATGATATGCAGAATCTTGAGATTGAGATCGGAACCGCATCTCCAGCAACATTGATGAAATTCAATGAATCTTTGAAGGAACAACAAGATAATGTAGAAAAAATTGAGCATGATTTGTTCACCCAGCTTTCAAACTCTTGTAATAGTCTTGGAGAAATAGATTTACTGATCAAGATGCGCGAAAAGCTCATGAAAGATATTTTGTTCTTAAACCAGCAAATCACGATAAAGGCATCAGGTATCAGATCATTTATGAGTCACGAGATGAAAAGACTCCATAGTGGGTATACCGCTATGAAGGGATATAAGCAGATACATCATAACCACGGACGGATCGTAAACAGCACCACTTGATTTGATCAAAGTCTTACTGCTCGACCTCCAGGAGAGGAGATGGGATGCAGACCATAGAAATGTGTTTTAACAACACAATTGAAAAACATAGTATATTCAAGCAAGCTGTCACATCTCTCATTCAGGAAATTCCCCAACTATCTCTATCCGAAATAAACAACAGGTGTCAAGAACTTGAAATTTTATATCAGGATCTGACCTCCAACAAAGAGTATCTATTTGCTTTAATGGAATTCATGGGGCCGGGGATTCTTGATACCAGCTATATCGGAGAGTTCCAACGAGCGTTGGATAAATCCATCGCGACCTGTGATAACCTCCACCAAGAGATTCTCAAATATAGAAACACTTACCTATCTTCTACTTTATCTTGATAGAAATTTTCTGTTTTTATATAATCAAGGGATGAGATGCTCACAATTTTCTACCAACTATATTCGTCACTGTTTGGTTGAAACCAGCTTGAGCATACTTGGAAGATTGGAATTTGGCTCTCGACCAAGTCATACGAAAAATATTGCATATTCCATGTCTATCGCAAATCATCCAACTCTTTGGGCCAAAACAATTCCTCATTAAAAATCCTGGTTAATTCGTCTATTCCACTCCTGTATACCCGTTCTGCATCTTCTTCCGACTCATGAAACAACATACAAATATAGATAGCGCTTAACATATCTTCTATAACCCTTTCATAGATCTCCATTCGCAGGTCTTTTTTCTCTCTGCACCATTTTATCAATTCATCTACTACGAGATCCATACGTATGGCAGCTTCCTTCCATGAAAAATGATCCAGCAAAAGACCTTCTCTCACTCTATTTTTCATTTCAAGAAATCTATTACACCCAGTCTCAGCATATGGATGCCAATTGGCATTGAGTTGCGCTTCCTTGAATGCTCTCATTATCTTATTAATATCTTTTTTCTTTTTTGTATATCGTTCAAGAACAACATCTGCATTTCTTTTGGGTATTGTATTTTTAACCTCGACACCGTTGGACATATTAAAAACCTTGATCTTTTTTTTGGATGTGTTGATCCTCATCTCTAACGAAATTCTTGTGTGCGATAGAAATGCTGTGGTCTGAATCAAACCTGCATTTTTAAAATTCGCCGGTACGAGCGCCTGCACCGTATTGCCGTAATGCGTCTTTTTTTCGTCTTTTTTGTCATCGTTCAATTTATCGTAGGGTGATCCCTCGGCATGATCTTTTTCAATGGATTGATAGCCGAAATCACAGCCTAAAAGATAAATCTCCTTAGGCCCGCAATACTCGGCGAAAGAGAAGGCTAAACAAGTGGTAGAGGGATGCGTATATAATATATTTTTCTTAAATACCACCGGATCAGGCTTATTTCCTTCAGAGATCGTAAGTACTGTGTCCACGGTCCTGAAATACTCATCAGGTGCCTTATAATATTGGATCAAAGGCTTTTCTCGAACAAGCTCAAGCAATTCCAACTCTCCAGATTCCCTTGAATGAATATCAATACAGAATTGAAAGTCAGGTTTAATACCATAATTGGTTAATATTTTAACAGCACTATGCACAGCAAATATAATAACTCTATCCTGATTTTCCCTAAGCCAGTCAAGATCGTCTGTCAAAGACGGACCAGTTGCAACAATAACAATTTTGCATTGGCTTGATGTCTTGATATCTTCTGAAAGAAGCATACGTCCTTTTTTTAACTGGGAAAAACCATTTAGAAGACCTCGCAGTTCATAATCTATCGGATAGATGATGTCACTTCGCACGGTTTGCAATAGTTTCAAATTTTCAATTATTACCGGAGAATGAGGGGTTTCATAGGCAGGCAGCACCCGTGTCCAAACAAGAGGAGTAATAGATGTTTTTCTAAAGAACAATTGTATTGACGCGGTATTCGCATCTTCTCCGATAGCAATATAAAGACATCCTCCAACTTTCTCTTTAAGGGCTTCGTAGTCCAAGAAATAGCATGACACTTCGAACCGGACCATATCGGGCTCGATAAAAAGTGCCATGGGGACCTCAGTTCTGCTTAGAAAATAGTCAATATGCAATCCATGGAAAATACCAAGGAACACCACAGGTGGGGAAAATCTTCTATTTCCTTCTATAGCTTTCAGATTTATCCTCCCAGACTTAAAATTCGTTGGATAATCCGGGAATTGGTTTTCCATATACTCCAATATCCGCTTTACTGGAGCATTATGCAATTTATATTGCAACGGAGATATCACCCTAATATTAAAGAGGTCTGTCCAAGCATTATGCACCCAATCGCCCATCATCTTTGCAAAAGAGTCTAACCCTTGTTCGGGATGCGCCAATCGTCCGGTCGGCTCGTGAACAATATTTAGAAATTTTTCCGTTAAATCTATTTGATATTCGCATTTAGTCGTTTCTAAAAATCTATCAATTGCAGGCAACTTCTTTTTGAAAAACCTCCTATTTTTCTCATAAATGTTATTGAGTATGCCAGGACGTTCCTGAAGGGTAAGGTTTTGTAGCTGTTCTATTACCGAATGGTATGCTATATCTTTCATATTTTTGCTATCTTTACTTGGAATGCAGGTTTTTTATAAATAATTACATGTGAAAATTCCCACAATTTTAAGCCAGAACGATTCAATTTTCTGTTTTATGGTATCAGGAGTATTGAAAGTCAAATGCTGCCATCTATGATAGATGCAACCATATTCAAGGACACATTTTTCAGTACTTTCAGGTAGCCCGAGACAAAGCGAATTACATTTTTAAAAAATAACTAGAAACTAACAACAACTCGTTTTAAATTAAGAAGGGATTTAGAAAGCAAAGCATAAAAACAATTTCTTGAAAGAATTGGTTCCGCTGTTTATATCACTTCAAGTAAAACCGAGAAAAAATATGCACAAGTTGAAATACACTGAGGTCCAATAGCATAAATAATGGAAGTCAAAAAATCTTAAATCTTCTACATCTTCATTAAATATCAACTAGCTGCCAAGCCATCGGGGTCCCTTTTCTAATATCTCTTTTCGATTTTTTTCCTAAAATACTATTCAGATGCTTAGGTTTTAATCCATATCCTGGTCTAATCGATCTTAGGTTATCACATGTAAATGTTTCGCCTTTTTTCACATCCTTAACCACAAAAAGAGAACGACAAAACTCTCTATTTTTCAATGCATTTTGGTTCAAATCATAACAGACTCGCCCTAACGACTTTTCTACTTCACGTATCGACTTAACCATTGACATAAATTCATCAGGATCTAGAGAAAAAGATGCATCCGGCCCATCTAGATCCTTTGATAAAATAAAATGTTTTTCAACTACTTTTGCCCCCAAAGCAATCGCAGCAACTGGTACTGAAATACCCAACGTATGATCTGATATCCCCACAACCTTATTAAAGGTTTCCATAATATTCGGGATAGTGTTGAGATTTACATCATCAAAAGTGGTAGGGTATTCTGTCGTACATTTTAAAATAATCACCTGTTCGTTATGAACCCGTTTGCAAGCATCTAGAACATCGGCAATATCAGAAAGAGTTGCAATTCCAGTTGAAATTAAAACGGGTTTTCCTTTTGATGCGATATATTCAACCAATGGTATATCCGTAATTTCAAGAGAAGCTACTTTATATGCTGGTACATCTATTGATTCAAGAAAATCAACAGCGGTTTTGTCAAAGGGGGTTGAGAAAAAGTTGAGTCCAATATCATCTGCAACTTTTTTTAATATCGGATGCCACTCCCAGGGTGTATAGGCCTCTGTATATAAGTCATAGAGTGTTTTCCCATCCCAAATCGTTCCATGTTTTATTTTGAAATATTCATTGTCACAATTGATGGTTATTGTATCCGGAGTGTATGTCTGCAACTTAACAGCATCCGCACCCGCATCTTTCATCGCCTTAAGTGATTCAATGGCAGTATTTAAGTCCTGACGGTGATTAGCCGATAGTTCTGCAATAATGTAAACAGGGTGACTTGGACCAATGTTGCGATTTTCAATTTTTATATTCATTGTTTATCATCAAAAATTGCTTTTTCCGAAGCCAGGAAATCCCACGACAACCATTCTGTTGTTCCTTTTGTGATCAATTTGAAGGTTTCCTTTGGCCCTATATTGAACAACGAATCAAGAACACATAAGCAAGGAACAAAATTATATTTAGATCCTATTTGAGGATAGGCTTGTGGCTTAAAATCCTGAAAGAATATTTCTATATCCTCGACGGGAAATACTTTATCTTCCATCATATAATCGAAGGATCCTTTGGCACAATAATAACAGTGACAATTTTGCCACCTCAGTAACTCTAAAACCCGCTCCGACCTTTTTTTTTGAGACGCAAATTCAGAACTTTGTTTAAATACGCTCTTGATATTTATCAGCTCACATACCTTTTTGATGAAAGCAATATTTTGTTCTGCCAAATTGGAGAATGGCGTCAATAACCATTTTCTTATTTCATCTTCATACTCTTTAAAATAGCTGGTTTTCCCATAATTTTGTTGAATTCTCTTCCATGATTTTATTCGCCATGGGATATCTTCATTCATTTTTACTTTGTTAAGGGGCATCTGGTAGGACAATGTTTTCTTTATCGGAATGCTATACCAGTCAACTTGATTTCTGTTAACAAACAATCTATTCCTTTGGTGGTAACTTTGTACTGAAAATTGAAAATCATCTAGAAATATAAATATATCGGCTTTATTGACGAGCTCGAAAAAGCCAAGCCATGGCAAAAAAGTCGGTTGCATCATAGCTATATTCATTTTTCTATTATTTTAAAAAGTTGAGAGTTGCCGTTTATTAATGAATGTTTTTTAGGATCATTCATTCCAACGGAAGTGTTTAAAAATTCTATTCCGAAAGGTGAACAACCATTAAAGCACTCTGAGATTGATCTATTCCGAAGATATCATAATGTGTCTATGAAAAACTTCACGGCAGCACTTCAATCTATGGATACCGATGGATCAATTCATCACGCAATTTTGATATAAGCCTAAATTTTAAAATCTTTCAGCCTTTGTCTCTCACCAATTTTTTTGGCTGGGCTTCCGACATATATTCCCCATGGTTCTATATCCTTATTCACGAAACTACCAGCACCGATTACTGCGCCTTCCCCTATAGTCACAGGCATTATGACACTTCTTGCTCCGATATATACATCATTTTCAACCACCAGTTTTCCGCCAATGGCTTTAGCATATCCTTCTGGTAAACCATCCACCATTCTTAAGCCCGGTGCATGAGAATACGTTGCTGATAAAAAGACAGTACCTGGACCTGTTGATACTCTGTCGCCAATAATGGTTAGTCCTCCTCCCCACACAACTGTATGGGGTTGAACATCCGTATATTCGCCAATCTTTAGGCCCTCACCTGCAAAGATAAATACAAAATCCCTTATTTTACAGTAATTACCCAATTCAATGACATGAGGAAAAGCCAGTTTAGCTAGAGGATAAATTTTTACTCCTTCGCCGCACTTCTTGAGTTTAGGTTTTACGTTTTCACCCATTAATTCCTGATCAGCAATTTCAAAGTTCATTTAAGACCCCTCCTTTGATGAGAGCATTTATGACTGCTTTTTAAACATCTGCTGTCTTTTCTCAATTAAATATTGAAACCGCCCACTTTCCATTTCTTTTTTATAATCCCTTAACAGGTCGTAAAAACTATATTGGGGAAACCAGCCCAGCTCTTTTTCCGCCTTTCTATTATCATACAAAAACGGATCAATAGAATTTTTCTTGTCGGGTAAGAATATTATTTCGTATGGCCTTTTATTTTTACCAAATACTTTTATGGTTTCTTCTGCTTGCTGTTTAAGAGACAGCGTTCGACCTGAACAGATATTGTATAATCCCTTCGCCTTAGTGTTATTCAGAGCAAGAATAAAAGCATTAACTACATCCTTAACATATATGATATCTCTACCAACATCCGGATCACCCCATATTTCAATTGGTCGCCCTGAAGTGACCTGATCAATAAAAGCCTGAAATCCAGTTGTCGTCTCTTTACCGTTTTTATATATAACTGTATGGGGGCCATACCCATATACCGGCGATAAACGGAAGACAATCCCTTGAAGTCCATATTCACAGTTATAGTGCTCTACGCAATCTTCAGCTGCACTCTCAGAAATACTGAACATTGCATACTCCCCAGAAAAATCTATAGACCGTCCTTCCCCCTCCTTAATTTTTTTGCCTTGCTGCCACAACCCTTTTGTATTCCTGTGGGAGGTTGCAATGATCATTTTAGATATCTTAGATGATCTGCAATATTCGAGCAAATTTAGGGCACCCACAACATTTACATTAATGTAATCAACAGGATTATATTTCTCTTTGCTTACATTGGCAGGTTGTACACATGCCAAATTTATTACAGCGTCTATTCCTTTTTTTGGTAATTTCCCGATGTCATGCTTGTGCGTTATATCTATTGTCTCAAAAGGTATTCTTTGTTTTTTATAATAATCCTTCCCTATCTCGCTTATATCCACGGCTAACACGTCAAAATGTTTGTTTAACAGCTCATCAATGAGGTATGTTCCAATAAAGCCGGCCGCACCGACGACAAGAATCTTTTTTTTATCTATCATTTAAAACACCTGCATTTCTGAAACATATTCATTCATAAACCGCGTAACCAAATCCAGTCTTTCCATAACCATTTCCGCAATAAAGCATTATTTTCCCTCCTTTATGCTTAAAAACGTATGGATAACAAATCATTTCGGAATCCCAGCCTTTTTCAGATATGCCAATGCCAACTTTATGATCCATTCGATAAAATTTAAAACCATCATCTGACTCAGCGTAGCCCATTTTATAGCCACTACTACCAATCGCATAGCAATACCACATTTTATATAGACCATCTTCCTTGACAATGCTCGCCCTTGATACACGGCTTTCGCCCGGATAGTTATAGTCCACAGACACCAATCCCGACCTCTGCCAATGGATTCCGTCAATTGATTCCGCATATTTAATATTGTATTTCGGCAAATCGGGAGTTGTCCATTGATCTGCAGAATCGTACCACATACGCCATATCCCATTTTCTATCAAAACACATGATATTACTAAAATTGTGTAAGGTTCAGCGTTTGTTCTGTCGATAACCGGTGCGGCGGAGTGTCTACTAAAAGTTCTTCCACCATCTTCGCTAATCGCCAATCCTGAAACCTCTGCAGCACGAACTGACGAACCTTTATTCCAACCAAAGTAATATAAATATTTTTTATTTTCGTTTGTTATTATCCATGTTGGTGTAACACCATTATCATCAAAACAACCGAGTTCTCCCAAATCAAGAACCGGATTCTCCGATAGGTATAATATTTTTTGTGGCTCTCTAAAATCAATTTCGATATATCCAATTCTTGATCTATTACTTATATCGCGCCCGGAAAAGTAAACTCTAAAAAGATCTTCATTTAATCTATCAGCAATCGGAAGCATCCCATGTGTTATCACCCATGGATATTGACCAGCCGGATAAAATATTAATCCTTTTTTTTTCCATTCCATTACTTGTGCCTTTCTTCCAATTTTTAAATTCTTAGGTTTATAATGTTATTTTAGAATCTCATTAATGAGCTCATACTTACCTTGTCCAATTTCCATTGTAAAAACAAATGGATCGTCTGGAAAAATAAAAGATTTGTTTTTAATAATTGATGAGAGCGTGAATAAATCGTTTTTGTCAATCGTTGTCAAAAATCCACTGTACACTTCACGTTGTAATTCATTCTGATGAAAGCCTACCACCGGCGTTCCAACCGCCAACGCCTCAAAAAAAGAGAGCCCAGGTGAAGCAAAAACGACATCTGAGTTATACATTGCATATGCAACATTTTTTAAATTATGTACAATTCGGACTTTACTTCGAGTGTTTCGATTATTTTTTAGAACCATATCAAGTTCTGCATAGTGCTTAAATGCCGCTCCCACGACAGCCATAATCTCAAAGCTTAAATCCGGCATTTTGAGAAGTTCGCTAAGAACTGCGGAGGTAAAATTCGACTGATCCGCACCTCCAAAAATTAGCATAAGATTTCTTACATAAGATAATTTTTTTTTTGATTTTTTATTATAAAGATAAAATTCAGGTCGCAGTATCCAATACTTCGGTCCAAAAAAATGAACAGCACCTGTTTTTGGGTTTGTGTCACATACGTTTCTGAAATTGCTTCCCATATCGGCCAAAACAGTCATATCGGCATACTGATTGGCAGTTGTTAAATTTGTGAATATTACAAGCTTACAAGCAATTATTTCTTTGATTTGTTTGGCTAATAAAGGAGAGACATCAAGCTTATCGAAAATTACTCGATCAGGTGCCTCGGCAATCAAGAAATTTAAAATAGTGCTGTCATCTGGATAACGATACACCTTAAAACCAGTCTCTGATAAACGGTCAGCTATTTGTTGGTCGCTTTTAGTGATGAAGAATATTATTGATTGAGAATCGATTTTCTTCGATAGCTCATACGCCAATGTTGCAGATTGATAGACATGTCCCAATCCTAGTGTGCTATTTCCGTCTGTGATGATGGCGATTTTCATGGTGAGTGAATATCTTTTTGAAGGATATGCCTATTAATAGATTTTAGATAGGGATTGTCATCAATAAGGGCGATCACATCCTGGATAGAGAAAAAATTATCTATGTTATAAAGAGAAGCATATATTTTCTTAATCAATAGATAATCTTCTTCAGTATCAACTGTAATCCGGATATCAGGCCGCTTTAGAATCCCACAGGCCTCTATAAAGAGGATTTTGAAGAGCTTTGGGTTCTGATAAATAAAAACTGTAACATGTTCGCGTTCAAATTTTTCTTTGGCTTTTTCGTATGCGGTTTTCAAGCAATGAAAATTTAATACCTCAATATCCAATCCTCTTGGGAAGCCGCCTTCAATTCCTACTGCCGTGTAATCATTGCGCTCAGCAAGATGCCGATTTATGGTTTCATCAATAATTTTCGGATCAACAAGCGGGCAATCCGAAGTTATTCGTACAATAACATCGGCTTTTATATAGGTTGCAGCCTGATAGTATCGTGACAGCACATCATCTTCACTTCCTCTGAAGAGGTTCCAGCCTTCTTTATTCACAAATGAAGCAAGTTCATCATTGCTCGAAGAATCAGGAACGGCCAATACGACATGATCTATATTTTCCGCTTGTTTGACCCTTCGGACGACATGCCAAAGCAATGGTTTTCCATTTAAATCAAGGAGAACTTTATTCGGCAATCTGGTTGAGGTCAGACGTGCTTGGATAATGGCTACAATATTTTTTCTCTTATACATGATATCTTAAGAGGTGAGTTACCATACAATGATACCCAAACAAAAAAACATTCATCAAGCTGATAGGCATTTTTCTACTTCCATCAATTTAATTTTTCTAATAAAAACCAGGTAGCATCATCAGAAGGAAAATTCGAATCCCGATGGTATTGAAAACCGTAGTCAATAAGCTCGAGATCGCTATACCTGTCAAGCATCTCTCCAGCAAAATCTCGTTTAAAAAGTCGCCCAGAATGCCCCCGATATGTAACCTCTACCGGCGTAGGATTATAATATTCAATAATACAGATGTACCTCCTAGAGCATTCATATAGTCGACGGTACACTTCAGACAGAAAATCTGGGTTGATATGAATTAGAACACCTGAAGATAATGTCAAATCATGCATAGAGAGATCAGCAGGTGAAAAATCTAGTATTGAGCCTTTATGCATCTTCACACTCGGGATTTGCCCCACTACCTGTATCGCCGTCTCATTGATCTCGACACCAGTAAAGGCACATTCGGGTAACAGCTGCTTAATAGCTAAAATGTTTTGTCCAACATTTGTTCCTATCTCAAGAACTTGTCGAACTTCTCTTGTTCTGGCTAATATTTTTGCAAAATTTGCTATACGATACGCAATGCTTTTGGGGTCACTATTCCGGGTAACATAGGCATTTCCAAATTCACCAGCCCAAAACCTTTCCTGTTCAGTTTTAAAAGTCATATTGACCTCTAAATTTGATTTTTGAATATTTATTAATCGGTTGATTTTGCACTTAATAATTCCTTTATACAAATAGCATTCAATGAATTACATTCCGTAAGACGTCAATCACATGAAGTAGTCTATCGTCTTCCAAAGCAGAATATATAGGCAGGCTAATTGCCTCACTGTAATATTTTTCAGCTTCTGGAAGATATCTGTCGTTAAAACCTAATTTTTTATAATATGGTTGCTTGTAAATTGGGATATAATGAAGATTCACACCAATCTTTTGATATCTCAATTCCTCAAATATCTGTCGATGGTTCTTTCTCAAAAAAGCAAGATTCAATCTGATAATATACAGATGATATGCAGAATAGGCATACCCAGCCTGGAACGGTAGAGTTAATGCAAGCGTCTTTAACTCGACATTGTATATGTCAGCGATAGCGTGTCTTCTATTGACAAACTGATCAATTTTTGACATTTGACTAAGCCCAAGTGCCGCTTGCATCTCGTTCATCCTGTAATTATATCCAAGACCGATTTGTTCATAATACCAAGGCCCAGGCGACTCCGACTCCATCAGTTCCTGATCTCGCGTTATAAAATGGCTGGCAAATAGCCTCATTTTTTGCTGAAGATCAGGATCATTAGTTGTCGCTACGCCACCCTCAGCAGTTGTAATAATTTTAACAGGATGAAAACTAAATACTGAAATGTCGCTATATTGACAATTACCAACAGGTTTCCCTTTATATTTTCCTCCGATTGCATGGGAAGCATCTTCTATAATCTTAAACCCATAATCTAATGCAAGATCGTATATTTTTTCCATATCACACGACTGCCCTGCTAAGTGAACGGGTATCAACACTTTAGGCAATCTGCTATGTTTCTTTGCCAGATATAATTTTTCTTCTAGTTTTTCAGTAGAAATATTGTAAGTTTTAGAATCTATATCTACAAAATCAACTTCCGCACCGCAAAAAAGCGCACAGTTTGCCGAAGCAACGAATGTTATCGGGCTGGTCCATACTAAATCACCAGTCCCCACCCCCAAAGCTTTACAAGCAATATGTAATGCCGAGGTAGCACTATTCACAGCAATAGCATATTTGGCATTACAATATGTTAATATGGCGTTTTCAAATCTTTTTACAATAGGCCCTTGTGTCAGAAAGTCAGAACGTAATGCTTCGATTACCGAATCAATATCGTCTTGAGAAATATCCTGGCGACCGTAGGGAATCGTTTTCATTGAATTTTAATT
>Ga0055450_10000045_pt1 | contig 16628 bp, 15 predicted proteins | sample China_Galinas_PW_5_FD_57740 | JGI IMG/M metagenome (GOLD analysis project Ga0055450, IMG submission 57740) | Wetland microbial communities from San Francisco Bay, California, USA, that impact long-term carbon sequestration - China_Galinas_PWC_D1 | ecosystem: Environmental > Aquatic > Marine >... | reverse complement strand
CAGCAGCTGGGCGCGGACAAGTCATACCTGGAGGGACTTCGAGGCGGTGATCCGACGCGGAACGCGGGACTGATCCTCTCCGCTCTGGATGGTGAGCTGGGTGCGCCGCGCAACGCCACGGTGCTCAACGCCGCCGCCGCCATCTACGTGGCCGGGCTGGCGCCGACCCTCCCCCTGGCCGCGGACGTGGCCGTGGAGTCCATACGGTCCGGGGCGGCGCGGGACGCGCTGGAGCGACTGAAGGTCGCGAGCAACCGTTAGAAACGACACGAGGCCCCACCCGGGAAGGTGAGGCCTCGCGTCGTTCGCGCGGAGAGCCCGGGTGCGGCGACCGTCCGTCAGTACTTTCGAATCACTCCCACCACGACACCCTGGATGCGGACGTCGCGAGCGTCCACGACGATGGCACTCATGGTCGGATTGGCAGGCTGGAGACGGATACGGTTGCCCGGCTCGCGGTAGAGCTTCTTCACGGTCGCGGAATCTCCCCCCACCAGGGCTACCACCATCTCCCCGTCCTCCGCATTCTCCTGAGCCTGGACGACGATGTAGTCCCCGTCCCGGATCTGCTCCTCGATCATGGAGTTGCCCTCCACGCGCAGGACGTAGTTGTCCTTCTGCCTGCGCACCATGTCCGGCGGGACGGCGATGGTCTCCGAATCGGGGATGGCCTCGATGGGGAGACCCGCCGCCACGGCTCCCAGGAGGGGGAGGTCGAGCGTAGGCTCGCCGTGGCCCGGGCGGACCAACTCGATGGAACGGCTCTCGTTGTAGGACTTTCTTATGTAGCCCTTGCGCTCCAGATTGCTCAGGTGCTCGTGCACGGTGGCTAGCGAAGAGTACCCGAACGACTCGGCGATCTCCTCGAAGCTCGGCGCGTAGCCCCGCTCGGCGATGAAGCCGTCGATGTAGTCCAGAATCTCTTTCTGGCGCTTCGTGAGGGGCATCCGTCCTCCCTCCATCCGGTGGGAACCCGAACAGGAACCGAATCAAGGATACCCGAACGTTGCCCGAAACGCAAGGAGCCGTCCCCCTTCCAGGTATCCTGGCCGCCATCGTGCGCACCAAGCATGAGGAGCTTGCCCGGCTGCTGGCGAAGGGCGGGGGTGAGGCTCTGGAACGGATGGTGGAGGGAGCGCCCCCACCTCGCAACTTCTCCGCCGCCCTGTCACGTGCGTCCGAGGTGGCCCTCATCGCCGAGTGCAAGCGGCGCTCCCCGGGCGCGGGCGAGATCCGCCCGGGGCTGGATCCGGCGGCGCTTACGCGCTCATACCAGGCCAACGGCGCCGCGGCGCTGAGCGTCCTTACGGACGAAACCTACTTCGGAGGGTCCATGGCGGACCTGGAGAAGGTCCGCGCCCATACGTCCGTTCCCATTCTTCGCAAGGACTTCACCCTGGACCCCGTGCACGTCCTCGAGGCCAGAGCGGCCGGCGCGGACGCCATCCTCCTCATCGTGCGCATCCTGGACGATGAGCGGCTACGCCGTCTGCGAATGCAGGCGGAGGCCCTGGGAATGGCGGCGCTCGTGGAAGCGCACGACGCCGACGAGATCGACCGGGCCGTAGGCTCCGGCGCCCGCATCGTGGGCATCAACAATCGAGATCTGGCGAACTTCTCGACGCGCCTGGAGACGACCCTGGAGCTTCGCGAACGGGTGCCGAACGGGGTCGTGGTGGTCTCGGAGAGTGGGATCCGGAGCAGGGACGACGTCGCTCGCCTCGGCGCGGCCGGAGTGAACGCCGTGTTGGTGGGGGAGATCTTGCTGCGCGGCGCCGACCCCGGTGCCGCCGCGGCGTCCCTCGTCGGCGTGCCCCGCACGGGGGCGCGTGGTGACTGACGTGGGTGGGAGGCTTAGGGTGAAGATCTGCGGTCTGTGCCGCCGTGAGGACGTCTTGGCGGCCGACGCCGCCGGGGCCGACTACGTCGGCGTCGTGCTCAGCGAGGGCTTCTCCAGGAGCGTGGATGTCGCGGCCGCGCCGGCTCTGACGGAGGGGGTTCGGGCGGTCCCCGTGGCGGTGCTCGTGGACGAGAGCCCGGAAGGTGCCGCCGCCAAGGCGGAGGCGCTGGGCGCGAGGGTTCTCCAACTCCACGGCTCGGAACCCGTCGAGGTGGTGCGGGCCCTGGCCGAGACCGGCCGGTGGGCGCTGTGGAAATCCCTGCGTGTCCGACGTGCCGATGACGTGGACCGCGCGGTGGAGCGCTACGGAGACCTGGTTCAGGGCCTGCTCGTCGAGGGGTGGAAGGACGCGGTGATCGGCGGTGGTGGTGCCGTTCTGGACCCCCTCCGGTTCTCCGACGTGCGGGCGCAGCTCCCGGGCGGGCTCGACATGATTCTCGCCGGTGGCCTGGACCCGGACACCATCGGGGAGGCGGTGGCACGCTTCTTACCGGATGTGGTAGATGTGAGTTCAGGCGTCGAGGTTGAAACCGGTCGCAAGAGTCACGATCTCGTCCGCCTCTTCATTCAGCGTGCTCGCGCCGTGCCCTGGCACCGGCCCGGCGGAGGCCGCCCGGACACCTCGTGGGGAAGGGGAGCGCAGTCGTGACCGTGGAAACGACTCGACCAGGTCGGTTCGGCCGATTCGGGGGCCGCTATGTCCCGGAGACCCTGATGCACGCTCTGGACGAGTTGGAATCCGCCTACGCGGCCGCGCAGGCCGACGCGGCGTTCAAGGTGGAGCTCGAAGCGCTCCTCTCCGATTTCGTTGGCCGACCAACGCCGCTCCAGAAAGCCCTGAGGCTGGGGGCAACCGCGGGGCACCCGGCCGTCTATCTCAAGCGTGAGGATCTGAACCACACCGGCGCCCACAAGATCAACAACACCCTGGGCCAGGTTCTGCTGGCCCGGCGCATGGGGAAGCGCCGGATCATCGCCGAAACCGGAGCCGGCCAACACGGCGTGGCCACGGCCACCGCGTGTGCGCTCTTCGACCTGGAATGCGTGGTCTACATGGGCGAGGAGGATGTCGAGCGGCAGGCCCTGAACGTCTACCGCATGAAGCTTCTGGGCGCGGAGGTTCGGCCCGTGCGATCCGGCACCCGCACCCTCAAGGACGCGACCAACGAAGCGATTCGCGACTGGGTGACCAACGTGGAGTCCACCCACTACATCATCGGCTCGGTGGTGGGCCCGGATCCCTTCCCGCGTATGGTGCGGGACTTCCAGTCCGTGATCGGTCGGGAGGCCCGGGCCCAGATCCTGCAGGCCGAAGGACGGCTCCCGGCGGCGGTGGTCGCTTGCGTGGGAGGTGGTTCGAACGCGATGGGCATCTTTCATGCATTCGTTCCCGACGGAGAGGTCGACCTCATCGGAGTGGAAGCGGCTGGAGAAGGGATCGACACCGGACGTCACTCCGCGTCCCTGGTCGCCGGCGATCCCGGTGTCCTTCACGGCTCCCTGAGCTATCTTCTTCAAGATGCGGATGGCCAGGTCGCTCCGGCGCATTCGGTGTCCGCCGGTCTGGATTATCCGGGGGTGGGCCCGGAGCACGCGTTCCTCAAGGAGACCGGGAGGGCGTCGTATACGTCCGTGACGGACGCGCAGGCTCTGGACGCCTTCCATAAGTTGGCTCGTCTGGAAGGCATCATCCCGGCTCTCGAGTCGGCCCACGCCGTGGCGTATGTCCTGCGCGATGGCGGGGGCTTCCGGGACCGGGGACCGGTGGTGATCTGCCTCTCAGGGCGTGGAGACAAAGACGTGGCCCATGTGGCCCGGGTGGAAGGCCGGGCCCGACTCCTCTGAGCGAACGACATGACCGAGCTTGATCACAGCGCCGGGGACCTCGCGCCCGACTCGTCGAGCACGGGCGTGGAGTTGTCGTTGCCGGTCGCTGAGTGCCGTGATCTGCTGGCGGTCCTGGGCAAGGCCTTGCGGGCCCACCAACTGTACGACGAGAACAATCCTGTTCGTCATCGCTTCGCCGAGAGCCTGCGCCAGGCGTTCCAGGGGATGTGGACGGAGCTGGACAGCCTGTCGCTCACGGTGGAGGAGGATTGCCTCCTGCTGGAAGAATCGGAGGTCTACAAAGCCGAATCCAGGAGCGATTCCCTCGCGTTCCTCTTCTTCAAGGACGGAGTCCGGAGGGTCACCTTTCTCCCTGGCCTCGAGACCGAGGAGTTGGAACGATTCCTGGACGTGTTGCAGCGCGCCCGGAAGCTGCTCCCCGAGGGGGACGACCTCCTGACGGTGCTCTGGGAAGAGGATCTCCAGTACTTCCAGTACGAGTATGTCGACTTCCTGGCGGAAGGCATCGCAGTGCCGCTCTCCGGGGAGGGGAACACGCAGGCCGAGCTCGCCGGAGTCCTGAGTGGAGAGCTGCCGGAGGAGGAGGGCGAGGAGGAGCCGGATCCTGAACACGCTCGGGAGGCTTCCGCGGACGAGCCTGCCCGATCGGTGGCCACGGACGACTTCAACCCCACGCTCTACGCTCTCGACCCGAGAGAGCTGACGGCGCTGAAGGCCGAGCTGCAGAAGGAGCTGGACCGGGATCTGCGGGGTGACGTGCTTTCCGCTCTCTTCGATCGACTGGAGGAGCCCGATCGCCCTGAGCGGCAGACCGAGATCCTCGGCTACCTCCGTACCCTCCTGCCCAACTTCCTCTCACGGGGCGCCTTGCAGGCGGCAACGCGCATCCTGGAGGAGCTGCGCACACTGGAAGGAACCACCGGCGTGTTCGACGAGCAGCGGCTCGCGGCGTCCAGAGAGATCCTCGACGACGCCAGCGCACCCGAGGCCATCGACGAGCTGATCCAGGCACTGTACGACGGATCCATCAGGGCGACATCCCCGCAGCTTGCCACCTTCCTCCAGTTCCTGCGTGTCGGGGCGCTCCTGCCACTGCTCAGGTCGTCGGAGACGGTGGAACACAAGGAGCTCCGGTCCGTGCTGCGGGGGGCCGCGAGGGGCATCGCGGATCGAAACAGGGTGGCCCTCGTGCGACTCATGGGGGAGCCGGACGCCGTCGTCGCGGCGGGCGCGGCCCGTCTGGCCGGGGACCTGCAGATTCCAGAGGCGGGCCGGGCGCTGGCGGCGCTGTTGGAGCACGCGAGTCCGGACGTTCGGCTGGCGGCCGTGGAGGCGGCCGTGAGCCTCAAGGCGTCCACCGCGGCGAGCGCGTTGCAGCTCACGCTCCACGACCCCGAGCGGGACGTGCGGATCGCGGCGGCCCGGGCGTTGGGTAGCCTGCGCTACCGCCCGGCGGCGAAGGCGCTCGAGGAGATCGTATCCGGCAAGGAAATCCGCCTGGCGGACGTCTCCGAGAAAGTGGCGTTCTTCGAGGCCTATGGGCTCGTGGGGGAGGCCGGCGCCGTCGCCGTCCTGGACAAGCTCCTCAACGGCCGCGGGTTCCTGGGCAGGCGGGAGCCTTCGGACATCCGCGCCGCCGCCGCGCTGGCCCTCGGCAAGGTGGCCGGCGCCGAGGCGCACGACTCCCTGATGAAGGCGTCGCAGGAAGAGGACCCGGTGGTCCGCAGCGCGGTCAACCGCGCGCTCCGGAGCGAGGATTGACCGTGGCGGCCGACGCGCTCAACTACCAGGAGGAAGGTCGCAGGGTCCTCACGTCGTTCTACGGTGCGCTCAGCGCCCTTCGCCTCTATCCCCTGGAGAACGCCACCGTCCAGCAGGCGCTGGACGAGCTCCACGGTCTGGTGAGCAAGATCGTCCAGGTGGACGGCGGCGCCGAGCTCCGCGTGGTGGGGGACTTCTTCTTCCTCAACGAGACCCGGCTGCGAATGGACCTCTCGAACTTCTCGACGTTCGGGTCGTTCGCCCGTGCGCTCCAGGATCACGGGATCGGTGCCGTGGAGGTGCTCCCCGACGTCCAGCGGACCGAGTGGGCGCCGTTCATCTCGATGCTGCTGCGCAAGCCGCAGGGCCCGGACGCGTTCATGTCGTTCGTGGACCGATTCGCGTCGGCACCGGTGGAGCACATCGAGATCAAGCCGGAGACCGATGCCCAGAAACCCGAGCACAACGAGGAGGCGCTCACGGCGGCCAAGCGTACCTATGCGCAATCGGTTCAGATAGCCAGGGACGCACTGAGCGACGTTCGACTGGGGAAGGCGGTGAACGTGCGCAAGGTCAAGCGCGCCGTGCAGGGCATCGTTGATCAGGTGCTTGCCAACGAGTCGTCCCTGGTCACCATGACCACCCTTCGGGACTTCGACGAATACACGTTCACGCACTGCGTCAACGTATGCATCTTCAGTGTCATCATCGGCCAGCGCCTCGGGCTCGACAAGCTGCAGCTCTATGAGTTGGGATTGGGGGCGTTGCTGCACGACATCGGCAAACAGCGGGTCGACCTCGAGATCATCAACAAGCCGGGAGGACTCACCGACGAGGAGTGGGCCCAGCTGAGGGAGCACCCCACGGATGGTTTGCTCCTCCTCTTCACGATGCACGGATTCGCCGACGTGCCTTATCGGCAGATGCTGTTGGCGTACGAGCACCACATGAAGATCGACCTGACGGGCTACCCGACGAGCCGACGCCCGCGGGAACCCACGCTCTTCTCCCGGATCGTCGCAGTGGCGGACGCCTTCGACGCGGGGACCTCCGTCCGGAGTTACCAGTACAATCCGTGGCCGCCGGACGCAGTGCTCAGGGAGATGCGAGACAATCCCAAGCGCGGCTTCGACCCGCTCCTCGTGAAGGCGCTCATCACCGCCACCGGCGTATATCCCGTCGGCACCTTGGCGATTCTGGACACACACGAGCTCGCCGTGGTTTCGGAGGTGAACAAGAACCCAGAGCTCCTCCACCGGCCCAAGGTGCGTGTCATCTCCGACTCGCTGGGGGTGCCCCTTGCCAGCCCCGTCACCGTGGACCTCGGCCAGGACGACCCCACCACCGGCCGGCCCGTCCGCACCATCATCAAGACCACGGACCCCCAGAAGTACGGCATCCGCGTGAGCGACTATCTGACGTGACCCCGAGTTCCATATCCGACGCGTTCGGGCGCCGCCGGGCGGCGGGACAGGCGGCGCTCGTGCCGTACGTGACGGCAGGTCATCCGCAACGGGATGCTACCGCCGAGATCCTCGGCGCGCTGGCAGCCGCCGGGGCCGACGTACTGGAGCTCGGCATTCCGTTCTCCGACCCCCTGGCCGATGGCCCCACCATCCAGAGGTCGTCGTTCGAGGCGCTGCGAGCAGGGACCACCGTCCACACCGCCCTCGATGCGGTGCGGGCCTTCCGTGCGGACAGCGACGTGCCGGTCGTGCTCTTCTCCTACTTGAATCCCCTGGTGCGCTACGGAATGACAGCCTTCCTGACGGATGCGGTTCAGGCGGGTGCCCAGGGGGTGCTCGTCACCGATTTGCCCGTCGGGTCCGATCCCGGCCTGGAGGCGGCCATCGGGAGCTCCGGGTTGGACCTCATCCGGTTGGTGGCGCCGACGACGGACCCCGGGCGCGTGGAGCTTATCGCTGCTGCATCATCCGGCTTCCTGTACTACATCTCACGCACCGGCGTCACCGGTGCCAGGACGTCTCTCCGCGACGATCTGGAAGACGAGGTACGTGCGCTCCGGCGGGTCACGGCGGTACCCGTGGCGGTGGGGTTCGGCATCTCGACTGCCGACCAGGCTGCGGCGGTGGCGGCGGTCGCCGATGGCGTCGTGGTGGGGAGCGCGCTCGTTCAGACGCTGGAGGAGCACGGCATCGACGCCGGCGCGGAGTTCGTCGCGGCGCTGCGCCAGGCGATGGATCGGCTCTGAATCACTCCGGCCCCTCCGTCGCTAGGCGGTCCTCCCACTCCGGATCAGGTGTGACGAACAGGGTGCGGGCACGTTCCATTGTCACCCGCCCCGGCAGAGAGCCGCGCGGCTTGCGCACGTATTTCCGGAAGGTCCAGTCCACCGGGACGCTCGAAGAAGTGCGGGCACGGGAATGGAGGGCGGCCAGCACTGCGGCTTCCTCCAGGTCACGAGCCGGAGGCGCTTCGGTGCGCCCCCACCGGAGCACGACGTGCGCGCCCGCGGCGTGCCGGGCATGGAGCCACACATCGTTCGGGGACGAGTGGCGGAAGGTGAGCTCGTCATTGTGCCGCGCGCCGCGGCCCACGCGGATCTCCAGGCCTCCAGAGCTGCGATAGCGCCGGAACGGGCGCGGTGAGGCGGCGTCTTCCGTGCTTGAAGGTCGCCCTGCCTCTTCGCCGGGGAGTGCCGCGCGCAGCTCTTCGCTGTCCACCTTCCCCATCCGGACCCGCGCGCTCAAGCCCTCCAGGAGCGTCACCCGCCCCTCGGCTTCGGAGAGAAGCCCGGGTAGCCGCGACCTGGCGCGCTCCGCACGGGCCGCCTTCTCATAGTATGCCTCGGCGTTCGCCTGCGGGGTGACCCGACGGTCGAGGCGAAGCGTCGCGGGTCGTCCGTCGAAGTCCACCACCACCACTTCCTCGACTCCCGCCGGCACGTCCTTCAGCCGCGCGAGAAGCAGGTTGCCGTTCGAGCGTAGCTGGGCGGGGTCTTCCGCCGCGGCTAGCTCGGCCTGCAGGCTCGTCGCCCTCCGGCGCGCGCGATCCAGGGCGTCTTCCAGGTTGGCGACGAGTCGGGGCGGCAGGAGCGTCGCACCGGTCTCGCCGTCCCCCGTCGACGTCTCGGTCTCCCACATGGCGAACGCGTCCAGAAGGGACGCCGCCTCCGTGCTGGGCACGCCGGGGAGTGGCCACGGGTAGGGTTGAGCTCCCCCCGGCAAGCGGAGCAGGACCGGACGAGGGGGCGTCTTCTCGAAGGCGAGCGAGCGCCAGAGCTCGTACCCGCTCCGGAAGGCTCCGATCTCCGCCTCGACGTCGTCGGGAACGAGAGCCGACGCGTTGACGGAGGAGGTCCAGGCCACGGACCTCACCAGCGCTCGCGCCCGTTCGTGGGCGCCCGCAAGGGAGAGCACCTCGTGCCAGCGGGCGAAGTCCACCGGTGTCGCGCACCCCTCCCTCCGGCTGGCCACGGGGGGCTCGTAGGCTGCACCCACCGTGATCCTGCGCTTGTCGTCACGGCGCACGAGCACATGGCGAATCCGTTCGTCCGGGCCTTCTGTGACCACCAGGTTCCACTGGTTTCCCAGGAGCTCGACGATGATGTTCACGGCGCGCCTTCGACCGCGCGCAGGCAGGATCTCGATGACGAGAATCCGTTCGTCCTCCGGCGCCCGCACCCCGCGCACTCGCCCGGACAGCGTGAGGTCCCCGGGCGCCGGGTGCGCCGGCGGGAGGAGTCGCGGTGCGCCCCCGTCGGGGTGGAGCGACCAGTTCAGGGTCGCTTCGCGGAAGAGCAGCGACGCGTCACGCGCGACGCCGTCCAGGCGAAGTGCACGCACGCGCGCTCCCTGAAGGGCGTCGTCGAGCTCGCGCGCGACATGGCGGACGAGGAGCGGATCCCAACGCAGAGGCATCCCTCAAGCTAACCGGGTCGCCGCCGAGGCCGCGACGCGCGCCGGGGCGCGGGCTCGGTGCCGCGGGACGGCGAGGTTTGACACCATCCCTGCTCCTGTCTAGCGTGGTGGGCCGGCAAGGTGTCTGTGTCCCAACGACTTGCATCCCATCCGAGAAAGCCTGATAGCCATGTCCAGCGGGGCTCGCGGCCGCAGAGGCCGTGCCACGATCCGACACTTCCTGGAAATGAAGCAGGAGGGGCGGCCCATCGTGGCCATGACGGCCTACGACGTCCTCTTCGCCCGGCTGCTCGAAGAGGCCGGCGTGGACCTCATCCTCGTGGGGGACTCGTTGGGCCAGGTCGTCCTGGGGTACGACTCCACCATTCCCGTGACGTTGGACGAGATGATCCACCACGCCCGCGCCGCGAAGCGCGGAGCGCCCGATACGTTCGTGGTCCTCGATATGCCGTTCATGAGCTATCAGGCCTCGGTAGAAGAGGCCCTCCGCAACGCCGGTCGGGCGCTGAAGGAGACGGGTGTGGAGGCGGTGAAGCTCGAGGGGGGGCATGAGCGGACCTGCGAGACCATCGCCGCCTTGGTCGATGCGGGAATCCCCGTGATGGGGCACATCGGCCTCACTCCTCAATCCGTTCATGCGCTCGGCGGATACCGCGTGCAGGGCCGGAGTGAGGCGGCGGCGGAACGCATCCGCAGTGAGGCCGTGGCGCTTCAGGAGGCCGGTGCATTCGCCATGGTTCTCGAGCTCCTTCCGGCACCCCTGGCCGAGACGATCTCCACCTCTCTGACCGTTCCGACCATCGGCATCGGGGCGGGACCCGGGTGTGACGGTCAGGTTCTCGTGCTGTACGATGCGCTGGGACTGAATCCAGGCTTCGAGCCGAAGTTCCTGAAGCGCTTCGCCGAGCTCCACGACGTCGCCCTCGAGGGTGTGCGGGGCTATGCCCGCGAGGTGCGAGCGCACTCCTACCCCGACGCAGAGCACTCCTTCGAAGGGGATTGAAGTGAACGTCGCGCGCACCCGCGAGGCGTTGGCCAGCGCGTTGGCCAGCCTCCGCGCCTCCGGCTCGACGGCCCTGGTCCCCACGATGGGATTCCTCCACGAGGGCCACCTCTCGCTGGTGGACCGCGCCCGGGACCTGGCGGACTCCACGTTGGTTTCGATCTTCGTGAATCCCCTCCAGTTCAGCCCGGCGGAGGACCTCGCCACCTATCCCCGGAACGAGGCCCGGGATCTCGAGCTCCTTCGAGCCCGGGGAGCGGACGTGGTCTTCGTCCCGGGAGTGGAGGAGATGTATCCCGGCGGCGACCCGGCGGTGACGGTGTCACCGGGCCCTCTGGAGGAGCGGTTGTGCGGGAGGTACCGTCCCGGTCACTTCCGCGGGGTACTCACCGTCGTCGCCAAGCTCTTCGGACTCGTGCGTCCCGACGTGGCGGTCTTCGGCAGGAAGGACTTCCAGCAGGCCGTGCTCATCCGGCGAATGGCCAGGGACCTCGAGCTGGGAGTCCGCGTGGAGACCGGCCCCATCGTGCGCGAGCCGGACGGGCTCGCCATGAGCTCCCGGAACGCCTATCTGAGCGACGAGGAACGCGCCCAGGCAGCAGGGCTCCATCAGGCGCTCTCGGCGGCGCTGATCCGGTTCGGGGAAGGGGAGTCGAGCGCCGCTACCCTGCTTTCGACCGTTGCCGGCGAGGTGGCCCGATTCCCGCTGCTGCGTCTCCAGTACGCGGACCTGGTGGACCCGGAGGGACTCGACCCCGTCGACCCCGCACGGCCGGGCTCGGTGCTGGCGCTGGCGGCGTACTGTGGGGCGACCCGCCTCATCGACAACGTCGAGCTCGCATGAGATGAGCGTGCATCCCGTAGTGGAGCGGGCGGCCGCTGGGGAGCTTCCTCCCTGGGCCGAGGCCACCGCCCAGCGGCGGGAGCACATGGCTCGCGTCGCCTCTCTCCTGAGGGCGTGGACGCGGGAGCTGGGCCTGACCGTCCCGGAGCAGGTGCGCTGGATCTCCCTCGGCTACCTCCACGACGCCATGCGCGACGCCGATGCCGAGGCCCTGCGAGGGCGCGTGCCGCCGGCCCTGGCCGGGCTTCCCCCGTCTCTCCTCCACGGTCCGGCCGCCGCCGAATACCTGCGCGCCGACGGTGTGGATGACGGTCCGCTCCTCCGGGCGGTCACCTATCACACGCTGGGACACGTCGAGCTCGGCAGAGAGGGCCGGGCTCTTTACGCGGCCGACTTTCTGGAGCCCGGGCGGGAGGGCCTGCGGGACGAATGGCGTGCCGAGCTCCGGGCGCGGATGCCGCACGCGCTGGACGAGGTGGTGCGCGAGATTCTCGGTGCACGCGTCCGGCATCTCGTCGATTCCGGGCGTCCCATCAGGTCGGAGACCGTGGGTTTCTGGAACTCCATGGCTTCGGAGGGGTGATGTGGAGCCGCGTGCGTGCCGGCGCCGTAGTCGCGGTCGTGCTGCTCGCGGGGGCGTTCATCGGCTCCGCGGGGTCCGAGTGGTGGGGTCGACGCCGGGAGCTCACGGCCCCCGCCGCACAACAGACGGTCGAGGCTCGGATCCGGGTCGAGGTGCTCAACGCGGGCGGCAGCTCGGGGGCCGCGCGCGGTGCGACGGATCGTCTCAGGGACGGGGGGGTCGACGTCGTGTTCTTCGGCAATGCCGGCTCGTTCGACCGCGACTCGTCGGTGGTGCTGGACCGCATGGGGCACCTGGACGCGGCGAGAAGCGTGGCGGATGCTCTGGGAATTCGTACGGTGCGGAGCGAGCCCGATTCGAACCTCTATCTCGACGTCTCCGTATTGCTGGGCAGGGACTGGGTCCCGGACGAGCAGCCTGCAGCGGCGGAGCAAAGGGACTCGACGGGCGCCTGGTGGGACCCGAGGAGATGGCTCAAGCGATGACGGGCATTCGAACGTCGGCCCGGACCAGGTCGGGGAGATAGATGGCGAAGAAAGCGAACACCAGGAACGGTGGAAAGCGCACCGGTGGGGGGGCGTCCGGGAGCGGCGACGGGACGGGACGGCGGCGCACGCGCAAGCGCGCCGGCGGGGGCGAGGTCCGCCCGCGCAGCGCTCTGGCGGAGTGGACCAAGTCCATCGTCGTGGCCGCCATCCTCTTCGTGTTTCTGCGCACCTTCCTGGTGCAGACGTTCGTCATCACGTCGGGCTCGATGGAGAACACGCTCCTGGTGGGTGACATGCTGGTGGTGAATCGGGCCGCCATGGGCTCGAGGATTCCACTCACCAACATCCGGATTCCCGGCTACGCCGAACCCCATCGGGGTGACGTCCTCGTGTTCGATCCACCACCGCCGGACACGATCAACATGAAGCTCGTCAAGCGCCTGGTCGGCATGCCCGGTGACACGCTCCAGATGCGCAACAAGGTGTTGTACATCGACGGCAAGGCTCAGGACGAACCCTACGTGGTACACGCCGGCGGCGGGGACGACACATATCCGTGGATGGAGTGGCAGAAACAGTACCTGCTTCCCGGCGTGGACCCCCGCGCCTACGCGCCCACACGCGACAACTGGGGCCCCCTGGTGATCCCCCAGGGACGCTACTTCATGATGGGGGACAACCGCGACGAGAGCTTCGATTCACGGTACTGGGGGCTGGTGGAGCGGTGGCGCCTGGAGGGCAGGGCGGTCTTCGTGTACTACTCCTACAACGGCAAGTCCTACCGGCCCTTCCCCTGGTTGAGGGAAGTCCGCTGGGGCCGGGTCGGCCACGTGATCCGCTGAGGCCGCACGGCACCGCGCGCCGGCGCTCCCGGTCCGGTCCCGCGCGCACACCACCGCCAGGTTCCTACCGCCGCCCTTGTTCCATCTGCACGAGCGCGTGCGCCCTGAGTTGTCCGCACGCAGCATCGATGTCCCGGCCTCGGGTCTCCCGGATGGCCACCTCCACGCCGCCCGCCTCCAGCGCCGCGGCGAAGGCGCGGATGCGATCCGGCGGTGACGGGACCCACTCCTGATACGGGATCGGGTTGAAGGGAATGAGGTTCACGAAGGCCCGCACCTGGACGGCGATTCGCGCCAGCCGCGGAGCCAGCTCCAGGGCGTCGTTCACGCCGCGGATCATCGTGTACTCGAACGTGATGCGCTTGCCGCCGGCCTCATCGAAGCACCGCAGCGCCTCCAGCACCTCGGGCAGCGGGTAGCGCTTCTCCAGGGGGATGAGCTCGCGCCGGAGGTCGGAATCGGGCGCGTGCAGGGAGAGGGCCAGCCGGAACTGCTCCGGCCGTTCGGCGAGCTCGAGAATGCCGGGAACCACGCCCACCGTCGACACGGTGATGCGCCGCGCCCCCACTCCGTATCCGTGGTTCAGGATGGTGAGGGCGGGGTGGAGTGCCGCCCGGTTGGCCAGGGGCTCGCCCATGCCCATGAACACGATGTTCGTGATGCCCCCCCGGTCGTGCTCCTCGGCCCACCGTCGGGACGCGCGGTACTGTCCGACGATCTCGCCCGGGGTCAGCTGCCGGTCGAATCCTCCCCAGCCGGTGGCGCAGAAGGTGCATCCCATGGCGCACCCCGCCTGCGACGAGATGCACAGGGTCAGTCTGCTCTCCGTCGGGATGAGCACCGATTCCACGAGGTGCCCGTCGGCGAGGCGCCAGAGGTGTTTGACCGTTCCGTCACGGCTCTCCGAAAGACGGTCTTCGGTGGGCTCGTCGATTCGGAACGCCTCGCTCAGGGCTTCGCGCTCCACCTCGGGCAGGTCGGTCATCTCCCCCGCGGACCTGGCGAGTCCCTCGTAGATCCAGCGCTGCACCTGGCCGGCGCGGTAGCTGCGCTGCCCTCTGCCCTCAAAGTGTCGCACGAGGGCCTGATGTAGCTCGTGGGGCTCCAGCGACAACAGGTCCGGACTGGCGGAATTGGCCATGGGCTTTGCTTGAACCGGGTTGATGGGAGGCTTAAGTTAGCGCTCCTTGACGGAGATCCAGTAGGAGGCGGGGGGCGAAGCGAGGCCGACGGCCCTCTTGAACGGAACACCTGTCGTCTGGGGGGCGGCCGCGGTGTGGGCGGCGGTCCTTCTTTTTTCATCGAGAGCCCCGCGGAGGACACTCCCGGAGTCGCACACGGGTATCATCGCCCTACCTTCTCCGGCTCCCGGAACCGGCGACCTTGGCCTTCGACCCGGCGCCATCCATCCACGCTTCGGGGCACGACCCGCATGACCGAGCACGAGATCGAGCGCACGTCCCTCCGCTCCCGCATGGTGGGCGGACTCACCAGCGGCGACATCGGCGCCGAGTTGAACCTGGTGGGGTGGGTCCACCGACGACGAGATCTCGGAGGCCTGCTCTTCGTGGACCTCAGGGATCGGAGTGGCCTGCTCCAGGTCTCGTTCGGGCCGGATTGGACGGAGGCGGAGAGCCTGCAGCGGGCGCACGACCTGGGTCCCGAGGACGTCATCGCGGTGGTGGGTCGCGTAGAGCGCCGACCCGAAGCCAATCCCGATCTTCCCACGGGGGAGGTGGAGCTCCGGGCCGTGAGCATGGAGCGCCTCTCGGCGGCCCGGGTACCCGCGATTCCGGTCTATCGCGCTCCCGAGGAGGAGCTCCCCTCCGAGGAGCTCAGGCTCCGACACCGCGTCCTGGACCTGCGGCGGCCGGAGCTCCAGCGTCACCTCATGCTGCGACACAAGCTCATTCTCGCGGCCCGTCGATACATGGACGCCCAGGGCTTCGTGGAGGTGGAAACGCCCATCCTCACGAAGCCTACGCCCGAGGGAGCGAGGGACTACCTGGTTCCGAGTCGGGTGCACAACGGTGAGTTCTACGCGCTCCCGCAGAGCCCTCAAATTTACAAGCAGATCCTGATGGTGGCGGGCTTCGACCGCTACTTTCAGATCGCCCGGTGCTTCCGGGACGAGGACCTGCGAGCCGACCGCCAGCCGGAGTTCACGCAGATCGACGTGGAAGCCTCGTTCGTGGAGCCCGATGACATCCTGCGCTGGATGGAGGGCCTCATGGGCGCGCTGGCGGAAGTCGCGGGAGTTCAGGCGGAGTTGCCCTTCCGGCGCATGACGTGGGCCGAGGCGATGGATCGGTACGGGTCCGACCGTCCCGACCTCCGCTACGGCCTGCCCATCGAGGACTGGACGGCGGTGACCGCCGACGTCGACTTCCGCATCATGCGTGCGGCGGTGGAGGCGGGCGGGCGGGTGCGTGGCGTTCGCGTTCCCGGAGGTGCCGGACTCTCCAGAAAGGACATCGAGGCCGTGGAGGCCGAGGCCAAGGGTGCCGGAGCGCCCGGCCTCCTGTGGGTGAAACGAACCCCAGAAGGAACTTCAGGTACGATATCCAAGTTTATACAGCAAAACCACTTGGACGCTATGGGCATGAAGGAGGGTGACCTCGTGCTCATGGCGGCTGGGGCGGACAAGGTGACCTCTCCGGCCCTCGCCGCCACGCGCGCCGCCGTCGCCCGGGCCATGCGCGTGCCCCACGACACGGAGCACGCGTGGGTCTGGGTGACTCATTTCCCGGTCTTCGAGGAGGCCGAGGGCATGCTTGCACCGGGGCACCACCCCTTCGTGATGCCGCACCCCGACGACGTGCACCTCCTCGACTCCGAACCGGTGGCTGCCCGGGGGCTGGCGTACGATCTGGTGTACAACGGCACGGAGTTCGGATCGGGAAGCGTCCGCATCCACGAGCCGGACCTGCAGCGCAAGGTGCTCCGCATTCTGGGCCTGACGGAGGAAGAGATCGGGCGCAAGTTCGGATTCCTCCTCGAGGCCCTCGCGGCCGGCGCGCCTCCGCACGGAGGTATCGCGCTGGGCGTCGACCGCATCATCCAGCGATTCGTGGGTGCGGCGAGCCTGCGGGACGTCGTGGCGTTTCCCAAGACCACCGCCGCCCGTGCGCTGTTCGAGGGAGCCCCCAGCCCCCTGGGCGACGCCGAGCTCGCGGAGTTGGGGCTGCGGGTGGTGGCCCGCGATTCGTCGTCGTAGGATACTGAGCGGGCCCGCCGCTCGACGCCGAGGGCGACGGCTGCAAAGGACTGTCCCGAGGAGGCATTTGGCAAACGGTGACACCATCGTCGAGCATCGTCTCGACGCCGAGGGTGTCGACCAGCTCATGCTGGCCGGCGTCAACGACCGGAACATCCAGGAGCTGAACCGGCTCTTCGGCGTGCGTGCCGTTCTCCGGGGAGACCACCTCATTCTCTCGGGGGAGTTGACCGGAGTGGAGCGCGCCGCGCCTGTGGCTCA
>Ga0055450_10000044_pt1 | contig 16647 bp, 14 predicted proteins | sample China_Galinas_PW_5_FD_57740 | JGI IMG/M metagenome (GOLD analysis project Ga0055450, IMG submission 57740) | Wetland microbial communities from San Francisco Bay, California, USA, that impact long-term carbon sequestration - China_Galinas_PWC_D1 | ecosystem: Environmental > Aquatic > Marine >... | reverse complement strand
CATGTCCAGTTTAAACTCCACTACCCGCAGCTCACTTCTCAAGGGTCTTTGACAGTCAGCCGAAAAATAGATTGACAATACGTTTGTTGCGGCGTACAATTTTTGGATACAATTATTATGTGCAATGTGTTGTCGTATGGCACCATTCAACAAATTTCAAACAGGAGGACAAAGGTCATGCACCTGATGAATAATGCCGTTATACAAATTCCAAAACCATTCAACGAACCTATTTACGATTACGCACCAGGATCGTCGGAAAAAAAACAACTTAAAGCAGCCTTGTCGGAAATGGCAGCCAAACAGATTGAAATTCCACTTATAATCGGCGGCAAGGAGATAAAAACAAACAATATGGGTAAGGTCATTATGCCCCACAACCACGGGCATGTTTTGGCTACCTATCACAAAGCCGGCCCCTCTGAGGTTCGCCTGGCCATTGAAACTGCTGTCGCCGCGCAAAAAATATGGCAAGCTTTTCGATGGGAGGAGCGATGCTCCATCTTTCTCAAAGCGGCAGAACTCCTTTCAGTTAAATATCGTTATCAAATCAATGCAGGATCCATGCTTTCGGCCAGTAAAAACGCATTCCAGGCCGAGATTGACGCCGCCTGCGAGCTCATTGACTTCCTGCGGTTCAACGTCTATTTTGCCCAGAAAATTTATCAGGAACAACCGGAATCTTCAAAGGGTATATGGAATTACCTCCACCATCGACCACTAGAGGGTTTCGTCTTTGCCGTCACGCCATTTAACTTCACTGCTATCGCAGGGAATCTACCTTCCTCGCCGGCCATCATGGGCAACACTGTGGTTTGGAAACCGGCGAGCAGCTGTGTTTATACACCCTACCTCTTCATGAAGATCCTTGAGGAAGCCGGCCTGCCGCCAGGCGTAATTAATTTTGTTCCAGGGTCCGGCGCCAGTGTTGGCGATATATGTTTGACCGATCCAAACCTTTCCGGTATCCATTTCACCGGGTCCACCGCTGTTTTTCAAAAAATGTGGCAAACAGTTGGGGAAAACATAACAAAATACAAGTCCTATCCTCGAATTGTTGGTGAAACCGGAGGAAAAGATTTCATTTTCGCCCATGCCAGCGCCGATGTCGACCACCTCATCACCGCAATGGTTCGAGGTGCCTTCGAGTATCAAGGTCAAAAATGTTCAGCCGCCAGCCGTGCGTTTATTCCCAAAAGCCTTTGGCCTGCTGTTCAAAAAGGTCTGAAAAGTGAAATCGGCAAAATCAAGATGGGTCCAACCACTGATTTTCGCAACTTTGTTAATGCGGTAATAGACCGTACCGCTTTTGATTCCATCAGATCATATATCGACTATGCAAAAGAAAACCCTGGCGCCGAGGTCATTATCGGCGGCAAATGCGACGCTAGCGTCGGCTATTTTGTCGAGCCAACCGTTATCCTAGCAGAAAAATCTGATTTCAAAACCATGGTTGAAGAAATCTTCGGCCCAGTTCTAACCGTCTATGTATACGAGGATGAACAATTTGAACAAACATTGGAACTCTGTGATGAATCATCGATGTATGCCCTGACAGGTTCGATATTTGCGAGAGATCGAAGGGCGGTCAGTACTGCGTTGACAAAACTGGAACACAGTGCCGGCAATTTCTACATTAATGACAAACCAACAGGCGCAGTCGTCGGCCAACAACCTTTCGGTGGCGGCCGAGCCTCCGGCACCAACGATAAAGCAGGCTTCTACACCAATCTCCTGCGTTGGGTATCACCCAGAACCATCAAGGAAACCTTCATTCCAGCCATGGCCTTCGACTACCCGTTTATGAATGAGGAGTAAAACCCGGATTTCTCATGGACACTGTGTCAATTTTTCTACCCATTAGAAAGGACTAGACATTTGAAAGAAACAATTGGGTTGTTAAAAATCTATACAGTGTCCACCAAACCGGTAAGGACAACGGAAGAAAAGACGGGCTGGGCTCCTTTTCATGACGCCCGGCAGGTTGTAAAAGGCAAGAGTTGTCTATTTGACTGAAGTGACGGGGCAATGGGCATTGAGGATCACATATTGGGCAGTGGAACCGAATAGCAGTTTGCCGACTTTCGAACGACTTTTTACGCCGATAATGATCTCATCAATGTCATTTGCAACGGCAAACTCAACAATGTCCTCTCCCGGGCTGTTACTGCGGACCAGCAGATGGCTCTGACAGGGAATGCCGTGGTCTTCGAAATATTTTATGGCGATCTCGAGAGCCCGCTCAGCCATGGTGGTCTGTTCCTCGTCGGTCTGTTCGCCGCCAAACAGAGAGGTAATAAGAACGACCTCTCCTGAATAAGCCTGTATTCTGTCGGCGGCAATTTTCAATAGATCCCATCCGACTTTTGATTCTTTATATCCGACCAATATTTTCATGGTTCCTGAACTCCTGTTAAGATTTGCCACCCTCTTCTCTTTCCATGGTTTCTTGGTTTGCCGTGAAACTTCCCTATAAACTTAATTTGAATAGGAGGCTGAGGCCAACCATTGCAATCCGCTTGGAGTTATAAGGCAGTATTCCCCCTCCATATCACTTTCCACAATGCCCATACCATGCATGCTTCTGAGCATCTGTCTTGTTTCCCCTAAAGTCATGTTGAGGCGTCTGGCTATTTCGTCGGATTTCATCAAATCGGGATGAGGATTCTTTAAATTATCCGCGAGGATTTCAAGTAGCTTGTTTCGACTTGTATAAAGAGACATCAGAACTATCCTTTGATAAAAATCGCTTTAATAATCGTGCTTGCCATTTGCGGGTTTTCTTTCAGACGACGCGTGGAGTAACCGAACCATTGTTGTCCGAAGGGGACATAGACCCGCATACGGTGCCCCTGTTCCTTAAGCATCCCGCGCAAAGCTGGAGTCACTCCGTAAAGCATCTGAAATTCGTACATGTCTTTGGAAACCTTATACTGGTCAATAAGTTTTAAGATGGGGTCGATCAAACGTCTGTCGTGGGTAGCGATACCTGCGTACATCTTATTCTTGAACATGTACTCTAAATCGAGCAGATAATGAGTATTGACCTCTTCATAATCCTTGTAAGCAATCTCCGCCGGCTCAACATATATTCCCTTGCACAGGCGGAAATTTAGCGGAACGGAACTGTTTATATCATTAATTTTTTTGAGATCGTCCAAGGTTCTTTTCAGATAGGCCTGAACCACGAGACCAACATTTTTTGGAAATTCCGACTGGAGTTGTCGATATAATAAGATCTCCATGTCAGTACATGGCGAATCCTCCATATCGATTCTAACAAAATTATCGTATTCAGCAGCTTTAGCAACAATTTCCCTGATATGTCTATAACATACATCAGGGTCAATCAATAAACCGAAGCTGGTCGGTTTGAGTGAAAATCCACCTTTAACCCTACTTTTCACCGAAGATTCGATTACATTGAGATACTCATGTTTATTAGTCTCAGCCTCATCCAACGTTTTTATAAATTCACCGAGAACATCAATTGTTGTAAGGATGCCTTCACCATTCAGGCGTTTTGCTGCAATTATAGCATCATCGATTGTTTCTCCGGCGATATATTCCTTAGAAAACTGCCAAACGAGTTTCTTTGGCATGTAAGGGAGAATATTGGAAATCATCTTGTTTAACATAGGTTCAATCCATTGTTGGTTTAAGATAACATCATCTCTAATAGATAAGATATTTTTTTGGTTTAACCGTCTGTACAGAATAATTATATCTTATTTCCAATATATAACATGTCGCTATTCAGCAGCAATGGTATTTTGTATACAATATCTATATACCGTATCAGTACCTCATGGCCAAGAACAATGCAATCATTTTTTTAATTTTTGTCACCAAGAATAGGTATCAAGGAGTGGTTATTAACGTTTGAGATCAATTTTCCGATGATATTAAACACCAGGCATACTTTGTAAATCACTGTTTCAAGATCTCGCTGATGTCGTATTGCATGAGTAAAATCTCTACTTGTTTTTCCTTTTGTTACACAGTACAAAAATATCTTCTCAGCTTTTGATTCATACAGATCCACAGCAACAACCTTAACCCGGATTTCTCATACGTTAAGCCTGTACCAGGAACCGAATAAAGGAAATTGCCCATCTGCAGGATATCAAGGTCCGTTGCAATTCTTTTTTCCTCTCTTTCGTAAAAAAGAGTTAAAATAGATTGGAAAAAGAAAACCAAACAAGTTTAAAGGTAGAATCCCTGATCAATGTACAAAAAAATAGTTATCGCCACTGACGGATCGAGCTGCAGCAATCAGGCTCTTGCTTATATTGCCATGCTATTTGCAGGCCGTCCGGAGTTCACTTTTCACCTGGTAAACTGTGTCCGGGAAAGTCATGGGGCACTTCCTGAACCCATCGACGACAAAAACACGCTTTTCCCGGGATCGGAGGTCGACGAGGAACGCTCGGTTGTTACCAATAGTTGTCTCAGACTCGCCAGGGAACGTCTGATCAGGGCAGGAATTCATAGTGAGAGGATCAAGTCTTCCGTTATTGCCGCCGGAAGCATTTCCAAGGCAATACAAGCCGAGGCAGAGCATCTATTGGTGGACGCCGTCCTGGTAGCCAGAAGAGGAATAGGTTTTGTGGGTGAAATGCTTTTGGGTTCCGTTTCCGCCGATCTCTTTAAAAAATGTCACCAGGTACCGCTTTGGATCATTGATGGAGAAATCACCAAAAAAGATATCCTGCTCTCAGTGGACGGTTCCTCTCACTCCCTTATGGCTGCAGACCATCTGGGCTATATTCTGTCGGGAAGACAGGATATTCAAATATTTCTTTACCACTGCCGCAGATTTTTTCAGAGTAAAGAGCAATGTGATTGTGAACAGCTGTATCCGCGTTGGGATGAGCACTGGTGCAAGACCTATCTCATGGGTGACAACCCTATCTATGACGGCCCAGTCCAACTGTTGTTCGAGGCTGGGATCCCTAAAGCTCGAATCACAGTGCTACCGGAGGCAACGAGGATTGACAGTAGCAGCAGCATTATCAACCAGGCTCGTCGGCACCAGTGCGGCACCATCGTCATGGGCAGACGACGTCCCGGTCTGGTGCGGGGAATCTGGGGTGAGGTGGCCGGCAAGACTATTAAAAATACCCAGGACATGGCCTTGTGGATCGTCAGTTAACCTGGATAGCCTTATTTATTTTTACCCGTCTTCCTCGGTTCTACTACTGCAACCGCTGCCCGATTTCGGACAAGGTACTCTTTTGCCAAGGCATTAATATCCTGAGTGGTAATTGAGGCAAAATCGTCAAGAATCGTTGTCGGCCATTTTAGCTGCTGCGGATGTCGCTCTGAAAGACCTAACACCGTATCGAGCCAATAATTATTGGTTCTGATCATATCCTTTATTGACGTAAGAGTCGGTGCTTTTGCCCTCTCAAGTTCATCGGCGGTACATCCATTTTTCCTGAGATCATCGCCAATTTTTAATACGACATTTCTAATCTGGTCGATATGGGAAGGATCTACGATGATCATTGCCTGAAGCAATCCATATCCGGAAAACACGCGACTGGATTGATTGAAGACAACCGGAGAATAGGAAGCTCCAAGTTTTTCCCGCACATCTTTTCGCAAACGGTCGGTAAAAACCGATGACAGGATGTTCAGTCTCCTCGTTCTGCCGATATCCCAAAAATCCGCTGTCGGCCATGCAACAATGACAATAGCCTTACGGATGGACGATGCGACATCGAATATTGCCTCTTTTCCCATGGGGAAATTCAATTTTACTGTCTCAGGTTCGGATAATTTCTTTCTTGCTTTCGAACCTATCAAATACTGATTGACCAGACTGACTACCTGATCACGGTCAAAATCACCTACCACCGAAACTTCCAGTGGGTCGGTTGAAATTGCAGGAAGTATCCAGTTTCGTACCTGAGAAAGAGTTAACTTGGAAAACTCCTGCCAGGGTGGCAAACCAATGTGTGGATAGCCTCCGGCAAGAAATCTGCTGACATGCAGGGCAATTCCCCCATTGATATTTTTATTGAGGTTGCTGTACATCTGCTCAAAGGAATCCATCGATTTTTTGTACGCATCTAGGCGAATTCCTGGATCAAAAATCATTGTCTGCAGAACCTGAAAAAGTAAGCTCATGTCTTTGGTGATGGCATTCCCTTGCCAGCTGAAAGACGACGGATTGACATGAAAATCCAGATCGATAGTACTGCCGGTTAAAACACGTTCCAGTTCGGATTCTGTTAAGCGTCCCGTTCCGGAACCGTTGATTACAGATTGAGTCAACAGAGCGAGACCAGGAACAGGTTCGGTTTGTTTGCCAGGCCCGAAATCAACACGGATTGTAAAACCGTTTTTCTTGAAATCGGTTTTCTTGAGATTTAAAACAAGCCCATTGGAAAAGACCAATCGCTCTATTCCGATTGCAGGTAACCGGGTGTCCGAAATCGTCTTCACATTGTGTTGGCCGGATTTGAGGTAAGGAAAAACTATTTTTTGCTGAGCTGATTCCGGTTTAACCTCCTCTTGTAAAGATTTCGTGTAGACATTTTCAATTACTGTTTTGGGTGATTTTCCTGTGATTTTTATATTACCTGTTACTTTGATGAGACGATTTCCATGACTCCATACCTCAGACAACGCCTTTTCAATATCCTTTAAGGTTACTCTTTCAATAATCGGCTCGAAAATTTCTTTTTGTTGAGCGGCTGATTGAAATACGCTGTTTTCATTGAGATCACTAATTATTTCTCCCGCAATAGCCATTGAGTTACGTGTCGCTTCTGTCAAAACCGCGGAATCCAAGCTCGCTTTGAATTCCTTTTTTACCCGTTGCAATTCATCTGTTGTAAATCCATAAACCAAGGCCTGCCTTAAAGTATGTTCAATAACCTTTAAGGCAGACTGCCATTTTCCAGGTGTTGTATTCGCAGCAATCAGGCCATAACCTATGCGTCTAAAAGAAACGCCCATACCATATCCGCTGTCTGTAAACGGTGTTTTCGGATCTTCCGCCAATTTTTCCAGACGATGATTAATAATTGTCGTTGCAAGGTCTCTTTTCAAACTCTGCGTTTGAAGGGCCAGTGAATCGTTTGGTTCATGTTCGTTCCAGACTGTCTCCACACTAACCTTCGTCGAGCCTGTCTCAGGTTCATAATGATAAAAAGCCGACAATCCTTTATGGCTGACTTTTCCAATATCCGGGCATGACGGTCTGGTACCTTTTCCCGTAAAAGAAGAGAAACGTTCTTTTATGAGAGGTACCACCTGGCCAGGCTCAAAGTCCCCTACCATAACAAGAATCATATCTTCAGGTCTGTACCAGGCACGGTAGTAGGATTCCAGCAGCTTATGATCAGCCTTCTCTATGACGTCAGTCTTTCCTATTGGGAATCGATCCGGCAAACGAGTGCCTTTGAAGGTGAAAGCGCTCGTGGCAACCATTGTCCTGAATGCAGCCGAATCCCGACTCCGCTTTTCAGAAAGGATAACGCCTCGTTCTTTATCAATTTGTTTCGGCAGGAGTAATGCACCCATGGCATAATCCGAGAAAACGATAAGTCCCTTCTTGATTTCCTTTTCCGATCCATCAGGAAGTATAATGTTAAAAATAGTACTGTTATAACCTGTCTGGGCGTTTGTATCCCCTCCAAAACTCATCCCCAGTGATTGAAAGTAGTCAATCAGTTCACCAGGTTTAAAATGCGTCGAACCATCAAAAACCATGTGTTCTAGAAAATGGGCAATACCGCGCTGGTTTTCTGTTTCATTGAGCGATCCACTTTTTACATCAAGGTACATCCCGACACGATGACGGGGTTCCGAATTTTTCATCAGCACATAGCGAAAACCGTTGGGAAGCCTGCCGAAAATAAGCCTAGAATCCGGTTTCAAATCGCTCATTTCATGGGGCCATTTTGTTGAAAAGCACTGATTCTGTTCTTGCAGGGATGTTTCAGCGTATCCGATGGAAAAAGAAAGAAAAAAAGACAGCGCTGCAAACACAAAAATGGATTTTTTCTTATACATTTGATATCCGATAATAGGTAAGGTTATAATTCAAGATCAACTCTTCTAAAATACATCTCATTTTTACAAACACAAGAACAGGGGAACCAAAAATGCAACTACAAGGAAAAACAGTTATTATCCCTGGAGCATCACGACCCGTCGGCAGAGCTATTGCCAGGAGATTCGCCAAAGAAGGCGCCAATTTAGTGCTGCCTTATTTCGATTGGCCGGAATCTACCGAAGAAATGAAAGAGGAATTCAACAATATGGAAGCCTCTTACCTTGCTCTTCCCGTCGATCTCAGAAATCCTGATCAAGTCCGGGATATGGTTGCATCAACAAACAAAACTTTCGGTGCACTCCATATCCTCATTAACAATGTCGAGCGAGGCGGAATGCCTGTAGTCCATGGATCATATGACCATGAACATAACAGGGAGCAGTGGGATATCGAAATCACAACAAGTCTGAAAGCAAAATGGATCCTTTTTCATAATTGCCTCCCACTGTTAAAAAAAACAGGAACAGGCTCGGTAGTAAATATTACGTCTATTGCAGGTTGTACCGGAAGAAGCGGTCCTGCTGCCTTGATTTTCAATGATGGATACAGTGCAGCCAACAGAGCAATTTCTTCATTTACTGAAACCTGGGCTCGTGAAGGAGCACCATCAATTCGGGTCAACGAATTGATGCTCGGTCTTATACGAAACAGACATGGTGAAGAGACAAGGGGATGGGCGGCACTTACCGATGAAGAACGCGACAGCCTCCTTGGGCACACTCTCATCGGTCGTTCCGGAACGCCTGACGAAGTTGCGGAAGTTGTTTTATTCCTGGCTCATAACGCAACTTATATGACCGGTTCAATAATCCGGATGGACGGTGGCTACCTCCTTGGTGGAGACAAAACCTGCAACTTCCCTCCCGGTATACTTTAAGTATTCGCAGGCCGATCAGGATATGGACGTGAGAGCTTGACAGGCAAGTTCGGATACCGTTGTCTCTATTAGAATCCCTATATCATAAAGACTGACAGAAGTCTGGTCGGCCAGCAGTGCCTGTATGGCAGATTTCGCTGATGCGGCTTTCAATTTACCCAATGCCCAAACGGCCATTCCTCGTACCACGCCATCATGGGAATCCAGATAGGAAAGCAAATCGCCAACCACACCATTTTCAATGAGTGTTTCCTTGTAGATATCAGAAAGTCTTGCCACCCCCCAAACGACTCCTCTCTGCAATTCAGGGAGCTCAATATAATTGCCATCCTGAAAGGGCTCAGTCCCATCTTCCCGCATGTATGAGAATAGCATGTGCCCATATTCTCGAAACAAGTTCTCGTTTTTTGCCATAATCTCAGCCATCGCTTCAGGGGCTCCCCAACCGATCCCCCCGGACTCATCATTGAGACTCCAGAGGAACCTGCGAAAAACAATCCGTGCCGACTCCATATCTTTTCGAGCCATTCTGTCTACGATCAGACCGAAAGCACTTACCGCATGCCAGCGAACAGTATCATCTATATTGTATAAAGCTGAAAAGAGTGGATTGATCAGGTCGGAATCTTTTAAACTGAGCAATTTAATGGAAAGGGTTTCTATATCTGCATGCTCAAGAATCTTAAAAAGCTCTTTTTTAATCTTCGTCCTTCTAGCATACATTGTTTATAAATAATGCGGTGTGATGAATATTTGGCAATAATAAAATTATATAAAGAGCCTTTTGCAAAACTAGGATTTTTATTCGAAATCAAGGCATACGAAAAATTTTACCACAGGCATATAATTGATATTCCGAGGATAAAATTTTAAGCATAACGCAGAGTTTGGGCAAAAGACAGTTTTGCAAGTGGCTCTAAAATGTGAGAAAAAGCCACTATGACTGTTGCTGACGAGGTATGCTTATTATCCTCTTTGATCGTCAATTCGTTTCATACCTTCCATAAGCATTGCCATAAATCCGCCAATGACATCCAATTTTCTTTCATTGGAAGTCAATCCCTGAATAAATTTAAAGCGCCCTCTGGTCATGGCGAGTATTTTATAGAAGGCTTCTTTCCCGTCAACATCGTTATAAACTGCTTGTAATACTTCACCTTCATGAAAGAGAAGAAAGGCTCTTATTTTTGTTTCATTGGAATCAATAATCAGACGGCCTGTTTTTTGTATAGAATTTATCATCTGGCAGAGCTCTACAGGAGGTATATCCCCTAACTGCCCCACCATCCCTGAACCAAGTTCCTCGGCTCGCTTGAGATTGACTGCCGTTATACGACTGACAAGCAATTTATAGAAAAATACCTGCAAGGCAGGAAATCTATTGAGAATATGGCGAAAATTCTTTTGGCTCATCTTGGCAATTTTACTTGGTTCCGAAGCCATGATTGTGGCAGTGACTCTGTCACCGGTCAAAAGACTCATTTCGCCGAAGACCTCGCCTCTTCCCATTTCGGCCAAGGTCACACCTTCATCGTCAACAACTTCCACGTGGCCGGATATAATGATATACAGGTTTGTTCCCGGATCGCCCTTCTGACAAATTGGAAAACCCCACTGATAATCTTCAAGAGTCAGCAAGGCGGCGAGATCCAACAAGTCATCATCCGTCAACATCTTAAACAGATCGATAGTCCTGAGCAATCCTGCAAAATCGGCAACAAGTTTTATTTTGTCTTTCCGTTCAGCGGCGGCTAATAGTTTCATCTGAAGTGTAGCGAATTCCTTTTCTTTCTTGAATTCAAATCGAATAATACCTGTGCAGCCGCCACATTCAAACTTTGCTTTTTGCGTCTCTCCTTTGCTGTATTTTTCATAACTTACGTCTGCTTCTGAAGCAATATCGAATATATCGTGGGCAAGTATAAGACAGGTCGGTTTCTGGGTTGGAAACTGGAGTGATATTTCCGTAATGACAAACTCTTCACCCACATTATAGAGGGGGCAGTTATTTTCCTCGGTGATTATGAAAATCCCATTTCGAAATTGCATTTTTTTTAATCTCGATTCGCAATTATGTACTGCAACAGTAAACCTTCCAAAACGTAAACATCTCGATAAATTCCCTGACAGACCTTAAAATAAAACCTCATCCCGACCGAATATGGACTCTTTCTTAATCCGAACGCCCAAAGAGTAGATAAATGACAACTCCAAGAGCCACTGCACCACCAACCAAAACAGGAAGGATTTTATCAATTTGGATTTCATCTCCGACTATCAAGGTATGCATGTATTGGGTACCACTTACCCACCAAACACCGCTCAAGATGGCTAGTATTATAAAATCTTTTATTTTTTTCTTAATCAAGAGATAGAGAATTAGAACGACAAAAGGTACCATAAACCATGGATTGGTGGAAAGACCTACTGCATTGACATCCTTGATCTGTTCAAGAACTTTTGTCTGTTGAATCAGGTCTATTATTTTATGGAAAAAATTACTCATTATTGAAACACCCTTTCTCTTGGTTTGTCTTCAGGAAATTTTCCTGCGATCTGTTGAACACCTTAATGGCGCAATAAGATCCGCACATGGAACAGGCATCCGTCTTCTCTCCGCCTCCTTCATGTCGAAAACGGGCCGATTTCGCAGGATCGAGAGACAACTCAATTTGGCCCTTCCAATCAAGCTGGTTACGGCTTTGGGCCATCTTATTGTCACGCTCCATCGCACCGGGAATTTTTTTTGCCAAATCCGCCGCATGCGCCGCAATTTTCGAGGCAATAACACCCTCATGGACATCATCACAGTCTGGGAGCTTCAAATGTTCGGCAGGTGTCACATAACAGAGGTAATCCGCCCCAGCCGCACCTGCAATAGCTCCACCTATCGCTCCAGTGATATGATCATAGCCGGGAGCAATATCGGTTACAAGGGGTCCAAGGACATAAAATGGTGCATTTTTGCAAATTTTTTTCTGAAGCATCACATTAGCGGTGATCTGATCCATAGGCATATGCCCTGGTCCCTCTATAATAACCTGAACTCCAGCATCCCAGGCACGTTCGGTCAATTCTCCAAGAGTAATCAGTTCCTGAATCTGATTTCTGTCCGTAGCATCGGCAAGACAACCCGGACGAATACCGTCTCCAAGACTCAAGGTAACCTCATGTTCCTTGAGAATCGCCAGTAAATCGTCAAAGTGCTCGAACATCGGATTTTCTTTTTTATGATAGCTCATCCATTCCAGAGTAAAAGATCCGCCTCTGCTTACAACCCCCATGATACGTTTCTGATGTTGCAGTCGTTTAAGAACATCCTGATTTATGCCGCAATGAATGGTCATGAAATCAACACCATCCATCGCCTGCTTTTCAATGACCTTGAAAATTTGATCGACGGTTACATCGGTAATATCCATTTTCTTCGTATCGACCGTTTCGGCAACCGCTTGGTAGATTGGCACGGTTCCCAGAGGAACAGGGCAATTTTTCAGAATTTCTCTTCGAACCTGATCCAGGTCTCCCCCCATTGAGAGATCCATCACTGTATCGGCTCCGGCATTAACTGCAACATGCAATTTTTTTATTTCATCATCTAAGCTGTTAATATTTTTAGATGATCCAATATTTGCATTAACTTTTGTGCATGTATTTTTGCCTATGGCGATAATTTTCTCAAAATTGTGGTGGATATTTTTTGTGATAGCGATAGCCCCTTCGCAAATGCCATCAAGTAACTGCTCAATCGATATGTTTTCATTTTCGGCACATTTTTCAAAAAGGGGTGTACGGCTACCACGCTGCGCATCTTCTTTAATGGACATTCGGTTCTTCTCCTGCAGAAATCTCCATGCATACCGATTTCTAAAAAACGGCATGGGAGAATAAAGGTTAATAGTATTTTGCGAATTATAAAATAATCCTATCGTAAATGATAGGATAATACGAACTTTTTGCAAAATCAGGATTTTCGTTCAAAATCAATGCATACAATAAATTTAACCACACTTATGTCGTTATCTATATTAGTGGTAATCAGATATTCTTATATTTTCAACAAATTCATTCTCACGCCTTTCTTTTCCTAAAGTACCTTAATTTCCATGGTACTTTTTTCATACTTGTAATATTTTTTGTTTACTAATTACATATTTGTTCTATATCGAATTATTATTTTCTTTCCCGGAAGACACGAACAAACGAAGGCAATATATTCCCCTATGAATTCTAATACTTACAAAATAAGTATCGCATATGGCATATTATATGGATAACCGAATTAATAGCACATCCAAACAGTGGTTTCAAATACGCACAAGCTCCTCCGGTTGCCCCTGCATTCTCCCATTTTTTTTGCGGGGGTAACCGTTTTTTTGTGCCCCAAATTCGCTTCTCTCTTCAAATACCCATCATCGAAAATCAGTTCCAAAGGACCGAATATCTCAACTTCAAATCAATAAAAAAGATCCTGCATCTTACATTTTTAGAATTTCTCGATTAAACTGCAAGAGAAGGTGGAAACTTAATAAACCGAAAGAGCGTTTGGTAGCAAATGCGAGCCTGTCCTTTAAACATAACAAGTTATATCGCTGAAATTCGATTTTTTGCAATCTTATTTCTATTAGTAGTTTCCTCACTTCTACAAGGATGCAGTCCGTTTTCAACTAACAGAAATTTAAGAACTCTGTACCTTAACACTCCCTCACATATAGATTTAAACAATTCGTATCTTGTGCAAAAAATACTCTACCAGCAGCTGTATAAATGGCAAGGAACACCGTACAAGTATGGAGGACTCAATAAATCCGGGATTGATTGTTCCGGTTTTGTTTATATTATGTTCAGAACACAGTTTGGTATACAACTTCCCCGCTCGTCGGATGAACAAATTGAGGTTGGACATAATGTCACCGGCAATCGGTTGAAGCCTGGTGATCTTCTGTTCTTTTCTACCGGTATTTTTGCTCGCCATGTCGGTATTTACCTAGGCGGTAATGACTTTATCCACGTATCGAAACACCATGGGGTGATCATTTCCAACCTCGATAACCGTTACTGGAGTTCAAACTTTGAAGAGGCAAGACGAATCCGGTGACTTTTTACGATATCACCAATCATGCGACGCACAAAATCCAATATTGTTCTAATCGGTATGCCGGGATCTGGAAAAAGTACTGTCGGTATAATTCTGGCTAAAATGACGTCGAAAGATTTTATCGATACCGATATTCTTATTCAATTGAGGGAAGGCCGACCTTTGCAGGACATTGTAAACAATGACGGCCACATGGTTTTGAGGAAGATTGAAAAGGATGTACTTCTATCGGTTGACTGTAAAAATCATATAATTGCTACAGGAGGAAGCGCGGCATACAGTCGATCAGCCATGTCCCATTTAAAAAAGGATGGCATAGTCATCTTTCTCGATGCCACCATGAACACGCTGCAATCCAGGATCCACAATTACGAGACAAGAGGACTTGCCAAAAGGCCGGACCAAACCTTCGCCGACCTTTTTTCGGAAAGATTGGCACTATATCTGCGATATGCAGATATAACCATAAAAAGCGATAACTTAACCCAAGAAGAGGTCAGTTTGAAGATCCTTAATGAACTCAAGAAAAAACAATAAAATCAGGTCCCCCCGGATGACTCGTGAATGGCGCTCGGTTGAAGCGATGATCTCTCTTTATTGCCGAGCTCATCATGACAGCAAATCGCAATTATGCCCCCAGTGCAGTACCCTTGCCGAGTATGCGCGTAATCGGCTTGCCGCCTGCCCCTACCAGCAGAAGAAACCGACTTGCAGCCGATGCCCGATCCATTGCTACAAACCGTCAATGCGCGCCCAAATCCAAAGGATCATGAGATATGCCGGCCCGCGCATGCTTTGGCACCACCCTCTCCTGGCTCTTGGCCACATGAGAGATGGTTGTCGCAAACCACCGGACCGATTCCCGACACGCTAAAACGCCCCACAAACTGTATTCTTTATTTCGTCAGCTTGTTTAAGGCTTCTATATAACGTTTTTGGGTTTTTTCTACAATCTCACCAGGAAGTGCAGGTGGGGGGGGAGCCTTCTTCCAATCGAGACTTGAAAGATAATCCCTCAAAAATTGTTTATCAAAACTCGGCTGACCTTTACCGGGCGCATATTCTTCCAATGGCCAAAAGCGTGACGAATCCGGCGTCAAAACCTCATCTATGAGGATCAGACTATCATTTCTCAGTCCTAATTCGAATTTTGTATCAGCAATTATTATACCCTTGCTGCGAGCGTAATCAGCAGCACGGGTATAAAGTTTAAGGCTTATCTCAGCAATCTCTGCGGCTCTTTTTTCCCCTACGATCTCAGCCATTTTTTCTAAGGAAATATTCTCGTCATGGGTTCCCAACTCAGCTTTTGTCGACGGAGTAAACAAAGGTTCGGGGAATTTTTCTGATTCCCGTAATCCGGTAGGCAGTTGGAACCCACAGACATTGGAGGACTTTTTGTATGCGCTCCAGAAGGAGCCGGAGATATATCCTCTCACAATGCATTCTATCGGTAAAGGTTTCGTCTTATGCACCAGCATTGACCTGCCTTCAAGCTGCTGGGCATATTTTCCACAGATTCCAGGATATTTTTCTACCTCAGCACTAATAAGATGATTGGGCACGACATCTCCCAACAAAGAGAACCAAAAGAGAGACAAGCTGGTCAAGATCTTCCCTTTCCCAGGTATCGGTGAATCCATTACGACATCGTAGGCGGAGATTCTATCGGTTGCGACCATCAGTAATTTGTCTTCATGGCCGGGTATTTCATACATATCCCGGACTTTGCCACGATGAACAAGATTTAGGTCCGCAAAGTCCGTTGTCAGTATTGTGTCGTTCATTACTAATTTTTCCTTTTTTTTATCTACTTATCCTGCTATCGGCATTCTTTGCCTGATACATGCTGTATTTTTGACAAGCAGGGTTGCTGTAGTAAACCAGCGTGGAAGTCAAAGATCCGATCACAATCTTCGAATTTATTTTTACAGGAACTCTGCAATCGTCATCGGTATACCAGATAACCGTGTCTCCCTGTTTGTCATAAAGTCCTTTGAAAGTGAGTATCGGCATAACCTCGACAGTGTCTACCGGGCCGATAACGGTTTCATCAATATGTGTCTTACGCATCGGTTCTACCACGACCTCATTTCGTTTATCATCTGCAAAGGTAGGTACCTTAAAAGGTTTGTTTACCTCAAGAGGCATGACCCGACTGCCGAAAAATGAGGAAAATTCATTGTACGTGGTTCCGTTTATCTTAAATTCTTCCGTAGGATCTCCATCTTTTTTATATATGACCTTTCCTTCCTTCTGTTCGTACTTGGTCACGCGATGCGCAGTATAGCTATTTCCCTCTTTCTGCCAGATCTCATAGTATACAGGCAACCTTTCATCACCTTTGACGATAGTGACATGCGTGTCTTTTACAGGATAGATATATTGGAGCATTCCATTATCGGTTGTTACTTTCGCCAGAATCTTATAGGTTTCTTTTTCGTTTGGTACCTTCTTTATTTCTAAACGCAATTCACCGATCTTTATCCCCCCTGTCCACGAGATGTCATATATCATCTTTTCCCCGCCGGAATAGGCGATTTTGGCAATTTCAGGGACAATTTTCCCAAACGGTATATTTTTTGTGGACGTTTTATTTTC